>Ga0209344_10000126_pt1 | contig 155880 bp, 143 predicted proteins | sample Cruoilmetagenom6_FD_187293 | JGI IMG/M metagenome (GOLD analysis project Ga0209344, IMG submission 187293) | Oil polluted marine microbial communities from Coal Oil Point, Santa Barbara, California, USA - Santa Barbara Oil Seep Sample 6 (SPAdes)... | ecosystem: Environmental > Aquatic >...
CATGAGTACAAAGGCAATGGCAGGCCCTACAAAGCCGTAAAGGGCGTGAGCAGCATATACGCTACCAAAGGCAGCTATTGCTCCCGCGCCCGTCAGCACCCCCGGAATGTCTGCACTCATCATTGCTGGAAGCCCGATCATGCCGTCTCTGCGACGCAACCATTCGCCTCCAGCCAGCAGGCAACCGGCCAGAACTACGCCACCTGCAATTCGGGCCGCGGGGCCCAACAATCCTGCCTCGATTGAATAACGCACCAGAAACAAGGCACCCAACGCGACTGCAAAACCACCAAGCAGAACCGACCAGCGACCGCCAATCAGGCCTTCCAGATCCATGGCTTTTTCCGGGGTGGGTGGCGCAACCTCAGACACCAGTTCCGAACTGCTTGATAAAACAGGCAGGGGTGGCGGATTCATTGATCGTTGATCTGCCTCCGCATCCGGCTCTGCCGATTGATCTGAATCCACATCGCCCGTCGCGACGTCGCTTTGTGCTGATGCCGCATCAGGCTCCACCAAATCATCAGATACGCTTTCATCATGAGACCCGGCTAATTCGGCCTCGGCTTGCACAAATTTGTTCGCTTGAAGACGCAGGTGGCCGACCTCGTCCCTCAGCAAACTGACCCGTTGGTTCAAGCGAATGAACAAAATGAGCAAAACAAAAGGGAGGCCAACGAATATGAAGGCCGCAAGTATCAGGAGCGTGTCCATTAAATATCGAGCCCGGAACTCTCAAAATGCAATCTCGCATTCTTACTGAAGTCACCACCCCTACTCAACATGAACAAAAAGGCTCATCGAGTACTTACGAAGAGGGACAGCTTCAAGTGAATGCGTATTACCCTGAAACATCAAAAATATTGATCAACTATTAGGGTAAATACACTTGCGTTGATGGAATAACCAAATATTTTTCCTTCATGCCATATTCGCGCCCGATTGGAGCATCGCTGTGACAACATCCGCCACCTCTACCCGCGCCACAACTTTACCCTGGCTGATCATCGGATCTGGCTGCTTGATAGCCATGCTCTCCTTCGGCCCTCGCTCAGCGATGGGCTTTTTTCAATTGCCGATGCTGGCGGATTCCGGTTGGGACCGCACCACATTTGGTCTTGCCATGGCTCTGCAAAATCTGGCGTGGGGCATGGGACAACCTTTTTTTGGCGCAATAGCCGACAAATATGGTTCCTGGCGTGTATTGGCCATGTCTGGTCTGCTTTACAGCTCCGGACTTGTCATCATGGCCATCGCACCTTCTCCGATGTGGCTTCATATAGGTGGCGGCGTGCTGTGTGGTCTGGGCGTTGCATCGGCTTCATTCGCGATCATATTGACTGCATTTGCCCGCAATGTTGCGCCTGAGCAGCGCTCACTGGCCTTCGGCATTGGTACCGCCGCTGGCTCCGCCGGCATGTTTGTCTTTGCGCCACTCGGGCAAGGTCTGATCGATGCTGTCGGATGGTCCGAAGCCCTCATCTGGATGGCGGCACTCATGCTGTTGATCCCGCTGCTTGGCATTCCGCTGCGCGGCAACTCGTCTTCCGGTTCCCAGCCGAAGGAAGAGTTCGCCCAAACAGCACGCGAAGCCCTGCGCGAAGCACTTGGCCACAGAAGCTATGTGCTTCTGATAACCGGATTTTTCGTCTGCGGCTTTCAGGTTGCCTTCATCACCGCCCATTTCCCCGCTTATCTCGGAGATATTGGTATTGATGCATCCTATGCAGTGCTGGCTCTGGCGCTGATTGGATTTTTCAACATCATCGGCTCGCTGGCATCCGGCTTTATCGGCCAGCGCTATTCCAAGCCGCAGTTTTTGGCATGGATCTATATCGCCCGATCTGTTGTTGTCACATTGTTCCTGCTGTTGCCACAAACAGGGTTTTCGGTCATTGCGTTTTCTATTGCCATGGGCCTGTTGTGGCTCTCAACCGTGCCGCCGACCAATGCGCTGGTTGCCATCATGTTTGGCACCCGCCACTTGGGTATGCTTGGCGGCATCGTCTTCCTTAATCACCAGATCGGCTCATTCCTTGGCGTCTGGATGGGCGGCTATCTCTATGACGAGTTTGGCAGCTATGATCCGGTCTGGTGGCTGGGTGTGGCGCTGGGTCTGTTTGCGGCATTCATCCATTGGCCGATCAACGAGAAACCGGTGGACCGGGCACATTTGGCCCCGGCTGAATAGGCGACCACCCTTTGAGCAACAAAAAACCCCGCCGAAGCGGGGTTTTTACTGGATAATCCGGAGCGAGCTCCGCAAATTTCCGCGTGATTAAAGGCCAAGACCTTCGAAACGCTTCTTGAACTTCGAAAGACGACCACCACGGTCCAGCATCTGCTGGTTGCCGCCGGTCCATGCCGGATGAGAATTAGGGTCAATTTCGAGGTTCATGGTATCACCGGCCGCACCCCAGGTAGACTGGGTTTCGTATTCGGTGCCATCAGTCATGACCACTTTGATCATGTGGTAATCGGGATGAATATCTGCCTTCATCGAGGTAATCCTGACATTGTCTTGAGCGGCCATGGCAACCACGATTGCGGCATATTGGCCTGATACATGATTGAAGCCGCGAGGGGTGATGCCTGCGGCTTCCAAATTCGGTGCCGAGCCTATACATGATGCACCGCCGTGATACAAGACCCCCTCGATCCGGACCGACAACGAATTACTTCTACAGGAGTTTGCGTGACAGACCTGAAGTCCGACAAAACCTCATCATCCCAGTCAGCTCGTCCGCTTACTCGTTTGCTTCCATACATTCTGCGCTATCCGCACCTGGTCGCGGGTGCATTGGTATTCCTGTTTATGGCGGCAGTCACCACACTGACCTTGCCACTGGCCGTTCGTCGCCTGATTGACAACGGGTTTTCAGAAACCGATGCAGGCTTCATCAACACCTATTTTTCCATGCTTTTGGTCATTGCAGGCCTTTTGGCACTGGCCTCTGCCGGACGATATTATTTCGTCATCACACTCGGCGAACGAGTGGTCGCTGATATCCGCCGCGATGTTTTCGCCCACGTGACCGATTTGTCAGCCTCATTTTACGACATCAACCGTTCGGGCGAAATTGTCTCAAGACTGACTGCCGATACGACACAGATCAAATCCACAGTCGGGGCCACTGCCTCGGTTGCGCTTCGAAACATCATTCTGTGTTCCGGAGCTGTGGCGATGATGGTCGTCACCTCACCCCAGTTGTCCGCACTGGTGATTCTTGCCATTCCATTGATCGTTTTTCCTATTGTCGGCTTTGGTCGTCGAGTGCGCCGCCGCTCCCGGGTGGCTCAAGATAAACTCGCTGAAGCCATGACATTTGCCGGTGAGGCCATCGGCGCGACCCGGACACTGCAGGCTTTCAATGCCGAAAGCCTTGCGCGGTCACGATTTGCCATTGCCGTGGATACATCCTTCGCTGCAGCGCGCTCGTCCATCAAGGCACGTTCGATCCTTACTGGGTTTGCCATCGCAATGGCTTTTGGTTCGGTGGTTGGTGTGCTTTGGTTTGGTGCCCAGGCGGTTCTGACCGGAGAATTGACACCTGGCACGCTTGGCCAGTTCCTTCTTTACTCGGTGTTTGCAGCCGGCGGGCTCGGGTCTCTCTCAGAAGTCTGGGGCGAGGTTTCCCAAGCCGCCGGTGCTGCCGAAAGGCTCGGCGAACTCCTCGATGAGGTCCCGCAAATCACGGCACCGGAAAACCCTGTCGCCATGCCAGAGCCGCCCAAAGGCGAAATCAATTTTGAAGCCGTCAGTTTTGCCTATCCGGCTCGACTTGACATGCCGACCTTGCAACAAGTCACTTTTCACGCCGCACCAGGTGAAACCGTCGCGATTGTGGGCTCATCGGGTGCAGGAAAAAGCACCATCTTCTCAATGATCCTGCGTTATTATGATGCACTGGAAGGCGAAGTCCGAATAGATGGCGTTGACGTGCGTCAGGCCGACCCGAGAGACCTGCGCGACAGAATGGCACTGGTACCTCAGGACGTGACCATATTTGCCGCTGACGTAGCTGCAAATATCGCTCTGGGTCGCGATGGTATAAGTCGCGCAGAGATAGAAGCAGCAGCGCGTGCCGCACAGGCCCATGACTTCATCATGGCCATGCCAGAAGGTTATGACACGCCATTGGGTGAACGCGGCATTACCCTTTCTGGCGGCCAGCGCCAGCGGGTGGCCATTGCCCGCGCCATTCTGCGGAATGCGCCAATTCTATTGCTGGACGAGGCAACATCCGCTCTTGACGCGGAGAGTGAAAAACTGGTCCAGATCGCACTTGAGCAGCTCATGGAAAACCGCACCACCATCGTAATTGCGCACCGTTTGGCAACAGTCTTGAAAGCCGACCGTATCCTGGTGATGGATCGGGGCCGGATTGTCGAAGAAGGCACTCATGAAACTCTGGTGCAGAAAAAGGGCATCTACGCCCGTCTTGCCCGTTTGCAGTTTGAAAGTGGTGCAGAAGCACTGGCATTTACCGAATAGCCAAACAGCATATTCCCGGATTTTGCTACGGTTTCCGGTTCAAGTTTGCAGATAGCCCTTCGCGCCTGAAAGCCGTTCGATGGCCTGGGTCTCGATCGCGTCGACGATATCGCCAGCAGGTTGCGAAGAACGAACGAAATCAACGCCCTCGCCGACAATCACAGCCGCAATATCGGTATCTCCGGCACCTGCCGCCTCAATATAGCGTGCATTCTCAGTCTCGGTACTTGCCTTGAGTCGCGCAAGATCATTTTTCCATTTTTCAAAATACGGATTGCGCAAGGTACGGATATCCCACGCCTCCGGCCAGTCTATATTTCGTGCGACATCAAAAACCGAACCGCGAACGGTCTGATCGCCCTGCCCGTCAATGGCAGCGGCTTTGACACTTGGGTGGGCAAGTGATTCCTGGCTCGCGAAAAATGCGGTACCACACAGGCAACCGGCCGCACCGAGCATCAAGGATGCCGCCAATCCACGACCGTCAGCAACCCCACCTGCCGCAACCACTGGCACACTTCCGGCGATATCAACAACAGCCGGCACAAGTGGCATGGTGGCCCGCTTTGCGCCATGGCCTCCGGCCTCTGTTCCTTGGGCAACAATGACATCAGCACCCAGATCAAGCGCCTGACGCGCTTGTTCGAGCGTCTGAACTTGCATGATCAGATGACTGGTTGATTTGGCCACCTTGTCGGCAAGAGACGTCGCATCTCCAAAAGACAGGAAAATCGCTTCCGGTGCGCGTGCCAGCGCCACATCCAGCAGCTCAGGATTTTTGGCCAGGGACCATGTAATGAAGCCGATGCCAATTCGGGCGTTACCGGCTGCGGTAATCTGATTTTCCAGCCAGTCGCGGTGGCCATAGCCGCCACCTATCAAGCCCAGCCCGCCAGCACCGGAGACCGCCGCCGCCAATGCCCCGCCACTCACCCCCGCCATGGGGGCGAGCAACAGCGGCACCCTGATGGCGAAGAGTTTTGTCAGTTCAGTCTGTATTTGCATTTTCAACTTCCGCCATCAGTTTTTCGTAATCAATTCAATCAGGTGGATTTGGTACTTTGCAAGCGACGATATTCGTCCACTGGCAAACCGCCAATTCCCCCAGTCTTCCAATTCCGCCTCATTGATAACATCAAACAATAAATGTAGGCGTAGAATACGCGCTGACAGGTTTGGGGCAGGAACTCGTTCCCGCTTTGCAGGCAATCGTGGATGTCGGTCACCGCCTGAAACAAGGTGTCAAAAACAAAGAGGCCGCTACTTCTCAGTCAGCTTGAGCTCAATCCGGCGATTGGTGGCACGGGCCGCAACATCGTCGCCCTCGGCAATGGGTTGGAATTCACCAAAACCAGCTGCAACCAAACGGTTAGCAGGCACTCCCTGCGATATGAGGTACTTGACTACAGACGTGGCGCGCGCCGAAGACAGCTCCCAATTATCGGCATATTTGCCAGTGCCTGAAAGCGGTACATTGTCCGTATGACCATCAACACGGAGCACCCAGTTGATTTCATCGGGAATCTCACGCGCCAATTCAAGAATTGCGCTAGCCAATTGACCCATCGCGTCCTGTCCGGGGCTGTTGAGATCGGCCCCCCCGGAGGGAAACAAAACCTCGGACTGGAAGACGAATCGATCGCCAACTACCCGCACATCATCGCGACCGGCAAGGATTTCACGCAAGCGGCCAAAGAAATCCGACCGGTAACGATTAAGCTCCTGCACCCGTTGCGCCAGCGCCACATTCAACCGCTTGCCCAGATCCGCAATTTTGGTTTGTGAAGCATCATCCTTGGCTTCTGATGCTTCCAATGCATCTTCAAGTGCCGCTAACTGACTACGCAATGCCGAAATCTGTTGGTTGAGCAGCTCGACCTGACTCATCGCCCGTTGTGACACCTGCCTTTCCTCATCCAAAGAATCGCTAAGTACCCCGATTTTCTTTTCTGCCGCCTCGGTCGAACCGGCACCTGACTCAAGCAATTGCTGCAAACGGCTTTTTTCATCTTCAGTTGCCAGAAGTGAAGCCTGCATATTGGCCAGGGCATCTTCAACGTCCTGCTTGGAAGACCGCTCCAGCGCCAATAACTGCGTCAGTTCGTTGATCTGACTGTTGAGCCGGTTGAGAACCTGATCGCGACCAGAAATCTCACGACTGAGAAGGAACTGCGCCAGCACGAAAACCGTGAGCAGAAACATGATCGCAAGCAACAACGTCGACAGCGCATCGACGAAGCCCGGCCAGTAGTCAATCGTCCGCTCATTGCGACGGTTGCGCGCCAAGCCCACAGCTATTTGTCTCCGCTTTGATCTGTTGGCAATTTGCCGGCCAGCTTGTCCAGCGTTTCCCGCATTCGCTTGGCCTCGGCCTGTTGCGATTCAATCCAGTCGCGCAACATTTGTTGTTCATTGCGCATGTTTTTAACGAGACCTTGAATGCCTTCGGCCAAACTTGCCATTGCGGCGGTTGTCCGCTGGCTCGAACCGCCTTCCTGCACTATTTTCTGCATCCGCTCAGTCAGCATGCGAACTTCTTCGCTACTGCCTTCGCTCGATGAAGTTGACACATCAGAGCCCAAATCTGTGACACTGGAGAGCCAATTTTCAAGCTCGGTGTAAAACCGGTTCTGGGCACGGCCTGCCTGCAAATCCAGAAAACCCAGAACCAGCGAGCTCGACAAACCAAACAGGGATGATGAAAACGCTGTGCCCATGCCATCCAGAGGTGCAGAAAGGCCGGATTTCAACGATGCAAGAACGTCTGAAGTACCGCCGGTACCCGGGTCAAGCGACTGAATGACCTCGTTGATCGAGCCTATCGTTCCAAGCAAGCCCCAGAATGTGCCGAGCAGCCCCAAAAAGACCAGCAATCCAATAAGATACCGCGAAATATCGCGCGATTCATCAAGTCGGGTGGCAATCGAATCGAGAATTGAACGGAGCGATGTCGGGGAAAGCGCCATATCTTGGCGGCGCCCCATCAGCGCCCGCATGGGTGCGAGCAAAACCGGCTCGCGACCCGCCTTTTCTGCACTTCCGGCAACCCGCAATGAATTGACCCAGCGAACTTCCGGGCGCAGCCTGATCACATGAATAAAAACAAGAATGACCCCAACTGCGAGAACACCCAGAATAAGCCCGTTCAAGCCGGGGTTTGCCATAAAGGCTTCCCTGATCTGACGATAAAGAATGGCCGCGACAAAACCCGACAGGATCAAAAAGATCACTTGGCTCCAGAAGAACACCATCGGGCTCGACAGCTTGTGCGGATCAGCACCGCCGCCATCATCAGAGATACCCCAACCGGACATCGAAATTTTCTCCATACGTGATTCCGTCCCCAGCTTGGATGCGAACCCTGTCCGGGTTCTTTTTCAGCCAAACACTAACCGAAATCATGGCGAAAATAAAAGCACTTGCTGGAGCAGCTGCAACAAAACGGCTTCAACCTGATTCTTCCGGTCAACGGGTCGGCCCAGTTTTCACGGGCTCAGACTCGGTTGGCAAAATTCAGCCGGCAGGAATCGGACGTTTGAGAATTTCCAGCACCGCCTTGTGCACATGCTCGTTGCCCGCAACAACAGAACCGGTGCCAAAAATGTCCTGACGTCCGGAGCGGTCTGACAAGAAGCCGCCCGCCTCTCGGATCATCAACATACCTGCAGCGACATCCCACGCTTTCAGGTCATCTTCCCAGAATCCATCAAGCCTGCCTGCTGCGACATAGGCAAGATTAAGTGCGGCACTCCCGATGCTGCGTACGCCAGCGGTTTCACTGATGATATGGCGCAGTTCGACAAGAAACTTGCCGTGGTTGCTGCGTCCAAGATAGGGGATACCAGTTCCGATGACCGTATCGGCGATCGCCCGGCGACCGGCCACGCGCAACCGACGGTCATTGAGGAATGCCCCACCGCCACGTTCGGCAGTAAACAGCTCATCCATAGCGGGATTATAGACGACAGCGGCCACCAGATCACCATCACGCTCAAGTGCGATGGAAACGGCAAAAAGCGGGTTGCCGTGCAGGAAATTTGTTGTCCCGTCGAGCGGATCAACAATCCAGCGGTGGGCACCGTCAGTGCCTTTGATCTCTGCACTCTCCTCGCCCATGAACCCATAAGTGGGTCGTGCTCGCATCAATTCCTGCTGGATGATCTCCTCGGCTTTACGGTCTGCCTGGCTGACGTAATCGCCTGGTCCCTTCAATGAAACCTGCAGATTTTGGACTTCACCGAAGTCGCGTGCCAGCGAACGGCCAGCCTTGATAGCCGCCTGGACCATGACGTTGAGTAAGGCCGAACGCGCCATAAAAAATTCCCCGACATTAGAGTCAGTTTAAAAAAATCCTGACCGATCAATCGGCCCGGCGCAGATAGGTGATTTCGCTGGTTTCCACGATAATCCGCTCGCCGGCAGAAATAAACGGTGGCACCATGATGCGAACACCGTTTTCAAGCACCGCTGGCTTGAACGATGATGTTGCTGTCTGCCCTTTGATCACAGGATCGGCTTCCACGATTGCCAATGTAACTTGATCGGGCAATGAGATACCAATCGGTCTTTCTTCGTAAAGCTCGACTGTCACCATCATGCCATCTTGAAGAAATGCGCGGCGATCACCAACAAATTCCTTTTGCAATTCAAGCTGATCGTAGGTTTCCGTATCCATGAAAACCAGCGCATCGCCTTCTTCATAGAGAAACTGGAAGTCTTTCTGTTCGAGACGAATACGCTCGACGGTTTCCGAAGCGCGGAACCGCTCGTTGAGCTTTGTGCCGTCGATCAGGTTCTTCATTTCGACCTGGTTGAACGCGCCGCCCTTGCCGGGCTTGACCGCGTTGGTCTTGACCACGGCCCAGAGCCCGCCATTGTGTTCGAGCACATTGCCCGGCCGAATTTCATTTCCGTTGATCTTCATGACTTTTGTCCGTCAATTTTAAAACGATTGGCCGTCAATCGGCCTGTTGGCGGCTTCCAGACCATAAATGCAGGGCTTTTTCAAGCCTAGCGCCGTGTGAATTAGCGGCGAGAGAATTTGTTTGCCCGGTCAAGCGCCTGCTTCTGCTCTTCCTCAGTCAGCCCTTGATAGAAATCATCTAGCTCGGGATCGTTGTAACCGGCGCGTTTGGAGAGAATATGCCATTTGGCAGCCTCAATCGGGTCCGGACGCGTACCGATTGCGTTGACATAAAGAATGCCCAGCCGGTTTTGGGCCACCACATTGCCCCGATTGGCTGCAATTTCCATCCATCGGAAACCTTCTTCGTAATCCTTGTCGCCGCCCTTGCCGTCGATCAACCAGATTGCCAGATCAAGCTGCGCAGTATCATAATTGTTTCGCGCCGCCGAGCGCATCCACTCACGCGCTTGTGCACGCTTTTCCGCATCAATGCCGAGCGAGTTCATATAAATCTGCGCCAGCGCATATTGCGCATCAGCCACGCCCTTGGCAGCGGCTTTCTCAAAATATGGCAATGCACGCTTGATACCCAAAGCACCCGGATGTTCAGCAAGGAGCGCCTGAGCGTGGTTGAACTGGGCAAAGGCGTTTCCCGCATCAGCAGCCTTGCCCATCATTTCACGCGCTTTGACAGCATCGCGCTCAACATATTTGCCTTCCAGCAACATGATCGCGTATTTGAATTGCGCTGAGCTGTCGCCGCCCTGGGCCGCCTGTCCGTACCAGAACGCCGCTTCTTTCAGGTTGCGTGAAACACCAAGCCCCTCAGAAAACAGCTCCCCCACCAATGTTTGTGCAGCCGGATCACCAAGTTGGGCACGTGAAAGAGCCAAATCCATGGCGGTGAGATAGAAGCCCCGCTGATAAGCGCCATAGGCCCGCTTGGTTGCATCAATACTGGTGTCAATCAGTGGCAAGCCGAGACCACTGGTTGGCGAAGGCAGGATGCGCCGTCCGTCCGGCGCTATCTCATAAACTGGTTCCGCCTCAGAAGTAATTTCATCGGCTGTGGTCGGCATCTCACCCGACTCAGACGCCACAGCCTCTGCAGCGTCATCATCTTTGATTGCATCGGATTGGTCACCTTTCGCAGCACTGTTGTCCTGTGCAAAGGCAGATATCTCAACGGTCAAATTTGTAGCGTTGGCCAGAAAAAGCAGCAAAAATGCCGCAAAAATGTTTGTTCTATTACGCATCAAGCCTACTAATCTTCAAACCGTGGCGCTTTTTCGTCCAAATCGCCATTGATTGCCGCAACCATTTCCGAAGGTGTTTTCTCGGCCGCAAATACAGCCTTCTCGAAAGCGATGAACTCTACCCCGGCTTCAGCCATGTCCAGCGTGAAGGATGCTTCTGTCCCACCCATGACAATACATGGAATATCCACCATTGATGCCCACCATTCGCCCATTTCCATGTTTTTCGGGTGTGGTTCGGCTTTGGTATCTCCATCCAGGCGGCCAAAGAAGATGAAATCCGGCTGCAGTTCGCCCAATATCAGCGCATCATGGCGCTCATTGGCGTTGCCGCCGCCGACGATCATGGCTGGGGAATGAGCTTCCATCGCTTCACGCAGTTCTTCCGCATCGCCTTGGATGAACAAGCCGTCAGCCTTGACGCGCCCGGCAACACGACTGTCACCTGCAATCAGCGCCGCAGCCCCTGCCCCCTGAACAACCGGGATCGCCGCATTGCAAAACTCCTGAAAGCGACGCTCATCCAACTCTCGTTGCGGCAGGATGACTGACGCCACATCACCGCCCGCAAGGGCTTGGGCAAGAATATCGGCGAGGTCAGCCGGTTCGGCGCTTTGAGGTGCGACGAGAACCAGTCGGCATCGGTTTGACACGTCACTCATGAATTTATTTGCCTTCGCTTTGTCAGAGGGTGATTGCCATGGATGGCACTATTCGTGCAAACGAGATAGACCGCCTGCAACAAAGGTTCAACACTCCCATATGATCACTGACCCGTTCTTCTATGCTGTCGTCATTCCAGCGCTCCTGATCGTCGGATTGTCGAAAGGCGGGTTTGGCGGAGCCATGGCGATCATGGGCGTCCCCCTGATGACATTGGCTGTGCCTCCATTTCAGGCCGCCGCCATTATGCTGCCAATCCTTATTCTCATGGATATGTTCAGCCTTTGGACCTGGCGTCATCACAGTGACCGTAAAACCCTGCTCTTCCTTCTCCCGGGCGCATTTTTCGGTATCGCCATCGGTTGGCTGACAGCGGCCTGGGTCCCTGAAGGAATGATCCGGCTGCTTGTCGGTTTTGTGGCATTGGTATTTTCCCTCCAATATTTCTGGCGCCGCTTTCATGAATATCGTTCGCGCATGCCCACTCCGCCGCGCCAGCACAACAGATTATATGGGATATTTTGTGGCCTGCTTTCGGGATTTACCAGCTTCATCTCTCACGCCGGCGGCCCTCCATATCAGCTCTACGCACTGCCATTACGCCTTGAGCCCAAAATCTATACAGGAACCTCGGTCCGCTTCTTCACCGTGATCAACGCTTTGAAAGTCATTCCGTATTTTCTGCTCGGTGAGTTCGACGCCACAAATCTCAAGACCGCTTTGGTCCTCGCACCCATTGCACCGATCGCTATCTTCATCGGGGCTTTTGTAGTTCGTCGTATGAAACCGTCGGTTTTTTATCCCCTGATGTACGCGATGGTACTGCTGACCTCGTTCAAACTGATTTACGATGGCTTGCTAGCCTGAGCGCACGGGCGCTATGACTGTTACGAAGGATTGCCTGCAAAAGAGGAAAACGCGCAGTCAGGCAATTTAAAATGCGCAGGAGGAAAATCAGTGCCCAACCCATATGAAATCGATCTTGATCGAAATGCGGCCAATTATCAGCCTATGTCGCCGCTGTCCCATCTCGAACGTGCAGCCTTGGTGTTTCCTGACCACACAGCAATTATCCATGGCAACTTGCGGCTGAGCTATCGCGATTTCCTGCGCCGTTCAAAACAACTGGCGAATGCATTGGTAAACCAGGGTATCGGCAAGGGTGATACAGTTACAGTCATGCTTTCAAACACACCCGCGATGCTGGAAGCCCACCACGGCGTTCCCATGACAGGTGCAGTTCTTCACTCGCTCAATACCCGGCTGGATGCTGCCGTTCTGGCTTTCCAGCTCGACCACGCAGAAACAAAAATCCTCATTGTCGATCGCGAATTCTCCGGCGTAACCTCAGAGGCATTGAGCCTTGCCAAGGTTAAGCCCCTGGTGATTGATTATGACGATCCCGAATTCCCTGAAGATGCACCGGCCAGCAAGGGACCGTGCATTGGAACCCATGACTATGAAGCTTTTCTGAGCTCAGGCGCTGAAGATTTCACCCGCACTGCACCAGATGATGAGTGGGATGCGGTTTCGCTGAACTACACCTCCGGCACCACCGGCAACCCCAAAGGCGTGGTTTACCATCACCGGGGCGCTTCCCTCATGGGCTATTCGAACGTGATCGCCTCAGGGATGGGGCGTCATCCGGTCTATCTTTGGACGTTGCCAATGTTTCATTGTAACGGCTGGTGCTTTCCCTGGACCCTCGGCGTTGTCGGCGGAACGCATGTCTGCCTGCGGTGGGTACGCCCAAAAGCCATGTATGACGCCATAGCAGACCATGGCGTGACCCATCTCTGCGGCGCTCCAATAGTCATGTCAGCTCTGCTCAATGCGGATGAGAGCGAAAAACGTGAATTCAACCAGACCGTTAGTTTCAATACCGCTGCTGCCCCACCGCCGGAATCAATACTCGCAGGCATGGCCGAATCTGGTTTCGAAGTGGTCCATCTCTATGGTCTGACCGAAACCTACGGTCCAGCGGTGGTCAACGAATGGAAAAGCCAGTGGAACGATCTGGATGCTGCAGGGCGCTCAAAAATGAAGGCCCGGCAAGGCGTGCGCTATACCGCACTCGAAGACCTTTCGGTTCGCGATCCCGAAACCATGGAAGCGGTGCCGAGTGACGGCGAAACAATTGGCGAAGTCATGTTTCGTGGCAATATTGTCATGAAGGGTTATTTAAAAAACCCCGACGCGTCCGCCGAAGCTTTTGCCGGCGGCTGGTTTCATTCAGGCGATTTGGGTGTCATGCATTCCGACGGTTACATACAGCTCAAGGATCGTTCCAAAGACATCATCATCTCTGGCGGCGAGAATATCTCGTCCATTGAGGTCGAAGATGCCCTTTTCAAACATCCATCGATTGCGACCTGCGCGGTGGTTGCCTATCCCGATGACAAGTGGGGCGAGACACCATGCGCATTTGTGGAACTCAAACCCGGCGAAACCGTTACCGAAGACGAAATCATCGAGCATTGCCGCGCACTATTGGCCCGTTTCAAGTGCCCTCGCCGCGTTGTCTTTCAGGATGTGCCCAAGACCTCAACAGGCAAGATCCAGAAATTCGTTTTACGTGAGCAAGTTCGTAAAAGCGTATCCGGTTGACAGTTGCACTTGAAGATTCGGCGAGTTTGTTGACAGTGCACTGCACAATAATACTTGCCGGGCAGGGAGGAATCTCCTAGCTTCCATACATGAGTATTGATGCATTCGCCGCCATTGCTGATCCGAATCGACGCCACCTTCTCGAGGCGCTTCGCAGGCGACCGCGTACCGTCAATGAATTGGCTTCCGGGGTGACCATATCGCGGCCAGCGGTTTCACAGCATCTCAGAGCCTTGCTCGACAACAAGATGGTGAAAGTGAATTCGCGTGGAACCCACCGCGTTTATTCCATCAATGAAGAAGGTTTCAACTCCCTCAATATCTGGCTCGATCAGTTTTGGACATAAGTCCGGACCACTGTCGACTTTTTGCTAAAACCTTCCAAATCAGTGTCTTTTTTGTTTAGCAATACGCACCAACATGATGATCCGTACACCTGAATTCCACAGACGGGATCATCCAGATGCGGAACGCAACCCATGAAAGCGCACGCTGGCAAGCCAATTCAGGGCATCACCGGCGTGCACGATTGAATATGCTGCTAATGCGTTGTTTGAGCTTTCAATTTATTGATTTTGTCTTTGAGACGCAGTTTGCGGCGCTTGAGTTCCGTGACTGTTTCATCGTGCGCTGACGGACTTCCGAGTTGGAACCGTAACTCCTCTTCCAGTTGGCCGTGCTTCTTCTCAAGCGTTTCAAGATGCGCTTCAACTGACATTGGCAACTCCTTTAGAAAGAGAGCGCCGGCAAGATATACCAGCGCTACTGGTTAATCGGCATGTGAAGTCTGTCATGGAAAATTCACATTGTCGAAGGTCAATTCTTGCCCATAGATAACTTTTCGTTAATCCTCATGTATGTTAGTTGCTCCCGAACGGGGATCCGGGTGGTATGCCCAACAAGATTGCGGGCCGGGTGAGGATGATTCTGTCATTATCTCACCGGCCTTCTGTAAAAAAATGGGGTGACTTCGCATGTCCGATCAGGAACAGGCGGAACTAAGGATGTTAGCGGCGCGTTTGCGCCACGAGCATGAAGACTTTGACGCTGCAATCAATGCAATGATTGCCGTTGGCTGCGATCAGTTGCGCATTCAACGCATGAAAAAGAAAAAGCTCGCCATCAAAGACAAGATGACCGAACTGGAAGACCAGATTATTCCGGACATCATCGCCTGAACGCCTCGCAAGCAGAGTTCTGCACTGGCTGCGTTAAACTGCCCCATGATGACAACAGCGCGCAATCAGATTTTGGCGCATCTGATTCTGCTGCAGTGCAAGATGCGTCTCGCAGTCAAGTTTTGCGAGCAAAGCGAGTGTCTGTAGGCGGGCCGCGCTTGCAATCGCAGGATCAATGGTGAAAGAAGACGGGCAAAAATCGGATGCACCTGTTGGTGCTTGAGCCTGGGACCAATGCCCATGACGAATTCAACGAATCAAACCACACACCCACGGGTGGCAATTATCATGGGAAGCCAGTCCGACTGGCCGACCATGAAAAACGCTGCCAAAACTCTCGATGAACTCGGTATCGCGCATGATACCCGTATCGTTTCAGCGCACCGCACACCCGAACGCATGTATGAATTCGCACAGGCAGCCAAGGCTGACGGGTTTAAAGTCATTATAGCGGGCGCAGGCGGAGCGGCCCATTTGCCCGGCATGACAGCCGCCCTTACGCCGTTGCCGGTTTTTGGCGTCCCAATTCAGTCAAAAGCATTATCCGGGCAAGACAGCCTTCTCTCAATCGTCCAGATGCCTGCGGGCATCCCGGTGGGAACACTGGCTATCGGCAGAGCGGGCGCCATCAATGCCGCCTTGCTTGCCGCAGCCGTCCTGGCGCTTTCCGATGATGTGCTGGCCGACCGACTCGATGCATGGCGCGCCGAACGCACCTCTTCCGTTACAGACACGCCTGTCGACGAGGCTTGAACATGAACACTCCCCTCCCCACCGGTTCGACCGTCGGCATTCTTGGTGGCGGTCAGTTGGGTCGCATGTTGGCCATGGCGGCCGCTCGTTTCGGCTACCGGGTGGTCATATTCGATCCTGACCCAAATGCACCAGCCGCACAACTCGCCAACAGCCACATTTGCGCAAACTATGATGACAACACCGCACTGGATCAGCTTGCCGAAGCCTGTGATGTCATTACCTATGAGTTTGAGAATGTTCCTGTTCAAGCGGTAGAGAGACTGGACAGAACCGTCCCTGTTCGCCCTGGAGCCAAGGCTCTGCGGATTGCCCAGGATCGACTGTCGGAAAAAATAATGGCAGGCGGTCTGGGCGCCCAGACCGCTGAATTTACCTCTGTACTCAACCGGGAAGATTTGGTCGCCGGGCTTCAGAAAACCGGCTACCCTGCGGTCCTGAAAACCACCCGCCTCGGTTATGACGGCAAGGGGCAAGCCCGAATAGCAAATGAAAAGGAAATAGATGAAGCGCTGGCGGTCATGCAGGGTGCGCCAGCAATCCTCGAATCATTTGTGCATTTTGACCGCGAAGTCTCTGTTCTGGCCGCCCGTGGCCTTGATGGCGCAGTTGAGGTGTTCGATCTGGCGGAAAACGACCACCGTCACCACATTCTCCATACATCAACCGTTCCAGCCAACCTCGAAGCCCAGGCCCAGGCTGAGGCGCGCGAAATCGCAACCGCCATGCTGGCCCATCTCGATTATATCGGGGTTCTGGCAGTGGAATTTTTCGCGGTACCCGGCGGCAGTAGTCACAGTCTGATTGTCAATGAAATTGCCCCGCGAGTGCACAATTCCGGCCATTGGACCGAAGCTGCCTGTGTGGTTTCCCAGTTTGAACAGCATATTCGCGCCGTTTGCGGATTGCCGCTGGTTGGCGCCGCGCGCCATTCCGATTGTGTGATGGAAAATCTTATTGGCGATGACATTGAACGGTTGAATGCTCTGGCAAACGAAGAAAATGTCTTCATCCACCTCTATGGAAAGGCCGAGGCGCGAACCGGTCGCAAGATGGGCCATTTCACCCGGTTGACAGGGGCTGCAAACAAGGCTTGAACACTGCTCACAGAGTTGACAATGCCGGGATGAGCCGGTACATCGCTCGCCAACTGACTAGCGCGCCCGTTTGGCGCGCTTTTGATTGACAGGAGCTCCAGAACGCTCCTCAAACAATGCGGACCGATACAATGAAGATCAGAAATTCGCTCAAAGCTCTTAAATCACGCCATCGCGCAAACCGTCTGGTTCGTCGCAAGGGCCGGGTTTACATCATCAACAAGCAGAACCCACGTTTCAAATGCCGTCAGGGTTGATTGCCCGCCGGGTAATCGACCGTGGGGCTTTTCAGCGCGCCAACGCGCAACGATAGAGCTCCATAAGACAGTTTTGCAAACGGAGATGATTCTCCGCTACTCACAAGAATGTGGGTTTGAAATTTGGCGCAGACGGATTACCATATCTGTCATGCGCCTTTTTGCATTGTCACGCACCACACTGACTGCTTGCTTTCTGTTGCTGACCCTAGGGTCAGCAACCCTTCATGCCGCAGAGAGTTCAGCCAATTTAAACGACAGTGCACCTGCCTCGCTGACACAAACGCCGGTTGTTCAATCTGACAACCCGGTTGATTCGTTGTTTGTCGAGCTCTTGCGGGAACGGGACCCCAAAAGGGCACGTCAGATCGCTGACCGGATTGGGGCCCAATGGAGCGATTCGGGCAGCGCCACCGGCAACCTTTTGATGCAGTGGGCCAGCGAGGCCATAGCCAAAAAGAAAAACGGTTTGGCGCTTGATTTGCTCGATCAGGTCACCGTGCTTTGGCCAGAATACGTGGAAGGTTGGAACCGGCGCGCCACGTTGCATTACATCATGGACGATTATGCGAAATCCATGATCGATATAAATCGGGTCCTGGCGCTCGAACCCCGTCACTTTGGCGCCCTTGCCGGGATGGCAGCAATTCTGGAACGCAGCGGCAAGGATGACCTCGCTTTGCAGGCCTGGGAGCAGATTCTCACGGTATTTCCCACCAATCGACAAGCCCAAACCAAGGTTGGCGAACTAGCCGACAAATTAACCGGCAGACGCACCTGATCAATTCTCAGGGTCGAATTTCACCATGGATGAAACTATTTGCCCGTTTGGATCGTGTAATTCAAAAGACGGTCCAGAGTTTTCGCGGACCATTGATGGATAAACCCGGCAACAGAATGAAATTATTCCTATCATGCCTTTTCTTCGCGCTTCCATGATCATCGCATTTATCATCTTCGCGGTCGGCATTACCGGCGCCTATGCGTTTTCAATATTCAAGGCCAAAGATGTCGCTGGACTCTATCCGCCGCTTGGAGAATTCACGGATATCGACGGCACCCGAATACATTCGGTCCATGTGAAGGCACCTGAAGACCCGGAGATGCCACCTCTGGTTTTTATCCATGGTGCCAGCAGCAATTTGCGCGATCTGATGCCCCCCCTACGTTCACGGTTTGAAGGACGCGCTGAGATGTTGTTCGTCGACCGTCCCGGACATGGCTGGTCCGAGCGCGGCACTGGAAATGACACCCCCGAGGGTCAGGCCCGCATGATCGCCGCTGTCATGAAAACCAAGAACATTGAGAAAGCCATCATCATTGGTCATTCCTTTGGTGGTGCGGTAACCGCTGGTTTTGCGGTCGAGTATCCCGAAATGACCGCTGGATTGGTATTCCTGTCTCCAGCCAGCCATCCCTGGCCCACAGGCGTCGCCTGGTACAACAATCTGGCTGCAACCCCTGCCATTGGTTGGCTGTTTGCCAATACGTTGGCTGTGCCTGCCGCAAGAAGCAGACTCCCCGGTGGAGTGGTTTGCGTTTTTGCACCCAACAAGGTGCCTGAAAACTACATCGACAACGCAGCCATTCCACTGCTTCTTCGGCCTGAGAGCTTCCGCAACAATGCCACTGATATCGCGAGACTCAACGCGCATGTGACGACCTACGCGCCGCGCTACAAGCAGATCAAAGCGCCAACCATCATCATCACAGGCGACGCAGACGATATAGTTTTTCCGGATATTCATTCAGAAGGACTGAAAACAGATATCGAGGGTTCAAAGCTGATCTGGGTGAAGAACCTTGGCCACAAGCCCGACTATGCCGCCACAGATCTGGTGGTTGCTGCAATTGAAACCGTTTCCGGCCAAGAGCGCGATCTTGATGCCATCGCTCGAACAGTCGAGGCAACAATTTCCAACGACGCGGAAACATGTGGTGGATCAGACAGCAAATCGGGCGATCAATCCTGATTGACCGCCCAACGCAAAATCTTTCAAACCTGATACGGCTTAAAACTAGTGTCCGCTCATCCCGTCGGAACCAATATAGGCAATTCTGAGCATGTTGGTTGAGCCCGGCGTCCCCAGCGGTACGCCTGCCGAAATGATAATCCGGTCACCCGGCTTGCCGAACTCTTCACGATAGGTGATGCGACACGCCCGATCGACCATGTCTTCATGATCTGTGGCATCTTCTGTTACCACGCAATGCAGACCCCAGACGACCGAAAGCCGCCGTGCCGTCTGGATAACCGGCGACAATGCGATAATCGGCACCTGCGGCCGCTCACGCGCGGCACGCAAGCCAGTTGATCCCGACGAGGTGTAACAGACTATCACTGACAGATTGAGTGTCTCGGCAATCTGACGAGCTGCCAAGGAGATTGCATCAGCACCTGTTGCCTCCGGCTGTGGACGCTGCGCATGAATGATACCGGGGTAGTTTGGATCTTTCTCCACCCGTCGCGCAATCGACGCCATGGTCGAAACCGCTTCAATTGGATAGTCACCGGCAGCCGACTCAGCGGACAACATGACAGCATCAGCACCCTCAAACACAGCGGTCGCAACGTCCGACACCTCGGCGCGGGTTGGAACAGGCGCAGAAATCATCGATTCGAGCATCTGAGTGGCCACGACCACCGGTTTGCCTGCTTTGCGGCAGGCACGGGTCAATTGCTTTTGAATTCCCGGCACCGCCTCGATCGGCATCTCCACACCAAGGTCACCGCGCGCCACCATCAAGGCATCTGAAAGCTCAATGATCTCATCGATGCATTCCAGCGCCTGTGGCTTTTCGATTTTCGACATCAGGCCAACGCGCCCGCGCGCGATCTTGCGAACTTCCGCAAGATCTTCGGGCCGTTGAATAAAGGACAGCGCCACCCAATCAACCTCGTCAGTGGCGAGAATTGCGTCGAGATCCTTGCGGTCCTTCGATGTCAAAGCACCTGATGATAACGTTGTATCCGGCAGGCTGACGCCCTTGCGGTCGGAAATCTTTGTGCCGTTGATAACCTTACAGGTGATCGAAGTCTTTGTGGTTTCAGTTGCCTCGAGTTGCAACCGGCCATCATCGATCAGCAACCGGTGGCCAGCTTGAACCGACTTCAGAATTTCAGGATGCGGCAGAAACACCCGGTTGTTGTCGCCCGGCTCATCTTTGTTGTCGAGCGTGAAGGTCTGGCCAATCTCCAAGACTTCGGAACCATTCTTGAACTTGCCCACCCGCAGCTTCGGGCCCTGCAAGTCAGCGAGAATGCCGATTGGCCGACCGAACTTGGCTTCGACCGAGCGGATTTTCGTGATCAGGTCGCGCATCATTTCATGGCTTGAATGGCTCATGTTGATCCGGAAAAGATCGGCGCCTGCGTCGTGCAGTTTTCCTATCATTTCTTCGGAAGATGAGGCTGGTCCAAGTGTGGCGAGGATTTTGACTTTGCGGAGTCGTTTCATCAGTTTTGGCTTTCCACCGGCGCCGGCGCATCAGATAACTGGACCATCCAGCTTCGTTGCCGCCCGGTATCGTATTCCTTGAAGCCCGCACGTTGGAAGCCACGGGCAAAGCAGTCTTTAACTCCGGTGATCCGGAATTCGTTGTCAGCAACGCACATGTTAATGTCGCCACCCCAGCGGCCTCCACCGCCAGCATCCTCCGCATAAAGATAGTAATAACGCGACTGCAATGGGCCTTCAATCAGTGTCGCACAGGAGTTGGCCGGAATTTGCCACCAACCTTCGGTCACCCATCCCTCACCATTGCGGTAACCAATGGAACCGCCAACCAATGTCTGGGTTCCATTGCAAACGCGAAAATCAGCCTTGGCGTCCTGGCCAGCAGATAAAAAGGCAACCGTTGCAATTGCCAGAAAACCAGCCACTTTCACCAAAGGTGTTCGACATCCGGTAAGTAAATTGAATACCATCACTTTCCGGCAAACTCCACTCGCACCACGTTACCGCTTTTTTGCGATGCATGACCAGCAATGTCAACGAGAGACCGGATTTGACCAGTGGTCATCGGCCTTGAATTTATCCTTGTGGGTCAAAAATGCATCCTGCACATTGTTTCGTCTTGATTGGCATGCAATGGAACGCGTAGCTCTCACCTTCAATATAGATCATTGTTCGGGTATTCATGACCAAAGCCTTTGAAATCATAACAGGTGATTCGTCGAACGCCCTGGTCTTTCTCGTTGATCACGCGATGAACCATGTCCCATCCGCCTATGGTAACCTCGGTTTGCCACAAAGCGCTTTTTCCCGCCACATTGCCTATGACATAGGCGTTGAAGCCTTGGTTCGCGGCCTTTCAGAACGGCTTGATGCAACTGCTGTCATGTCAACTTATTCCCGATTGCTGATTGATCCCAATCGAGGTGAAGATGATCCGACATTGATTATGAAGCTTTCCGACGGCGCTATAATTCCCGCAAACCATCCCCTGCCCCCCGACGAGCGGAAAAACAGGCTCAATAGCTGGCACCGCCCCTATCATCAGGCCATCGCGGACACACTGGATGCGGTGGAAATGGCAAGCGGCAAAACCGCAATGGTGATCTCGGTACATTCGTTTACACCTTTCTGGAAGGAATTTGCTCGCCCTTGGCATGCGGGCCTGCTGTGGGATTCTGATCCACGGGTGACCGAGCCGTTTATGGAGCTTTTGTCTGCTGATCCCGATCTGGTTGTCGGTGACAACGAACCCTATGAAGGCGCCATGAAAAACGACTGCATGTACCGCCATTGCACGCTCAAAGGCCGTGCCCATACACTGTTGGAAATTCGACAAGACTTGATTGGCGATGACAAAGGCATTCAGGACTGGATCGACCGACTTGTCCCGATCCTTGCCGACCTAAACGCAAGGCCAGATCTCCACGTGACCAATTTCTACAAGAGCCGTGTTGACACTTGATCCCGGCAGCCCTCGCAACCATATCGTCACCCACTGCACCAATGCAGGTATAATTATCCACCATGTGAATACCGGGCAAAACCAGCTTGCCGCTTGACCCGGACGCTGCCTTTGAGGCAGGTGTGCCCACAACAGTTTTACCAGTCAGGGAGAAAACCATGTCCGACGCCGGTGGTGTTGCACGAGACCAATTGCGGTCTTATGTCGAGCGTATTGAACGCCTCGAAGAAGAGAAAAAGTCGATTGCTGACGACATCAAGGATGTCTACGGCGAAGCCAAGGCGCTTGGCTATGATGCCAAGGTCCTGCGCAAGGTCGTTGCCATTCGCAAGCAGGATGAGAACGACAGGCTTGAGCAGGAAGCCATTCTGGACACTTATCTCCATGCTTTGGGCATGGCGCCAGAACCTGCGGGCGTCGAATAAGGTCTGATCGTTGAATTGAAAAGCCCGCTGAAAAGCGGGTTTTTGATACCGGAAGAAAGATCAAATCAGCTGGACGGGCCGAACCGAGCCACTTCCATGAAGTTAACCGCCTGGCCGGTGAACTTGTTGTGCTGCAGATCTTCGCCGTTGCGAACAAACCCGACCGCATAAACCTCACGTGGCTGGTTGTTCAACTGAATCGCAACAAATCGCCGGTTTCTGGTCGCCGGATTTGGGCCACCGACTTCACGTTTGTTGTCGAGCGCCCATCGGGAAATAATATCTTCGGTGAGCTTTGGAGCTGTGGTTCGGGTTGACAACTGACCTTTCCCGGCGTCCGCAACACTCGGCCGTGCTGCTTTTCCGGGTGCAACTGCTGGTGCGAACGCAGATGCAATTCGTCCGCCCCTGCGTGTGGATGGCAATTCCAGTGATGCAATCTCAATTGAATTTTCAACACGCGGCGTTTCAACAGCACGAGGCGATTGATTGGCTGCCGGAAGCCCGGTTGCCCGAATATCGCCAGCCCGCTCGCCCGGTCTACGGATAGGCAGCGGAACAAAGTCATTGCCACTGACAGCGATATAGGTTGTTTGCTCACCTGCCGGATTATCAATCGGATCAACACTGGTCTCGAGCAAGGCGACTTCCGGATTTCCGGCAGCAATTGCCGGTTCAGGCAAAACAGCTCGCTCGGCCAGCAATTGAGGTATCGGCGCATTGATTGTCGCAAGATCAGGTAATGCGTTCGCACTAGCCGTTACCGGGTCGCTTGGCGTGGCAGCAGCAGCGGCGGCAAATGCATTGATCTGGTCTTGTGCCGGCAAATTGGACTGCGGCGCGACCAATGCAGTTTCTGTTACCGAACTCTGCGAACCCGGACGTGAAATGGGAACAGGTGCGGTGACAGGCAGTTCAGGCAACACATTCGCTGATGCCGCCACCAACGGGGCAGCCTCCACAGGGCGCGCTGCCACTTCAATTGCGGGACCGGAAGCGCGTGGCGATGTTGATGGTATCGCGACATCCGCACCTTCGTCTTCATCCCCACCAAACAGGGCAGCAAGCAGGCCACCACCTTTTTTCCCGCTCGAATTCGAACCGCCACTTGAGCGAATGTTGCCGCCACGGGATTTGTACTCGGCAAGTGCCCGCTGGTAGCCTGGCAATGGCTTGCCATCGGGCGGCAAATGCAGGGTCTTGCCATCGGGGAAAAGCTGGCTCAACTCGCTTCGGCTCATCCGTGGCCATGCACGCACGCTACCAACATCAAGATGGACGAATGGCGAGCCCGATTTCGGATAGTAGCCAACGCCGCCACCCTGAACCTTCATGCCGATGCTGCGTAATTTGGCCAGTTTGACACCCGGGATATAAAAATCCATTGCCTTGCCAAGAACGTGCTGGCTTTTCTTGGCCTGCCCACCGCGGGTGCGGCGCAACATCTCATTTGTGGCTGGAGACCGATAAGCACTGACAACGGTAATATAATTGTTGCTGCCGGTTTGGCGGTAGACTTCCCAGATCAGATCAAAAAGTCGCGGATCCATCTTGGTCGGTTCATTGCGTCGCCAATCGCGAAGGAACCGGTTGAGTTTTTTCAGCCCACCGGAGTCATAGCGCCCATTCCGTTTGAACACGATTTCCGCACGTTCTCCGGTATGGGTGTAATACAATTTGAGCGAACGGGTTTCTGCCTGCGCCGCGGCCGTCATGGCGGAAAATGCGATGCCCGAATAGACGACGATCGTCATCACGAGCAGCGCCGCGATACGCAGGGAAGCAAAACCGAACCCTTTCGGCCCGCGCTTCACCAACTGCAAAGACTTGGTAAAAAGACCTGTCTTCAAGCTGAAAAACCCCGATTTAAACAAGCTATCGCCTATAATTTCTCCGGCAATACCATTTGGTGCGAGGGTACATGCCCTTCAAATACGGTAACACCATGGCAAGCCACCTGTTCACAGCGTTTCGGCTCTTCTTGCCGACCATCAACAGCAATTATAGTAAACCAACTCCTAAAGAGATATAAACTAGTTCATCAACTCAGCCAATTTGCATGAATTTTTAGATGAAAAAACCCCATCGCAAGCGACAGGGTTCAAATTTGAAGCATTTAACGTTGTTGCGAAACAAGTAATGCGTCTATGCAGCGCGAACGTTCGGATCACCGGGATCGATCTCATAATCCTTGAGTTTTCTATAAAGCGTAGAACGTCCGATACCCAAACGCCGGGCGACTTCGCTCATCTGACCACCATAAAATGACAGCGCAAAGCGGATCAGTTCCTCTTCCACCTCTGCAAGGGCTCGCACCTGTCCGTCAGTCGTTACTGCGCGCAGACCGCCTTCATCCTCATTCTCAAGATTGGAACCTGATGGTTCAAAATCTCTGCCGGTAAAAACATCGGCAGACACATCATGGTGAAAATCAATTAGCTTCTGCTGATACAATCCTTCCGGATTGATCCCGTCCGGTGCTGCACCCATGGACGGCAAACCGCTGCGGGTGGAGAGGTTGTAACCGGGCAATTGGGCTGCGATCTGCGGGAACAAATCGATGGTCAATTGATCGGATTCAGCAAGCACCGCCGCCCGATGGATGGCATTCTCAAGTTCGCGAATGTTGCCAGGCCAGTCATACGCAGTCAGAAGCGCAAGTGTTTCTGCCTCCAGTCGCAGATTGATCGAGCGGCCCGAAACCTTGCTGTAGCGATTAACAAAATGCCGCGCCAGTTCTGGAATATCTTCCTTTCTGTGACGCAAAGCCGGAACGCTGATCGGAAAAACGTTCAGCCGGTAATACAGATCCTCACGGAAACGTCCGGCCTTAACCTCTTCGATCAGGTCCTTGTTCGTTGCGGAAATCAACCTGATATTGACCTTGCGAACCTCGCGCGCGCCAATTGTCTCGATTTCACCCGACTGTACAGCCCGCAACAGCTTCACCTGCACATTTGCAGGCAAATCACCAACCTCATCAAGGAACAGTGTACCGCCATCAGCCTCGACAAATTTGCCGGTGTGATTATCGACGGCACCAGTAAAGGCACCTTTTTCGTGACCAAACAGCACGCTTTCAACCAGATTTTCGGGGATCGCTCCGCAATTGACAGTTACATATGCTTTGGAACGGCGAAGGCTTTCCGCCTGAATGGCGCGTGCAATCATTTCCTTACCAACCCCGGATTCTCCCTCCAGAACCACAGGGATATCGGAGGCAGCAGCGCGCTTGGCCAATCCGAGAATTCTGTCCATAGCCGGACTTGCCACAACGATGTCCGAAAAGCCGCCCGTCGATTTGCGCGCATCGTGTCGGCTGGCAGGCCGCACTGCCTTTGTCGCATTCCCTATCGCCAATAACAGGCGCTCCGGCGAAACCGGCTTGACGACGAAATCAAAAGCACCGGCGCGCATTGCCCGCACCACAGTTTCTATACCACCTTGTCCGGTCTGGACGATAACCGGCGTGTCAATCGCGTTCTGTTTCATCCAGGCAAGAACCGCCAATCCATCCTTGCCCGGCATGACCAGATCGAGAATTATGGCATCGTATCTGGAATTGGCCTTTGAAATAAGTTTGACCGCGCCATTACCATCTTCAGCAACGTCGGCTGATATTCCGTCACGGTCACACGACCCTTTCAACAATCTGCGTTGAACCGGATCGTCGTCGACGATCAGCACCCGACTAGTCATAATGGTCCCTTCCCTTATTGGAACATTCCAATTGCGATCAAGGACGATCATGTCACAAAAACCTGAAAGGCCGATTTCCGGAAAGGTTTGCATTTTACCTTTCCGTGTACCAAATCCTTGGGAACATCTGCTATGCACTGCATCATCTGAATTGCTGTGTTCTACTTCCCGCGAATTCCATAAGGACTTTTTCCATGGCGCCGAATTTCCTGCCCCGCTCCCAGCTCAACTTCGCTCCCGCCAGCGCTGCCAAAAGCCAACTGGGAAAATTGCCGGAGTGGAATCTGAACGATCTTTACTCCGGCACCGATGACCCGGCGCTGAAGGCTGACCTCGAAAAAGTCGATAATGCATCGAAAGCCTTTGAAGCGGAGTGGAAAGGCAAACTGGCGGCGGCCGCAGGCGCCACCGGAGAAAAAGGCTTGGGCGCAGCCATTGAGCAGTTTGAAGCGATTGAAGAAGACATGGGCCGACTGATGTCTTTCGCCGGGCTGAATTACTTCTCCAACACCAATGACACCGACAACGCCAAGTTTTTTGGTGACGCCCAAAGCCAGATCACGGATTCCTCGGCCCACTTGCTGTTTTTCACGCTCGAACTAAACCGGCTGGATGACACCCTGGTCGAGAAATGTCTGGTTAGCGACCCGCGAGCAGCAAGATACAAGCCGTGGCTTCTAGATCTCCGGCTCGATCGACCCCATCAATTGGAAGACCGGATCGAACAATTGTTCCATGAGAAGTCCATGACGGGCCATGCTGCGTGGAACCGCCTGTTCGACGAAACCATGTCATCGCTGAAATTCGAAATTGACGGCGAAACCATGGAAATAGAGCCAGCTTTGTCGTTGCTGCAAGAACCCGTTCGCGAAACCCGCAAAAGTGCGGCACTCGCTTTGGCCAAAACTTTCGATGCCAATATCCGCACTTTTACTTTGATCACCAATACATTGGCCAAGGACAAGGAAATTTCTGATCGCTGGCACGGGTTCGACGACATCGCCGACAGTCGGCATCTCGCGAACCGGGTTGAACGTCAGGTGGTTGATGCGCTGGTCAATGCAGTGACCGAAGCTGCACCGCGCCTCTCCCACCGCTATTACGCCATGAAGGCCCGTTGGTTGGGTCTGGACAAGCTCGAATATTGGGACCGCAACGCCCCGCTGCCTGAAACAGCTCATCGGGTTATTCCGTGGGACGAAGCCCGTGACACGGTTCTCGGTGCTTATCACGGCTTTGCCCCGGAAATGGCTGAGATTGCCGGAAGGTTTTTTGACCAACACTGGATCGATGCACCTGTCCGTCGGGGCAAGGCATCCGGTGCCTTTGCTCACCCGACTGTCCCTTCAGCCCATCCTTATGTGCTGGTCAACTATATGGGCAAACCGCGCGATGTAATGACGCTCGCGCACGAGTTGGGCCATGGCGTTCACCAGGTCTTGGCAGGCTCTCAGGGCGCACTGATGGCTTCAACACCGTTGACACTGGCTGAAACCGCATCGGTATTCGGCGAAATGCTGACGTTCCGCCGGCTTTTGGCAGAAACCAAAGATCCGCGTGAGCGCAAGTCCATGCTGGCCCAAAAAGTAGAAGACATGATCAACACGGTTGTCCGTCAGATCGCCTTCTACCAATTCGAACGCCGTGTCCACACAGCCCGCCGTGAAGGCGAGTTGACTTCGGCAAAACTCGGAGAGTTCTGGTTGGAAGTCCAGGCTGAAAGCCTTGGACCTGCGGTCAATCTTGCCGGAGGCTATGAATCATTCTGGGCCTATATCCCGCATTTCGTCCACTCTCCATTCTATGTCTATGCCTATGCGTTCGGAGATTGTCTGGTGAACTCGCTGTACGCGGTGTACCAGAATGCGCCGGACGGGTTTCAGGATCGCTATTTCGAACTTCTCAAAGCTGGTGGGACGAAGCACCATTCCGAGCTTCTTGCGCCCTTTGGCCTTGACGCTTCCGACCCGGATTTCTGGGCACGTGGGCTGACCATGATTTCAGACCTGATTGACGAGATCGAAGTTCTGGAAGGGTAGATGCGGATGAGCACAGTGAATCGAAGTGGCTGACCTGCCCGCAAATCCCTTCGCCATTGGCTTGTCACCGCTTGGCGATCGGTCGTGGCTGATCGCCGGTGATGGCCTGCCTGCTTATCTGGCTGAAAAAGCGGTTTTACGTGCCAAACACGGGGCTCGTGTATTGGCAGCCGAGCCAGAGACGGCATCAGCCCAGAACGAAGTGCTCAAGCGGGTAGCCGGCTGGCAGCTGACACATTACCCGGAGCAATTCTCCAAACTTCGCGACATCATTACCATCAATGGTGTTCCCGATCCGGTACGTCTCGATTTAAATGACGAACTGCTTGATACAGCAGGCAGGCTGTGTGCCGAAGACCTGGTGCTGATGCGGAAGGGCGAGACGGGCTGGCGACTTGCCGCAGCTTCGCTTTCGTTCCCCTCCTCATGGTCATTGGCGGAAAAATTCACCCGACCGATGGACGAGGTTCATAAACCGGTTCCCGGGTTTTCCATCGGCACCCGGAATGCAACACTCATCAATAGGATTTTCGACAATCTCGCGCCAGACGAAACGGTACTTCGCGGCAATTGGTCAATCTATGATGATGATGAACTCTTTCACCCCAACTCTCATCGCACGGAAGATTCAAAACCGGACGCAGAGATCAATACTGCAACCAAATTTCTTCGTGAGGAACGGCAGACGCTGACGCGATTGCCGACTTCTGGCGACATCCTCTTTACCATTTTGGTTACCACCTCACCGCTGACCGAACTTTCAAAATCTCCATCCGGACGGACCAAAGCGGCCAACCTGCTCTCCCAACTCGAAGCCATGACGCCGGATCAGCTCGCCTATAAGGCGTTGACCTGGCAAAAAAATGGTTTGGTTGCACATCTTCGTCAAATAGTTGGCGGTTTGGTTTAATCGATCATCTTTGTTCTTTATTGTGAACACAAAGTATGATTAAGCCGCGCCCAGAGTGGCCACCGTGCCGCAATTATCCTTCAAGGAGCAAGTCCAATGGCCAGTCAGTCCCATCCCGTTTACGCCGAGATCACCGGCCCAATCGTCATGATCGGCTTCGGCTCCATCGGCCGTGGAACATTGCCGCTGATAGAACGCCATTTTAAATTCGACAAATCGCGCATGGTCATCATTGATCCCCACCCCGAAGGTGACAACGCATCCATTGCCGAAAAGCATGGTGTTCGCTTCATTTCGCAAGCCGTCACCCGCGAGAATTACCGCGAATTACTGACCCCGCTACTCACTGAAGGCGAAGGTCAGGGATTTTGCGTCAACCTCTCCGTTGATACAGGTTCGCTCGATCTGATGCGGCTGTGCCGAAAACTCGATGTTCCCTATATCGATACCGTTATTGAACCTTGGCTCGGCTTTTATTTCGACACCGATATGAAGAACTCCGAGCGTACCAACTATGCGCTGCGGGAAACCTTGCGCAAGGAAATCGCCAAAAACCCCGGCGGCACCACGGCTGTGTCCACCTGCGGTGCCAACCCGGGCATGGTTTCATGGTTTGTCAAACAGGCATTGATCAACCTTGCCAATGACACCGGCCTGAAATTTGAAGAGCCCTCGGCAAACGACCGCGAAGGTTGGGCCAAGCTGATGAAAAAACTCGGCGTCAAAGGCGCCCACATTGCTGAACGCGACACCCAACGTACCAAGAAGCCCAAACCGATGGAAACCTTCTGGAACACCTGGTCAGTCGAAGGCTTTATTTCAGAAGGACTTCAACCCGCCGAACTGGGTTGGGGCACCCATGAAAAATGGATGCCCAAAAACGCCAAGAAGCACAAGAAGGGCTGCAAGGCAGCGATCTATCTTGAGCAACCGGGTGCCAACACCAGGGTTCGGAGCTGGTGCCCGACACCTGGCCCGCAATACGGTTTCCTCGTCACCCACAATGAGTCAATCTCGATTGCCGACTATTTCACCGTCCGCAACAAGGATGGAGAAATCACCTACCGTCCGACCTGCCATTACGCCTATCACCCGGCAAATGACGCTGTGCTGTCGTTGCATGAAATGTTCGGCAATGGTGGTCATGCCCAGCCGGTCCAGCATGTGTTGGATGAAAATGAACTTGTCGATGGTATCGATGAATTGGGCGTGTTGCTCTACGGACATGCCAAAAATGCCTACTGGTTCGGTTCACGTTTGTCGGTTGAAGAAACCCGCGCCATAGCTCCCTACCAGAACGCCACTGGCCTTCAAGTCACTTCGGCTGTCTTGGCAGGTATGGTCTGGGCATTGGAAAATCCAAACTCTGGCATCGTTGAAGCCGACGAAATGGATTACAAGCGCTGCCTCGAAGTTCAAATGCCTTATCTTGGCCCGGTTGAAGGACATTATACCGACTGGACACCGCTCGATGGCCGTCCGGGCTTGTTTCCGGAAGATCTCGATCAGTCGGACCCTTGGCAATTCCGCAACATACTGGTTCGCTGACAAAGTTCTCAATTTGCTGTCAGTGATGTTGAACACGCGAACTACAGCATGGCGCAGGCGGAAACCCATGCCATGCTGCTCAGTGACTAAAATTGAAATACACTCCAGCGCCTTGCTTTCGTCGCAAGGTCGCGGCATGGTCTGACGGAAATCTGAAGACCCTAACATGGACAGGGGACTTGCCATGAAGAACGGAAAAACCATCACATTGGTCGCAGTATCTCTGTTTCTGGCCGGTTGTCAGTCAGTCAGCTATGATCGCCCTACCTACGTTCAGCCCCAGCCACAAGGAATTGAAGGCCAGTGGGTCGATTCAAATGGTATTATTTCAAGCTTCTACAACGGACGTTTTGAAACGCGAACGACAGATTCCAATTCATTGCTTGCACAGGGCGCATACACCCAGGTCAACCCGAGCCTAGTGGAAATCGAACTGACATCGCTGGTTCGCAATACCACATCGCGCGTCAATTGCGCCCTTGCTTCGGTCAATCAGCTTAATTGCACCACGTCGACTGGCGAGCAGTTCACATTGCAGCGCAAAATAGCTTGAACAGTCGATTTCAGGGGGAGACCGACAGCATGACTGATTTTTACGACACGCTCGAAAACCGATCACCGGAAGAGCGCGAGACAGAAACCTTTGCTGCGCTCGAAAACCTGATGGCCAAAGCACTACCCAAGCTTCCGGTACTGGCCGAATGGTTGGGTCATCCTGTTGCGGGTGCATTTTCAGATCGCACAGCCCTGGCAAAACTACCTGTCATGCGCAAACCGGATTTGATGGAACTTCAATCGGCAAACCCACCCTTTGGTGGCTTGGCAGATCCCGAAGCCTTGCAAGGCAACCATGTCTTTCTTTCGCCCGGTCCCGTTTGGGAACCTCAGGGTTTTGGCGTTGACCCGTGGCAATCAGCTCGCTCGCTATTCGCAGCTGGCTTTCGGGCGGGCGATATCGTCCACAACGCTTTTTCCTACCACATGACACCCGGTGCATTCATTATCGATGAAGGTGCGCGGGCATTGGGTTGCTTAGTGTTTCCTGCTGGCACCGGCAACACCGAACAACAGGTCGAAGCTGCGGGCCAGCTCAAACCCACGGCCTATACGGGCACGCCGGATTATCTCAAGATCATTCTTGAGAAGGCTGACGCAATGGGGCAAGACCTGTCATCCATTCGCCGTGCATTGGTTTCCGGCGGCGCGCTTTTTCCGGCATTGCGCAGCTATTACGCCGATCGCGGCATTGCAACGCTCCAATGTTATGCAACGGCTGATCTGGGTCTCATCGCTTATGAAAGTGTTGATGACAACGGCCAGCCGCACCCGGGCATGGTCCTCAACGAAAAACTGGTTGTTGAAATTGTCAGACCCGGAACCAATGATCCTGTGGCAGATGGCGAAGTCGGCGAAGTTGTCGTAACCACACTCAACCCCGCTTATCCGTTAATCAGATTCGGCACCGGAGATCTCTCAAAACTGATTCCGGGGCAAAGCCCGTGCGGGCGCACCAATGCGCGCATTGCAGGCTGGATGGGCCGCGCAGACCAACGCACCAAGGTAAAAGGCATGTTTGTCGATCCCAAACAGATCGCGGCCCTTGTTGCTGAACATTCGAGCATCGCGCGAGCCCGTTTGACGGTTACCCGCGTTGATGACAGCGATACCATGACGCTATCAATTGAAGCGGCCGAAGGCTCAACACCGGATATCGAAGCTATTGCCACATCACTCGTCAACCACACGAAATTGCGTGGAGTGATAAATGTCGTCACCGCAGGTTCTTTGCCCAATGACGGTAAAGTGGTTTCAGACGAACGCAACTATGATGCATGAATTGTAGCACCTGAAAAGCATTTTAAGGACGGTAACATCCTCAAAATAATGCAATAAAGATTGTGACCCTTGCGCTCACCGTTCGATGGTGGAAGCATAGACACAGTCAAACTCCACACGGCACCTTCAGGGAGGAAGCCATGAAAAAACTGTTCATCCATTTGCTCATATCCGCGTCTATCTTGGGTCTTTCGGCTTTTGCACAGGCCGATGATCATCGTGTGAAAGTACCAGAACCACCCGCGGGCGCATCAGATCTCTTCAAAACTGCCCCTTCCATCGCTAACGACGCGATGAAGGCAGGTGAGGAAGCCACTGAAAAAGCAGGTGAGATGGCAAAGGACGCCATGAAAGCAGCAGGCGATGCGGCGGATACAGCCGCTGAAAAGGCCGAGGAAGCGACATCGGATGCTATGGAAGCAGCAAATGATGCATCTGACGAAGTCAAGGTGCCTGAACCTCTCGCCGGCTCCAGTGAGCTTTTCAAATCAGCGCCGACAATTGCTGCAGAACCCCCTGCGATGTCTGAGGAAAAGCCAGAAATGGCAGAAGAGAAGCCTGCCGAACCAATGACTGAGGAAAAACCGGAGATGGCGGCTGATAAACCAGCAGAATCGATGGCTGCGATGGAACATACCATCGCCAAGGGAGACACCCTTTGGGATCTGGCGAAGTCCAAACTCGGTGACGCCACCAAATACAAGGCAATCATTGAGGCCAACCCCGGAGTTAATCCAAACAATCTGAAAGTTGGCGACGGTCTGAAATTACCCGCTCAATAAAAAGCTGACGGTTGATCCGCAGTTGGCTCCATTTGCAAACCTGCCCCTTTACAGCGGCGGGTTTGTTTTTGGTCGTTTGATCTTGAATTTTTAGCGCCGCAGTTTGTCGATTGAGAAAATCGCGCATGTCTCAGTTCCATGGGCAAGTAACCGGCCTTTGCCATCACGAACGAAACATTCCGATGTGGCGATCGTGCGACCACGATGCACCAGCTTGCCTTCACAACTGATCTCCCCCATATCCGGCACCATTGGTCGCACCAGGTTCACTTTGAATTCGACAGTCGTGTAGCCTTCTCCCGGCGCCAGTGTTGTCATCACACAGCATGCCAATGCGGAATCCATGATAGTACTGGCCCAGCCACCATGAATGGTCCCCAACGAATTGAGATGCGCTTCATTGGGCTCCCCGATAAACACCACACGCCCCTCTTCGACTTCTGACACCCAGAAGTTCAGTGTCGCGCCAATCGGCGGACGCGGCAGCCTTCCATCCAATATTCCCTGCATTACGGCCAACCCGCCCTCTGCGGCAACAACATCAAGTGGAATGATACCCACTGGATGGCCAAACCGGTCCCGATCAAGTTTGGCATAGTTCAATTCGCTCACAGTCAGGCTCCTTCTCCAGCAACAACCGAATCATCCAAATTCTCACGTGTCAGCTGTTTTCGCAGTGCCACCGCCAGCCCTTCGCGTGCTGCCGGTTCACCGATGCCGCGCGCCTGGTAGACATGGCGCCGGAGAAAATATCCCGTCAGGTCAAAGGCTGTTTCCAGTATTCTGAAATCAGCACATCCTTCCGTGCGACTGGTCAAAAAAGGTGGCAGTCCAAGCAATTTGTCCGCCCAGGGTTTCCCAGCCTCGGCTGAGACCGCGCGGCCAGTTTTTGGCGAAACATAAATCAGTTCATTCGCACAACCCGTCGCAGCGCACCGTGTCAGATCAAGCCCAAACCCAAGATCTTCCAACACCGCCAGTTCAAACCGCACATACATCGCGCCCGCTAGTTCAGGTTGATCAAAACTATCGAGAATGATCTCAAAAGCATCAAGCAAACGCGGATGTGGGTCACGCTCGGGCAACAATCTCAGCAAACCGGCCATTGCCTGAACACCGTGAACACCAAGCGCGCTTTCCATTAACCGCCCTGCACGCGCTTCCAGCAATTCAGCCTGATACTGGCCCAGATGCTCATCCAGTCGGGCACGCCAAACCAACGACACTGAATTTCCCGGTTGTAATACGGGCTGCATTCGCCGCGAACGGCCACCGCGCAAGATGCCCATGTGCCGCCCATGGCCACGGGTCATCACTTCGGCAATAACCGATGTTTCGCCATGTTTTCTCAGACCGAGGATGATTCCCTCATCGCGCCATTCCATTGGTGCACAATGGTCGCTCAGTGAGGAAATTCAAGTCCCATCTCCCGATACCGCTCGGGATCATCGCCCCAGTTCTCGCGAACCTTGACGAACAGGAATAAATGGACCTTCTGATCGAGAATCTCGGCGAGCTCCTTGCGGGCCGACTGACCTATCGATTTGATGGTCTCGCCATTTTTGCCAAGCACGATCTTCTTCTGGCTATCACGTTCGACATAGATAACCTGCTGGATGCGAACCGAGCCATCTTTTTTCTCTTCCCAACTTTCCGTTTCAACATGGGATGAGTACGGCAGTTCCTGATGCAGACGGAGATAGAGCTTCTCGCGCGTGATCTCGGCGGAGAGCTGTCGCATCGGCAAATCTGAAATCTGGTCGTCTGGATAATACCAAGGACCTTCAGGCAAGGTCTTTGCCAAATAGGACGCGACATCAGCCACACCCGACCCGTTGAGCGCCGAGATCAGGAAGGTTTCCTCGAACTTGGCCTTTTCATTGGCTTGTGACACCAACGCCAGCAGCGTTTCGCGCTTTACCTGGTCGATCTTGTTGAGGATCAGAACCTTCTTGTGCGGAACCTGATCAAGACTTTCTAGAAGTTTGGCGGCATCCCCCGCAATGCCGCGTTCCGCATCAATCAGCACCAACACAATATCGGCATCGCGTGCGCCGCCCCAGGCAGTTGTGACCATCGCCCTATCAAGCCTGCGACGCGGCGAAAAAATACCTGGCGTATCAACAAAAACGATCTGGGTCCGTTCAACAGTCGCAATGCCACGTACGATGGCGCGCGTCGTCTGAACCTTGTGGGAAACGATTGATACCTTGGCACCGACAAACCGGTTGATCAGCGTTGATTTACCGGCATTTGGCGCGCCAATCAGTGCGACAAAACCTGAGCGGGTCGGTCCGGTCAGGTCTGCTGCTGACGTATCTGCGGTTTCTGAAGTGTCGGTCATATCTATATTCCTGCCTTCTCCCAAACGCCTTCGCGCTGGAGCATTTGGGTGGCAGCTTCCTGCTCGGCTGCACGCTTCGAGCGGCTTTTGCCGCTTGCTGGCTCAATGCCCCCCACTTCTACTTTCACACTGAACACCGGATCATGGTCTGGTCCGGATCGTTCAAAAACCTTGTAAACAGGCGTCAGGCCAAATTTTTGATGCGCCCATTCCTGCAATTCTGTCTTGGCGTCACGGCGGGCGCTGCCTGTTTCAAGCGCACGCGATGTCCAGTTGGACTCAACAAAGCGCCGCGCGCCGTCCAACCCGGTTTCAAGATAAATCGCCGCAATGAGCGATTCCACCACATCCGCGCGGACATTTGCCATGCGCTTGCCTGTCAGCTTCTTCACATCAGAACCGGTGCGAATGAACTCGTGCAGACCGAGCTCATCAGCCACTTCGGCGCAGGTCTTCGCCGAAACCAGCTGATTGAGGCGAACCGAAAGTTCGCCTTCGTCAGCATCCTTGAAATTTTGAAACAGCAATTCGGCAACACAAAGGCCAAGCACGCGGTCTCCGAGAAATTCAAGCCGTTCGTAATTGCCTGAATTTTCATCGCGCAGGCTGGCATGCGTCAACGCACGCTTTAGCCTTTCGACATCAGAGAACTGGTATCCAATCCGTTCCCCTACAGCTCTGATGGCATCATCAAGACTGGATTTGCCGCTGGTCATTTCTGTGCCGATTTGAAAAAGCGATCGAAGCGCAGATCGGTCGGCCATTTCCAGAACTGGAATATTCTTGCATCATTGCCGATTGAGAAGAAGATGTAAGTCGCACGTCCAACGAAATTCTCCAGTGGCACATAACCGACGGTAAACCGGCTGTCGCTGGAATTGTCGCGATTATCGCCCATCATGAAATAATGGCCTTCGGGCACGATGAATTCGCGCGTGTTGTCGCCTGCTGAATTCGGATTGAGATCGAGCGTGGTGTAGCTCACACCGTTAGGCAAGGTTTCTTCATATACCGGATAAGGCACACCGTTGTCATACCGGCCATCAGGTTCGTAAGTCCCGATTTCCTTGCGTGGTACTGCTTCACCATTGATGTAGAGCTGGCCATTCTTCATCTGGACCCGCTCGCCCGGAAGCCCAATCACCCGCTTGATGTAGTTGTCATCCGGATTGCTCGGCAGACGAAACACAGCAACATCCCCGCGCGTCGGATTCTCACTGAATATACGACCTTCAAACAGATCGAATGAGAACGGCAGCGAATAGGTGGAATAGCCATAGGAGAATTTGTTGACACCCAGATAGTCACCGACAAGCAATGTCGGCATCATCGAGCCCGAAGGAATGGTAAAGGGCTGGAACAGGAATATCCGTATGATTGTCGCAAGAGCGAGCGCCTGGATAATTACCTTGACGTTCTCCCAAACGCCGCCGGAATTCGGTGAATTTGATGCGCTCATGATTTCCTCTTTCAAATCCAGCGCTGGCAGCCTTGCGCACGCGGGTTTGTCGTCTGATTCCGCACCCGGTTCTCCGGGCCAATTGCGGCCTGTCTACCCCTTTGGCATTCTCACGGCAACTGCTTGCGTATCTCAGTCGGCTCACCGTGATGATTAGTCGCCTGGATCGGCAGGTAAGCCTTCGATAATGACGAAAGCCTGCGCCAGTGGAAAATCATCGGTTATTGTCAAATGAATGGCGGCGCGGCAGTTTTTGGGCATCATGCTGGCCAATCGGTCTGCTGCACCACCGGTCAATTGAAGTGTCGGTTTGCCACCAGGCAGATTGACCACGCCCATATCGCGCCAGAAGACACCTTTCGCCAATCCGGTACCCAATGCTTTGGAGCAGGCTTCTTTAGCGGCAAACCGCTTGGCATAGGAAGCCGCACGCGCATGCCGGCGGTCAGATTTGGCTCGCTCAATGTCAGTAAAGCATCGGTGTGTGAACCGATCGCCAAATCGCTCAAGCGATTTTTCTATCCGGCGGATATCTATCAAGTCGCTGCCGATACCAATGATCAATCCGGTTTCTCCTCACCTTGCCTTGTTCGAAGCCAGAACCGTGCTTTTCCCCAAAGCTGCTCTGCTCCAAGGGTGGCACCCCGCACAATTCAAGCCGGACTGCTGCGTGACATGTTGTCGATGCGGGCTTGTGCTTTTCTGGCCATGCGCTCCCGGCGTTTGATTTGAAAAACACTGACTGACCAGTAGGTGAAGGTATAGAATACAAGGCCCGAAACCAAGCCAAGCGGGATAGCTCCCACCAACATCGGCTTCAGAATTGGTTGCCAAAGATGGCTCATGTCAAGATGCCGGAACAATGCATAAAGATTAACGTGGTGGTCGGGTCCCGTTCGCTCCACACCGAGTATAAAATTACCGATTTTGTAGGTTGCAGCCCAGAAAAAGGGAAACGTGATCGGATTGCCATAAGCGGTACCCAACGCTGCGGCTACCATGTTGGCGCGCAATACCCATGCCAAAGCGAATGAAAGTACGAAATGAAAGCCCAAAAACGGGGTGCAGGAGGCAAAAGCTCCTACCCCGACACCGGCAGCAATAGCATAGGGAGTAGCTGTTAGACGCAGGACGCGCTTGGTGAAATATTGAAACGACCGCGAGAAAGAGCGGCTCGGCCAAAGCGCGATCCGTGTCCTTTCCAAAAAACCCAGTTTTTTGCGGCGTCGAAATAACATGTTAACCGGTCTAAAACCTCCATTGTGTCAGCCATAAGACGGAACCATTCACTTAAGCGGCAACGCAAAACTGTCACAGACATATATCCAACCTAAGCCATTTTCGCCAAGACTTAGTAAATGCCACTTACTAAAGTTCGGGGAAGAAACTTACGAATAGCGACTGCGGACTATTCATAAAGCCGCTCAATCGTCGACACGCACTCAAGCGCCTTGAGTCGGGTGATCAGCTGATTGAGGTGTTTGAGATCCCAGACCTGTAGTTCAAACACCATATCGGTAAAATCAGCCGCAACCTTGCTCATGACGAGTGACTGGATATTGGTGTCGATAGCGGCCACCGCAGTGGCTATTTCAGCCAGAGTTCCTGGTGCATTTATTCCCGATACCGCGATTTTGGCAGGGAACCGGGACTTGTCATTCTCGTCAATATCCCAACGGATATCGATCCATTTGTCCGGCTCATCGTCAAACCGCGTTAGCATCGGCGATTGGATAGGATAGATGGTGATCCCTTCGCCGGGTTCAAGAATGCCGACAATTCTCTCACCGGGAACTGCGCCGCCGGGCCCAAAATGCACTGCCGCATCATCGCTGACTCCCCGAATTGGCATTGCCGCAGTCTGTTCCTTGCCTTTCCCCAGTCGGGTTTTGGCAGATTTGGCCAGTCCCGGAAGACGGAAAATCAATCCGGCCGTATTGCGCAGGTTGAACCAACCCTCATCGGTAGGCTTCTGTTTGATTGCGCGGCTTTCCTGGTAGTTGGGAAAAACCGCACGCATCACATCTGCCGAGGTCAGTTCACCGCGCCCAACGGCAGCAAGCGCATCTTCAACTTCGCGATACCCCAAACGGTGAAGAACAGGGCTCAGCTCAGAGCTCGAATACTTTTTTCCAGAGCGCTCAAATGTCCGCTCTAGGATGCGCTGTCCGAGCCCGGAATACTGCTCGCGTACCGCAGCCCGCGTCGCTCGCCGGATCGCCGCACGCGCCTTGCCGGTCACCACGACATCTCCCCAGGCCGGCGGCGGAACCTGCTTGTTCGAGGTTAGAATGTCGACTTCATCTCCGTTGACCAGGCGAGTGACCAGCGGCATGGAGCGCCCGTTGACCTTGCAACCAACACAGGTATCGCCAATATCGGTGTGAACCGCATAGGCAAAGTCGATAGGTGTGGCCCCGCTGGGAAGCGCTATCAGTTTGCCTTTTGGTGTGAAGCAGAAAACCTGGTCATGGAAAAGCTCAAGCTTTGTGTGTTCCAGGAACTCTTCCGGATCGTAACCCTCAGAGAGCGATTCAATGGTGCTGCGCAGCCAAACATACGAACGTGAATCGCGTGAACGGATCTGGGCTTCCTCACCATTTTCACCGTCCTTGTACAAGGTGTGAGCCGCGACACCCATTTCGGCAACCCGATGCATGTCGCGAGTACGGATCTGCAATTCAACACGCTGCCTCGATGGCCCGACAATGGTGGTATGTATTGAACGGTAGTCGTTTTGTTTTGGGGTCGAGATATAGTCTTTGAACCTGCCGGGCACCACAGGCCAACGGGTGTGAACTATCCCCAGCGCCTGATAACAATCAACGGTGGAATCGGTCAGGATTCGAAACCCGAAGATATCCGATAATTGCTCAAACGACAGTGACTTCGACTGCATCTTGCGAAAAACCGAATAGGGTTTCTTCCGACGCCCCTTAACCTCCGCATGCAGGCCCTGCTCTTCAAAGAGCTGTTCGAGTTCTGTCTCAATGGTGCGGATGAGTTCCAACTTTTTGCCGGATATTTCGTCAAGTTTATTGACTACCGTCTCGTAGGCCTCTTCGTTGAGCGTCCGAAACGCCAGTTCCTCCAACTCCTCGCGCATGTCGTGCATGCCCATGCGACCGGCAAGCGGCGCATAGATATCCATGGTTTCTTCGGCAATTCGCGCCCGTTTGGCTGCAGGCACAAACTCGAGCGTGCGCATGTTGTGTAAACGATCGGCAAGCTTAACCAGCAATACCCGCACATCATCGGAAATCGCCAGCAGCAATTTGCGCAGGTTTTCAGCTTGCTTGGCGCGCTTCGAGACCAGATCCAGTTTCTTGATTTTGGTCAATCCCTCGACCAGGCGGCCGATATCCTCACCAAACAACTCGTCTATTTCATCGCGGGTGGCGGAAGTATCCTCGATGGTGTCATGCAACAGCGCCACAGCAATGGTGGATTCGTCCATCTTCATCTCAGTGAGGATGCCTGCCACTTCCAATGGGTGGGAAATATAGGGATCGCCACTGGCCCGCGTCTGCTTGCCATGCTTCTGCATGGCATAGACATACGCTTTATTGAGCAAAGCCTCATTTACGTCAGGCTTGTATTTCTGCACGCGCTCAACGAGCTCGTACTGGCGCATCATGGGCGGGCTACTCCGGTAGGAAAATTAAAAATGCGCCGACGAAGAACCACCGGCGCATTCAACAATGCAAAATTGGATCGGATTCTGTTTCCGATCAATAATCGTCGCTTTTTTCCGGTGGCACAAGACCTTCAATTCCGGCCAGCAATTCATCTTCCGACATCGAGGCGAATGCAACGCCATCGTCTGGCTGGTCGGCAGCGGAGACATCTTCGCTCGCCTGTTCATTCGGCAGAGCGGAAGCTGGATCGGGTTCTGGCTCATCGACCTCAACATGCTTTTGCAGTGAATGAATGAGATCTTCCTTCAAGTCACCGGGCGAAAGGGTCTCGTCTGCGATTTCACGCAACGCAACCACCGGGTTTTTGTCGTTATCACGATCAACAGTAATCGAACCGCCCTGGGAAATCTGGCGAGCACGGTGGCTTGCAAGCAAAACCAGTTCGAAACGGTTCTCAACCTTGTCGATGCAATCTTCGACTGTGACGCGGGCCATGGCCTGTCCTTATTGACTATTTCGGGATCAACCTGCTCGGTAAACTGCTTATGCGGCAAATTCAAGTGCAACCCAGCGATTTTCCCGAAGAAAAGGCGAAACAAGGCTTTATCTGCTCCTGAATCGAATTTGTGTGGAGGGAGCGTTTCTGATAATATTGCTCTGTCTGCTGCCGCAGCTATCCCAGATTTCGCATATTGCAACGCGATGGGTCTTCAAATAGGCCAATCCGGAGAGTGCATGGCGCTTCGGCTTTCAGCGTTCTGGTTGTCGATATTTGCCTGAAACACATATTCCAATCTGATAATTTCAAGGAGATTATTATGTTCGATTCCCGGGAAAAAATCGCGCTCTTTATTGATGGAGCAAACCTCTATGCCGCGTCCAAAAGCTTGGGCTTCGACATCGACTACCGCAAACTCCTGACAGCCTTCTCCAAGCGCGGCTACCTGTTGCGCGCCTATTACTACACGGCCCTTATCGAAGATCAGGAATATTCTTCGATCCGCCCATTGATCGATTGGCTTGATTACAACGGCTACCGGGTTGTTACCAAGGCTGCCAAGGAATTTACCGATTCCATGGGACGGCGGAAGGTCAAAGGGAACATGGATATCGAACTTGCGATCGATGCCATGGAACAGGCCGAAGTTATCGATCATCTTGTATTATTTTCTGGCGATGGCGATTTCACCAAACTGGTTGAAGCGCTGCAGCGCAAGGGTCGGAAAGTTTCGGTTGTTTCGTCAGTGGCGACCCAACCACCGATGATTGCCGATGACCTGCGCCGCCAGGCGGACAATTTTATCGATCTGGTCTCTCTAAAGGCCGAAATCGGGAGAGCGCCGTCAGAGCGGCCAATGCGTGCAGCCCTACCAGTTGATGATGACGACGATGATGAATTCGATGACTGATCCGACCAAACCAAACTGACCAGTCAGGCCAACCCGCATATGCAAGCAATAGACCCAGGACATGAATGCGCGCTCTGTCCGCGCCTGCGCAACTTCATTTTGCAAACGCGCGAAAAATTTCCTGACTGGCACAATGGCCCTGTACCGACCTGGTTTGCCACTGACGGGCCGGATAATATCCGCCTGCTTATCGTCGGACTCGCGCCAGGGCTCCGCGGAGCCAATCGGACCGGTCGCCCGTTTACTGGGGATTATGCCGGCGATCTTCTTTATTCCACGCTGGTCACGCACGGCTTTGCCAGCGGCGAATTTGATGCCCGCCCTGATGATGGACTGCAGCTGATCGGCACCGCGATTACCAATGCCGTGCGCTGTGTACCGCCGGAAAACAAACCAATCGGCGCAGAAATCAATACCTGCCGGCAGTTTCTTTCGGCAACGATTGCGACCATGCCTCACCTGCAAACAATCGTGACCTTGGGAAAAATCTCCCATGACAGCACTGTGCGCGCGTTGGGTGGCCGGTTGGCTGACCACCCCTTCGGCCACTCCGCTGAAACAGAAATTGGAGGGTTGCGGATAATTTCGAGCTATCACTGCTCCCGTTACAACACCAATACCGGGCGATTGACGCCGGAAATGTTCCATCAGGTCTTTGCAAAAGTGGCCCGTCATCACGAGCAGTATAGGCCAAAGGACTAACCGGAACCGCTGCCCCAGGTCCCTGCTGCTTCGACGAGGCAAACCGCGGAGGATCAACCCATCGCAGGGCGAAATTCTGAAAAATTGCGATGACCCTCAGGCCTGTAGAGGCACAGCTCAACCTCAATCACTGCGTCATTCGCGTCAAAATAATCTCGCCTAACCGCCAATGCCGGGGCGCCAGTTTCGAGTGAGAGAGAATGCGCAGCACGTTCCGGAATTCCAACTGCATAAATTTCCTGCGTTAATCGTGCGGTTTTCATTCCAGACTCACGTTCGATACGCCGATAGATCGGTTCGACGCTCTCTCCTGCATCCAACACGCACCCATAGCGCGGCAGAATGAAAACTCCCGCCCACATTATAACTTCATCAATATCAACCCTGTGATGCACCGCCTCGACCATACGCCAGGCTTTCCCGGGACCTCCCGGCAAGGTGATATCCGCTTCTGCTCCATGAATCGTGGTTGCCCCAATAACCCGGTTGCGCATCTACGAGACCCAATTGGGAGAGCGCACGGATAGCTTCGCGCACCGTGTGGCGACTTACACCGTGAGTTTGGCAAAGCTCTGCTTCCGATGGAAGCAAATCACCCTCCATGACAACTCCACTTGCAATCCGATCTGCCTGTTCTTCTGCAATCAATTGGTAGCGCGGACGTTTGGCTTCAAAGCGGGCTCGTAGGGTCATATAATCACCATACAACCAAATTTCCGGAGATTTGGTTGTATGGATATTCTGAAGTCAATAATGGCAGAGTTCAGCAATAAACAGGGAATGGACGGAAATCTGAACCGAAATCAGCCGTTATCGCGCAACAGACGGGCCTTCTGCCGCGCCCAATCGCGCTTCTTTTCGGTCTCGCGCTTGTCATGCAGCTTTTTACCACGACCAAGAGCAAGTTCGAGCTTGGCGCGTCCGCGATCGTTGAAGTAGATTTTCAGCGGCACCAAAGTCATGCCATCACGCTCGACAGCAGCCGACAATTTGACGATCTCACGCGCGTTGAGCAGAAGTTTTCGCCGCCGCCGCGGGTCATGATTGAACCGGTTGCCTTGCAGATATTCAGGCAGGTAGGAGTTTATAAGCCACATCTCGCCACCTTCTGCCGAGGCATAGGATTCCGCGATATTGGATTTGCCTTCGCGAAGCGCTTTTACTTCCGTACCGGTCAGCTGTAGCCCCGCCTCCAGCGTATCAACAATTTCATAGTTGAAACGCGCCTTACGGTTTTCAGCGACCACTTTGCCGACAGAGACTTTGGCTTTCTTGGTGGTTGCCATGTCAGGCGCCAATGCCCACTTCGGCCATCGCACGGTCGAGCAGTGCTGCAGTTTCAGAACTGACTTCTGTCATCGGCGAACGCAATGTTCCTGACATATATCCCATCCTCGACAGACAATACTTGGTTCCCGCAACACCCGGCTCCGTGAAAATAGCCGTGTGCAACCCTATCAACTTGTCTTGCAGTTGCAGCGCTGTGGCATAATCACCCGCCAACGTGGCTTCCTGCATCTTGGCGCACAATGCCGGTGCCACATTTGCGGTGACCGAGATGCACCCTACCCCACCCATGGCGTTGTAACCGACCGCTGTCGCATCTTCTCCAGAAAGCTGAATGAAGTCCGGACCACATTCCCGGCGTTGGGTTGCCACACGGTCGAGACGAGCAGTTGCATCCTTCACACCAACAATTGTCGGGCAGTCACGCGCAAGTGCGGCCATCGTCTCCACATCCATGTCAACAGCAGAGCGTCCGGGTATATTGTAGATGATGATCGGCAAAGGCGTCGCAGCGGCAATGGCCGCGTAGTGGGCATAGAGCCCCTTCTGGGTCGGCTTGTTGTAATACGGCGTAACCACGAGAATGCCATCCGCACCCGCATTTTCAGCATGTTTGGCGAAATCGACGGCTTCAACGGTGTTGTTAGATCCCGCACCGGCGATCACAGGGACCCGTCCGGCAGCCGTTTCAACGCATATATCAACCACCAATTTGTGCTCATCATGGGACAAGGTCGGCGATTCACCGGTTGTTCCTACGGGAACAACGCCGTGACTGCCCGCCTCTATGACACGATTGACATGAGCAACAAAAGCATCGCTGTCCAGCGCGCCCTCGGGTGTGAATGGAGTAACGAGTGCCGGCATGGAACCCTTGAACATGGTAGTCTCCAAAAAGAAATCATCGGCCCAAACATCAGGCATATTGTCTACCCCTGCCGATACAGGAATTTGCGGCTGCCGAAAAGCTTTTGGGTGGAATCGGCAATTATTTTTGATGCTGTTATCACTTGTTCACGGGGTATTGTGTCCGCATTGTGCAAACTTCACCCAAATTCTGCCGAAAAACAACATTCTAACGGTCTGGACTTGATTTTGCTCAACGGCAATTCTTGTTTGTCGCGCCCAAACGGAGGCACATCGCCAATGATCTGGCCAACAAAGACTGACAACAGTGAGATCAGGATTATTGGCGGAACCGCTCTCCGCCTCGCAAAGCTGCTTGTTTTTGGCCGTGTTCAATTCGCAACATGCGCTTTGGCAGTTACCATGGCGTTCACGTCCGCCACTGGCGCCAAGGCTTTTTCAGTGAATGAGAGTGCGCCAGTTCCCGTCGAAAAACCAGCTTTGGACCAACAAGGAAACGTCATCGTTACGGCAACTCTGGCAAGCGGACTTTCAGCAATTGATGCTGGCAATTTCGACGAAGCCAGAAGAATTCTCTCTGATCTTACATCCAGTCCGATTGACCACCAGATTTTGGCTTGGAGTCTCGCAAATGCCCCAACCGCCAATCTGCCATTGGATGAACTTATGGCACTTGCCGCAAAATTCGCCGAATGGCCGGGTCAGACAACTATTCGTGCCAATATCGAACGGGCAATTTACCGTCAGAACCCGGCCCCTGAGCGAGTGCTGCAAATCTTTGTGGCCCAACCACCGGAAACCATGGCCGGCCGCATAGCCCAGGCCCGCGCTCTTTTGCGATTGAACCGACTTGAAGATGCGGGCAAGGCTGCCCGCGAGATCTGGTTGGATCCGGATCTCGACAACCGGACTGCCGCGGTTTTTGATGCGGAATTCGGTCGGTTTTTAACACCGGATGCCCACCTGATGCGGATGAAAAAGCTGCTTTACAAGGAGCGGATCAGCCGTGCACTGGCTGCCTCACGCAAGGCAGGTGCTGAATCGCTTTATCAGGCTTGGGTGCAGACCATTCGTGCTCCGGCGCGTGCGCTCACAGCAATTGATCAGATCGACGACACGTTCAAAAATGATCCCACCGTGACCTACCTCAAAGTTCGTCGCATGCGACATCTTGAAAAGGCCACCGAGGCGGTAGAATTGCTGCAATCGATGCCGAAGGACGACGAGAGCTTGGTCGATCCGGATACTTGGTGGACTGAACAGCGCATCATCAGCCGTGACCTTTATGAACATGGCGCGGTTGAAGATGCCTACCTTGTTGCTGCAGCCCATCAAGCCGGCGATCCGAAAATTGCCGCCGAAGCTGAGTTTCATGCTGGATGGTACGCCTTGCGCGGATTGAACGAGCCTTTATTGGCACGCACGCATTTTCAATCGCTCATGCAGCACGCCGGCACCAACGATGCGAAAGCGCGCGCTTTTTATTGGCTCGCGCGCAGCCATGTCGCAGAAAAATCGGTCACCGCGGATGAGCAAGCGACTGCGCTATATGAACAGGCAAGCCATTTTTCCACCAGCTATTATGGTCAGCTCGCAGCAGCTACATTGGGCAAGCCCATGTCCGAGTTCATCGAGCCGATAATCTCGACAGAGGATTACAATAGGCATTATGCCAACCCGGTGGTCACAGCCATTGTCCGGCTGCGCGAAATCAACAAGGATCAGCGCGCTGACCTGTTCGCTCGCGAATTGGCACGCCAAGCAGACAAGCCATCCGAAATAGCCCTGCTGGCCAAAGAGGCCACCGATCGCGGCGACCACCGACTGGCTTTGCAGATCGGCAGGATTGGCCATGCGCGCGGGCTGGATGTGGCAACCCTTGCCTTTCCACTCGGCGCCTTGCCTGCTGATGCCAATATCTCCGGGGCGGGCCTGGCACTGACCTACGCAATTGCACGCCAGGAAAGCGCTTTCCACATTGCAGCCGTTTCACCGGCCAATGCGCGTGGTTTGCTGCAACTGTTGCCGGGCACTGCCCGAAGTGTCGCCAGTCGCCATCAAATGGCCTACTCGCCCCAACGCCTGACCACAGATGCAGCCTATAACGCCACATTGGGCGCCCATTATCTCGGAGAACAGATCGATCGGTTTGATGGGTCTTACGTGCTGACATTCATTGCTTACAATGCAGGCCCGAAGCGGGTTTCGCAGTGGATTGAACGGTTCGGCGATCCACGGAACAAGCCGCTCGAAGAGGTCGTTGACTGGGTCGAAAAAATCCCCTTCCCCGAAACCCGCGATTATGTTCAGCGCGTTTTGGAAAACTATCAGATCTACAAGATGCAATTGAACCAGTCGGCAAATATTGCAGCCGATTTGCGTTTCGGACGCAACAACTGACCCAGCCGAACTGAGCCCTTCTTATCTCCTCCCAGCCATGGCATAAATGCTGAACAGCGGAGTGGGAAGGTCATGAACATGCAAGTCAGTGAATCTGCGAACGACAATGAAGCACCTTTTCAGGACGTGTTTTATTCAGCACCGGATGGTCTGAAATTGCATGCGCGTGATTATGGTCGAAAGAACCCGGCGAACCGTGAACGTCTTCCCCTGATTTGCCTTCCCGGGCTTTCGCGCAACACCCGGGATTTCCACGATCTCGCCATGATGATAGCCGGTGACCCGCAATCCCCCCGCCGGGTGGTCTCCTTTGATTATCGCGGCAGGGGCCAATCTGAATGGGCAAAAGCAGCCGAGGATTACACGGTCATCACCGAAGCAGATGATATATTGGCCGGTATGGCTGCCCTGGGCCTCGAACACGCCATTTTTCTCGGCACATCACGCGGCGGCTTGATCATGCATATTATCGCAGCCACTCGCCCGGGTGTTATTTCCGGAGGCATTCTCAATGATATCGGCCCGGTTATCGAAGGCGAAGGTCTGGCGCAGATCAAGGCCTACCTGACCCGCGCTCCAAAACCTTCGGACTGGGATGATGCCGCAAGGATCCAAAAAGAGATTCACGGAAAGGCATTTCCGGTGCTCACCAATCAGGATTTCCTGGATTTCGCCCGCTGCATTTATGATGACGTAAAGGGTTCCTTGAAGCCGGCCTTTGATCCAAAATTGCTGGATGGAGTCAAGGCGATGGACTTCAACGCACCACTGCCGACACTTTGGCCGCAATTCGACGCATTGGCAGCCGATAAGCCCATAATGGTGTTGCGCGGCGAATTTTCTTCACTGCTGTCACAAGCTACCGTTGACGGAATGAAAGAAAAGGCAGCCCATATTCAAACACATACAGCGCCCGGACAGGGTCATGCTCCGATCCTTCATATTGGCGCATTACCGACATTGATCAAGATATTCCTCGAAAAATGCGACAAACAAGAACACTAAGGCATCCGCTCACTTCACCCATTCATGAAAACGGCCGGGAAATCCCGACCGTTTTTGGTATGCGATGGTGAAAAGCTGCGCGAACCAGCTTCTGCTTCGCGAGCCTCGATTGGCTAAGCTGATCAGCTCTTTTTGCTTGAAGAGGAATCCACTTCGCCACGGGCCACCCGTTTGGAAAATTCAGTATCACCGCCTTTGGCCAGTATTTTGGCTTGCGAAACCCAGTCTTCGCGCTCAATCCTGCCGCTAAAATTCAGTTGGTCAGCAAAAGCGATCTGATCGGCCTTCTTCCAACCTGCAATTTGGGCAAAAGATGTGATTCCGGCAGCGTTCAATTTACCTTCGATCACCCGACCAACGCCTTTGATTTGTTTGAGATCATCCTTGCCTGTCGGCTTTGCCTTCGTTGCGGGCTTTGGAGCCTTGGCAGTGGTTGCTTTCGCTGCAGTGCTGGCTGCTTTTGCAACTGGCTTACTACCGGTTTTGGAAGCTGTCTTGGTTGTAGGCTTGGGCGCAGCTGCGCTCCCTGACTTGCCAGCGGATGTCTTGGTAACGTTTTTGGCTACCGCAGACTTGTTAGATGGGGACTTCGCAGCCACGGACTTGGAAACCACCGGCTTGGATGTCGCCGATTTCGCGCTTGCAGCCTTTGCTGTCGCTTGCTTGGCTGCAACCGTTTTCGTCGCTACTGGTTTTGCAGCGGCCTTCGATTTGGATGCCCTGGTATCTGATTTTTTTGCAGCAGCACTTTTTGCTGCAGGTTTCGCAACCGTTTTAGCGCTTGCGGGCTCCGCCGCCGTGTCAGAAACAGCCTTCTTGGCTGTGCTCTTGGCCTTGGTTGTCTTACCCGCCGCTGTCGCAGATTTTGGCTTTGCCGTTTTCGCTGGTTTCGAAGCTGCACCCGCTGCGGTTTCAGGCTGCGCCGAAGTTGTTCCTTGCTGACCTGATACCAGCGGCATGGCACCACCACCATAATCACCGCCCACTGTGGCAGCTTCGGAAGTTGCCGATGCGCTTGAAGCTGATGCTTTCGCAATGCTGCCCGCATTCGGACCAGATTGACCAGCCACCGGAGTAGCCTGGCCGGAAGCCGCTTGATCACCGAATTTGGACTGCAGCCAACACCCGATCACTGCACCGAGAACAAATGCAATGGCAATCAACAACACGCTTTGCAATATGAACATGAACATGACTTATCCCCTCATACGGCGCTTCAGGCGCGTTTTTTGCCACAAGTTTTCCAACCAACGAAGATTCCTACCGCAAAGGCAAGAAGCAGCCATATCCATAAATGACCAAGTAAATACCCCATCGAGATCTCCCTATTTTGCCGATCGCCTCAACATTCTCTTCTGAATTGCAAATACACTAACCGGCTTCTTCCAAATAGGGAAATTTCATTATCCGGCGACCTCGAGAAACACTTGCGTTCTAGTTACGTGCCAGAAGCTCAATACGCCGATTGCGCGTTTTTCCTTCATCCGTTCCATTGTCAGCAATCGGTTGGCTCTCACCGTAACCAACAGCAGAAAGACGGCTATCTTCTACACCACTTGCGATTAAATACTTGGCCACGGATTGTGCTCGGGACACTGAAAGTAACTGGTTTTGCTCATCATTTCCGTCCGAATCCGTATGCCCTGCAACTTCAATCTCGATCCCTGCGCAGCGTCGGACGCCATATGCCATCCGGTCCAGAAAACCATAACTGTCCGGCCGAATATTTGCTGAACCCGTTTCAAACAAGACAGTATTCCGCTCACCCAACGCTTTCAGAACAGTGCGGCATTCAGTGTCGGAAAGCCGCAATTCCGGATTGGTCTCCGGATCTGGTTTCAATTGAACTTTGCTGTTTCCGGTGTAACCGGCGGGCACAACCGATTCCAAAAACGTCGAAATTGCTGCCTGTCCAGCGGCCCCGAATACCTCGCCAGTAAAGGTGAGCTCGGTGCCTGCAAGTACGATTTCACCACTATCCACTCGGCTTAGCGCATGTAACGCGTTCTTCACCAACATCTCAAAGCTTTCCGGTGCACCATTGGCCAACGTGACATTATCATAAATCTTTACATGCCCGAAATTCGCATTAGCCTGAGAGAGCAACTGCGCGCGCAACTCTTCCGATGGAAGATATCCATCAAACCGTAATTCATCATCAGTGAGCGATGCACGCCATTCAAAAGGATCGACAGTTGGCAGCCCAATATCGGTCGTTCCCAATTTCAATCCACCCGGCAGTGGACCTGAAATCAGTTCCTGAAGAAGCTTGAAGGCTGCGCCATCTTTTGCGTCTCCTGACATGTTCAGGGTGTCGCCCTCAATCAAAACAGTTCCGCCTGCAAGTTGATTGGCAGCATTTACTGCCGCCATTGTCGCAAGCTCCCAATCAAGTGCCGGCGGTGAACCGGACGCGATCATGATTTGGTTGTGGGCTCCATCACCGGCGGCATCTGCCAGTTTGGCGCGCTGTTCGACGGAAGAAGCGTAACCGGAAAGCACCAAACCGCTTGGCTGTTGGTCAACCTGAAATACATAGGGGGCATCGACCAGGGGCGGTTCCACATTGAATTCGCTGACCATTTCTCCTGCAGCATCAACATCGCTGACAAGAGCGTCATAATCTGTAACTGACAATGCAGACCCACTCAAAGTCAGCGAACTGCCGACAACCTCAAAGCCACCCTGTCCCAATCTACCCAATTGCTTGACGCCAAAAGCCACCAATTCATTCAAATTTTCGGGTGCCCCTCTAGCCAAACCAACTGTATCGGTGACAGCAATCCCGGGCAACGCTGCGCCGATACTGCTTTTCAGCTTCTCACGAGCAAGCACACCTGGCGCAAACCCGGACAACATGATGCCCGCGTCGCTTTTTACCGCAGAAAATTTGTAAGGCTCTTCAATCGGCAGAAGGCCCATATTGTTGGTGACAATTCGAACGCCACGCAATTCACCAACCAAAGCAACAGCTTTTGCCTGCGCATTTTCACTGGGTGCAGAACCTTCGAGTGTCAAATCCCGCCCGTCAGCGATGACTTTGGCAAATGGCTGGCCTGATGCCAAAACGTCGCGCGCCCTGCCCGCAAGGTCGGCTTCAACAGTGTCGGTTTCAAACCAGAGAGCACCAATGCCGACTGCTGCCACAGTTACAAATCCTGGCCATAGCCAGTCTTTCCAGTTCCACATAGCCGTGATCTCCTTGGTCGCCAACAACTGCCAATTCAGATGGGGTGAACGACATCGCTAGCTTGTCATTCTGACAAGATCAAGAAACCACGCCAAATCGCGCGCACAAAAAAACCCGGCAACCGAAGCTGCCGGGTTCTTTAGAGGTATTGGTCGATCAGATTAGAACGAACGCTGTACGCGTACGCCACCACCGAAGGAACCAGCGCCAGCAACGTTGCTGTAGGTAACTTCAGGAGTAATCGTCAGACCAGGAACCAGCGCGTAGCTAACGTTACCAACGACGTGCCAGCTATCTGTTACGCCAGTACCATTGCGCCAGCCAGCCTGCATGTTAAATGTAGCCTTGTCGTTGAAAGCGTAAGAACCGCCACCGATGACTGCGAGAGTGTTGGTGCCGCCGTTAGCCCAAGTTGTGTAGGCAGAGTTGTTCTGACCGTAGAGAACCAACAAGAATGCAGAAGCTGCATCGTTGAACTTTACGTCAGCACGAACCTTACCGGACCAACCGCCGTTACCAGCACCGTTACGGCTATCCCATGCGAGAGCACCCGAAAGGTCAACCATGCCGAAGGTAGCGCCGAGACCAACAACAACATGTGGCATGTAGTCGTCGATACCCCAAGCTGGAAGTGCTGTAGAGTTGTCATCACCCTGCTCAAGAGCGATACCAGCGCGGAATGCGCCGCCTGTGTAGGTGTAGCTGATGAAGTTGGTCGAGAAACGGCCGTATGGGATGATGTAATCGTTGATCACCGAACCAGCATAACCGGTCCAAGTAGTGAAGAACGAGTCACCCATGCCGATGCGGAGACCGCCCAGCTGAACCCATGCGTGGTTCAGGTTCCACTCGTTGTCGTTGGTGTAACCAACCTGGCCGGCAGGAGCTGTGTTTGTGTCCCACTGGAAGCGTGTCTCAACATATGTGCGCAGAGCGCCGAGTTCGGTTTCCGAAGCTGTGTAGAAACGGAGCGAAGCGCGTGTGCGGATGTTGTAAGTCTGGTTGCCACCGCTGGTGAAGCCGACCTGCTGACCGTAAGGCATGCCGCCGAAGATGTCTGTACGGACATAACCGCCGATGCGCAGGCATGTTTCTGTGCCTGGGATGTAGAAGTAGCCTGTGCCGAATGCGTCGCAAACGCGAACGTATTCTACTGGCTCTGGCTCGGCAGCGACGATGGCGTCTGCGGCGCGAGCGCCCGAAACTGCAACCAGGGCTGCAGCGGAGCCGAGAAGAAGACTCTTGATGTTCATAATTGACCTCCAGTCAAAAGTTAAACGGGTTTGGGTAACGTGAAGGAGCTGTCCCCAACCCTTCCCCAATAGACGAAGAAAGACGGTGTTCGCCTTGGCTTCGAGAGTGAACATACCTGCAGCGTCAGCGCTTGCAACGATGAACAGTTCCTTGCTGGCTCCGTGCACCTCCCTTCCAAACCCCCTGTTGCACAAATGACACGAAATCCTCATCCACCGGTCCAACTTGTTAACGGTTGGTTAGGAAATTGAGCCGCTTTGCATCGAAAAGGGACCGATTCCGAAGAATCAGTCCATTGCTCGCCAATGATCAGATCCATAATTCGCACCTTATATATATAGGGCTGCTTATGGCCTGAGTTTTTCGCGAACTTGACTGCGCGGGAAAGCGCCGTGACCAGCGCGCACTTTGCCATCCTATTCCTAGGCGATGGCGGTTCCACAAGGTGGGGTTTTCCACCTCGACCATTTACACACCGGGGAAAATGATCGGAAGTCTCGTACAAGCCACCGGCAAGACATTTCTGGCGGCTTGCCAAGACAGGTTGTTGCTCGAACAGACGACCGACTGACGATCCGGCACCACCCGCGCTTCGACCCGGTTTTCCGGCAAAGTCCATTTAGTCGCTAACCAACAGGTAAAACTGGTTGATTAGCCGCGAACAGTCGGCTAACAAGCCCTCGCACGGAGAGGTGGCCGAGTGGTCGAAGGCGCACGCCTGGAAAGTGTGTAGGCGGGTAACCGTCTCGAGGGTTCGAATCCCTCTCTCTCCGCCAACCGATCAAAATAATTCAATAAAATCAATAACTTAACTAAAGCAAACGCGATAATCCTGCCGCAATAACTACAAATTCAGGCGCAAATTCAGACACAAAACCGCAATTATCATGGTGGTGTGTGGTCGGTCATGTTGGTGTAAATTCCTACGATCATACTGCCGAACGTCAAAACGACGCCGCCAATCCACAATAGCCAGCGGCCAAAAATCCCGGCGCCTTCGGCCTTATTGGTCATTTTCTTGATGTTGTCCGTCACATTCATGCGAATTGATACCGCATTGCCGGCCGCCGCCTCGGCTGTCGCATTGCATTACGCGGTTTATAAAACGATCATGGATCGGCTGATCAGCGAACTTGAAAAGCCAAGCGCGCGCAGGCTGCATGGCTATACCCTGATCGGCTATTGTTTTCAGTACGGCTGTTCCGGTTGACAACTCGATCTCGAAAAGTTCCAGCCGAAGTCAGCGATATAGGACTGAAACTTACCTGCAAAAATTGCGGCGACCGCATGGATATAACAGTCAATCCGCCAACGTGGCCGCGCGAGCAATGAATTTGTAGCGAAAGGATTCTAGCGGTCTGACTCCGACACCTTGTGCCACCACATGAGCAAAGTTTGGAATACAGTAATGCGGGCAAATCGACCGAAACGAATTATGTGCCCAACTGGGAATGAGGGCGGTGAGCGGACGTTTGCTGCGCCGGGATTGAATGATCAAAATGGGGCTGATTGAGGAACGACAGCATTGGGCAGACGCAGGCGGAAAAGCTGTCATTCAAAAAAGGGACATTATAATAACCGCAAGCAATCTCTTGCAATCCCGTATAAACGAAAACTGTAATTTAATGGGTATATGTATATAAATCGTGGGTCATATTTTAATCCTCTCTGGAGATGTCCGTGACTCTTGTTGTTATTTGGCACAGCGACACCGAGATAACCGCCGTCGCCGACACAAGGATTTCGTCATCTGGCCAAACCGCCACCGATGCAGGCAGCAAGTTATTTGTAATTCCGATAACGGTGCAGAGTGGTTCGACTGAATTCGAAGAGCGGGCAGTACAGCATTCACTGGGCCTTGCCTTTGCGGGCTCTACATTACTTGCAAATAATTGTCATGGCATCGCGTCTGCGCTGACCCAGCAATTTAGAGCTAGTGGTGAACCTTTTTTACCAAGCATGATGGGTATTGCGAATGTCTATGCTGCGGTTGGGCAGCATGTAACAGTAGATTTCAACTCTCGAAAATCTAATCAACGTGATTGGACTTTTTTTGAGTTGGCAATATTCGGTTACTGTAAGTCCCTCAATATGCTCTGCGTTTATGTCATCAAGCCAAACTTCGCGGGCGGCGCGTTTTCGATGAACATCACGGAGCAAAAGATGAAGCCCGCAATGGTCATTACGTTGGGAAGTGGTTCAGACCTGTTTCATGAGTTCCGCATCGAGGAAGCCGCGCGCGGTCGTGGGAGCGCTCAGTCACTTTTCAACCGTGTTGTTAAATCGGGTCGGTTGAAAGACGTCGGAGGATACGCGCAGTACGCAGAAGCTGACGAGCACGGCGCGCGCTTAATTCCCACTATTATCCAATCGCCCTCGGACCCGGACAAGAAAACGCTATCTGTGCTTGGTTTTGATATTTGGTGCCTAGGCACGGTTGAGGGTCTCGATTTCGGGAGAATGGCAATTAGCGCTGGCGATGAGGCCGTTAGCGGCAGGCGAGCGTTACAAGCCAAGGGAATTGATCCAGACGGGCCAGTCGCGCGCGAGGTTCAAAACTGGGCGTCAATTGAAGCAGCATTAGAAACCGCATTCCATCTAAAGAAAGTGGTTCTTCTCACAGACTCGTATTCGGTAGCCGCGCCTGACCCTGCTGAAGGGAAAAGGTATTTCGTCAGCGCTTGTAAGAGTTGCCAACGATACACTCCCATCTGCATCGATCCGTCCGAAGGAAATTGGGCATGCCTGAGCGGCGAAGGTCAGATCAAAACTCAATGCCATTGGTGTGGTAAAGCCGTTGTCGCGTCTCCAAGCACAGTTCGTTCTCGCCTTTGGTCGTCCTCCAAACCGGAGGATCACGTTTTCCCACTTCCTGGCCTTCCAGGTAACCCGAGCGGCTGAGCGCCCCGCCAGTAAACGCTACAATCTACTGTGCAACAGATTGTCCGCTTTCAGGCAAATTTCTATTCCCCGCTCAGTGACCAAGAAGGGCGCGCGAAGCGGTCTCTTGGTATGAACGACCCGAAGGTTGGCTTTGGGCCGGAAGCGTCAGTGTGATTAAACTACGCGAAGGTCTTCATCGGGCTCGAAGCAGACATTAATCGAGTGTTATCGGGAACCCCAAATCGGACTCCAGCGTTCAGGTCAATTCGCTAGATTAATCCAATCGCAATTCTACCGATCCATTGGCTCAATTGCTCAAGACTTCGCTCACGAGCAAAGCGCGGCATTTAGCACCCTGAATGTGTGACTGAAATTCAGACACATATTCAGGCACAAAACTGCGTTATCTATGAAAATTATTCAATGATTTCAACGACTCAGGAATAATGCAAATCCCTCTCTCTCCGCCAAAACAACATATTTTTTCGTTTGATTTTAATGACTACCGCGGAAACGCTTCCCGCCATGGCACCTGTCATGGTGTCAATCGACCGCGGGCGACTGTTTTGGATAGCTATGCTCACAGTGAGCAACATGAACTGCCGACTCGCGATGTGACGGTTGCGCTGGCTACACAACTCACTTGAAAAATGGTTTAGGTACAGTGCGCCTCTTGCGAGAGCACGGGTACGGAATATCAGTCGCCACCAGTTTTCTTGAGGGGCTTTTATTACCCTTGGTTAGTGAATCTGAGTTGATATTAAGAAATACCTCGGTTCTGGAGACCTACTTTTGGCATGATACGTTGCTACCAGACTGGGTTTTAATGCCGCAAAACGCGTTGTCGCTCTGCATTCTCAAGGCGACCAAGCGTGGGAATTTCAACTCGGGCTCCTCGCGATAGTGACCAAGCAGTGCTGCGTCGCCCAGATCAACGGGATCATCTTCAATGTCAACATCCCGCAGCAGTGGGCGCAAGTTTCGCGCATACATGCTGAGCTTTTCCAACTCCTTGTCGTCGTAATCGACAATCTGCGAAATGAACTCGTAAAACCGGACGAATGTGCCCAGGTTTTTTTTGAAGGCGTCGAGAACGTAGGTTCCACTGATCTCCTTGCCGGGATAGGTAACGCCTAGATATCAGGCAGAAAGCCAATAAAGTTCAGCGAAGGATGCTGGAGGCGGCGGCTCGCCGTCCTCGCATCGCGACGAGCTTGCTCAGCGGTTGCGCGACGGCGCGATTTGAGACGGGCGATGTAAGGGTATGCCCGCCGGTGATGGAATATAGCCGAGAGCTTCAGGTGGAGGCGGCCGAGGAATTAGCTTTGCTGCGGGACGGATCGGCCGTGGTCGAGATGATGGGCGATTACGCGGTCATGCGAGAGTAAGTGCGGGTGTGCTTTGAATGATACTCAAAGCCATAAATCTTGGGCGAACAGTGCATCTGCCTTGCGTTGAGAAATGAACCGTACGTTCGAGCATATTGCAGCCAATGCCGGGTGAGAGCCCTCAGTCGACGTGTCAATTTGGTGCTGCGCGCGCTCGCAGCGTGAAAATTGCCGCAGAAGCGCAGAAATCCACGCGGTGCAGGCCGGTGACCGGATTTGACCCAGTTCGGCTATTACGGGCGAATACGGAAAAGGAGCGCATAGAGCACCGGCACGGCGACAAGCGTCAGCACCGAGGCAAATGCGAGACCGCCCATGATCGTCACTGCCATCGAAGCGAAGAAGGCGTCCGGCAGAAGGGGGATCATCCCGAAAATTGTCGTTCCGGCCGCAAGCACCACAGGGCGCAAACGGCTGACCGATCCATCGACAACCGCCTTGTAATCAGGAACCCCCTCCGCGCGTTGCAGGTCGATCTCTTCAACGAGAACAATGGCGTTCTTCATCAGCATGCCCGAGAGCGACAGGAAGCCAAGCAGGGCCGTGAAGGTGAACGGCAATCCCGTGAACAGCAAACCCAGGACCATGCCGGTCACGGACATCGGTACGACAAGCCACAGGATCAGAGGCTGGCGGACCTTGTTGAACATCAGGATCGAGATTGTCAGCATCACGAGGAAGCCCAGCGGAAGCTGTTTGCCCAGGCTCTCCTGAGCCATTTGGGCGCTTTCGAACTCCCCGCCCCATTCCATGCTATAGCCGTCGGGAAGCGGGATGGCCTCGACATCCGACCGGACACTTCGGAAGGCCTCATCCGCGGTCAGGTCGCTGCGGGAGCCGCCAAGAGCGGAGATCGTGCGCTCGCGGTCGCGCCGGTGGACAAGCGCCTCGACAAGGCGTGTTTCGAACTCCTCGACAAGGTTGGCCATAGGGACATAGGATCCCGCTCCCTCGGACCACACAGACAGGTCACGAAGGCGGTCAACGCCATCGCGTTCGCTTTCGGGAAGGCGGAGATGGATCGGGATCACCTCGTCGTCCTCGCGCAACTCACCCATACGCAAACCGGACGATCCGTAGCGGATGGTGTCCGCGATCGCGCCACGCGTCGCACCCGCCCGGCGCATCCGCGACTCGTTGACAATGGGTTCGACAACGATCTCTCGCTGACGCCAATTTGTACGCGGATTGGTGATCGTTCCTGCATCTTCGTAAATCCGCATCGCGTCATCCGCGAGCCGACGCAGAATGACCGGATCGGGACCGGAGAAACGAACCGCCACATCGGCCCCGGCGGGCGGTCCGAAGACGATCTCTTCGACGCGGATCAGGGCGTGGGGGAATTCGGCAGGCAAATCCCGGTTCAGCCGTTGGGCGATAAGCGGGATCTCCTCGGCGTCGGCAACCCGGACGATAAGCTGCCCGTAGCTGGGATCTGCCTGCTCGGGATTATAGGTCAGCATGAAACGGCTCGCGCCACGCCCGACAAGCGTTGTCACGCCGATCACGCCATCCTCCGCCAGAAGCATCTGTTCGAGCCGTTTCATCTCGGCGTCGGTGACGTTGATGTCCGTCCCCTGCGGCATCTGGACCTGGACATAGAAGATCGGGGTGTTCGATGCGGGGAAAAAGGCTTGCTTGACCTGACCGAAGGCCATCACGGACCAGACGGTGATGGCCACGATCAGCAGAACAACAATCACCCGGGTCCGCAAGGCCAGCCAGAGAAACCTGCGATACATCCCGTAAAATGCACCTTTGTACGGATCGTCCGAGATCTGCTTGGGCGCACGAAGCAGCAACTTGCCGAGATAGGGCGTGACGGTGACGGCGAGCGCCCAGCTCATCAGCAGGGAGATCGCGATCACCGCAAAGAGCGAGAACAGGAACTCGCCGGTCGCGTCAGGCGACAGACCGATTCCGGAAAACGCCATGATCCCGATCACGGTCGCGCCGAGCAGCGGGATCGAGGTGGCGCTTTCGGTCTCCGCTGCGGCGTCTTCCGCGGACTTGCCGCGCCCCACACCGATCACCATCCCCTCGGTGATGACGATGGCATTGTCGACCAGCATCCCCATCGCGATAATCAGGGCACCAAGGCTGATCCTTTCCATCGCGATGCCGAAGACCGACATGAAGAACAGCGTCGAAAAGACGGTCAGCCCGAGCGTCGCACCCACCACCAGTCCGGCGCGCCAGCCCATGGTCAGCATCAGCGCGGCGACAACAATGCCGACTGACTGTCCGAGACTGACGAGGAAGCTCGAAACCGCCTCGTCCACGACGACGTGCTGTTCATAGACCGGAATGACTTCGACCCCCTCCGGCAGCGCTGCCTTGAGCCGCTCCATCCGGGCAGAGACCGCCTTGCCGACCTCGACCACGTTCCGGTCCGTCAGCGCCGACACGCCCAGGGTAAAGGCCGAAGCACCGTTCTGTCGGATAATTTGGCTGGGCTGTTCGGCCTCCTCGCGGGACACATGCGCGATATCGTAAACCGCCACTTGCCCGACCTGTCCTGCAACGCCGAGCCGAAGCTCCCCGATCCCTTCGGGGCTGACATAGCCCGGCGGAACCGACAGGCTGATCCGGGCGGGCCCCTCCGTTATCTCGCCATTGGAGAACACCTGGTTTTCGTCGGCGAGAATGCCGAGGATCTGGTTCGGCGGAAAGCCCAGTTCGGTCAGGCGAGACGACGGGATCGAGATGTTTATCACCTCTTCCGCAAGACCCTGAACCTCGACCTTGGCAACGCCGTCGACGGTAACCAATCCAAGCCGCAGTGTCGTGGCCAGATCGCGCTGCTCTGCTGGGCTCAGGCCCTCGCTCGTCACTGCATAGAACATGCCATAGACGTCGCCGAAATCGTCGTTGATGATTGGCGCCTGCGCGCCTGCGGGAAGGTCCCCTTCCACGTCGCCGATGCGGCGGCGCATCTCGTCCCAGACCTGCGGGATCTCGTCCGGACCATAGGTCATCTCGATCTCGACGGTGATCTGCGCCATGCCCGGCATCGACTTAGATTCGACTCGATCAAGCTGCTTCATCTGCTGCAGCGCATTCTCGACGACGTCGGCGACCTCTTCTTCGACCTCCACGGCGCTGGCGCCGGGATACGGCACGAAGACCAACGCCGTCTTGAGGGTGAAGCTGGGGTCCTCGAGGCGACCCACCGTGTTCAGCCCCCAGTACCCGCCGATAAGGCAAAAGATGATCGTAAGCCAGACCGCCACAGGACGCTGGATGCTCGCGCGTGAAATACTGAGTGCCATAAGTCTATCCAGGTCCTGCCAAAAGAATACGGGAGATCAGAGACCCAAAACCGTCACTGTCTGATTGTCCCTGAGCCGCCACCAACCGCCGGACACGACCAGTTCCTCGCCTTTCAGGCCTTCGAGAACGATAATCTCGTCATTGATCGGAAGACCCAACCGGACCGTCCTTCGCGCGACCTTGCCGGACAGGTCGTCATAGACCCAGATGGACGGCTCAGTTCGGCTCGTCGTATCAACCGCGGAAACCGGAACGATAACCGATTGCTGCCGATCACCCTCGGAGGCAATCGAGATGCGCACGTCCGCCGTCATTCCGGGCAGGAGGCGCTCATCGATATCGCCGGTGATTGCGAATTCCACATCATAGGTCTGCGCCGTCGGATCGGCATCGGTCGAAAACGAGCGAGGAGCAAGCGGCGCGGTGTAACCCGGCACTGCAGGAAAACCCGCAACGATGTCGAAGCTGTCGGGCGCCGACCGTGCAATCGCCGCGAGTTCTTCCGGCAGCGAAATCATGATCCGCATCTCGCTGACATCTTGCAAGCGCGCGACGGGTGCGGCCGATGTGACGTTGACGTATTCCTCGACGAAGGTGCGGGCGACGATCGCATCAAAGGGCGCAACGGTCCGGGTTTGGGACAAGTATCGCCTGGCCTCGCGAAGCGCTACGTCGGCCTGTGCGAACTGGGCCCGCACAGTATCGAGGCGGGCATTGGCTGCGATCCCCCGCTCGGCGAGGCTTGACGCGCGTTCGAGTTCGGAATTCGCAAGGTCAAAAGAGGCCTGAGCCCGATCAACGGCAAGATCGAAATCAGCTTGATCGAGCTCCGCAATCACATCGCCCTCACGAATTCTGTCACCCGGCTCGACTTCGAGAGAAAGGATCTGTCCCGGCACCTGAAATGCAATGTCCACCGTACGGGCCGGTTCGACACGGCCGGCAACGGCGCGGGACTGATCGATCACACGTGTCAGCACGCGGGTCACCTCGACCGTGACCGGTCGATCGGAATCGTTTGGCGTCCGCGTTTCGGCCGCGGTTTCCTCGGCGTCCACGGCCGACTGGGCCAAAAGTTCAGTCAGGGAACCCGGAAGAACCGTCAAAGCGAAGACTGCCAACGCCGCCACTGCAATGACCGAAGCATTCCTTTTCCAACTGCGGTTTTTTCTATTCGAGTTCATCGATCATTGTCCTCAATCGTTCGATGACGCTTGCCTTGATTTCCGCACCGCCGTCCGGAAGGTTCAGCAGCCTTTGGAACCGCAACCCCTGGATCGCCAGGACGACAATCATGGCAGCCGGAGCGTCTTGCGTGTCGGTCAGGATACGCTCAATGTCGCCAGTCAGATCAGCCCGCAGCGGATCGAGCAGCGCCGGGTCCGATGCAGCAGCCGCGAGTATCGCCATGGACAGATCATCGTCCACGTCTTGCGATTGCAGGACTGTTTCGAGATGCCCACGCAGAGTGCGCGATGGATGCCCTTCCGGCACTTCTTCAAGGAGTCGTCGGTGCGCGACAAGCATCTGATCCAACAGGCCGGAAAGCAGAGCCTTCTTCGTCGAAAAGTTGTAGAGAACGCCGCCTTTGCTAAGGCCCGCCTCCTTTGCGACCGCCTCGATCGTTATCTGTCCAGCACCTTCACGCATGGCGATCGCGCGCGCCGCGCCGAGAATTCTCGGCGACGCGTTTCTGTGTTCCGCCGACTGCATTCGCTGCGTCATGACTGTACCGTCCGGTCGGTTAAGCTTCGGAGGCAGATAGATTGCTTCACATGCAGTGTCAAGCATTCGGTAGGATCAGCTTTGATCCATGTCGCCGCGGCGTCGGCAGAAGCACGTGGATGCAGGTGTTGCCACTTCAATCCAGGCGATCACCTCGGCCTCAATATAGGCACTTCTGCTTGCAGTTATTTTTGTAGGTTCCGGAATTTTCCCGGCCCTGATCATAAGCCAGATTGTGGTACGACTACGGCTTGTGCGCCGACTGGCTTCGGCAACGGCAATTAACTGTGCCGGGGGCTGCGGCTTCATTGGTGATTGGATTGGAACTAGCGCTGTTGGTGCGGTTCATAGCGACCTCCTGTTGATTGAAGAAGTCCTCTAAAATGCACCCCAATTGAACGCTTTCAGCAAGATTGCAGTCCAAAAACAGGCCTATTTATTGGACTCTATTTGTCCGGTTGCTGAATATGCAAGATAGTCTTGTTGTGCCTTTCAATAACTGAAAGCGGTCTTCCGCGATATACTGAACTCGTTCACCGCTTCTTAAAGTAGCGCTTCCTGCTTTTAATCCCCATCCCTGCTGCCAAGGAAATGCATGATGTCACCAATCCGCGGGTCTGATGGTATCCCTCACTTTGCTGGTGCAAGCATCAACATTTCTTCATCTATCGCCCACGCAAGCCATTTGAGAAATGCTGGAGTAGGGTTTGACCGTAGACGAGTTGTCATCTTCTTCATCCCGGGATCAGGGTCGGTAATAAGAAGAGCATGAGCAATAGCCGCAGTTACGTCACTCATGAACGAATTGATCTAACGTTGTCGGCTGCGGGAGCAAGATATTGGGTCAAGGATTCCACAAGTCGACGGCGGGCCTCATGCAAATCTGTCCGCATGTAAGCTTGAGACACTGCGTTGCCCACCATTTGCGCAAAGCTCGTTTCGATTGCATCCCACGATGAACCAGTTTTTTCTATTGCCCAATCCCTAAATGTAGCATGAAACCCATGCACTGTGACATCGAGTTTCATCCGCCTAACCACTCCGTTTGGTGTGATATCGGACATCGGCTGACCCGTTGCGGCGAGGAAACAGAAAGCCACCCTCCCCGTCAGCACTTAACCACCAAAAGCATAGCTGTTGCGAGATTCTCTTGGTTGGCCAGCCCCAATGCAGCGCCCCTCAGCATCGAAGGCGACAAAAACGACCCCGCGCTGCGCATCAGCCTCGTAATTCTGGCCTGTCTCCAGGTAGGTGACCGGCGTACTGGCACCGCCAGGGTCTACACGCTGAACATCAATGTAAGACGGATAATTGTTGGTAATTGTCACCAACCCTGTAGCATCTGAATATTCCGGTTCATATCCGTTTTGCTGAGCACACGCCAGAGCCGAATTGCCAGGCTGACTACTTGTGTCATTGCCAATATCTGATCCGGTATTGGTTGGCTGTTGTTCAATCGGTGCGGAATTCAGTGGCAAATAGCTGTCGAGGCAATCGTAGAATGCATATTCATTGTTGTAAGCTGAGTGAGACGTATCTTCATTGTTGGCCACACACTGATCCCAATCGGCGTCCAAGACTTCGACATAGGTGGTACCAGCGTCATTGCCACGCGGGTCTTGCGGATTATCATACCAGTTCTGAATTGAGGCAGGTTCAGTGTCAGTCGTCTCGCCGCCATCCACCGCGCCTGCGTCGGAACTTTGACCAAGAACAAAGCTGTTCCGGCTTTCACGCGGTTTGCCCGCGTCAACACATCGACCGTCCGGATCAAAGGCTACATAAACCACGCCGCGCTGCGGCTGAGCCTCGTAGCTTTGGCCCGGTTCCAGATAAGTCACCAGCTCTGTATTGCCATCAGCGTCTAGCCTCTGGATTTCGACATAGGGCGCATAACCGGTCGTGATGCTCACCTGTCCAGTCTGATCTGAAACTTCCGGTTCAAGTCCATATTGCCGAGCGCAGGTTAGTGCAGTGCTGTCAGGCAGCGGCGTTTGGGCAACCGGAAGATAGGGATCCAGGCAGTCAAAATATGCCTTCTCGTTGTTATAGGTTTGGGAACTGGGCTCCTCATCATAATAGCGGCAGTAGTCGAGCGCTTCATCAGCGATGATGCCGACGTAATCAGCTTCCACCCGCGGCCCTTGCGGATTGTCGCGCCATTTGACCTCAGGAACCGCTGCTTCGAGACAATCGAAAAAAACCACTTCGTTGTTGTAGGTTGCAGGCGAGCTTCTGTCTTCGTCGGCATTGATGCACGCCTGGCGATCATCATCTGACACAGTGGGAAAGTCAGCTTCAACGCGAGGACCTTGCGGGTTGTTGTACCACTTCTCCGGTCCCACCACGGTAAGAGCCATTTCCTCAATGCGGGTTGATCCATCCGAGCTTTTCGCCCGGACAAAAATGGTATGATCACCTTCACCCAGCGCTGTGAGTTTGGCAGAATCATAGACGACCACCCGGCCATCATTTTCCACCGCAAACGGCTGGTCGTAATATTCATTGCCGTTTGCATCCACGATATCGAATTTAATGACAGTCGGACCGTATAGATCTTGATCCGCATCAGTCGTGCTCACGGTTATGCCCACCGGGGTGTTCCAATCGGCAGTGTCAGTCACTTCGTTTGGAGCACTGTCAGTGTCAATGAAAGGCGTCAGATCGAACTCATCGATCGGAATGATTTTGATCTCAAAAGAAGTTTCTGGCGTTGCAAAGGGATTTGACGGTTCCATGCCATCCGAACTGACGGCAAGCACCGAAACTTTTGCTCTCCAGGTTGTTTCAAAATCGATTGGGGATGCAACAGTGACAACCCCGGCGTTGGGATCAATGGCGAACAATCCTTCGTCATATTCGCCCATCTGGTAGGTAACCACGTCGCCAGCATCACCATCTTCGGCAAACGCGGTAATGCCAACAACGGTGCCAATTGGCGAGTTTTCCGCCACTTCATTGGGAGTATTGTCGTTGTCATAAGGACGAGAAACCTCGAACTCATTCACATTGCTGACGGTGATCTCATAGGTTTGCCAACTACTCGTTCCGTCAGTGCTGGTTGCAACCACTGAAACGGTCTCCACCGGTTTGGTTTCGGTGTCGAGTGTCGTGCCGTATTGCGCTACGGTGATCACGCCTGTTTTCTGATCGATCTCGAAAGGCGATCGAGTGTCAGAAATGCTGTAGGTTACTTTGTCGGTTCCGTCGCGATCCTCAGCGAATGCGGTAATGCCAACCAACGTCCCGCCAAGGGCACTCTCAAAGACCGCATTCCAGGTATCATCGGAGTCAATCAACTCACTGATTTTGAACTCATCAACTCCTTCAACCGGCACCACTATGGCTTTGCGGGCCTGAGTTCCGTCGGTGCTGGTTGCCATGATATCCAGCGTGTAGCTGGTGATTTCATCATCGCCAAATAACCGGCTCACTGTCACCTCGCCGGACCTTGAATCAATTGCAAAGGGAACTTCGCGGTTGTTCAACAGCTCAAACGTCACCGTATCAGACGTGTCCCAATCATAGGCGAAAAAGTCGAGCTGGACGCTTTCACCAATGGCCGCATCTTCCCGGAGCTTGATTGTCCTGTAATGCTTACTTGGTTCCCAGGCGACATCAAACTCGTTCACGTCAGTTACGGAGACGGCAAAACTCTCTTCCACGGTTGAACCATCCGAGCTTTTCGCAACGATCTTGAGATAATGACGATCATCTTCTTCGGCATCGAGCGTACCGGCCAACGTGACCTCACCGGTCTGGCTATCGATGGCAAATCGCCCACCCGAACTGTCCGAAAAACCATAGCTGACGAGATCACCACTGTCTTCGTCGCGCGCCGACGCTGTGATGCCCGCGTAAGCGCCAACCCGCGCATTCTCGCTCAACTCGTCAGCAGCAATATCCGAATCCTTCAGGTCGCTTACATCGTACTCGTTGACATTGGTCACATCGATTGTGAACTCAGACTCACTGGTTGAACCATCATTGCTAGTGGCAATCACCGTGAAACTGATCGTTGGGCTGGTCTCGAAATCCAGTCCCCAGGCACTGATCACACCCGTCTTCACGTCAATGGCAATATTTTCGTCTATGACCCAATGATCTTCCCTGCGGAATGTGTGGTAATCCATCAACCGCCCGCCCTTGAGACTGTAACGGACACTCGAATTGAGGTCTGCGTCGGTCGCCCGCGCCGTAATACCCACTGGCAACATGCTGTTTGCTGACCAACTGCTTTCCGCCACGGTGTCAGGCGCTTCGTCAATGTCGACAATCGCGCTGATTTGAAATTCTTCTGCATTGACTACGTGGATGGGAAATTCCATTTCACTGGTCGAACCGTCGCTGCTTGTCGACAAAACTGCGATGGTGTGGATTTGCGCAATCTCGTAATCCAGCGTCGCGGCAAGTGTGACTATCCCTGTCTCGGGATCAATCCGGAATCTGCCCCCGGCGTCATTGCTCAAACGGTAACGGACCGTCGCCATTGCATCGCGGTCAATCGCATTCGCGGTTATTCCCACAACAGTGCCAATTACGGCATCTTCAGCCACCTGATTACCCGCCGGGTCGGCATCGGTAGTGGGTTCAATTGAAAATTCATTGGCATCGAGAATCTCAATCTGCAGTTCAAGTCTGCTGTGCGAACCATCCGAGCTTTGGGCTTCCACTCTCAACGTTTTGGCTGATTGCAATCGTCCGTCGGCATAGGGGTCGCCGACAGGTTCCAGATCGATCTGAGCAAACGTCGAAGCAGTTTTTACCACACCGGTATCGGGATCGATCAGGTAGAACCGACTGCAGCCAATGCACGAAATATATTTATAGGTAATCTTGTCATCGGTATCGGGATCGTGCGCCTTCAGCGTGATCCCGACCGGAGTTCCGGCAGGTGAATTTTCCGCCACCGCATTGGCCGCAGCGTCAACATCCAGCAATGGGCCGACATCACCATCATTGGCGTTTTTGACAACAATCGAAACTGTCTTGTTGCTGGAAGAACCATCGGCACTGGTGGCCACCACCACGATCTTGTGCTGTTTTTCTTTCTCGAAATCCAGAGCTTTCGCAGTTTTGACCTGGCCGGTTTCCCGATCAATCGCGAATATCCCACCTGCATCATCAGAAAGACTGTAGCGTACTTTATTGTTTGTTGCGTCTTTGTCTTCAGCCCACGCGGTCAGAATGACTTGGCTTCCGACAGGAGCGCCTTCCGATGCCAAGTGGTTATCTTCAATCGTAATCGAAAGAAACGAAGTCTCGGAGGTCCGCTCCCAACCTCGCGAGGTGGCAACGACCTGACTGACGTCAAACTCGTTGACGTCCTCAACTGCAACGACAAAGTCCTTGGTGCTTATCACGCCCCTGCCACTGCTCGCCGTCACGGTGAATGTGTGGCTGGTTCTTGATTCGTAATCCAAAGGGTGATGGACGCTGACAACTCCGGTTTTTGGATCGATCTTGAATGGATATCCGACCGCATAAGTGACAATGTCACCGGGATCGTCATCAATTGCCAACGCGGTAATGCCGACCGGCGTTCCGGCACTGGCGCTCTCTGACACCGTATTTGGCACCAGGTCAACGTCGGACACCAGGCCCAGATTGTTGAGTTTGCGTTTTTCTTCCTCGCGGTCCTTTTTGCGCTTGTCACTGAGATCCCTGAATTCGTCATGGCTCAGCTCATCGCTGAACGCGATCACTTCTGAGGCCTCAGAAATCTTGATCTGGCCAAAGCAAACTTCCGGTTTGCCTTGCAGGACGTCCATCACCTTGCCGTGTTCCTTTCGGTATTCTCGCCCCATCCTTTGGGTGCCGCGCCGGATCGCCGAAAACGCATAACCGACTCGTGTTTTTATTTCGTGGGATTGCCCTGGAGCCAAGGTTACGACCGAATCCATGCCCTTGTACCGATTGTTGTCATTGTACGGGTCGGCATCCGGCAAAATGACCCGCGCTTTGCCGTTTGGCGAGATCTTGTCGGCACGATCGTTCAGCCGCCAAATCTCGAGGGGGATGGAGCCCTTGTTTTCAAACTTTACCACTGAAAGGCGTCCGGGATAGCCTTCGGCAGGCGTATACTCGGAGCAATTCAATCTGGTGGTCAGCGCGTCCGTGCGCTTGGCTTCCCTGACAAAGCCTTTGCCAAAGACGAAATCGGTAATATCCATGATCCCGTCTGAACGCCGTTTTTTCGTTCCGATGCACACATCATACCGGTCAATAAAACGGACGCCTTCCTTGCCGCCGAACTCAATGATCTTGCTATCGTCGAGAAAAGAGATTTTCTCGTTGGGGATCGCATTGAATTCCAAATAACCGCCCGGAACCAGATTGTTCCAATAATATGTTTTGAGATTTTTTGATCCACGGTAATAGGGCGTCTGGCGGTAAATCCGAACACCTGTCAGCCCCTCATTTCGCAGCATGAACATGCTGAGGCGGATGTTTTCGTCGACATAAGTGAACGGAAACCCGCCGCGCCTGGTGGACGAGGGCATATCCAGACTGCATTCGATCGCCACCTGCTCGGGCGTCAGAATTTTGTTGTCGTAGTTGTAGGTGTATTTGGTATGGTCAACTTCATGCAGTCCCCACAGATACAGGCTGCCATCTTCTTCGGTCAGATAGAATTCCTTGTCGCCATTTTCGTGATAAATGAAGTTGGCCTGATATTGACGATCCTTCCCTTCAGAATCGGTCAATTTCACCCATGTACTGTTGCAACCACCGTCAAACCAGTCGACCTTGAAGTCTTTTGTTTCGCGAGGTTGCATCCAGTTGCTATCCCCTTTCATGACGAAAATACGTTTGGCTGAATCGTATCTCACATCGTTGAAAGGTGCGGTCGGCGGCGCGGGTTCACCGTCTTTGTAACGAGCGGTGTAGCCCTCGTCGTTGCCGATCCGGGTCCGGATGGCAATTTTCCCATCTCGCTTGTCCGCCAACGGGAATTCCCATTCCTGCTGATATCTGCCAGCGCTGATATAATCAGTTTCCCAAACGAATGCCCTTTTCCCATCGTCAGCAACCCGCACGTCATTGGTTCGCCAGGCTGCGATATTTGGTTCAGTTTTCTTGGAGAAGGCATCATAGGGCGAGGAGCCCTTCTTGTAGTCCCAGGTATATTTTTTCTCACCCCGGCTATCATACTGGCCGACTTGCCATTTGCCTTGGAACGCAAAATATCCAGGGCTGTTATCCTGATGACCTGGGTAAAAATATTTACTCCTGTTGCACGGCGACTTGCTTTTCGCCAACTCCAACTCTGCCAACTTCGCCGCCATTGCTGCATTGTTGGCCTCATCATCTGCCTTGCGTTTTGCCAGATATGCCTGAGTGGCCCCACTCGCCTTCGATTTTCTGTCAAGCAGATCAAAATAGGCATCACTATAGAGTTCCGGCACCTCGTAAGGCGATTTACCGGGGTGGATCTGCTTACTCCATAATATTTTGGTTCCTGTCTCATCTTGAACAAAAAATCCGGTGAACTCTTCCGGCTTGTCAATTTTTTGAGCCATTTTGACAATGAAAGTGGTTCCCAAGGTTTCCTCACTGGGATCGGACTCATCCTTGTCCACTCGTTGATCACGAGAAGCCTCCAGGGAAACAGGGATTTTGACAGGCAGTTTTGTCGTGATTTCTATCCGTTGGTCACCAATATATTTCCAGTTCCCCCAGATTGGCGGCGTAAACCAGAAATCATATTCAGGTTTGACGATAAAAATGCCATCCGAAGTGAATGTCCAAACCGGCTTCGGAACGGGTTTGGCGGGTTTGAAAATCTTGTCTTCTCCCGGAATATACTTCTGTGGGAACGCCGCATTCTTCTTGTAGGTTCCTATTTCCCAGGAACCGGTAAGCGCCTTGATGACGGCCTCTCTCGCCCAACTGGCTTCATCCGTGTTAATTCCGGCGCCTTTGGTAACGGGCACGGAACTGATCCTCTCCATCCAGAGATCTGCCGGGCCAGAGGCAGTTAGAAGCAGGTTTGCTTCCACTGAGTCCTGCTTTTCAGGCAGTTCTTCCTCCAGATAGTAATTTTGCAGGAAATTGACCTGCTTGAAAGCCTTAGTGGATTTGGCTGCAATTCGATTGAGAACCATTTCTGTGTCGGAACCGGATTTTTTGGTTCGCATCGCATAGGAGATTTCATTGCCAATCTCGTAGTACTCAGTGCCTTTTTGCCGACCGCTCTCGGGGACATGGTGCCTTCCCCTGCCGCCTAACAATCCTTGATCATCAAACATCGCCGCATAGATCTCGCAGGTTTCAACGGTCTTTTTTCGCTCCGAGTAATCTGCTTCGAGAAATTCCCCCCATTTCCATCCCGGAGGTACTCTGTCGAACGGGTCCTTGACATATTCTTGCACCTGCAAACCAGGGGACATGCTTTCTCTTCCCCACCGGCCATCCTGCGATGGCGTAATGATTTCCCCTTCAACACCGTTTTTCCGATTGATGGTCGTTGTCCAAGTGACGTCTCGACTCTTATTGCCGTGTTTGTCGTACCTTCCAACACGCCACTCACCGCCCAACTGGCTATAAAAATTATATCTTGGGCAACTGCTGGTATCCGCCCAGGCGACAGTTTGGTCGAATAACCGCAGAGCATCTTCGCCATGCTTGTACAGTAAATTGAGCCGTCCCTCTAACCGGACGGTTTCAACTTCTCTGGCAAAACTTTCGGCTTTGGCCTGTGCCAGAACCGGTGCACATTCCACATCATGCAGAGCCTTGCGCTCTACCTCTTTGGGCGTTGGCGCATAGTATGGTTCGACGATGAAACTGACTTCGTACAGACTCCCCTCGGAAACCTTCTGAATATATGCCCCCCCATATTCTTCGATGTCATACAAATGGGTGGTCGGAATGGTCAGGTCGCCAAGACTGTCATCGCCACTTCCAAACAGGCCACCTTCATCAACCTCGATAAGATTGATCGTCACGTCGTCGCCACGGTTGAACAGATATTCAACACCTACATGCAACGGCTCATGACCTGCGCCAATCTTGCGGTCGTCAAGGCCACCGTTTGGCCAAACCGAAGTGCCATTTATGCGTATTTCGAGGTCATCATCGACTTTATCTGTGGCTTTTGTGATTTCGTTGAGTATTGGCGTTACATCGAACATCAGTAAGTCGAGAACGAATTCACCGCCTTTTGCCCATGCCGCCGCACTGTCAGTACCCTCTATAGCATCACTAAGCGTTGCTGCTCTCTCCGCAACCGCCTTTAAATTCTGGGTGCCCGCGATCCGAAAATAAGGCGGATTTCTCTGCGGAACCGCATAATCTTTGGTGTCTTTGCAGACTTTATAATTTTGCTCCGAAACATATATTGGCTCGGCATAGGTTGCTTCTCTGACGTCAGCCATAACGAGTGCACTATTGCGCGAATTTCTGACTTGGGCCCCCAGCCTTTTGTTTTCTTTGATTTCCGGATCGGATTCACCGTTCTGCGCGACAGATTCAAAACTTGTTCTCACTGTGCCGCCGACGTCTTCAAGCAAGGGCCTGATCGCTCGCTTGTAATCCTGTTTGAAAACAAACTTGGCAATACCGTCTTCAATTTTATTCGGGTTATCCCGCACCCAACCGGCCGCAAACTTCTGGCCTTTCTTGATATTGGATGCGGCCTTGGCATAGCCTGCTTTTGCGACCTGCGGAGCGCTGCGTGCTGCACGCGCGCCCAGTTTCGCTGCGTACTTGCTTGCCGTCAGCGCGCCTTTGCCGGTCGTTTTAGTGAGCCACCACATGGCCCTGAACGGACCGGCGCCAACAGTAATGGCACCGTTGATCAACTTGTTCCTGATTGATATCTTGATCGCCTCTTCTGAAGCTTCACTCACGCCGCGCTTTGCCCACCATTCGGCAACATTTCCCTGAAGCGACTTGGCGCTTTTAACGGCCGCTTTTCCGGCAGACTTGATCCCTCGGCCGCCAGCAGAAAATCCCCTGCCAATCCCTTTGGCGGCACCCTTGGCGACTGACGTTTGCCCCAAAGAAACAACGAGGGGCCCGTATTCGATCGCATATTTTACCGACTTGAGAAGGATGTCAGTGTTGCCATCACGACCTGTGGAGACGCTGATGGCCTTGACATTTTTAATGGTGAGCTTGGCCAGATCTCTGGGTTTCGGCGCGTCTTCAAAAACCCATGTAAAGCCTGCTTTGCCAAATTCCCCATCGCCACGAACCGAGACCTCACTGCTGCCCGAGCGTTGCATGAGAGCAAGCATTTTTGACACCGACCTATTGGCAGGACTGATATCCGCCCGGCTCCACTCGTCATACATGTATTGCGGTTGGGAGATGCTGACTTCAGGATTGTACAAAAGGTACTTCGCCGCATCCTTCTCGTTGGAGTTCTTTCTGAATATCCAGAACTCGTGAGTTCCCAGGTGTGTCCCGTCTGTAAATACATGCCGACCGCTCTTGCTGCTCATAAGAGCCAGACTGTATTTGAGGTTCATCAATTTGTAGGCCCGGTTTTCGAACCCGTTGCCAGCAACAATATCGGAAATGCCACTATTAAAACTCAGATCAGGTCCAGCCAGCGGCACCCAAAGGAAGCTGTCATCGTCTTCCACAAGTGGCGCAACCAAAACACCTCGACCGTCAACTTTGAGATAGTTGCCGCTATCGCCATTTCGAATTCGAATTGGGGTTGTCAGACGTTGGAAGTCTTCTGAGACATGGGTACCACCAACTTCACATGGATCCGGACAGCGATCAGGAAGAAATAAGGTTTCGGCGTGTAGTTGCTGAACAGAAAACACCAGCGAGAAGGCAATAAAAATTGAGATCAACTCAAAGAATCTGCGCCAATTCATCACTTGCACCTCCCGAGGCTGGTCCATTCTTTCGGAAACTCAGTTAAATTCATAGGGAATTCGACGATTTACCCGAATTTTGGCCTATCAAAAGGCTTGATCGACCAACAGTTCAATCAGGAGTGGTGGACCAGCAACGCGATAAGCACAAAAGCGCTATGTTCTTGCCCCAATCGGCGCGTGGAGATCACTGTGCTTGCAAGCGACGTACATCGGTGGCCAACACTTTGGCTCAAGGGAGCCAAGCATGATCAGATACACAGCGATATTCAGGTTGAGGCACGCCGCAGGATCTGAGCTTGAAAGCAAGTTCCTCGCTCACAGCAAACGCGTTTGTTCAGTGATCCCCGGAGTCGAGAAATTCGAGGCACGCCAACAGATCTCCGCGAAGAATGACTTCACCTGCGGCTTTTCCATGAAATTTGCAGGGCAACCTGAATAGGATATTTACAATGACCATTCTGAACACATGGCATTTGTAAGTGATTACTGGATTCCTGAAGTCGCTGATTTCATGGAAATCGATGACGTGGCGATGTATGAATGGCCGGTATGGACTTTCAGTTTATCGAATTACCCAATTCGTCATAAATGTAACCACATTCAATGTATTTCAGATCATGAAACTCGGGTAACATCAGTCTCCAGATGGCATTGATATTACCTGCACTATCGTAATTCACACTTGGAAAATGCGTAATATACCCGGTTTTGAACGAATTCTCCCAAACCTGATCTCCGTCACGATCAATCTTGAGAATCCAGCCCAGATAATCTCGCTCCTCGTCATTGCTTCTCGCAGTTCCAATCGCAACGACCGTATTGTCGTCCAACAAGGCAAGATCCGACAGGACATCGTTGACCCCCGCCTCATATTGGTGACTCCATATCAGTTTCCCGTTGGGGGCGATTTTGACGAGCCCGGAAATCTCCCCGCCCGACATCCGTGAACCTGAAGTCCCCACGCCATAGATAGCACCATCTTTCGATTCTACAGCCGTTTTCAAAAAAGAGACGAAAACCTGATCAAATGTCCTGTTCCAAATAACGTCTCCTGACTTCGAAATGCGCTTCATAAGTCCGAGAAACCGATCCATGCCCGGATCAGGCGTTGAACCCACCAACACGAATGATCCATCACGCGACTCGAACGCTGACTCATAAATATCGGGTTCATCACGATCATCCGAATGGACCCACAGAATGCTCCCATCAGCCCCAATTCGAGTTACAGAACTGTTTCCAGACACCAGGAGGCCACCATCTGATGTTGCGGTGGCATCAAGGAAAAAGCCAAGACCATCGTCCTGATACAGCTTCTTCCAGATTAGCTTTCCGTTCTGATCAACCTTGGTGATATGGTCGTCATGGTTCTCGACGATATCACCTCCGGTCGTATCACCTACAATAATTGAAGTTCCATCTGGATAAGACACTACAACGCCAAGACCATCAGACCGTTCTGGTGAAATCGGCTTGGTCAGATCCACATATTTCTCGCTGTGTGCAGTCGGCCCGCAATATTCAGCAGCCATGGTCGCGGTGGTGCCAAACAACACAAACAATGCAGCCAGTGATATGGATCTCCGATTTGAAATTTGCATACTTCTCTATTCCTAAAATTTAATCCCGACGCCGCCGTCTTGATCATTGTTTTCAACGCTCGCGCCTTGCTGCAGCATCAGTTCACTTTGCACGAAATGTTTATGGTAGCTTTGCCGATCACTGAGCCGGAACACCAACCGATCCCAATCGCGGTGGTCGGTCGTATCAAAAGATATGATCAAGCCTGCCGGACAATCACTGGCATTTTCCAAAGACCTTCTGTTTTGATCTGACGGCACCGGAACGGCCACACCGCTGGTCCTGAAAGTACCCGGGTCCCAATCAGCAACTTCATCTTTCTGATCTCGCCAGATTGTTCGTTGCTGATAGGGATAGGCAGTCAGAAGACCAGTGCAGTTGGGCGCAATTTCCGAACCATCACCCCAATACTGGCTTTTGCCCGCAGCCAGCTCAGGTGCGCCATATTTCTGTTTCGCACTGGCAAATATTTGTGGGGGCTTCACAGTCCCCTTCTCAAAAACCACTTGACGGATCGCACCGAGAACAATCTTTTTGGCGGACGGGGCATCATCGTAAAGGGCGATAACTTCTTTTGCGTCTTTTGACTCGTAGACAATGCCCGACGAATATAGCCGAGGATTACCGGCGGACTCTTCAGCGGACCAACTCCGATCAGCGTAAAACACATTGCCGACATCCATATGCTCCCGAATGATTTTATCCGCATCGTCAAACGACATACCGAGTTGAATTCCCACAATGTCGTGCCCGTAGGGTTCCGCGGGCGCTGCAACCAATGTTCGCTTGATAGGCTGCAGAAGCGAGGCATCAGGCTGAGGCCCATCCACCAGCGGCAATTCTGCAACCACCTTGTTTGTTTTCCGGTCGATGACCTTCGCTGACAAAACCGCCAACTCAAAAATGTTTGATTCAACGATTTCATCAATCACGAATGGTTCTGGTTTGTAATTCATCAATTCCTGTTCAATGATGAATGCGTAGGTATCTCTTAATGCTTCGAGAAGCGGCGAAGGGACCGTTTCCTTCCGCCTTTCAATATTCAACACACGCAATTCCAATTGAATTTCGGCGTTCCTTTCACGGGCCAATGCAGCCAGTTTTGGCGAAACATCAACATATTTATCAAAAACATAGATGTCGTTGAGAGTGAATTCGGTATCAGCAAAACTACCGGCTTTCAGCTCAGCCATGACAGCATCACAATAGTCATCCCGGTCGCAGCTTAGGCGTCGGCCAACACTTCCATGCGGCAAGAGGAGATTCCTCGGATTGGCTGCTGTTTGTTGTTCATGATATTTGGCCGGCAGAAACAATGGCTCACCGTTATAGAGGGTGTTACTGGGAACTTTCGCGTTTTGAGCAAGGTACTTGCATGCGTTTTGCAACATTTCACGCTTGTGTTCCGGATATTTTTTGTCGTTCCCCGCCATTCGCTCTGCAGAGCTGCACTGGTTGATCCAGGTCGATAGCGAGTTGCCGTTGAGATATTCATTGCCAAAGCCACCAAATCCTGGATTGAGTATGGAATATTTGCTGGTACTGGTCAGAATTTTATCAGGCAATGACGCAGCGCGTGCCAAGCTCCATTCGCGAAATGAATCCAACAGGCTGTCTATCTCCGCCTCCCCGGGCTTTGCAGCGCCAAACGCAAAGAACCGTCCCCAATTGGGTTGTTCGTCCAAGTCCCTGAATCGGGCTTCATACTGCCAGCGGCCAAGCAGCATTCGCTCATAATCCTTTGTTGTTACCGTATCAGGCATATGGCGGATAACGAGCAAATCACTTGTTTCGGCGTCCAAGACAAGTTCTTCAGGAGCACTCACCGCCGCGCCCGTCCCGGACGCCCCCGCATTTTCCGCAAGATCGAATTCGTGTTTGGTTTCGCCCTCTACCAACACTACTCTTTTCGGAGCCGCATGGATGACAATAGCCTTTTCGCCATTTTTCAACGAAACCAATTCAGCGGGCTCGTTCAAATTCAATACAACGTGACCGCGCAACTCTCCTTCAACAGTCGAATTGAGAAAAGCCTGGTGATAGCCTTGCTGAGGTCTCTCGGTTGTTGCCCGCACCTGTGTGGCAGGCAGTGACAACGTGCTATTTATCGAGTTGTTATCGAGCTCAATCGACAAATAGACCGGGATTCTGCTTTTGGAATTGACCGGGAAATAAGCAAGTGGATGCAATACCGCTCCCGGCTTGGCAACAATCTGCCGATTTCTCAACGGGTTGTTCACTTGTGGCATTTGGGCAGAATAGGCCGTTGTAAACCGGCTTTTATCTGTAATCCCATCGAGGCCTTGAATGATCATGTCTACCGGGCGTGCCGGATCTATGGTGTTGGTGTCGCCGGAAGTTGCGCGAACATAGACCGCGGTCGGCACCACCAATTCCCCGTTGGATTCGGCGTTCTTTTGTCCTTCCTTGAAGGCAAGGAACTTCTTGAAATCAATGTCTGTCGGATTGCGGGTCTCGTTACGAACTTCCTCGCGAATGATCCGGGCAACCTTGTCCCGATCAATACCGTAAAGTGACAAATCCGCATTCTCCAAATCGATTCGACTGGAGAACATCTTTTTCACTAGCCGGTCATCTTCCAGCATCTTCGGCAGCAAGTGGGCGAGATTGTCTGCGATAAATTCAAGACCAAAAACGGTCGATTTCTGTTTCGCACCGGCAGCTTCCAGCTTTTCGAGCGTCTCTGAATCTACACCTTCTGGTGTAAACGAATGGACGACGTTTTGAAGCCCTTTATCGATCGTGATGTCCATGTACGATATGGTTGTATTAAAGCGGACAGAAATGCTTTCTGAGTTCTGCTTCTCAACCTCAATTTTCTCTATCGAATTGAGGGAGCCATAGGCCGCCAAATAAACACTTCGGTGTTCATTGCCACTCGCTGCCTCCACCTGATCTACAAGCGCTTTGGCTTGTGCTGGTTCCATGGGTAGGAAGTTTGGAAATTCCTTGGCATCGGAGTTGAAGCTATAGCGGACCCCTTTGTTATAGACTTCAGCACTTGAAAGCAGGACACTATATAATGCGGGGTTTTCGACAGTAGCATTTGAACCCCCTCGGGGAGTACCAATTGGAAAGCCTTTCTTGTCAAAGTCATACTCGCCTAACTCCGTACGATATATGCGCACAATCGGAGCTGGTTTCGGGGTTTCGAAACCTGCCAATTTTTCATGCAGAGCGGCTCTCAAACCAGACATGAATTGAGGACGGGTAAACTCATCCAATTCATTCCTGAGCGCGTTGTCGGTTGCCCTCGCAGCCGGGTAGAGCAAATCCTGTAATCGGCGGATTCTCCTCAAATCACCCAGCTCATTGGGCTCGGCAAAGAGGTCAAATCCGACACCCAGTTCCCGGACCAGCGCGCGCTTTTCAGTTGGAGAAAAAAGTGCGTGAGCGGCAAGCAGGGCATGCTCATCTGTCAGGTCAACAATTTCCGGCACCTGAACCGGCAGGTTGACTTGCAGCCAGGCCGCCCATGGCACCCAGTTGCTGGAAACAAAATCGATGGACTCACCCATGATGGCATGATCGTTGATCAACGCGAAAGCAGGCAGTCCCGTCAACATGTGATTGCCACGGTTGAGCTGATCCAGATTACTTGCGCCATGCATCACTGGCTCAGCAATTTCTGGTACTGAAACCGAGGACGAGTCCGTGCCAACAATACCTGTTCCCGCGGTCTCATGTCCAGGCGCAGACACCGTAACAGACACAGGCTTCAAACCCTTTGCATCCGCCAATGCTTTGAGCAAAATAAAATGCTCGGCGGGCGGATCATTCGTTACTTCCAAGCCATATTGCTTTTGAAAATCGTTTAATGCTTTGGAGGTCGCGCCACCACTTGAACCGGGATTGAACCCGAGCGCCGCGAGATGATTTTCTACTGTTTGATCCAAACCAGATGGTTCGAGTCGCGGGCTGGCCTGCTGCGAGGATGCAACCTGTTGCCCCGTCCTTCTTGACCTTAGTGTCGCCAGATGAGTGGCGTCACGTTTATAAGTTCTGGCCCAGCCTCGGTGAATCCAGCCCTTCTTTCCGTCATAGACAAGTGGTCGCTTATCCACTGTCGAAAAGCAAACGGGCTCCGGGCTGTCATAGATAACTCCAAGCCATTTGCCCTTCTGCTCAAAAATGTAGAATGCCTTGCCGTTACCAATCTCGTCTATTTTCCTGTATTTGGCACCAGGGCCCGTTCGCACAGCGAGGTAACCATCTCCACCGGCTTTCAATCCACGCACAACGCCAAACTTGCAGCTTGGATCATCACCGTTTCCGCGCTCATATATACCTACATCCAAGTCGGACGCGTGGGCCAGCGGAAGTAAAAAATGTGCCAGCGCGGATAAGATCAATGGCAGAGCGTGAGAAGGTTTTAAAATAAACATCAGATACCAATCCAGAATTTCGAAGAAGTATCGAAGCTAAACCTTATTTGAAAACTGTTTCAACAGTTTGGCGTGTATTTTTATGGAAATCGACCGATTTCCAATTTTCCATAAAATTCTATGCAATTTCAATGAGCTGCAGAACGACCGACAACGGATCAACAGTCTGTCAATTGCCTGTCGGGAAATCCGGCCGTGACGATACACTCACATAATCGAACGAAGACCAAATTTTGGTCTAAACAAGTCTGCAACACGAGAAGTTGCGGCGCTAATTCTACTGGAACATCGACCCAACCATCCGTCCAAACACAACTACAGTATAAGGTTTGCGGACTTGAGACTCAGTGACGGCCCCTGCCCAGAACGCGGTTTAGAACGGGAGTGTCGGCTTTACCAACATAAGCCATACAATTACCAAAACAGCCGCAAAAGCCGGAAACCCGCAAGCAAACCAGACCCGGTAAAGACGGCGATAGCGAGCCGGCAATGCCACGCCTTCGATTGCAGCCGCCTGAGCCAAGTTTCTCATCTGCAATTGTATCCAGACGACCGGCAGCCAGAATACGCCGATGACTGCGTAAAGTATCAGTGATGCCAGCACCCACCCCTCAAACACTGGCCATCCCACTTCGCGCGCAAGCAAATATCCGGTAACCGGCTGTGCTATGACGGCAGTAGCGGTGAAAACAGTATCTGCCAGCACGACAATACCTGCGGTATGGGCGATCAGGACAGGGTCATTGCTGCCATTTGAAATGACCATGAAAAATGCAATTCCCGCCCCCGTGCCCAAAAGCACACAGGCACCGATGACATGCAAAAACAACAAAATTTCGTAGCTCATCGCTCTTCCAACATCGCAAAGGTTGAAAACGCCAGACCTATAGATGGCAGGACTTTAACCATGGGCCCAAGCGGATCACCCCAAAGGTCTGGCGCAAATACTGTCGCACCGACCATATAGCCAATGGCAAGCATCATCATGCCCAGACAGGCTCGCTTGGCCCATGGCCTGTAAAGAACCAGCGTGCCAAGCAGTATATCCGCGACCGAGCCTGAGATGACTGTCAGCTGTCCGGCTCTGATATCAAAACCGCGTTCAGTCATCACCTCTACAGCCCGATCAAACTGCCACAGGCCAATGAAGCCCGACACCAACCAGAAGATCGAGAGAAGACCGATTGAAAGTGGTAAAAGCAGGTAAAGCCGCGCAAACCACCGTTCCTGGAGTGTTGCGGGCATGCTGGCCAATATATTGGAAAGCGACTGAAAATCAGACCCGCCAGCCAGTCGCCAGTTCTCCGGACTGGCGGTTATTCCATCTGCGATGGTACGCAATGCTGTTGCGCGCAAGGGCGAGCGCCAGCCCAGCCACCCCAATCCATCTGCCATCAGCCCAATGAGTTTGAGAAAGATACCTGGCACCCTTACGTGGAACAGAAATGGGCGGAAGCCCAGCCAGTCACGAACCAGACTTACAGTCTCAGGGAAACTGCGGGTATCCGGCTCTGTCAGATCAAATACCTGTCGCATCGGCATATTGCCGGAGGCACAGGCGACCACAGCATCTGCAAGCTCGTTCAATCCGATGGTTTGAACGGGGCTGCCCTCAAACACACGCACACCAACCCCCGGAAAACCAGCAGCTCCGCGCAAAAGCGCCGTGCCGCCATAGGCATTGCGACCGATGACCAATGAAGGACGCAGGATAACCCAGTCGAGATCTGAAGCCTGCACATGCCCATCGCCGCGCGCTTTGCTGCGAAAAAACTCGGTTGGTGCGGTTTCCGAAACACCGGCGGCTGAAATCTGGACAAGTGTCAGCTCTTTGCCAGCCGCCGCTTCGCACAATTTTGCAATCGCTGTGTCATGAATCGCAGACAACTGATCCCCGGCGCCATCTTGAAGTGCACCTGCGGCATTGATGACGATGTCGATCTCAGCCAGATGGTGTCGCCAGGATTCGACTGAAATATCGGTGATATCTTCAATGATCCACTCGATCTGAAGTCCAGAGCGCCTTGCCGCTTCGCTCGAACGTCCAATTCCTGTGACCCGGAAATTTTCGCGTTTGAGAGCTGCCACACAGGCAGAACCAATCAACCCGTAAGCCCCCAAGACCAAGACATTTTTCAATGGTGCGCTCCCGTTTTCTTCATGGGGACCAGACTAGAAGAGGAAATCCACAAACAACAGCGCCCCGCGTCCCTTCTTCCAAAAGCCTGCTCCATCTTTCTTCTTCCTCGGTACCAGGACCAACTCATTTTGAGGTCTGTCCAAATGCATTTCGCAACTTAATTATGAACCGCCCCGGTTTTGCCGATTGCTCCATCCACCTATCACGAGCGGATCGGTCAGCAGCGCGAGCTTTCACGGATCTCAGCTCGTTCACACCGTAATCAGCAATGAAGCCCGAGGTCTTGCGATGTTCTCCGGCAATTTCGGCGTCTACAGTTCGACGTACATGCTGTGGTTTCGGACTTCACCTGCATCGCGAGCCGGAGCGGGTTCGTCGATGTGGCCTTTGTGATCGATGTCGAAGCCCGATACATCGTCGGCTGACAGTTAAGCCGGACTGCCCATGCGGGTTTTGCACTCGACGCCCTGGTCTGCTTACCCGCCCATTGCACCGCCACAAAGCATGCATTGCAGGGAACTTTCCTCCCGAAAATCAGTTAACCAAGTACCGACAACTGATGGAGAGGCCCAATGTCTTATCTGCGATTTGCAGCAATGATCACAGTATCCACAGTGGTCATGTTCGCTCTCATGTATCTCAACACCTATGCGATTGATCACGTCTTTTTCAGTGAAACACGCGTCTACATGGCACTTTATATGGGTGCGGCGATGGCAGTCATCATGTTGGCTTTCATGCTTGGGATGTATTCCAATGCCCGATTGAACACCGTCATTTTTGCAAGTGCAGTCATTGTGTTCGCGGGCTCGCTCTATTTGTTGCGCTCCCAGAGAACCATCGAAGATGTCGCCTGGATGAAGGCCATGATCCCGCACCATTCGATCGCAATTCTGACCAGCGAACGCGCCCGAATCTCAGACCCTCGGGTCCGCAGCCTGGCCGATGACATCATCGAGGCCCAGCGGCGAGAGATTGATGAGATGAAGGCTTTGATCGTTGATCTCAACGGCGGAGCAAATGCCACTCCGAAAGTTGACGGTCAATAATCAAAGGGGATTTGTAAAAAAGCGACCTATACCTTTGATGGTATATCAGGCTACCAAGGGCCAGCCACTACTGAGGAAGCCCCATGCACGACCATGTCGCCACCAATTCGCTGCCAATCGACCAGAAGACTGGGAAGATGACCGTGGGAGATGCCATCTTGGGTCGTCACTCGATTCGCCGGTTCAAATCGACCCCGGTGCCGATTTCCACCATTGAAGCGATACTGCATCAGGCTTCCCGCGCTCCGTCCGGCACCAACACCCAACCTTGGAAGGTGTATTGCGTCATGGGGAAAAGACGTGACCAGCTCTCCCAAGCCGTTTTGGATGCTGCGCGCAAAGGTGAAAAGACTGAAGAATACCCCTATATGCCCGCGCCAATCGGCGAGCCATACCTTACCCGCAGACGGCGGGTGGGATATGAGTTGTACAGGCTTTATGGCATTGAACGCGATGACTATCCAAGACGTCGGGAAGCCATGCTGCGCAATTTCGAGTTTTTCGGAGCACCGGTCGGTCTGTTTATTTCCATGGATCGGGCGCTTGTGTATGGCTCTTGGCTGGATTGTGGCATGTTCATGCAGAATATCATGCTGTCTGCCCGCGGCCATGGGTTGGAAACCTGCCCGCAGCAGGCTTGGTGCGAGTTCGGTCAGGTCGTCCATGATCAGTTGGACATCCCCGCAGATCAGATACTCATCTCAGGCATGTCACTGGGATATGCTGACTTTGATGCACCGGAGAACACTCTTGTCAGCGAACGCGAGCCGTTGGAACATTTTGTGACTTTTCTCAGCGACTAAGTCTGGAATTTCAACCGGTCACACCCACGTGACGCGATGCAATTTCAGAGCTCAACTCATCAGGAGTCCCGGACCAGACGTTCGCCCCTTTCTCGATGATCACACAATGATCAGCAAGGCTGGATAGTTCAGCCAAAGACTTGTCAATCACCAGAATGGCCAGTCCATCATCCTTCAGTACGCGCAGCGATTGCCAGATTTCCTTGCGAATGGCAGGCGCCAAACCTTCGGTTGCTTCATCGAGAACCAACAGCCGCGGATTGGTCATCAGCGCCCGGCCGATGGCCACCATTTGTTGTTCACCGCCCGAAAGCGTACGCGCTGTCTGGTTGCGGCGTTCAGCCAACCTGGGAAATAGTTGCGACACGGCTTCCATGTCCCAATGACCAGGGCGTGCAGCGGCCAACAGGTTTTCTTCAACCGTCAACGGCGCGAAACATCGCCGACCTTCGGGAACCAGCCCGACACCGAGTTGTGCGATCTTGTGCGGCGGCAATCCACGCAAGTTTTTGCCATCAAACAAGATTTCGCCACCCGTGATGGGCAGCAGTCCGCACAGTGTCTTGACGGTGGTCGATTTGCCCATGCCGTTGCGCCCCATCAAGGCCACCGCCTGGCCTTGCTCAATTGTCAGCGAAACGCCAAACAGTGCGGGTGATATGCCGTAAGCTGCGGCAACTTCACTCAATTGAAGAAGAGCGCTCATGGCGCTGTCCCCAGATAGGCTTCCTGAACCAGAGCATCGCCACGGATTTCTTCCGCATTTCCGGTGCGGACGATCTTGCCCCCAACCATGACCGAAATCCGGTCGGCAAGGGCAAACACCGCATCCATGTCATGCTCTATCAACAATATGCCCATTGATCCGCGTAGCTTTCCAAGTAGGCTTGAAAGCCGTTCTGTTCCTTCGGCGCCCATCCCGGCCATCGGTTCGTCAAGCAACAGCACCTTGGGTTTGAGGGCCAGAGCCAGTGCCAATTCCAATTGCCGCCGCTCGCCGTGGGAAAGACCAGCTACAGGAATAGCGCCGCGTCCGGCAAGCCCCACCTCTCCAAGCAGCGACATTGCCTGTTCATTCAAATCCGCATCCCGTGCAATCGGCTTGAAGAACCTGAACACGCCACCAGCACCCGGCAACAATGCCAGCATCACATGTTCAACTCCCGACAAGGACGGTGCCAAGGCCGATATCTGATAAGAACGCGCCATTCCAAGGTGGGCACGATCAGTAGCCGGCACCGCCTCGACTGATCGTCCCATCAACAGAACTGAACCACTATCGGAGCGGATCTCCCCGCACAGCAGTTTGACCAGTGTGGATTTTCCCGCGCCGTTGGGGCCAATCAATGCATGGATTTCACCAGACCGCACATCAAGTGAAACTCCGTCGCAGGCCTTCAGCGCGCCAAAGCTGCGGGTCAGGGCATGTGTTTCCAGAAGCGTCTCAGACATGGGCCTTGCCCTTGCGGTCCAATAGCCCGGCCACGCCACCGCTGCCCATCAGCACTATGACAATCAGGATCACCCCCAATGGCAACTGCCAATACTCGGTAATCCCGCCAAGCACCTGCTCAAGCAGAATATAGAGGCATGCGCCGACAACGGCACCACCCAATCGCCCAACGCCACCGAGAATGACAAAAACCATTATTTCGCCGGACATATGCCACGACAACATTGCCGGGCTGATAAACCGGTTAAGGTCAGCATAAAGCGCGCCCGCAAGTCCTGTAACGATTGCGGAAAGCACGAATGCCGCCAACAGGACCTTGCGTGGCGATACCCCGATATTTGCCAGCCGAACCGGGTTTTCTTTTGCCATCGCCAAGGCGAGACCAAAACGCGAGCGTCTCATCAACCCGATGAAAATGAGCGCGACCACCAAAACCCCATAGCAGATCAAAAACCAGATCCAGGGATTCATGGTTTGCAGATCACCCACCGAGTTGCGCACATAAAATGACAACCCGTCTTCGCCGCCATAGGCAGGCCAGGAGATCGCAAAATAGTAAAACATCTGCGCAAATGCCAACGTGATCATGATGAAATAAGCCCCGCCGGTGCGCAGGCTCACAAGGCCAATCGGTATACTGACAAGACCCGCTGCCAGCATGGAGATGAGCCAGATAATCGGCAGCGAAGTCGTACCGGAAATCTCCACCGGCCACGTCAGCATCACCTCGTAATTGCGTGCGTGGGACGCCAGAATTCCCGCCGCATATCCGCCGATACCAAAGAACGCAGCGTGGCCCAGCGACACCAGTCCGCCATAACCCAGTGCGATATGTAGACCTGAACCGGCCAACGCAAAAATTGACGCCTTGGCGGCCAGTGTCAGCACAAAAGGCTCATCAAACAGATAGCCATAAGCACCCACTGCCAGCAGCGCACCCATCGCACAGAGTGTGAAAACAGAATCAAACCGCATATCAGACACGCTGCCCGAAAAAGCCTGATGGCCGGAACACCAACACCAAGGCCATGAGAATATAGATCAGCATCGAAGCCAGCGCCGAGCCAATTGCATTGGCACTGGCAGCATCGGTAATCAAGGCAAAAGCCTGAGGTAACAATATCCGCCCCATCGTATCGGTTATTCCTACCAAAATGGCCGCGATCAGTGCGCCGCCGATAGAACCAATGCCGCCAATGACAATCACCACGAAAGCAAGAATAAGCACTGGCTCTCCCATGCCGACCTGAACCGACTGAATCGCGCCGACCAGCGCACCGGCAAAACCGGCCAACGCTGCGCCAAGTGCAAAAACGACCATGTAGAGCCGGGAAATATCAACCCCCAGCGCTGATATCATCTCACGATCAGCTTCCCCTGCCCTGATGCGAATGCCGAGCCGTGTTCTGTTGACCGCAAAGAACAATCCGGCTGCAACCACCAGACCGGCTGCAATAATGGCCAGCCGAAACAACGGGTATTCAATGCCGAGGGGTAAAGCCACCGTGCCTGCGAGAGCGTCAGGAATGTCAAGATAAAGCGGAGTTGATCCAAACAGGTAACGCGTACCTTCGCTAAAAACCAAGATGAGTGCGAAAGTCACAATCACCTGATCGAGATGACCACTTTGATACAGACGCCTGAGTACCAGCGCCTCAATCAGCACACCGGCAATCGCCGCTGCGATGAAACTTGCGACCAACCCCAGTATGAATGAGCCGGTAACAGCAACGACAGCTGCGCAGGCAAAAGCCCCGATCATGTAGAGAGACCCATGGGCCAGATTGATCAGGCCCATCACGCCAAACACCAGCGTCAGTCCGGCGGACATCAGAAACAGCATGACGCCGAACTGCAGCCCGTTGAGGAGCTGTTCGAAAAACAGTGTCGCCGTCACATTGAGCCTCCCGCAGCGGCGGAGCCGAAGCTCCGCCGTCGATTCCTAGAACTTGCACTCTTCAACGTAAGAATCAGCGCGATCGCTTAGTGCAGTCCCAACGATCTTGTTGGTCAAGATATCGCCTTCCTTGATGACTTCACGAACGAAGATGTCCTGGATTGGATGGTGGTTTAGACCAAAGCTGAACTTGCCGCGAACAGAATCAAAATCCGCGGATTCCAATGCTGCCCGGAAACCATCCGCATCGCTGACCGGCGCTTTGGCCAAAGCAGAAACGATCAGGTTTGCTGTGTCATAGCCGTAAGAAGCATAGATCGAAGGCAGCCGGTCATATTCAGCCAGATAGGCTTCAACGAATGCCTTGTTGGCGGCATTGTCGATGTCTTTCGACCAGTTGGCAGTGTTCTTCACACCCAAAGCTGCATCACCCACGGCCTGTAGAATGTTCTGGTCAAAGGAGAAAGCAGGACCAATCAAAGGCAGATCGGCACCTGACTGGGCGTACTGCTTCATGAAGCTGATACCCATGCCTCCAGGGAGAAAGAAGAATACGCTGTCGGCACCGGACGCCTTGATCTGGGCGATCTCCGCTGCATAATCGGTCTGACCCAGCTGTGTGTAGATCTCGTCAGCCAGTTCACCCTTGTAATAGCGTTTGAAGCCAGCGAGCGAATCTTTACCCGCAGGATAGTTCGGCGCGATGATGAAAGTTTTCTTGTAGTCAGCTTCAGTGGCGTAGGCGCCGGCGGCCTCATGCAGATTGTCGTTTTGGTAGGAAATCGAAAAATAGTTCTTGTCGCAACCTTTACCAGCCAACTGCGAAGGCGCGGCGTTGACCGAAAGATAGAATTTGTTCTGGGCGACAGCTGAAGGCACAACAGCCATCGCAAGATTGGACCAGATGATACCTGTCAGAATGTCCACTTTTTCGGATTGGATCATCTTGTCAGCGATTTGCACTGCAACATCCGGCTTCTGCTGATCGTCTTCAACAACAACTTCGATATCCGGGTTGTTAGCCTTTTTCAGCGCCAGCAAAAATCCGTCGCGGGCATCAATTCCCAGACTTGCACCACCGCCGGAAAGCGTGGTGATAACACCAATTTTTGTCGGCTCAGCATTTGCGGCGCCTGCAATCAGCGCCAGAACGGCAGCGGCTGCGAGGCCTTTTTTAATGGTTTTCATGAATATCCCCCCTCTATACGGTTTACTCGGTTTGGGTCCGCTCCCATAAAGCCCTGATCGCCTTGCTCGTCAAGCATCACCAGTCTTGGCAGACTTGAAACCGAATGTGAGACAACGCACAAACAACTTCAGGCGCACCAAATTGTGGAGGAACAGATGACGGGCATAGTTGATTGGGACAAGGCTTATTCAAATCGTGATCACGTGGCCGACTGGGCTTATTACGTGGATAAATGGACGAATGCCGCAGCTCAGTTTCGCGCCGAGTTGTCAGATGCCGGTAGATTACGCGCTGATCTGTCTTATGGGGCCGGCGAACGCAACAAGCTCGACCTGTTGTTGCCGGAGGGCGAGCCTAACGGTCTCGCCATTTTTGTTCATGGCGGTTACTGGCGCAGTTTTGATAAATCCATGTGGTCGCACTTGTCAGCCGGAGCCTTGGCCCACGGCTTTGCAGTGGCCATTCCATCCTACACTCTGGCACCACAGGCCCGCATTTCAGCAATGACCCGCGAAATTGCCAGCGCACTCACCTTTGCCGCAAGCGAAGTTCCGGGTTCAATCCATTTGGCAGGCCACTCCGCCGGGGGACATCTGGTTTCACGTATGGTTTGCGTCGACACACCGCTGGATACGGCGACCGTTCGTCGAATTGCAAATGTCGTGTCGATTTCTGGTGTTCATGACCTGCGGCCGCTTCTCAATACTTCAATGAACGATGACATCAAGCTGGACACTGCAGAAGCTGCCAGTGAAAGCCCGGCTCTTCTCACTCCTGTCGACAACACCAAACTCACTGCTTGGGTCGGCGGTGGTGAATTGGCTGAATTCATCCGACAGAATGATCTCCTGGCCAATATCTGGACTGGTTTGGGGGCCCGAACACGCTCCATCCACGATGGCGATCATCACCACTTCAGTGTTGTCAACGCCTTGGCAGATGCGGATTCCGCGTTGACTGAAGCCTGGTTGAACATCTGATTATTGTGCATGCTTTGCAATTTCATCCGCCTGGCTGGCGATGAACCGTGCAAACTCCGAGCCGGCGATTTCTGCCGCGCCGGAATTGTCTATCGTCAGATCAGCGTCGTTTGTTTCACTCAAGCGTTCAGCACGATCAACCCGCGCTTCAATTTCGTGGGCGGCTTCGCGGCCACGCTTGCGAAGCCGCTCGGTCAAAACGTCCGGCGCGACATGAATCTCTACAACCTTCACACAACCGAATGTGGCTTTGAGATCATTGCAGGCAGCACGAGATCCATTGACGACCACCACTTCGCCCCGCTCCAGACGATCAACCAGATCGCGCGGCAAACCATAACGCAGACCATTGGCTTGCCAGTAAAAACAAAACGCGCCCGTTGACAGCCCATGATCAAACTCGGCGTCAGTCACAGAGACAAAACTCTCCGACTGGTCATGTGCCGGGCGGGTGATGGTTCGCCGCAAGAAGTGGACATCAGCCCGTTGGCCAAGCTCTTCAGCCGCGATTGACAGCAAAGTGTCTTTACCCGCACCGCTGGCACCCAAAATGAGTATCAAGCACCCGGCTCCAGAGACCGTCTTGTCTGCAATCGGAGCAACCGCTGGCATCAGGCAACCCGCCTTCCCTGACGATAAACTTCACGCACGATCGGCACTCCTTCATCACGGCGAACCCGAATGAAATCAGCCCTTAAGCCCTGCTCGATGCGCCCGCGGTCATCAAGCCCAACTGTGCGTGCCGGAGTGGATGTGACCAGCCGAATGGCTTGAGGAAGGCTCATCGCGCCTTCACCCTCAGAGAGCACAAAAGGCGCGTGAAGCAGGCTGAACGGAACATAATCGGACGACAACACATCCAGCACGCCCCTGTCCGCCAGCTCGCGTGCTGCGATATTGCCGGAGTGGGACATGCCGCGCACCACATTGGGCGCGCCCATCAGAACCGACATTCCAGCGGCATGCGATGCGTCCGCAGCTTCAAGTGAGGTCGGAAATTCTGCCAGCTTGACGCCTAATTCCTTGGCTTCCTCGACATGTTCCAATGTCGCATCATCGTGGCTGGCAATGGCGATGCCACGCGCTGCGCAGGCCTCGGCAATGACCTTTCGGTTGGTAGCCGAATTCTTTGCAGATGATTCCTGCCTGCGTTGCACAAAGATGGCGAAAGCTTCGTCTGACAACCCGCGTTTGTCTTTGTAGTAGAGTGTATATTGCTCCATCGTCTGAAACTGGCGTTGACCAGGCGCATGGTCCATCAAAGATGCCAGTCCAACCAAACCATTGGTTTCGAAGTCACTGAAATGATCAAGACAATCCGCCGCCGAAACCTCACAGCGCAAATGTAACCGATGCTCGGAACGCAATCGACCTTCTGCCTGGGCTTGAGATATACGGTCGGCAATTTCGCGCATTTCGCCTTTCTTGAAGCCTTCTGCTTCGTCGGAACCAAGGCGCAAACAATCAAATACAGTCGTGATACCGGACGCCGCCACTTGTGCATCATGCGCTTGAATGGCTGAAATCGGATTCCAGCGCACACCGGGACGGGGCGAATAATGCGATTCCAGATGGTCCGTGTGCAATTCTATCAATCCCGGAATGATATAATCGCCATCCATATCTTCGCCGCTATTGCCATTACCGGGTACAATCTCGGTGATCTTGCCATCCCGAATGACGAGCGTGCCTCGGACGATCTCGTTCTCGAGGATAATTTTGGCGTTGGAGAACACGGCTTGCTTGGTCATTCCGGCGGTCTTTCATTAGTGGCTTTGCCAAACGGCACATAAGTGTGAAGCGTGAAGGGGGTTTCCGGCGTATTCTCGACAAACAATGCCACCCCGCCAAAAACCATTGGGCGCGCAAGATCTTCGCCAAACCAGGTTTCAGCAAAACGCTGCATCAAAGTAGCTTTCTCTGCCGCCAAGCGCTTGGTCAATGTCATGTGGAAGCGAAATTGATCGAAGACGTAGGGATACCCCCATTCACTGAGATATTTCCGTTCCTTTTCGGACAAAGTGTCAGGATTCCGCCGCGCAATATCGGCAGAACTCAATGGCGCGCGAAATCCTTCGAACTCAGTGACGACTTCACGCGCAAGTTGCTCAAGTTCAGCGGAATGTTCTTGTGGAACAAGCGCAATGAAACCATCCAGTGATCCTGCCTGCATCGACACTTTGAATGGGGTTCGCATGGCGCAAAAAACTTTTAGATGCTCGATCATCTCATGCTCGTTTCGGCCAGAACACAACCGAAACGGGGCTTTCAATGTTCCATGAAAACCATAGCGCCGAGCCGAGGCGGTAATGTCCCCAAATTCAACTTTCGGCATTCCCGGAGCATCGGGCTGGGTCAAGACCTCGCCTGTTCCGGCATCACGGCCCAACCATTGACTTGCGCGCTGCCATAACGCTGAGCCCGGCTGTGGCGAATGATAGATGGCATATCTCAAAGAGCTTTTTCCTTCGACATCAGCATTCCCCGCAATTTCGAGGAAATCGTGTCAAAAACGAATACAACAATCAGGATCAGCAACACCATATAGGCTACATTTTCCCAATCCGAATTGGTTAGCATTGATTCCCACAACTTCAGGCCTATACCGCCAGCACCGACGGCCCCAATGATGGTGGCCGAGCGCGTATTGGACTCCCAGAAGTAGAGCGACTGGCTGGCAAATACCGGCAACACCTGTGGCACCACACCATAACGCTGAACAAGCACCGGATTGGCCCCGACTGAGCGCACCCCTTCACGCTGCTTTTCATCAATGTTCTCCAGCGCCTCGGAATAAAGCTTACCCAGCGTCCCTGTGTCGGTGAAGAAAATCGCCGAAATGCCTGCCAGCGGTCCGGGACCGAAAGCGCGGGTGAAAAACAACGCCCAGATGAACATGTCGACCGAGCGAAGAAAATCGAAAACCCGTTTGGTGGTCTGATTGAGCACGCCACTCGGCGTGATGTTGCGCGCGGAAATGAAAGCCATCGGAAAAGCAATGACCGACGCGAACAGTGTACCCACGAATGCCATGACTATGGTCTGACCAAGCTTGATGAAAACGTCCAGATGCTGCCATTCTGAATTGTAGAGGATGTTATCCCACGCGAGCGCCAGGTTTGATTGCTCAGGCTTGATCCGGGGTGCGCTGAATATCAGCCCTGCGACCTCACCAAAAGACTTGCCCCAAAACGGAGAAGTAGTATCAAACAAGAAATTTTCCCAGCCAACAAAACGCTTGCGGATTTTGACCTCATCATCATCGATGATCACCCGGCCGGCAAAGCCGAAATAAGCAGTCACTTTGGCTTTCTCAGAATTTTGCACAGCCCAATCCGGCAAGGGGGATTCGGCGGTGACGCCAACATTGTCCTCTACATTCAAAATGACCGATTCAGCCTCACGACTGAGCACGACACGGCCCGGAAACACCTCTACCGAACCGTTACCGACGAGGGCTGTCACACGAACCGGCGCCTCGATTGTTTCGCTCGCAACCGCAAGGGTGTTGTCTGCACTTCCATCTGTGCCCATTTGAGCACCCACACTTCCCCCGGACGTACCTTTGGCACCCGGGTTCATGAATGAAAATCCGCGAGATGCTGTATTTTCTGGTGTTCCGCTTGATGCTGCTGTCCTGTTATTCTGGTCAGGTGTCGGGGTCACAATCTTGCGCACTACCGTTCCTGTCTCGACTTCCAACCATTCCGGTTTTGGGTCAAATCCAAGCGGTGAATATTTGGGAAAGCCGACAGCCAATGCACCATCAGGGGTCATCTCGATATCTGGTCGTACTTCATAGGATATCCAATCGGCCAGATAGATCCCTGCCAGGTCCCAGTCCGCCCGTTTGAGGATCTGTCCGACGGAGAACAGGTTCCAGGCAAAGATGAAGTAGGCAATCAATCCGAGAATGCCAATTTGCAACCCAAACCGACGTCCAAAAGATGGGCGAAAGACTTCCGGGAATTGCTCTTTCAATGCCTCTGTTTCTGAAACTGAAATTCCGGTCAACCCATCGCTCCCGCGAATTCGAAAGCCTGCTTGCCTACCAATTGCTTGCGCAACCAGGCCGACAACTGATCAACAGCGACGATGGTGCAAAATAGAAGCAATACAATTGCCAGCGTTTTGGCTTCATGGCCGCGACTGATCGACAGCCGTAAAGCCTCGCCAATGCCCCCGCCGCCAACCGCACCGATGATTGTTGATGCGCGCACATTGATCTCCAACCGCAACAGCCCATAGCTGATGAAGTTCGGCATCACTTGCGGCACCATTGCGAAGCGCACCCGCTCCAACCAGTTTGCACCGGATGCGCGCAACCCCTCATCAGCTTTCATATCGGTATTCTCCACCACCTCGAAAAACATCTTTCCGAGCGCTCCGACGGTGTGGACAGAGACAGCTATGATCGCCGGTATTGGTCCCAGTGCGAGGACCGCAGCGAAAAAACCCGCCAATACAATTTCGGGAAAAGCGCGGAGCACCTCAAGAAAACGCCGCGTGAAAAACCGCAGCCAACGATTGGCTGTCATGTTGGTTGCTGCAAGGAAACAGAAGATGAAGCCAAAACCAAACCCGATCAACGTGGAAACGATGGCAATATTCACCGTTTCGAGCATCTTGTAGAAATATTCGGGCAGATAAAATTCTGCCGTTAGAAAGACCCGGCCTTCCGGGTAGTCGAATTTCAGCGAGCCGTCATCATAGGGTGATGGCAGGTCAAACAGCGCCCGCCAAATCTCGAACCCATCGCGCGGTATCAGGTCGCCGACGAAATCGAAAAAATACGGCAAGCGGTCCCAAAATTTTCCGGCATTGGTTGAATTGGCGAACCACAGCGAACCAAACAGGGCAATTGCCAAGAATACGATACTCAGAACGGTATAAAGCCGACGCTTGCCCGCAAGTTCGCGGTAATGCTGTTCGGCCAGTTGAATGGCTGGAATTTGGCTATGGGGGGGCATTCTTAAAGACCTTTGGTCGAACTTCGGCACCCGCAGCCCTCACAGCGGCGGATGCCGAATAGCTGGTGGTTTACGAACCGATCTTTGATTTTCGAGCGTCAATGATTGTCTTGTAGAATGTCTCATCAACTTCAACAAAGCCCTTGTAATCGCCGCCCTGGATTGCCGAGAAACACTCCGGATCGGATTCCGGAAGAGCCATCATGAAGTCTTTGAACTTGGCCTTGATGGACTGGTCCAGTGAAGTCCGCACAATAATCGGACCATTCGGGATCAACGGCGACACCCAGAGCTGGACCAGATCGTCCATGTCGAGAATGCCTTTTTCGACCATCTTGTGCAGGTTTCCGGATGAATAGCCGTCTTCCCATTCACCAACTCCCGATGCCCAGGTCGTGCCAGCATCAAATGTGCCTCTGACAACTTCGAGAACCAGGTTCTCGTGACCGCCACCAAAACCGGTTTCGGCAAAATATTCTTTTACTGGCGCACCAAGTTCTGCCGGCAATGCAACGGAAGGAACGAGGAAACCTGAAGTGGAATCAGGATCTGCAAACCCGAGCTTCTTGCCTTTCATGTCTTCCAGCTTGGTCATGCCGGAATCCGCACGGGCCACCATGACAGAATGATAGCCCGTCGCACCGTCGGTCTGAACAGTCGTCAGGATGGGTTCAACCGCTTTGGCATCAGCCAGGTAGATCTTGGCGTAACCGGAAGCACCGAGTTCGGCATAGTCGAGCGTGCCACCAAGCAAACCTTGAATGGTGCCGTCATAATCAGCTGCAGGGAAAAGCGAAACTTTTTCAACACCGAGAACTTCAGGAAGTGTATCAGCCATGCATTGAAAACTGCGCAGTCGATCGGCTTCGTTCTCGCCACCGACGATGCCGATGCGGAACTCCTTGAGGTCTTCAGCGTGTACTGCCGGCGATAAGGCAAGAAGGGATGCCAGCGAGGTCGCGGCAAGAAGGGTTTTTTTGAACATGGAATGACTCCTGCTTCATGCCGGCATTTTGCCGGCGTTGTGGGGGTTTGTTTTGCCTTTTACGCTGGCTCGGCGATCCTGGATTGAACCGGGCGCGGCAGGGCCTGCTCGATATCACCATTGGATTGGGGAACGAGCCTCGTCATCGCAGCGGATATCGAAGTTGAGGTAATGGCTTCCGAAATTTCAGCGCCGTCACTGCCAGCACCATAGATTTCTCTCACAGCCTCGCTGGTCAGCGCGTCAGCGGATCCGTCAAATACCACCCGTCCATGCGCCATGCCGATGATCCGCTCGCAATAGTGCCGCGCAGTGTCAAGCGTGTGCAGATTGGTAATGACCGTAAGGCCTTCGTTCTGGTTGATATCGCGCAATGCGTCCATCACGATCTGGGCGTTGAGCGGATCAAGCGAGGCAATTGGTTCATCTGCCAGTATGACTTTCGGCGATTGCATCAATGCACGGGCTATTGCTACCCGTTGTTGCTGGCCACCCGACAACGTTCCAGCCAACTGCATTGCAGTCTGCGCAATGCCCAGCCGGTCAAGCGCCTTGAGCGCCATCGCCCGCTCCTGCTCTGAAAAGATGGTCAGAAGATTGAGAACAGTCGAACGGTGATTAAGCCTGCCCAAGAGCACATTTGTCAGCACATCCAACCGTGGTACCAGATTGAATTGCTGAAAGATCATGGCGCAATCACGTTGCCAATTGCGCAAGTTTCCTCCGCTCAAATTGGAGACCGGACTGCCGTCAAAAACAATTTCGCCACTTGATACAGACGTCAACCGATTGAGCATTCGCAACAATGTGGATTTACCGGCGCCAGAGCGGCCGATTATGCCCACCATCTGCCCGGCGGGAATGGACAATGAAACAGCGTCGACAGCAACATTTGCTCCAAACTTGCGGCTTACGTCAGTCAATTCGAGCATATCTGTGTCCCTTGCAACTGCCCTGAATTGGGCATTTATGTGGAATGCGGATCAGCCTTCAAATGGCTCTCAATCGCCAGCTTTTGACTGCAGACGGGCGCCGGTGAACTTTGATGGCATTCAGCCATTCGCTAGGGACGAGGTATCGGATTTCTGTGACTGGTGAATGTCGGTTTTTTGACGGTTGTGTAACAATCCACAATCGGCAATTCTCGAAACTCAGGCGTTTGATTTTGTTAAAAAATCTTCTGCGGAAAGATCCCGGAAATCTGGAAGGTGCGCCTTCAATTTGTCATGATCCCAGTTCCACCATGCCAACTTCTCCATCCTGGCTGCAGTTTGCTCTGGAAACCGCCGCCGAATGACCCTGGCCGGCACACCACCGACTATGGTGTAGGGTACCACATCCCTGCTGACCACTGCGCCCGCGCCCACCACAGCTCCGTTACCGATACTGACGCCAGGAAGGATTATCGCCCCATGGCCAAGCCAGGTGTCGTGGCCAATTGTAACCTTTTTGGAACGCCGCCAATTGAAGAAACCCGTGTCATTTTCCGTATCGGGCCAGTAATCTGCTGCCCGATATGTAAAGTGGTGCAGTGTCGCACGCTCCACCGGATGATTGGTCGCATTGAGCCTGACTCCGGCTGCAATGTTTGAAAATTTTCCGATCTCCACACACCACGCGGCGCAATCTTGCATCAAATAGGAATAATCACCCACCACGCTTTCATTCAGACGGCAACGCTCAGCAATTTCGACATATCGCCCAAGTTCACAAGCCGTCACTTCGGCGGTTTCATGGATTAATGGCGACAACGAAAGCTTGGTCACGCTACTGCCCTTTTGGGTGCAAATCCGGTCACGTCAATAATCTGGTCTGCAACTGCTTCACGCACTTCGCCATCGTGGAAAATGCCAAGCAGTGCCACGCCCTCTTTTTTCTTTTCGGCGATCAGATTGATCACCACACGCCGGTTTTCCGCATCCAACGATGCGGTTGGCTCATCGAGAAGCAAAACCGGGTGATCGGTTATAAATCCACGTGCAATGTTGACGCGCTGCTGCTCTCCGCCGGAGAACGTAGCAGGTGGCAATGACCAAAGACGCTCAGGCAGGTTCAGCCGGGTCAGCAATTCAGCCGCTCGGTCGCGCGCCGTTTCAACCGTGGTGCCGCGCGCAACCAACGGTTCCGCCACGATATCATGTGCGCAAACACGTGGTACGACCCGCAGGAATTGGCTGACATAACCAATTGTTTCGCGCCGGATTTCCAGCATTCTCCGAGGGTGCGCGCTGGCAATATCGATGTATCCACCACGATGACCAATCAGGATCTGGCCGTGATCTACACCGTAATTGCCGTAGACCATTTTCAGGATTGAACTTTTGCCCGCACCTGAGGGTCCGCCCAGAACTGTACATTCGCCAGCCGACAGCGAGAACGCAACATTTTCAACAACCGGGAGGACAAGACCCCCTCGCAAATGCATGACAAAATTTTTGGCGACTTCATTGACAACCAGAATCGGAGACATTGTTAGACCTGCAGGATCGAGGACACGAGAAGTTGAGTGTAAGGAGCTTGCGGATCGTCAAGAACACGATCTGTCAGCCCGTTTTCAATCACTCTGCCCTGTCGCATCACAATCATCCGGTCAGACAGCAATCGGGCGACGGCAAGATCATGAGTGACGATGATGACAGCCAGTCCGAGATCGGCGACCAAAGTGCGCAAAAGATCGAGCAAGCGGGCCTGCACCGATACATCCAGCCCTCCGGTCGGTTCATCCATGAAAACCAGTCTTGGTCCCGTGACAAGATTGCGTGCAATCTGTAGCCGTTGACGCATGCCACCGGAAAATTCACGCGGCTGATCATCTATCCTGTCGGTATCGATCTCCACCCGATCCAGCCAACTTGTCGCGCGGTTGCGAATCTGCCCGTAGTGGCGGTCACCCACTGCCATCAGCCGTTCGCCAACATTGGCGCCGGCAGACACTGTCATCCGCAATCCATCCACCGGGTTTTGGTGTACAAAACCCCATTCGGTGCGCATGAGTTGCCGCCGCTCTGCTTCACTCATGGCAAAAACATCGCTGACACGGCCATCACGCATCTGGTAAGTCACAGTGCCAGCGGTAGGCGTCAGGCTACTGGATATGCAATTGAGCAAAGTCGTCTTGCCAGAGCCGGATTCCCCGACGATGGCCAACACTTCACCGGCATGCACCTCGAGGCTGACATCGCGACAGCCAATTCGAGTGCCATAGAGTTTTGACAATCCAGAGATGGAAAGGAGTGGTCGTTCATCGCGTCCTTCATTTGGCGCGATTGACGTATCAAGGACTTCACTTTGAGTTTGCGAGGTCATTGCGCAGCCTCCAATGCGTGCCCGGCCAACTCACCGCGATGTCCGGCAGCGCGGCGCTCTTCGCAATGATCCGTGTCGGAACAGACAAACATCCGGCTGCCCTGATCATCGAGAATGACTTCATCGAGATAGACTTGCTCTGCAGCACACAACGCACAGGGTTTTTCAAATTTGTTGACCTCAAAGGGATGATCCTCGAAATCCAGGCTGACTACTTTTGTATGGGGCGGCAGCGCGTAGATCCGCTTTTCACGACCAGCGCCGAACAATTGCAAAGCCTCGCAATCATTCATTTTCGGGTTGTCGAATTTTGGCGTTGGCGATGGGTCCATCACATAACGCCCTTCCACCTTCACCGGATAAGCATATGTGGTGGCTATTCGGCCATTTCGCGCAATATCCTCATAGAGTTTGACATGCATGAGCCCGTACTCTTCCAAGGCGTGCATCTTGCGGGTTTCAGTTTCCCGCGGCTCGAGAAACCGCATCGGTTCGGGTATCGGGACCTGGTAAACCAAAGTTTGACCGGCTTTCAGCGGTACCTCGGGAATGCGGTGACGGGTCTGGATAACAGTCGCCTCACACGTGTGTGTGGTGGTCGCGATACCGGTGGTCTTTTCAAAAAATTTCCGGATCGAGATCGCGTTGGTGGTGTCATCAGCCCCTTGATCGATAACTTTGAGGCAATCCGTGCGACCGATGATCGATGCGGTGACCTGAACCCCACCGGTTCCCCAGCCATAGGGCATTGGCATTTCGCGGGAAGCAAACGGGACTTGATAGCCGGGAATGGCGATGGCCTTGAGGATCGCCCGGCGGATCATCCGTTTGGTTTGCTCATCCAGATAGGCAAAATTGTAGGTGGCTATTTCGCTGTTCTCGGTCTTCATTCCGCAGCCTCCGAAGTGATACTTGCATCCTTCTGGCTGCCCTGATCAGCACGCATCTTGCGGACAAGCTCCAGGTCTGATTGGAAATCGACGTAATGAGGGAGTTTCAAGTGCTCCACGAAGCCTGTCGCCTGCACATTGTCGCAGTGGGAAATGACGAATTCTTCGTTTTGCGCCGGTGCGGTGCGGTCTTCCCCCAACTCGCCTGCCCGCAGTGCCCGGTCACACAATGCTACAGCCATGGCTTTGCGCTCTGACTGGCCCAATACAAGTCCATAGCCACGGGTAAATTGCGGTGGTGCCGTTGCCGAACCTTTGAACTGGTTGACCATTTGGCATTCGGTGACGTGCACCCGACCGATGACAACGGGAGACCCAATTTCCGGGGCTTGGATGCTGACTGGAACCTCACCGATGCGGATTTCACCGACAAAGGGATGATTGCGTGCATAACCGCGTTGGGTGGAATAACCCAGCGACAACAAAAACCCTTCATCACCCCGCGCCAACGCCTGCAATCGGCTTTCGCGCTCCAGTGGAAATTCCATCGGCTTCTGGGTGATATCAAGAGGCGCTTCACTGGAAGCCTCGCCATCAGTTTCAATCAAACCCTCGCGGGCCAGAATTTCCGAAACCCGCTGCGCTTTCGCCCCATTTGGTGCGCGCTCCTTGGGGTTCTCTCTGGTATTCGAATTTTCCGAACCCGCCAATTCAGGATCGAGCAGCCTGTGGGTGTAATCGAATGTCGGCCCCAAAATCTGGCCCCCGGGAAGATCCTTGTAAGTGGCTGATATCCGTCGCTCGATTTTCATTTCACTGGTATCGATCGGCTCACAACTGCCAAATCGCGGCAATGTTGTGCGGTAGGCACGCAACAGGAATATCGCCTCGATCAGATCACCACGCGCTTGCTTGATGGCAAGGGCTGCCAAATCCCGATCGTACAACGAGCCCTCAGCCATGACCCGATCGACGGCCAATGCCAGTTGGTTGGATATCTGATCGAGTGAAACTTCCGGCACTGCGCGGTCGCCCCGGCGACGATCTGCAAGCAAAAGATGGGCATTTTCAATGGCGCGCTCGCCACCCTTGACGGCTACGTACATGATCAGCCTCCCTTACTGGTCACAACAGTGCTTCGCGGCAAACAGGCAAGAGCTGCAGGCGATGTGAAAATGAAATCAACACCGCGCGGAAACAGTGCCCGATTACGATCAGCAAGTTCAATGAATCCAGCATCAAGCCCTGACGGACGAAACATTGTGCGGTGCTTGATCCCGGGGCCGGAAAGATACCAATCGGTCTGATCGATAAAATCCTCAACCTGCACGATCGCTGTGGCCGAGCGGTCGGGATATTCCTGCGTGCCCTTGTTGAAAGCCTCAATTCGCCCGATGAGTGATGGCGAAGCTAACAACGCAAAACTGGCCTCATCCTTCGAACCTGCTTGCAGTGCACCGGTATGAAAACCGATCCAACGAGCAATCTCAGGATCTTTCGAAAAGGTCTCATCAATCCAATACGGTGTGTCCTGATCAAACAGTGTCAGCACCACCAACCCGGTTGCCATACTCATCGGCTGAGGAGGAGATGCCAGTTTTTCAACGATTTGGATTGAGCCGGGCCGCGCCATTCCATCTATCAAAAGTCGAAATCCCATCTGGGAATCCTGAACGGGATCATTCATCCCACCGTCAAAGGCGTGTTGGGAAGTACTCGCAGCAATCGCCATCAGTCCTCTCCCCGCACCAAGGTGAAGAAATCAACCCGCGTTGCTTCTGCTTTGCTGGCAAGAGTCAAATCGTTGGCAGCAATCGCTTTGCTGAGCGGATCAATCAGGCTTTCGTCGATCTCGGCGGCGATATCATCGCTTTGGCATAGCGCATCAACGACAGCGGCAATCGTGGCGCGGGCCTTGTCGCGACCAAGCACGATTGCGTGTCCAACATGGCCGCTCTCGAGGCGAACACTTGTTCGGGTCGCAGTCGCATCACTGAACGGGAAGGCTGCACCGCCACCACCAATTCGGCCTTTGAGCGCCACAAGTCCAATTTCAGGGGCCCGGATATGCTCGAAAGCCGGATCAAGCGTCAGCTCATTCCAGCTTTGTTTCAACTGATCCCCTGACGCCTGCGCGATGATTGCTGCCCGTCTGGCACGCAGAGTTTCAGGATCAGGTTGAGTATACTGATTTGGGGGAGAGGTCATTGCAACAATCAAACCTTTATTTATCTATTTATCTAGACAACTAGATGTCTGATACGTCATATACTGTCGGCACGTGACAGGACAATGACATAACGGACCAGCACCCTCATGAATCAGAATAAACCCGGGCTACAACGAAAATCCGGCATCGCACTTTGGCGACAGATCGCCGACAGCATAGGCCAGGAGATTGCAACAGGCCTTGCCGATACCAACGGCAAATTGCCAGGCGAACTGGTGCTTGCCGAACGCTATGGCGTCAATCGCCATACCGTGAGAGCAGCTCTCGCGGCACTGATGAATGAGGGGGTGGTGGACAGTCAGCAAGGGCGCGGGACGTTTGTACGTCGACGCAAAAAACTCAGTTATCCGATTTCATCGCACACCCGGTTTTCCGCCGGGTTGGCCGGACAGGCCGTCACACGTCGCCTGCAACTTGTCGAATTCAAGCTCGTGGCATCCAAATCTGTCATCGCTGAAGAATTGAATATTCCTGTCAAAACCCAAGTTATGCAAATCGATACCGTTGGCTTTGCTGACAATATTGCGGTTTCACGTATGCAAGCATGGTTTCATGTCAACCACATGGACCTACTGCCGGAAAAAATTCGCCAGACTGGCTCGATTTCAAAGGCCCTCTCTGAGGTGGGAATTCCATCCTACCGGCGGCTGTCCACGGTCATCATGGCTACCCACGCCGATGACAAGGACATGGATTTGATGTCCCTGTCAGCCGGCGCGATAATGTTGGTTGCGACTTCGAAAAATGTCGATGAAGCCGAACGACCCATCCAATATTCGGTCACAAGGTTCCCGGCTGACCGCGTAGAACTACGCGCCGAGAACACTTGATCACACACAATCAGACGTAACGGTTGGCAATGTTTTCGAGCATTTCCTGGCGTCCGGATCTTGGCTGCGGATTGATATCTGAAGCCTCCACCCAGGCCGCGATATCATCGAGGCTGTGTTTGCCTTCGAGCATGGCCTTGGCACCCTCCTGTTCCCAACCGGCATAACGCGCGGTCACGAAATCAGTCAGAACCCCGTCTTCCAGCATCCGGGCCGCTGCTTTCAGTCCGCGCGCACAGACATCCATGCCACCGATATGGGCCATCAGAAGATCATCAGGCTCCAGCGATTGGCGACGCAGCTTGGCGTCGAAATTTGTCCCACCGCTGGTGAACCCGCCACCTTTGAGAACTTCATAATAGGCGAGCGCGACCTCGGGTACACTGTTGGGGAACTGGTCGGTATCCCAGCCTGATTGATAATCGTTCCGGTTCATGTCGATGGAGCCGAAAATCCCCAAGGCATTGGACATCGCCAATTCATGTTCGAATGAATGACCGGCGAGAATGGCATGGCCCTGCTCGATATTGACCTTGACCTCTTTTTCAAGACCATGGCGTCTGAGAAACCCATAAACAGTGGCAACATCATAGTCATATTGATGTTTTGTCGGCTCTTGAGGCTTCGGCTCAATCAGAATCGCGCCCTTGAAGCCTATCTTGTGCTTATGCTCGACTACCAGATTGAGCATGCGGCCCAACTGATCATCCTCGCGCTTGATGTCGGTATTGAGCAGCGTTTCATATCCTTCGCGACCGCCCCACAGCACATAATTGGCGCCGCCAAGCCGATGGGTTGCATCGAGACACGTTTTGACTGTCGCCGCACCAAAAGCAAAAACTTCCGGGTCAGGGTTGGTCGCAGCACCTGACATGTAACGGCGATGGGAGAACAGGTTGGCTGTACCCCAAAGAAGTTTCACACCCGTTGCAGCCTGTTTTTCGGCAAAGTAATCGCAGATTTCATTGAGGTTGCGGGTGTTTTCCGCAAAATTTGCACCTTCCGGGCGCACGTCCGCATCATGAAAACAGTAAAATGGTGCACCAAGGGCGGCAAACATTTCAAAGCCAACATCGGCTTTCAGCTTGGCGGCTTCCATTGTGTCTGCAAACCAGGGCCGTTCAAAAGTCTGCCCGCCAAACGGGTCGCCGCCCGGCCATACCAGACTGTGCCAATAAGCGACCGCAAATCGCAGGTGATCCTCCATCCGCTTGCCCAGAACAATCTCGTCCGGATTATAAAAGCGGAAGCTGAGAGGATCGGTACTATCGGCACCTTTGAAAGGGATTTTCTCTATATCACCAAAAAAACCGGTACTCATTCGTCAGTCCTCTTCAAGAAATTCATAGGTTGGCTGCACCCAATCCGGGGGTCGCTCCAGGCGGGCATTTGCCGGCAATAATCATGCCCAGCACTTCATCTTTGCTCACATCGCTGACGTTCGCCGTGCCAACGACCTGGCCGTTCTTCATCACGCAGACCCGATCACACAACTCAAAGACATTGTGGATGTCATGCTCAATCAGGAAGATACCGATCCCGTCCTGCTTCAGTTGTTGGATCAATTCTCCAACCTGCGAAGTTTCCTGCGGACCCAGCGCGGCTGTCGGTTCATCCATGACCAGAATGCGGGCGTTGAACAAAATCGCGCGCGCTATTGCCACGGACTGGCGCTGACCGCCGGAAAGCAGCTTGACTGGTTCTTTGAACCGGCGGAAATTCGGGTTCAGACGCCCCATCACCTTGCGCGCGCTGGCTTCCATGGCCACATCATCGAGCGTACCCCAGGATGTCAGCAATTCGCGCCCGAGGTAAAGGTTTGCCGCCGCATCCACATTGTCGGCCAAAGCCAATGTCTGATAGATCGTTTCAATCCCGTGCTTCTTTGCATCGCGCGGGTTGGCGATCGTCACTTCTTCGCCATTGATGATGATGCTGCCGGTATCGCGCTTGTAGGCACCTGACAAAATCTTGATCAATGTTGACTTACCGGCGCCATTATGTCCGAGCAAACCCATCACTTCACCGGGATAGAGATCGACATTTGCATGATCGACGGCCTTGATGCCGCCGAAAGCGATTGACATGTCGCGCAATTCGACTAATGGCGTGCCACGGTCGGCTGCGGGTGCTTTAGGTGCTGTTGCAGTTGCCATTTTTGCCACTCCTAGTTTGCGCGCTTGCGATAGATCGTGTCGAGCCAGACCGCAGCGACCAGCACCGAACCAACAACCACTTGCTGAATGGCCGCATCAAAGCCGATCAGAACCATGCCCGTCTGCAGTGATTGCATGACCAGCGCCCCGAGAATTGCACCGTAAATGGTGCCAACACCACCCGACAACGAAGTCCCGCCAATCACCGCCGCCGCAATGACATAGAGTTCGTCTAGCGTTCCAAGGTTATTGGTGGCCGAATTCAGCCGCGCACTCGCGACAACAGCGGAAAGGCCGACCAACGCGCCCATCAATGCGAAGATTTTCAACGTGACCCAACGCGTATTGATACCCGCCAGTTCAGCCGCTTCCGGGTTGCCACCGATGGCAAAAACATAACGACCAAACCGAGTACGGGTGGTCAGGAAAGTCATGAATATTCCCACTGCAATCATGATCAATACAGGAATGGCAAACCCATGCGAAATGAACAGCCCATCTTCAGGAACGGTGATGTTGTTCGCCGCAGCATATTGCCGAACAATCCCGACCGGCCACGGGTATGAATTGACCAGCATCACAAAGCCGAGGATCAAGCCACATCCCACCACGCCAAGCATCCATTCAGCCCAAACCGGACGAAGCGGAAACTCAAAACGCTGGCGCTGTTTGCGACCGGTGAGAATGACCACAACGATACCGATGCAACAAACAACACCGATCACCCAGCTCCAGAAAGAACCGATGGCGCCATAGGGACCGCCACCGAGCAGGGCGAAGGTTGAATCGACCGGCGATATCGTCTCTCCACGCGCCAGCAAAAACGCCATGCCACGCCAAGCCAGCAATCCGCCGAGGGTAACGATGAAAGCCGGAATTCCGCGATAGGCAATCAGCCAACCGTGAAAGGCACCGATGATAGCCCCGGTGACGATGCCGACAACAATCGCAATGATCCAGATCAACGGATGACCAAGGCCAAGGTATTCCGGCAAGATCCAGACTTGGGTGATGGCCATGACCATGGCGCAAAATCCCAGCATCGAACCAACCGAAAGATCGATATGACGGGTAACGATTACCAACACCATACCCGTCGCCATGATGCCGATCGATGATGTCTGTACCGACAGGTTCCACAAGTTGCGTGGTGTCAGGAAGAAACCGATTCCGTTGACAATTTCCCCGTATAGATGGAACCCGGTCCAGATCAAGATCAATGCGCCAATCATTCCCAGAAGGCGGGCATCGATCTCAGTTGCACGCAAGAATCGGGTAAACGGCCCTTCAACGGCATTGACGCCGCCAGCTTTCGCCGGTGTTGTTGCTGGCGCCGTTGTTGTGGTTTCAGAATTTCCGCTCATGATTCACTCCCCCTTGGAGGGACCTCTCCGTAAATCTGGTCAATCAAACTTTACACAGGAATTGGATTTTTCGGTCTCCTGGGGCGCCTCAACCGACAATATCTCGGCTATCGAGCAGCAAAGTTGGCCAGCAGCAACCGCACAAACGACACCAAAAGGCGGGAAAATCCGGAGCTGCATCCGAAAAGTCAGCGCAGCCCCGGGTTCCATTCGACTGACTGAATCAGCAGCCGTTCACACCGTCCATGGCGCCTTCGCAGGCCTGTTCCTTGGAAATGTGGCCAGCTTCGATCGCAACACCAATGTTGTCTTTGGTAATCGGTGTTGGCTGCAGGAAGATAGCGTTCATTTCAACGCCATTTGCACCACCGGACCATTTCACAGCACCATCAACGCCATCAACTGCAGCGCCACCGGCCAGTGCACCGGCAATTTCGCCGGCAGCCTTGCCAAGTTGACGTGAGTCTTTCCAGACCGAAACGGTCTGCGTACCGCGGGCAACGCGGTTGATTGCAGCGAGATCGCCATCCTGGCCACCGACTGGAACAGTTCCGGCCATGCCCTGAGCGGTGAGTGCAGCTATAACGCCGCCTGCCATACCGTCGTTTTCAGAAAGAACGGCGTCGATCTTGTTGTCTTGCGAAGTCAGGCACTGCTCCATGTTCTTCTGGGCATTGTCTGGCTTCCAACCATCTGAAAAGGTTTCGCAGGCGATATTGATCTTGCCGGCTTCAACGTCAGCGCCGATGACTTCCATCATGCCTTCAAGCAGGAACAAGGCATTCGGGTCACCCTTGTCACCTTTGATGATGGCATAGTTGCCTTCCGGCTGAACCTTTGAAACTTCCTGTGCGATGATCTTGCCAACGCCCTTATTATCGAAAGTCAGATAAAACGCGCGAGCGTCTTCAATCAGACGGTCATAACCCAGCACAGGAATGCCTTCTGCATCTGCCTTGTCTACGGCAGGACCAATTGCATCCTTGTCCATAGCCAGAATGACCAGTGCATTCGCACCCTGAGCAATCAGGGTCTCAACATCTGTCAATTGCTTGGCCGCAGAACCCTGAGCATCGGCGGAAATGTATTTGTCGCCATTCGCTTCAATGGCAGCCTTCATCGCAGCTTCATCGGTTTTCCAACGCTCTTCCTGGAAGTTCGACCAAGATACGCCAATGACCTTGTCCTTGGCGATCGCAGTCGTTGCCACGCTCATGGCCAATGCGGCGCCAACCAGCGCCAAAATGCTCTGTTTCATATTTTCCTCCCAGTACACCCCATCCCAGAATGCACATGATCACATTGATTGTCCGATCCGCATTTATTGCCGTGATTCGGCAACTCCTCCCGATCGCCAAACCCTTTAATTTGAGGGTCGAAAAAAATAGTGACACCGCCCCTCACCTGTGTCAAGATAATTTTATCGGCACTCAAGTTATTGCAATGCAACGTTTATTTCTGCATCGCAGCAAAAACTGCACCGACCAGGGAGGGATTGGATAATATGACCGGGATCGCCCGATCAGACGATTTACGTCGCGAAAACCAGCGACGGATTCTTGCTGCCTTGCGCGCAGAAAGTCCGCAGTCACGCACGCGCTTGTCCACCGCAACCAAACTCAGCGCATCAACGGTTACAGCCATCACCAGTGCACTGTTTGAAGGCGGTTATCTGATTGAAGCGGCCAAGCCAAAAGACCAAGCTCCCAACGCAACAATCGCCTCGAACGGGCGCCGGGGCCGCCCGCAGGTCGCACTGGCTCTCAACCCTGCCGCAGCAATAATTGGCGCACTGACTCTGACACTTAACCGGATTTCGGCCGCAGTGGTGGATTATTCCGGCACATTGATCGTCGAGGAAGTGGAAGCGATCAACACCCAAACACTGTCGCGCGATGATTTTGGTCGCAAACTCGGTGAACTTTTGCAAAAAGCGATGAATAAGGCTGGTCCAAGCTGCGGTCCCCTTCTCAACATTGCGCTCACGGTGCAGGGTGTCAGTGATGCAAACGGCACCCTGATGCACTGGTCACCTATCACGCCGCACCTCGATCTTGAGGTGGGGCATTACCTGAGTTCTGCCTTCAATGTCCCTGTTTCGATTGCCAACGATGCCAATATGATTGCCGCCGCCCTTCGCTGGAACGAACCAGAGCGTTATGGCTCTTCATTCGCTGCCATTTTGCTTTCTCACGGCATCGGCATGGGCTTGGTACTCAAGGGTAAACCGTTCACCGGAATATGGTCCTCCGCCGCCGAATTCGGCCATATGTGCCATATCCCGAATGGCGCACTGTGCCGGTGCGGTCGTCGCGGCTGCATTGAGGCCTACGCGGGTGACTATGGCATCTGGCGACGCGCAACAGGCGGCTCACCGAGTACCATGCCCAGCGCTGAAATAGATCATCAGGTGATGGCTGAGATCGCCCGCAGGGCGAAGGAGGGTGATGCATCTGCAATCACCGCGCACCGGGAAGCAGCCGAAGCATTGGGACACGGTTTGCGTAGCCTGTTTGCGCTGCTTGATCCCTTTCCCGTAGCGTTTGTGGGTTCAGGTGCGCTGGTTTTCAATCTCATGGAACCGACCATTCGCACCTCTCTGGGCCGAAAGGGAATTGGCTTGTCCTATGCAGATGCCGAATTCCATTGTTATCAGGATGATATGGAGCTCACCCGCAAGGGCACGATTGTTACCGCACTTACAGCACTTGATCACTTGATCCAGACGACCCGGGAAACTGTTGGGGAACAGTATGAAGACACAGCTTGAGCAGACTGTTGGAAGAGCCCTGACCACCATTGTGATTGTGTTGGCGCTTTTGGCATCTTTCGCACTCATTGTTTCAGCGCAGGAAGCCTCGTCCACCGACCCCAAGCCGTGGGATGAACGCGCCATCCCTGCCCCACTTTCTCGGAACGACTATACAGGCGAACTCGCGCGCGACCAGCTCGACGCTCTGACGGACCGTGGCGAAATGCTGTTTGTTGCGCGATTCACAACGCTGGACGGCGCAGGAAGACCCATGGCCACTCAGGCTATCATCCCCACAAAACGGCGGCGTTTGGCGGAAAACTCATTTCAGCGCATGACGGGTATGGACGCCAATGCCTGTTCGAGTTGTCATTCTGTGCCCCGTATTGGTGGTGCAGGTGATTTCACCGCCAATGTCTTTGTTTCCGAAGGATTTGGAAATGCGGATTTTGATTCCATCGACCCGCAATTTTCCAACGAACGCAACACAAATCATATTTTCGGAGCCGGACTGATTGAGCTTCTTGCACGCGAAATGACCACAGAACTGCAAGCCATTCGCAGTCAAGCTGCATCTGAAGCACGCGCCACCGGAACGAGCATCAACTTGCCTCTGATGACCAAGGGCATATCGTTTGGCTCAATTACAGTTGAAGCTGATGGCATGGTAGACCTCTCGGGGCTTGATGGCGTTGACACGGATCTTGTCATCCGGCCCTTCAGCCAGAAAGGCGTGATGACGTCTTTGCGCCAATTCACCATAAACGCCATGAACGACCACCACGGGATGCAGGCGACTGAGCGCTACGGCGCCCGCTGGACCGGCGAGGCCGACTTTGACGAAGATGGTTACGCCAATGAGCTTGGCCCCGGCGACATTTCGGCGCTGGTTGCATGGCAAGCCACATTGCCGCCTCCGACGATATTCAAACCCGAGAACACGGAATGGCAGGAAGCTGCGAGCAATGGCAATGACGTCTTCGATAGGCTCAATTGCAATTCATGCCATGTGCGCGCTCTACCGCTGACATCAACGAAATTTGCTGATCCCGGCCCACTTGATGCTGCAGGTACCTTGCGTGAAGCGGAAGATGGCTCTGCTGCCATTTATGATCTGGCCCTCTACGACTGGATGAAAGTCCTGCCGCGCAATGACAAAGGGCAAGTCATGGTCCCGCTGTTTGGCGATCTCAAGCGACACCAGATTGCCGATCAAAAAGTAGCCGCACTTGGCAATGAGCTGTTGGCCCAGCGTTTTGTTGCCCGCGATGTCTACATGACTGCCGAGCTATGGGGCATCGCCTCAACCGGTCCGTATGGACATCGCGGTGACCTGACGACGCTTGACGAGGTCATTCGTGCCCATGGCGGAAAGGCATCGGCTTCCGCAAGAGCTTATGAAACGCTTGAAGACGCGGACCGTTCGGCGCTCATTGCCTTCTTGAAAACGCTGGTGATTGAACCATGAAAATGTTGATCACAATCTTCGCCGCAATCGCAGTGTTGGTCTTCTCAATGAATGTCAACGCGGACAATGGAAGCGTGAATGAGACGGATGCGGCGCCAACTCGCAGTCTCCCGATGGATGTGCCGGCGATGGTTGAAGAGGCTCTGGCTGCCGGAATCAACCATAGCTATGAAGGACCGTGGGAGTATTTCGTTGGCGGTGGAGCTGCCGGACTTGATTGCAATGGCGATCGCAAACCCGATCTGTTCATTGCTGGTGGCACCAATGAGGCAAGTCTCTATATCAACCGCTCAACCACCGGCGGTGCTTTGAAATTCGAGGCCAGGAATCTCGAAATTGAAAAGTCACTGCTGACCAAGGTTACAGGTGCCTATCCAGTCGACATCGACAATGATGGTCACAAGGATCTTGTGGTCCTCCGGGTCGGGCGAAACCTCATTCTGAAAGGTGGACCTGATTGCAGTTTCTCCAATGCTTCAAGAGAACTGGCGTTTGACGGTGGACGCGAGTGGACCACCGCTTTCGCTGCAACCTTTGAAGAAGGCGCAACATTCCCGACACTGGCATTCGGTAATTATGTTGACCGATCGGCACCGGGTTCGCCGTGGGGCACGTGCCACGATAATGACCTGTTTCGTCCACAAAACGAAACAGGTGATAAATCGCCGGATTATTCCCATCGCACACCACTGACACCGGGCTATTGCGCCTTGTCGATGATTTTTACTGATTGGGACCGCACCGGTCAGCCGGATCTCAGGCTAACCAATGACCGGCAATATTATCGCGGCGGCGAAGAGCAAATGTGGCAAATGGAGACAGGTCGCCCGCCGAAGCTTTATGGTGCATCTGAAGGTTGGCAACATGTCACCATCTGGGGAATGGGCATTGCCGAAGCTGATCTCGATGCCGATGGTTTTCCGGAGTATGCGCTCACATCAATGGGTGACACCAAGCTGCAAACCCTTGACGAAGACGCAGAAGAGGGCCGACCGGTCTATCGCGATGTAGCATTCGAACGCGGAGCCACAGCGCATAGGCCATATATTGGCGAAGCCATGAAGCCCTCTACCGGCTGGCACGCCGAGTTCGCCGACTTCAACAATGATGGTCGGCTGGATCTCTTCATCGCCAAAGGCAATGTCGAGCAAATGCCGGACTTCGCGAGCTTTGATCCCGACAACCTGCTCCTTGCCACCCACGATGGCAAATTCTCCGAAGCCGGAGATGTCGCCGGTATTGCCCTTGAAACGAAGGGACGCGGAGCGGTCATTGAAGATTTCAACCTTGATGGTCAGTTGGATCTGCTGGTGATCAATCGCAGAGGCCGTGCAAGCCTGTTCCGCAACACCGGTGGCTTGGATGCCGCCGATAGCGACGTATTACCGCGAACCATGGGGAACTGGCTGCAAATCGAGCTGGCGCAGAAAGGTGCCAATCGCAATGCCATTGGAGCGCGTATCTCGGTCAAAAGCGGCAACGAGACCCGCATCCGCACGATCCAGTCCGGCGGCGGCCATGCATCCGGACACCTGGGCTTTTCCCATGTAGGACTTGGCGTGGCAGAACGCGCTGAAATTCGTGTCCAATGGCCCGATGGCGAATGGAGCCCACCCTACCGCGTTTTTGCCAACCAGTTTGTCCGCATTGATCGTGGCGCTGAAAGCGCACGTTACTGGTTGCCGGAATAGCTAGCTTTGCCAACATGAAAGCTCTCTTCGTCACATATGTGAAACACAACCGTCACATTCCTGAAAACTAAATCGTGTGTAAGCCAATCAACTTGTACAGGCTTTGTGCGGGCGTTTGATCGCAGCCGGGGCCCAAGCGGATTGGCACGATGCAGTCAGATAAAAAATACCGGACGATGTTTTTGTCAGATGTCCATTTGGGCACTCCCGATAGCCAAGCAGCCATGCTGGTGGATTTCTTGCGCGAACACCATGCAGACACGATCTATCTGGTGGGTGACATCATCGACTGCTGGCGCATGAAACGGAAGGGCTTTTACTGGCCGCAATCCCATAACGATGTGGTTCAAAAGTTGCTCAGACAGGCGCGCAAAGGTACCCGCATCATCTATATCCCCGGCAACCACGACGAGATTCTGCGTCAATATCAGGGTGTTCATTTCGGCGACATCGAGGTTTGCGAGCGCGCAGTTCATGAAACTGCAGACGGCAAACGCCTGCTGATCGTCCACGGCGATGAATTCGATATGGTGGTGATGAACCATCGTTGGCTGGCTCACTTGGGTGACATTGCCTATGGCTTGGCCATGTGGACCAACAAATGGCACAACCGCGTCCGCACAATTCTACGCCTGCCCTACTGGTCTTTTTCTCGCTGGGCAAAAAGCAAGGTCAAACACGCGGTCAACTTTATCTCTGATTTTGAAGCCGTCCTTGCTGACGAAGCACGCAAAGAAGGCGCAGACGGCGTTGTTTGCGGCCACATACACCATGCCGCCAACGAAATGCGCGCCGGCATTCGCTATATCAACACCGGCGATTGGGTGGAAAGCTGCACCGCAGTGGTTGAGCACATGGATGGCCAACTGGAAATCATCGACTGGTCAATAAAGATCGCCCAACGCAATTGCGAGCCTGACCAGCGCGTTCGCGAGCCTGACCAGTGCATTCGCGAGCCTGAAATGCCTCTCACCAACCCAATTGGCACCCGCGACAAGGCCGCCTGACCACTGGTTGCACCCGCACCCGGTCCTTACTCGGAGATAAAACCATGAGCATGCCCGTCGCAAGGATTGACACCGCCGATATCGGCCAACGCATCGACCACGCCGTCGTGCGCAGCGGCAAACTGTCGAAATCCGGCCTTCTCGAAAGACTGTTTTCCACTGCCTTTCGCGGTTTGGTCTATCCGCAGATTTGGGAAGACCCGGTCATCGACATGGAGGCGCTGGCGCTCAAGCCCACTGACAATGTGGTGGCTATCGCCTCAGGCTCTTGCAACGTGATGTCCTATTTGACGGCAAGTCCGGCAAGAGTTACCGCTGTCGATCTTTCGCCCGCCCATGTCGCTCTTGGTCGGCTGAAGTTGACCGCTGCACGGCATCTTCCAGATTATACGGCGTTCGAGAATTTTTTCCGCTTCGCTGATCTCAAATCAAATGCCCGGCTTTATGAGCTTTTCCTGCGTGATCACCTCGATCCGGAAACCCGTAAGTTCTGGGACAAGCGCGATCTGACAGGCAGGCGCCGTATTTCTCATTTCTCTCGTGGTTTTTATCAGTCCGGCTTGCTGGGTCGTTTTATTGGCACAGCCCATTTGCTTTGCCGCTTCTATCGGATCAACCCCAAAGATCTCCTCAAAGCCCGGTCGATCGAGGAACAGCGGGCCTTCTTTGAGGAAAAAATTGCACCGGTGTTTGACAGTCGCTCTTTCCGCGCCCTGACAGGTCTGAAGGCATCGTTGTTTGGTTTGGGTATTCCGCCAGCACAATATGAGGCGTTAGCCAATGATGCCTCCGGTGACATCTCCGAGGCGCTGAAAGTGCGCACCGAGCGGCTGGCTTGCGGATTTCCTTTGGCAGATAATTATTTCGCCTGGCAAGCATTTGGTCGCGGCTATGGCCCCGGCGCAGCACCCAGCCTTCCCCCTTATCTGGAGCGGCGCAATTTTCATACTTTGCGCGACAACGCTCCACGTGCAGAAATCGTCAACGAAAGTATCACTGCCTTGTTGGCGAGTAGACCCGACCAGTCGGTTGATGCCTATGTGCTCCTGGATGCACAGGACTGGATGACCGACAGACAATTGAGCGAACTTTGGGCCAATATCACCCGAACGGCACGTCCAGGCGCTCGCGTGATCTATCGCACGGCTGCAGCACCTTCTCCGTTGCCCGGTCATGTGCCAGATGGGATCCTGAGAAATTGGAGCTACGACGAACAGGCTTGTCGACAATGGACCGTCCGCGATCGCTCAGCCATTTATGGCGGTTTCCACCTGCACGTTCGACGTAATGAAGCCTGACATGATGCCAGAGAAAATCCAGCCAACCGCGGGCTTGATGGATGCCATCTACCGCCACCAACGCCATATCTATGACATCACCCGACACTATTATCTCTTGGGTCGCGACCTGATGATTGACAGGCTCGATATTCCTGCTTCCGGTACTGTGTTGGAGATCGGGTGTGGCACAGCGCGAAATCTGATTGCCACCGCAAGGAAGTATCCCGGCGCGAAAATCTACGGAATTGATATTTCTGCCGAGATGCTGAAATCCGCTGAAGTCAATATCCGCCGCGCCGGTTTGTCTGACCGCGTCCTGATTGCCCAAGCTGATGCAGCCTCCTTTGACGGGCACGCCTTGTTTGGTTCACATGGCTTTGACCGAATATTCTTTTCCTACAGCCTTTCGATGATTCCGCCCTGGAAACAAGCGCTCAACACTGCTGTTGACAATCTCGCCCCTGAAGGTGCTCTTCATTACGTGGATTTCTCAAGTCAGCAGAGGTTGCCTGACTGGTTCGGCCGTCTGCTCAGAGCATGGTTGTCAATGTTCCATGTCACACCGCGATGCGAACTTGGAAAAGAGCTTGCCGCAATCGCCCGTACCCGTGAAGGAACCACCGATATGGTTTCGGTCTACCGCGATTATGCGGTATTGGGCAGTTTGAGATTTGGCGTGGACCACTCCTGAAAACAAAATCGCCGCACCTCGCCCAATCACTCACATTTGTTGGGCTGGTGGTTTGACCACCTCACCATCTTCTTTGGTGAAACTGTCAATTTTCGAGCCATCCAGAAGTTCAAGGACCGTTTCCGATGGCCGACAAAGCCGCACACCCTTGGGTCCGCAGACTATTGGCCTGTTGACCAGCACCGGATGCTCAACCATCGCTTCCAATAATTGCTCATCGGTAACATCAGCCTCGTTGAGTCCCAACTCAGTGGCGATTTCCTGTTTGGCACGAAGCGCCTGACGTGGCGAAATGTCGGCCGCAGCAAAGAGGCCAAGCAGTTGCCCGCGCGTCCATCCGGACTTTAGATATTCGACCACAATCGGTTCTTCGCCACTGTTCCTGATCATCTCAAGCGTGTTCCGCGATGTCCCGCATGCTGGGTTGTGATAAATGACAAACGTCAAGAAAAGCTCCTTTTGGCATCAATTTTAGACAAAACCATCGATTTTAAACAACGAAAATGCCTGCAAACGCCGTCTAGATCGCTCGATTCGGTAATTTCAAGCTCTAATCACGGAATATTTACACCCGTAACATGACAAGAAAACAACGCATCGATTCCAGTTGCTTAGGTTGTTTTATTTCGCATTTTGGCAGCTTCAACTGAGCATTCGTTAATCAAATGCTAATTTGGATGCAACCATTTAGCCCTGACATGCGTTATCATGGCAAGTCCCGGAAGCCAGTGCGAATACGGGTCTCACACATCGAAGTGTGATCCATTGCACAGGCTGACAACAAAAAAAGCGGGTAGAACTATTTGCAAGGAGGCGGTGACACAAGTGCACCGAAACGCCATGAAAAATGCAAGTGTCAAAAAAACAATCCGCAATTTCGTAGCAGCAGCAATCGCATTTGGTTGCGTGACTGCAACGGTCTCAACAGCCAGCGCTTTCCAGATTGACGCTGATGAACAGGTTCAACCTGAAACAGTTCTGGCCTATGCCGACCCAAATTTCGCAGCCCGTTTTGGCAACACACCTGACGTTCAGGAATCAGCCGACCACGAGCTCAACGATGCATGGCTTGGCATGACAGTCATCGCAACCAACGGCGAAAAGCTGGGTTACGTGGTTGATGCAATTATCGGAGTCGACGGCCAGATCACTGACTTGGTGATTACCGATGACCCCAATTCTGTTGTTGAAGTCTTCGTGCCGGCTCGCCTCGCGACACTGACCGACACAAACGTGAACATTGCGCTAAGCAGCAACGATGTTGCCGCTCTTCGCACAGCCTATAATTCGGTGTTCGCATCGAATAACTGACAGCCGACCTCCAGTAAAAAGCAGCGGGCCTGTCCCCCCCGTTCTTTTATCGGCTAAACCGGCCCGGTGAACCTTCCCCCCCCCATTTCCCCAATCACCGGGTCGGCCCCCCTTCAAAGTTTCCCGAAAAAACATTCCACTCTTGCCCCTGCGCGCTCTTCGCACAATGATGGAGTCGTTATCCCACGGCTCGGTATTTCGGATCATGAAGCGCCCATTCAAGACCATTGCACTTGGCATGTTGCTGGCATTCCCCTGCAACGCGCAAGATGCTGCATTCCCGAAAATGCCGTCGGATTCTGAACACCAGATGCCCGGGCTCGAAAAAATCGGTGTAACTTCACTGCGCCCGGACCATTTGACGCTGGAGGATTATCTAAAGAAAACCGGCTACCTCACCAACGACGCGGAGTATGTACTTTACCGCACTGGTCCTGAATCTCCCGGCAACCGGCTGCAATCCATTTTCGCCCTGCGCTTTAACGACATTTCAAATTGTGGCTCCATCGGCTGCACACAAATCATCGTCACCGAAGATAATGACGGCCAATTCACGCTTTATGATGAGTTTGTTGGCGGCGACTTGACCATGCTCCCGACCCACACCAATGGGGTTAGGGATCTCGCAACAAGCACAGAAAACGGACCGCGTGTTGGCCGCTTCAACGGAACCAAATACACTTGGTCCAGGATCAAAAAAAATGAAGTGGCAGAGCCCAAGCCTGTTGATGCTTTTCCAGTCGAAATTTCTGGTGAGTGCATCGAAGATCGTGCCTGGCATGGCTACCGTATTTCACCAACTGAAGCGGCGGCGGGCTTTGGTTATTGCCGCACCAACCAGCATGGAAATTTGTTGTTGTTCAGTTGCGAAGCTGGCGACCGGCAAGTTCGAACGACGATGAACATGACCACCCGCGAACTCGACGATTCAGAAAATGCGTTGATCCGGCTGAGTGTAGATGGCAAATCGTTTACGCTGGACGCCACCGCTTATTACGATGTCATGAGCGGGTTCGTGTTGCCTGAGATCGAACCGGTACCGCACGATTATGCTCTGTTTGACGCATTGGAAACAGCGCAAACATCAATCACACTGTTTATCAACGGTCGCCAGAAAACCATTCACTCCAATGGGATTGCTGCCGCGTTCAAACTGATGCGTGAGACGTGCAGCTAATCCCGGTCACCGGTGAAATACAATAGAACCGGATTATTCACCCGGCGCCACCTTCTGGGTACCTTGGGATTTGGACCGAAAACCGAGTCTGGCTTTCACCCGGCCAATGAATTTGTGAACCTTGCTGTCTTTCGAGCGGGTCAGGATCATCAGCATTGATGGCATGACAATCAGGGTCAACACTGTGGAAAATGCCAACCCGTAGACGATGGCACTCGATAGCGAAATCCACCATTGCGTGGACGGCGCACCGAATGTCGTTTCGTGGCTCACCAACTCGAGATTGAACCCAAGCGCAATTGGCAAGACACCAAATATAGCGGTGATTGCAGTCAGAACGACCGGACGTGCACGTTCACGACAGGTCTGCAAAATGGCATCCAGCTTGTCCATGCCTTCATGCCGCAGCAACATATAGGTGTCGATCAGAACGATGTTGTTGTTCACCACGACACCGGCAAGGGCGATGATACCTATCCCTGTCATCACCACACTGAATGCCTCGCCAGTTATCAATAGCCCGAGGAACACACCGATGGTGGACATAACAACCGCCGAAAGAACCAGTCCGACGAACAGAAAGCTGTCAAATTGTGCGAGCAGAACCACAAAAATCAGGAAAATTGCCGCACCGAATGCTTTGGAAAGAAACGCGGCAGCAGCGGCCTGCTCTTCATCTTCACCTGCAAGCTTGTAGCGATAGCCCTTCTCATTGAGGTTCAAGGCCTCAAGTTTCTCGACAATGTCTTTGCGCAGCCCATCGGCTTGAACGCCTTCCGAAATTCCGGCCGTGACTGTTATCGCCCGACTGCCATCTATACGGGTAAGTTTGCCTGTACTGTGGGCAGCTTCACGGGTCACGAAATTGGAAATCGGAACCGATCCAAAACTCGTTTCAATTCGCAAATGGTCGAGTTCGGAAAGGGTGCGTCGATCTTCCGGCAACCGAAGCTTGATATCGACCGCATCGTCAACGCCGGCCGGTCGGTAGTCAGTCAATTTCAAGCCGGTGGTTACAAGCTGGACAACCGTGCCGACAGAAGCCGGACCAACACCATAACGCGCAGCTACGGATCGATCGACCTTCAGCTCCCAATCGACGCCGGGCGGCGGCAAACCGTCAGAAATATCAATCACGTCCGGCGTGTTTCGCAAGACCTCCGCCACTTCCATTGCCACATCAGCCAGCCCAGCGGGGTCGGCCGCAGACAACTCAATCTGGATTGCCTTGCCGGTTGGTGGCCCGCCTTCGGGCACCAGAACTTCAATCTCGACACCGGGAAAACCGGTCATGTCATTGCGGAAATCATCAAGAATTTCCCCGGCAGGTTTGCGTTCGCGCCAATCGACAAACTCATACTGGATCACGCCAACCACATCATCGGCGACATCATTGCCACCACCGGAAACCTGTCCAACCCGGGTATATACGCTCTTGATTCCCGGCCAACCGAGTATGCGCTCTTCGGCGAGACGTACTGCAGCGTCCTGTTCATCAAGTGAAAGATTGCCACGCGCATGAACATAAAGCAGGCCGTATTCAGGTTCGATATCAGGGAAAAACTCAACACCGGCACCCATTTTTCCATAAGCAACCGGCACTGCGACCAACAGTGCCAAAGCGGCAAACACCACCAGAAATGGATGCCTGATCGCCTTACCTACCACCCACATATAGGCGCCATCCTTGCCGGGCCCGTCTTCGGGCACCGTCTTGGCAAACATCGCGCCCAGTGTAGGTGTGAAAACCAGCGCATAAATCAGCGAGGCCGACAGCGTCGCAATTAGCGTGATCGGCATGTATTTCATGAACTCGCCGACAACTCCGGGCCAGAACAGCAGCGGCGAGAACGCCGCGACACGGGTTGCAGTCGCCGCAATAACCGGTCCGGCCATGCGCTTGGCCGCCATTGAAAATGCTTCCTTGCGGTGCATTCCCTCCGCCATCCGGCGTTCGGCAAACTCGGTCACAATAATTGCGTCATCGACCAACATGCCGACCGCCAGAATGAGACTGAACAGTACAACAATATTGACTGTCAGGCCTGCAAGTGACAACGCCAGAATGCCCATCAGGAACGATGCGGGAATTGCAAAACCAATCAGGAATGAAGCCCGACCCGACAGCGCATAAAGGATCACGATGAACACCAGAATAACCGCGGTGAGAACCGAATTCTGCAAGTCGGCCAACAACTGCCTGATCGAAACAGACTTGTCCTGACTGAAGGTGATCTCAGCGCCCTGTGGCAATAACGACCTGGCTGCTTTGGCAACGGCTTTAACATAATCAACCGTTTCAACCAGATTTGCCCCCGTGCGTTTGGAAACCTCGATTGCAATCGCCGGGCGGCCATTCAGTCGCGTAATTGTTGTTGCGTCTTTATATGTCGAGCGAATACTGGCCAGATCCTGCGCGCGCACAACCGCGTTCCGGCCAGCCACAATCGGAAGATTGGCGACATCTTCAATGGTCTCGATGAGAAGTGGTACCTTGACCGCATACCGGCCTTCGTCGCCTTCAATCGAGCCCGCCGCGACCACGGAATTGCCTGCACGAATTCCAGCGATCAACTGGTCAAGTTTCAACCCGTAGGATGAAAGTTTGACCGGATCGATAATGACCTCAACAAGGTCATCGCGCGCACCCTGCAATTTTGCTTCGAGAACTCCACCGATTTCTTCGATCCGGTCCCGAAGTTGGCGCGCGGCTGTCGTAAGTACCCGCTCAGGTACATCTCCTGAAAGGGTAACCACGAGAACCGGGAACTCGGAGATATTGACCTCATGAACAGTCGGTTCATCTGCGCCCGAAGGCAAATCCGGCTTGGCGTCCGACACCTTGTTGCGCACATCATCAAGCGCCTTATCAAGGTCAGCACCAGCTTGAAACTCCAGCAAAACATTGCCGCCACCCTGATAGGCGGTCGACTTCATTCTCTTGATCCCGGTGATCGACTTGAGCTGCGTCTCCATCGGCCTGAGCAGGAGCCGCTCGGAATCCTCCGGTGAAATCCCCTGATAGTTCATGGAGACGTAAATCACCGGGATCTGGACATCCGGTTCGGCTTCTTTTGGAATGTCGAAATAGGCGAGCGAACCGGAAATCACGAAGAAGATCAATATCGCGATCGTCAGCCGGGCGTTGCGGATTGCAAGATCGACAATATTCACTTCACAGCACCGGTATCCAAGGTGCTCAGGCCGTCAGGGCCAACAGCCACGGCTTCGACAATCTCCCCATCAGTGACCAGGTCCTGCCCTGCGACGATGATCTTGGCATCCTTGGGAATGCCACCAAGCAACAGCCCGTCTTGCGTATCATCAATGAGATCGATCGGAACAAATCCAACTTTATTATCAGTATCAACAACCCGTATTCCAAGATTGCCTGCGGCATCAAGGGTGACCACCGATCGCGGCAATTTGACTGCGTCTACCGGATCTGACTTCAGACGAATTTCCGTTGTCATTCCGACCGGTATCATGCCGTCCGGATTAGCCACTTCAACTTCAACCGGAAAGGTGCGTGTTTCAGCAGTTGCTGCCAGACTGATGTAACGAATTGTTCCGGTAACCGTCACACCGTTGATCAACTCGACTTCCGCCTCGCTTCCGATTTGAACCAAACTGCGTTCACGCTCAGATATTTCGCCACTGGCGATGATTGGATTGAGCGATAGCAACACCGCAACCGTCTCACCGGTGGGTGCCCAGGAACCTTCTTCAACCGAAACGCTGTCTATAACGCCGGCAAAAGGTGCTGTAACCTGCAACCGGTCAAATTCAGCCTGTGCGCTCTCCAATTGCGAGCGCGCGGCCGCCAAGGCAGTTTCTGCACTCTCAGCCTGTGTTTTCGGCGAAATTCCTCGCTTGATCAGTTTTTCCACATTGGCAGCTTCATTTTTTCGCTGGCGTAACATGGCCTTGGCGGTATCAATCGCTGCCTGCTTTTCGCTGCCATCGAGTATCAGGATGACATCGCCGGACTTGACCCAGTCACCCTTGTCGACCTTCAGTTCACCAATGACCCCGGCACTCCGGGTTGCCAACGTTGTTTTCTTGTCGGCTTTGGAAACACCGGACACCCGGATGATCCTGTTGTGCTTGATGAAATCTGGCTCAGCCACGCCCACGGTATGCAGGCGCTTTTGCACTTTTCCTGCTTCCTGTTCGGAAACTGCCTTGTCGTCATCAGCTTCTGCTTCTTTTTCAATCGCTGCGCTTCCGACTGACGAAAACTCGCCGGTCGCAACCCAAACCGCCGAAATTGCAAGCACAACGAATGCAGCCAACCGGTGATACCTAACTTTCTGCATTCTCGTTTCCTTGAACAGTAGCGGCGCGCCGACACGACGCTGAGAGCGTATTCATCGAACGCACGATGAAGCCAAGTGGTAAACACCACCGGCTATATAGGTCGTCGAGGGCACGAAGAAAGAAATTTGACGAATTGGCTTATGCTCTAGCCTGAAAAGTGATGCAAATTGGTAGCGAAAGAGCAACATATGCCAAAAGAAACATTCATCGCCTGGCTGCTTTGTGCTGTTTTTTCCGTAGCATTTGCCACCATGACGGCGCTGCTGGCGAAATCGGCATTGAAAGGCTGCCCCGCTTTGGCTGCGATAAATGGAACCTGCGTCGGGGTTTTGCTGATGGCCATCAGCGCCTGAGAGGGGCGGTTTCCGCATCGGACCCCAAGCACGACGCACCACCCGACGTAAAATTTGGCCTTTGAAAAATTTATGCACCTTGCCGTAATGATGCCTGCTTCTAAGGCATTGTTCAGTCTCCATTCAGATTGCCGGACATAACGTCCCTTGCAACGAGTAATTTAGACGAGAGTGCCCAATGTCGTTTCGCATTATTCCATCAACTGTTGTTGTATTGTTGTCGCTCACAGTGGCCGTGCCTGCATTCGCGCAGTACGCGCGCAATGGAATGGTACTTGTCTCACCCGATGGCGAGATCATGCGCGACATTCCCGAAGCAGGAAGTGTTCGCACAACAGTTGACGTTGAAGGGCGCATTCTTCTGCTCAACGACTGGAATGAAGTCATCGGCATTCAGATGACCCATCAGCAATACCGCCGCGATTACGGTCAGTCGCCAACGCGCACAAATCGTCAGCGTCAACAGCCCCAGCCCCAATACGACGCGCGGCGTGCATATCCCGGTCAATTACCATCGGAAATCGAAGTTCTTCGCGATCATTTGTTCGGAGATGATGAGTATGATTATCGCGCTGGCCAATACGACGACCGAGATTTTGATCGTTATGGCAACCGTACCGATCGGTTCCCCGAGGTACCCTCTACCGGCAGGGACAAGCCGCGTGCAAGCATTGAGCGGCGCGATCTCAACCCGGCCACCTCTTCCGTCCTTGATCGTGGAATCGACGAACCGACGCGGTCCGCAATCGACAACCCGGCAAACTCCGGCTCATCCTCTTCCAAACTCACCACTGCACAGGTCACCGCACTTCAAGTGTTTCTCGACCGCAACGGCATGTCGCCCGGCGTGATTGACGGACGGATGGGATCGAATGTCGAGAAAGCCCTCAATGCCTGGGGTGAAGCCAGCGGCGAAAAGCTGGACCCTGCTGACACTGATTCAATTCTCGAACGACTGACAAGCGGAGATGGATTGGCATTTACCAGCTACGAAATTTCATCCGCTGATGCCGCCGGACCCTATGTCGCCTCCATTCCGGCTGATTACAGCGAAAAAGCCAAACTCGAACGGTTGGCGTTTACTTCGACATTGGAGATGCTGGCTGAAAAATTCCACATGGACGAAGCCTATCTCAAGTCTCTCAATCCTGATGCAGATTTCACACGTCCAGGAACAATCATCAAAGTTGCCACGCCAGGAACCAAACGCAAAGGCAAGGTTGCTCGTATCGTTGCTGACAAAGGGGCCAAACAGGTCCGCGGTTATGATGCCAACGGCAAGCTCCTTGTGGCCTACCCAGCCACCATCGGTTCTGCCGATACCCCTTCGCCAAGTGGAACTGTCCGCATCGAGCGGATCGCACACAATCCCGGCTACACTTACAATCCAAAGATCAATTTCCAGCAGGGCACCAACATAAAGGTTCTCGCCATCCCGCCCGGTCCCAACGGCCCGGTTGGCGCAACCTGGATTGCCTTGTCAAAACCCACTTATGGTATTCACGGTACGCCTGAGCCTTCCAAAATCGGCAAGACTGCATCTCACGGCTGTGTGCGGCTGACCAACTGGGATGCCAACGAACTGGCGGGTCTGGTCGAGCCGGGCGTGATAGTCAGCTTTATTGACTAGGGTGAGGCCTGATCAGTCAGCCGACTCCTTTTAGCTCGGCTGACTGTTTTGAAACCATCTGCGCAACAACCAGCAACCGAGATTAAAAAACCATTTCCGCAATTGCCAGCCAGAGGCCAGACGTCAAAGCCGCTAATGCAGTTCCGATGGTCATTGAGGTTGATGCCAGTCTTTGTCCGGTTCCGAAGCGCGTTGCAATCAGCCATGTATTTGCACCCGCAGGCAGCGACGCTGCAACCACCACAGCTTTGGCTGTGATTTCGGGAAGCCCAATCAACATCGCCATCCCCAGCGCAATGGCAGGCATCAAAACCAGCTTGACACTGACCAGCGCCAGCGAGTGCGGCACCTGCCCGCGTATACCGTAGCCAAATAGCGAAATACCCATCGAAAACAATGCCAAAGGGCCACCTACAGTGCCGAGGCTGATGATCACCCGATCCGCCACACGCGGCAAGGGCAAGCCGGTAACGCGTACAGCCAAGCCTGCAAGTATTCCGATGATCAACGGGTTGGACATCAACTGCCGCAGGAACGATCCCACCAGTTTTGCAAACCCTGCTGGGCGCTCACTCAATCCATCGCGGCGCATGGCATAGTCAAATGACAGGATTGAAGCCGCCATCATGATCGGCAGATGTATCGAAATGATCTGCGATATGACCGCCAACCCTTCATCACCGTAAACGCCGGTCATCAATGGAATACCAATCAGCAAAAGATTGGAAAACGAAGCTGTCAAACCGGCCACAACACCGCTGCGCACATCACGTCCGAAAACCAGTCGGGTCAAAAAATGGCCTGCAAGCCAACCGCCAAAAACCGCTGAAAAGTAGACCCCCCACAATCCGAACGGCAATCCATGCCCGAAATCAGAATGGGCGATCGTGCGAAACAACAATAGCGGAATGGCGATCGTAAATACGAAGTCCGCCAACCCCTCACCGGTTGATTGTTTGACAAGTTTGATCGCAGTTGCGCCATAGCCAAGTGCAATCAAGGTGAAAACGACAATGATGGTCTCGGTAAAACTGGGCATGAAGAACTCCGGGGAGAGCCTCTTCCTACGCCGCCGATACAAGTTCTGCAAAGCAATTTCATCAGGAAATCCCGCTTTTGGCTTGCAGCGTTCCGTCCGCCCAGCTAGGCAAATTGTCTGGAAAAATTGAAAGGAACAAAATTGTGGACACTTTCAGCCGTTTTACCGATCTGGCAGAATCCCTTCCACCCACAGTTCCCTTTGTCGGCCCCGAAACCCAGGAGCGCGCCGCTGGCCAACCATTCACCGCCCGACTTGGAGCCAATGAACTGGGGTTTGGGCCAGCACCGTCAGTCATTGAAGCCATTGCGACAGCGTCGCCCCTGATCTGGCGCTATGCAGATCCCGAAAACCACGATCTCAAGCAGGCTCTTGCGGACAAGCTTGGCCTTCCTGCCGATCAGATTACAGTCGGTGAGGGCATTGATGGGTTGCTGGGGCTTGTCACACGGCTGGTTGTTACGCCGGGCACAGCTGTCGTCACCTCACTTGGTGCCTATCCCACTTTCAATTACCATGTCGCAGGCTTTGGCGGACGTCTGGTGACCGTGCCTTATCGCGATGATCATGAAGATCTCGACGCACTTCTTGAAACCGTTCGCGCAGAAAATGCACCGCTCGTTTATCTGGCAAATCCTGACAATCCAATGGGAACCTGGCACTCGGGTGACGCGATTATCGAGTTTGCCAAGGCATTGCCTGAAACCACATTATTGGTGCTCGATGAAGCCTATTGCGAGTTTGCTCCACCTGATGCCATCCCCAATATCGTTGCGCTGAATGGAATGCAAAACGTCATCCGTTTTCGAACCTTTTCAAAGGCTTATGGCATGGCCGGCCAACGCGTTGGCTATGCATACGGGACGGCGGGAACCATCTCGCGCTTCGACCGTGTCCGCAATCATTTTGGTGTTAACCGGCTAGCTCAAGCTGCCGCAATTGCTGCACTTGCAGATACCGAATGGTTGGACCATGTCTTGGGCGAAGTTCGTGCGTCAATTTCACGGCTGGAACATACTGCTACAGCCAACGGGCTGGGCTTCTTGCCAACTGCAACCAACTTTCTCGCTATCGATTGCGAAGACCCTTCCCGCGCCAAATCAGTTCTCGAAGGCCTCGGAAAACAAGGAATATTCATTCGTATGCCAGGCGTTGCACCACTCAACCGCTGCATCCGGGTTTCGGCAGGTCCCGAAAACGAAATTGATGCCTTCGAGACAGCACTGCCAAAATTGCTTTAACCGCCAAAGCGTTTATCAAACAGAAAAAACCGCGACTGCCTTTCCAGGCTGCCGCGGTTTCCTCGAAATCAGGCCAAGTCCCCACATAGGCAAGATTTCCACCCCCTTCCCCAGGGGTCAAACGCCGTTCAAGCAAGCAAACGACTTTGTAGGTGAATTCAGGCAATCGCCCTTTTCAGTGCATTGTCATCCATTCACGCGCCTGGCGCAAAGCATGGGCCAGATCAGGCTTTGACATTGTGCTTGCCAATTCAGCGCGCAATGTTGCTGCGCGATCAGAACCTTTAACGGCTGCAATATTGAGCCACTTGTGGGCAGCGACCAAGTCCAAATCGCAATCGCGACCGGTGGCATACATCAAACCCATTTCGCAATATACTTCAGCGCGGGTCTCTCCGCCCATGACGGCGGTATCAAGGTCATGAATTTCAAAGCGTGCCATTTTATTTTCCCCGTTAACTCGTTTGTTTGCCTGTCCTGTAAGCCCTTGCAGAGCCGATATTCCGGCATTTCCGCCGACTTGCCGTCGATCATTTTGCCTGTCGTTCTTGTCCGTATTGGCCGGTTGCCCCGGCGCTCTTTTGATGACCTGAGTTTGCCTCAAGGATTTGAAAGGCCAGTTAAATTGCTTGCTTAATGCAAGGCAAACAAAACTAAAATGCTTCGTAAATTTCGATTCTTGTTAAGCATCGAAATCCAGCAATCATCGGCAACGCGGCGTATTTTAAGGGATTGTTTGCCTTGAAAAAATCAACGCTCCGGTAACCTTGAATGGATCGCATTTTCTGAAAATGCCGATAGACCTGAAATTTCGGAGACAGAATTAGCTGCCCAACTGCTGGGTAAAACCGCAATTTCGATGCAAATGACGATCTCACTCGGCCATCGAAGATTCCACCAAGTGTGTCGGCACAGAAAAGTGACTATTCGTTCTTTGAGAACCCGGACGGGCATCGAATCCAGTTTACGTTTACGTAAATTGCGATTAAGTAAGAAATTACCGTGCCATCAATGCACGTGAATTCGGGAGGAACACATGAAACATTTTCTCGTAGCGGCCGGATTTCTGGCTACATTCGCCATCACTCCAGCGCTGGCGGGCGACCCAATTGTAGGCAGTTGGAAGACTGAAGCTGGTTCCAACGCCAAGATCAGCAAATGCGGCAACGCATTTTGCGTCAAGCTGACAAGCGGAGCACATTCCGGAAAGCAGATCGGCAATCTGACTGCCAAGAACGGCAAATATGTTGGGACCATTACCGACCCCGCAGACGACAAAACTTATTCCGGCAACGCCAAAATCAGTGGCAGCACGCTGAAAATGCAGGGTTGCGTCGCCAAGATCTTTTGCAAGACGCAAAACTGGTCGCGCCTTTAAGCGATAATCGCTTGTTCTGACGAAGCCGCAGCGAAATTTCTTCGCTGCGGCTTTTTTGCGTCTTGTCTATTTTCGTCTGTGCTCCATTTACCAATACCGACTGGCCAAGCCGTCCATAAGCGGCCGGTTAAGCTACTTGAACGCCAGATGAACGGGCGTCTCAGCATTCATTCAGCAGACATTTGGCAATTTGGCCTCCAACAACAGGAGACCCGAAATGGCAACCCTTACAAGACGTTTCATCATGCTCAGCCTGGTCATCGCAATTTTTGCGATGTTGCTGGCGGCAGCCGTTGCCAATCAGGATCAGGAAAATTGGGTAAGCGCTGTTCGTTTCTGCGCTTCGGCAGAAGGTCCTGATTGCCTTCTCGGTCGCAACTGAAAACCAGAAAGAAAAAACAATGAGAAAAGCAGCTTCCAATTCCATCATCACCGCAGTTCGCATGTTCATTTTTACAGCACTGCTGGTTGCGCCCGTTGGCGCCTTTGCATTCGCCTCAGCCAATACCTCCGGTGAAGGAATGAAAGGCGCAGGCCTTGTCCTTTATGTCAGCCTTGCAAGAAACGCCGGATAAACGACATTGCCTTCGACCTGCCCCGGCAAAAATTTCACGAATTCTCTATCTGAAAAACCGTGCTAGTCTAACCTCACCCTATACAGGGTATTCGATAAGACCAAAAACGGGGGTTATTCAATGGCGGAGAAAAACTGGTATTACGCAGTCAACAACGAACGGATGGGCCCGATAGGCGAAGCCGATCTTGCGCCACTATTGGCCAATGGCATAATTGGCCCGCAAACCCTTGTTTGGTGTGAAGGGATGAGTGATTGGGCACCGGCTGGCTCAACATTGCCAGAAGCACTGCGCAACGCCAGCAAAACTTCAGAAGCATCTGTCCCGCCGCTTAGCCCACCATCGGAAACCATTTTTAATCACCCGACCGCATTTCAGGCTGCAGTCAAAACCTGTTTCGACAAATATGCCACTTTTACCGGTCGCGCCCGCCGCCCGGAATACTGGTATTTTGCACTATTCACGTTTGCCGGAAGTATCATTCTTTCGATTGTTGATGCAGTCGTTTTTATGTCCCAGAATTTTTCTCCTCTGAGCTCATTATTCTCATTGGCCATGCTGGTGCCGTCTCTGGCTGTTGGCGTGCGTCGGCTTCATGACATTGGCCGATCAGGTTGGTGGTTGCTTATCGCCCTTGTTCCGGTAATCGGATTTATCATTCTCATCATCTTTCTGGTTAAAAAAGGTGACGAAGAAGCCAACGAGTATGGCCCGGCCTGAATGCCATGCTAAACCGGAAAAAAGCGATTGCGTTGGAGGAATTCAACGCTGTCTTTCCCTTGTTGGGATGTTTTGGCTATAAATCTCCATGGACACACGAATCACCCAGGTAAATGAAACCGGCTTTATCAGCCCACCTGCTGCTGAAGCGCGTCAATTTGACAACGCTGCCGATGCGGTCGCAGCCCTCGAAGAACTGTATGCCCGCAACACCGGCTTTCTGCGCGATGCATTTGAAGATCTCGCGAAGAAAAAGCCGGACGGTAAATATCGAGCCTATTATCCCCAGGTCAGCCTTGAAACCAGTTCATTCGCCCATGTGGATTCGCGGCTGTCTTTTGGTCATGTCACCGGTCCCGGTCTCTACGCAGCAACGATCACCCGACCCGATCTTTTCCGCACCTATTTGACAACTCAACTGGAACTGCTGATCAAGAACCACAACACCTCGGTAACGGTATCTGAATCAGACACCCCGATTCCACTGCATTTCGCTTTCGGCGAAGGTGCCAGTGTCGAAGCAGCCGTGGCCAACAAACTCGACATGCCGCTGCGCGATATTTTTGACACCCCGGATCTGACCAATACCGACGATGAAATAGTCAACGGACTTTATGAACCGGCACTTGGCGAAGCCCAGCCGTTGGCTCCCTTCAAAGGCCAGCGTATTGATTATTCACTTGCCCGGCTGTCCCATTACACAGCCACGAGCGCAAGCCACTTTCAAAACTTCGTGCTGTTTACCAACTATCAGTTTTATATCGATGAATTTGTTGCCCACGCTCGCAAGCTGATGAGCGAAGGCGGTGGCGGCTATGACTGTTTTGTCGAACCCGGTAATTTGATAACACCTATTGGATACGGCGAACCGATCGAAGGGACAGCACCTCCCCGCCTTCCACAGATGCCTGCCTACCACTTGAAAAAATCGGGTCATGGCGGCATCACGATGGTCAACATCGGTGTTGGCCCCTCAAATGCGAAAACGATCACAGATCACATTGCGGTGTTGCGGCCCCACGCCTGGCTGATGCTTGGCCATTGCGCCGGGCTGCGTCACAGCCAGGCACTGGGCGACTATGTGCTGGCTCATGCATATGTGCGTGAAGACCATGTGCTCGATGATGATTTGCCAGCCTGGGTGCCAATTCCGGCTTTGGCCGAAGTCCAGGTTGCCGTCCAGGAAGCTGTCGCCGAAGTGACCGGTCTCGACGGCTATGATCTCAAGCGGATCATGCGCACCGGCACTGTCGCCACAATCGATAACCGCAACTGGGAACTGCGCGATCAGCGCGGACCGGTCCAGCGCCTTTCCCAATCACGCGCCATCGCCCTTGATATGGAATCCGCCACGATTGCTGCCAATGGCTTCCGGTTCCGGGTTCCCTACGGCACGCTACTTTGCGTTTCTGACAAGCCACTTCATGGTGAACTGAAATTGCCGGGTATGGCATCTGATTTCTACCGTCGGCAGGTCAATCAACATCTCAAGATTGGCATTGTCGCCATGGAACGTCTTGCAGCCATGCCGCCGGAGCGTCTCCATTCCCGTAAGCTGCGAAGCTTTTTCGAGACAGCTTTTCAGTGATCCGCTCCCTGATGGTTTGATCCCTCAACACCCTTAGTCCTTCAAAAACGGCAACAGCCCGTCAAACACCGCGTCGGGGTTCTCTTCCATGGCGAAGTGGCCCGCCTCAACCGCGACACCGGTCACCGACTTGGCCCATTTGCGCCAGATCCCCAGAGGATCGCCCGTGCGTGCAGGAAAGCCGTGATTTGACCAGATGAAATGCAGCGGCACGGCGACTTTTCGTCCGTCTTGAAAATCAGCTTCATCCAGTGCCCGGTCTATCGTGGCACCCGCACGATAGTCAGCACACATGGCAGCAATCCGGGAAGGATCACGGACTGCATTGCGATATAATTCCAGCGCATCAGGACTAAAGACTTCAAGCGTCTTGTCACGGGTCCAGCTTTTCAGTGTCCAATCAAAATATGCGTTCGGATCAGCGCCAATCATCCGCTCTGGCAAAGGCGCCGGTTGCGCGAGAAACGTCCAGTGATAAGCACCCATCGCCATTTCAGCATCAAAATGGTTCCACATTTCGGCCGTGGGCACCACTTCGATTATGCCCAGTTTTTCGATCCTTTCGGGATGATCGAAGGCCAGTCGGTAACTTACCCGCGCACCGCGATCATGACCAACCAACAGGAATGTATCAATTCCCAGACTGTTCATGATGGCCAGCACATCCCGCCCCATTGCGCGTTTGGAATAATTGGCCGAATCCAAGTCCGGCAACGGTGCTTCGCTCTGCCCGTAGCCGCGCAAATCCGGCACGATCACAGTGAAATATTCCGCCAGCCTCGGCGCGATCTTGTGCCAAGTCGCATGATTCTGCGGATACCCGTGCAGCAATACCAATGGCTTCCCGGTGCCGCCGATACGCAAATGGATCTTGCATCCATCGCCATCTATATAGCGGCTATCGAAACCTTTGAAGAATTCGCTCATTGCCTCATTCTCCTCTCGCAAGGTGAGAACCGGGATTACCGAACACGCTTTCCCGTCAACTTGCTGGCTTGGTACCGCCAATAATTCGATACCGCCAAACCGTCCGCGTATAGGCTTTTCGACAATTCCCGCCCTTTGGTTGCCATCAACTCAATATCGCTTTCACCGTTGGCTGAAAAAATGATGCCTGTAGGAGAAACAATTTTCTTCGGAGTCAGACCTGCCAAACCCGCAGCCAAAACGAGATTGTAATGATTGAAATTCGTTAGATGTCCGAAATGGAAACCACCGATTCCCTTGTTGCCCACTGTCTGGCCCATATCCGGAATTTCGACATAGACATATCCATTCGAACCAGCCCAGGCAGCCATCTGTCGGAGTGCAGAAACTGGATCTCGCAAATGCTCCAGAACATGGAAACATGTCACCAGGTCAAAAGTACCTTCATACTTGACGTCTTGCCATCCTGCGATTTGAACTCTGTCGCCCAGTCGATTAACGGAATATCTGCCATAGGTTTCGCCCGGCTCAAACCCATTGCTGTCATGGCCCTTTTCCGCCATGCCTGCGACGAACTCACCCGAACCGCATCCGAAATCCAGTGTGCGTGCATTATGGGGCAGAATTTCTTCCACTGCATTTATGCGATGCTCAGCTTCCCTTACCCGCTTGCGCAGATGCCGGGCTTTTGGCGTTGTGGTCGCTGCCTGATAATCAAAACGGTAAAATTTGGAGTAATAAACTTCCAGCTCATCATCACGTGGCATTGGATTGACGTAAACCAATCCGCAGTGTTCACACCCAACCATGGATAACCGCTTGAAACGCCTGTCGAAGCTCGACACCTCGAAGTGTTCTTCATGCGCACAAACCGGGCAGGCAATTGAATTGCCGTGGTAGGGATAGCCGGTAAATGGCAGGAAAAACGATAACAGGCTATATTTCATGTTCATTCCCAATATTCAGGATGCAAAAGGCAGAACGGTTTGCATTCCACCTTTTCCACATGAACGCACCGCCCGAAACCTTTACATATCCTGATACACAGGTCCTTCACCACCTTGCGGCGGCACCCAGTTGATGTTTTGGTTCGGATCCTTGATATCGCAAGTCTTGCAATGCACGCAGTTCTGCGCGTTGATCACAAAAACCGGCTTGCCGCCTTCCTCAATCCATTCATACACACCAGCCGGGCAGTAGCGCGACGAGGGACCGTCAAAAACATCATGCTCTGATGTTTTCTGCAGCACCGGATCCTTGAGCTGAAGATGGACAGGTTGGTTCTCCTCATGATTGGTGTTGGATAGAAACACCGAGGACAAACGGTCGAATGTCAAAACCCCGTCAGGCTTGGGATAATCAATCGGCTTGTGCTGTGACGCCGGTTCCAGACAGGCATAATCCGGCTTGCCATGCTTGAGTGTGCCAAACAGCGACAACCCGAACAAAGTGTTGGTCCACATATCCAGCCCGCCAAGCACAATGCCTGCAACAGTGCCGAGTTTCGACCAGAGCGGTTTGACGTTGCGAACCCGCTTCAGGTCCTTGCCAATATCGCTTTCGCGCCAGGCCTTCTCATAGCTCTCCAGCGTGTCATTGGCGCGACCTGCACCGATCGCCTCGACCAGATGTTCTGCCGCCATCATGCCCGAGAGAACGGCATTGTGTGAACCCTTGATCCGCGGAACATTCACGAAGCCAGCCGAGCACCCAATCAGTGCGCCACCGGGGAACGCTACATTCGGAACGGCCTGCCATCCGCCTTCGGAAATCGCACGAGCGCCATAGGAAACCCGCTTGGCACCTTCGAACACCGGCGCAATCTTCGGGTGCGTCTTGTAACGCTGAAATTCCTGGAATGGAGCAAGATAGGGGTTCTTGTAATTGAGATGGACAACGAAGCCGACAGCGACGAGATTGTCGCCGAAGTGATACAGGAACGACCCGCCACCGGTCTTGTTATTCAGCGGCCACCCAAAAGAATGCTGAACCAGACCAGGCTTGTGGTTTTCCGGTTTGACTTCCCAGAGTTCCTTGAGACCAATCCCGTATTTTTGCGGCTCTCTGTCCTGGGCAAGTCCGAACTTGTTGATCAGCTGTTTGGCGAGTGATCCACGTACTCCTTCGCCGATCAGCACATATTTGCCCATCAAAGCCATACCGCGCGCATAAGCAGGCCCCGGCTCGCCATCCTGACCAATACCCATATCGCCGGTGGCAACGCCATTTACAGCGCCATTTTCATCATAAAGCACTTCTGCGGCAGCAAATCCGGGATAAATCTCGACACCAAGTGCTTCCGCACGTCCGGCGAGCCACCGGCAGACATTGCCGAGCGAGACGATGTAGTTGCCGTGGTTGTTCATCAAAGGTGGCATCATGAAATTAGGCAATTTCACCGAGCCTGCCGGTCCGAGCACCAGAAAATGGTCGTCCGTCACAGGTGTCTTGAGTGGGCAGTCCGGGTCATCACGCCAATCTGGGATCAGCTTGTCGATGCCAACCGGGTCAACCACAGCGCCGGAAAGGATATGGGCACCGACTTCACCGCCCTTTTCCAGAACAACGACCGTCAAGTCAGGATTAAGCTCCTTGACGCGAATGGCTGCTGAGAGTCCAGCAGGACCCGCTCCCACAATAACAACATCAAACTCCATGCTTTCGCGCTCTGGAAGCTCCATCCCGTATTCCTCTTCACACATCATATGTCACGTCCTGATGCTCTCGGACGAAACCACTACGTTTTTGGTTCACATGCCTTTTGGCACTTGTCGCATATCCTGTCTAGTTGACTGCAAAGCGGATTTCGCAAGCTGCCGACTAATCCGCCCGCCTCTAGCAAATCTTGACGTACACGTAAATGTCACACCAAAAAATACGCAGGAACAAGCATATAGTTCTACTGCTAAGGATGGGTTTTCACCCAACGATGCAATGTGATTTGTGATGTTCGCCAATATAATCGTTTCAAACCTGAAAAGGACTTCAGGCTCGGCCCGGCAAAACCAAAACTCTATCCAAAGAGAATTTACAAAGCACCGGGATCAAACACCCGAAGCATCCATAAGCCGTTCGAGGCTGGGCACAATTATATGACGGTTATTGTGCACCTCAATGGTGCCGTCTTTGCGCAGCTTGGTCAGTTGCCTACTGACGGTTTCGATGGTCAACCCGAGGAAATCCGCAATATCGGCGCGTGTAAGCGGCAGATCAAATTCAGCCTGATCAGTAGCATTTTCAGGATCCGAATGCGTCGCGATCAATGTCAGAAAACTGGCCACTTTTTCCGCAGCAGTCTTGCGTCCCAACGTCATCATCCAGTCGCGGGCTTCGTCCAATTCCTTCAACGTTTGTTCGAGCAAACGATGCTCGAGACCAGGCGATTCCGTGATCAGCCGATCAATGACTGTTTTGGGAAACGAGCAAACACTTACATCGGTTGCAGCTTCCGCAGTCAGTTGGCTTTCCTTGCGAAATGGGCGACCGAGAAAATCCGGTGCGAACTGAAGGCCAACAATTTGCTGACGACCATCAGCCAGCATCTTGGTCAGCTTCACGACCCCACCGATAATGTTTGAATAAGAACTGCCCGGGAGGCTTTCGCCTATCAGTTCACTGCCGGTTTCAACCCGCTTGCGGTTTGAAGACTTCGCAAGTGCCACCAACTGCTCCGGATTCAACGCGCCACAAACGCCACGATGACGCACTTCACAAGCTCTGCAAACGATGGGTACCTCTGAATTATGAATATCCTTTCGGACGGCGTCCATCGTATTAATCCCTTTTTGCCGACCATAGGGCAAACCTGACCCAATTGATACATTCTTTATCGTGAATACATACAGACTTTATCGCGAATACATACAGAGCCGGAACTTTCAAAACACATTATCTTTGATCGACATCAATGCGTTTCTTTTTGTGCCGAGGCATCACGGTGCCACTGTTTGGAGGGCGTTTTGAATGCAGAAAGAACTTGTCGAGCGACATGCAGGCCCCACTCCCCGCTATACCAGTTACCCGACTGCCCCACATTTTCATGCCGGAATTGAAACCGGCACCTATCGCAGTTGGTTATCGGGGCTTGGCAATGGCAATACACTGTCGCTCTATGTTCATATTCCTTATTGCGACCGCTTGTGTTGGTTTTGTGGCTGCGCGACAAAGCAGACGCTTCGTTATGACCCGCTGACGACCTATCTCGCAGCGCTTTATAATGAAATCGACACCATCGCTAACCTGATTGATCCCAGTTGCCGGGTTGCCGCGCTGCATTTTGGTGGCGGCTCTCCAACCATGCTCAAACCAGAAGATATCACCGTACTCGGCAAGCGTATCAAATCTCGTTTCCATTTTGACTTCGATGCCGAAATCAGCGTCGAAATGGACCCCAACGACCTTGATGAGCCTCGTTACGATGCTTTTGCTGACATCGGCATGACCCGGGCATCAATCGGTGTTCAGGATTTCAATCCCAAGGTTCAGGGAGCCATCAATCGCGAACAGACCTTTGAACAGACCAAGTCGGTTGTTGACGCGGTCCGCGCTCGTGGTGTGCGTTCTGTCAATTGCGACGTGCTCTACGGCTTACCCTTTCAGACCCGCGCCTCGGTTGACGAAACGCTCAGTCAGGTCTTGTCGCTTGGCCCTGACCGGATCGCCCTGTTTGGTTATGCGCACGTACCATGGATGAAAAACCACCAGAAAATGATCGATGAGAGTGTCCTGCCCGATGCTGCAGAACGTTTCGCCCAGATGAATCACGCATCTTCCCAAATCACATCCGCCGGTTATACCGCAATCGGAATCGACCATTTCGCCCTCCCTGGTGACAGCTTGTCGCTAGCCGCAGCTACCGGACATATGCGGCGGAATTTCCAAGGCTATACAGTCGAAACGGCCGACGCATTGATAGGTCTGGGAGCATCCTCGATTAGCCAATTACCGCAAGGTTACGTGCAGAACGACCCCGCAACTGCTTCCTACCAGCGCAAAGTCAACGCCGGAGAATTGGCCACGGTCCGCGGATTCGAACTGGCCGATGAAGACCGCATACGCGCACGCATCATTGAACTCCTGATGTGCAACTTTGCCTTTTCTTTCACCGAAATCGACAAGCAGTTCGGAAGTGCAGCGAATACAGTACTCGACGAAGCCCGTTACTTTGCCCAGGCGGATCCGGACGGAATGATCGAATATACCGGCGGCCTTTTTCAGGTTACCCCCAAGGGAAAACCATTTGTTCGCTCAATCGCATCGGTATTTGATGCTTATCTTGCCGCCGGAAACGCACGCTACTCTCAAGCGGTTTGATATGGCCCGATTGTCACGGTCGACAATATTCGCAAACCTATGATGCAATCTGCCACTGGCATTTGTGCCTCAATCTTTATATAGCGGTCTGAAATCACAGTTTGATAAGGAAGAACACGCGTGAGCGCTACATTTGACAAGGTCGCCGATATCATTGCTGAAACCAGCGAAATTGACCGGGACACCATTACTCCGCAAAGCCACACCATCGACGATCTCGGAATCGACAGTCTCGATTTCCTCGATATCGTTTTTGCAATCGACAAGGAATTCGGCATCAAGATTCCGCTTGAAAAGTGGACACAGGAAGTCAACGACGGCAAGGCAGCAACAGAAGATTATTTCGTTCTCGGAAATCTGTGCAAGCGTATCGATGAGTTGCATGCGGCCAAGGCCTGAGCAGCCACAGCCTGATGTTGCTTGAATACTTCCAGATGATCGATACCGTCAATCTGTTCGACCGTGAGGCCGGGCGATTGACAGCCGTGAGCACCGTTCCGGCAACAAGCCCTGTATTCGAAGGTCATTTTCCCGGCATGCCGTTGGTTCCGGGAGTCTTGCTGATTGAGACCATGGCGCAGGCCAGTGGTTTTTTGATCATCGGACAAAGCGATTTCTCGGAGATGGCTTTCCTGATGTCAGTCGACAAAGCCAAAATGCGGGATTTCGTGAAGCCTGAAACAGTGCTGGATGTGGAAGTCGAACTCATTCATGAAGGTTCGGGTTTTGCAGTCACCAAAGGGCGCATCACATCAGACGGCAAACCAGTTGCCGATTGCCAGTTGAAGTTCCGCACAATACCATTCAGCGAGACGCCGCTCGGGCCGGTGATTCTCAAAAGAGCCGACGAAGTGGGTCTGACAATCCCACAAACGAGCCAGGCGGGAGACACAACGTGAACACGCACGCCAATGAGGTCGTTATCACCGGAATAGGTATCGTAACTTCGCTGGGTATCGGCTGCGAGCGGCATGCCGGGCTGCTGGCCGATCCTCAGCCGATTGTTCCGGTACGCAGCACGAATATCGATCCGCCTTATGTTGTCCATCCGTTGCCGGAAATCGACTGGTCGGAACAGATACCGCGCCGGGGCGATCAACGTCAGATGGAAAACTGGCAACGCCTGGGTGTTTTTGCGGCCGGTCTTGCACTCGATGACGCTGGCCTCAAAGAAGACGCCGATGCTTGTAGCGACATGGACCTGATTGTGGCCGCGGGTGGTGGAGAAAGAGACGTCGCTGTTGATACGATGATCATCGAGGAATCGCGCAAGCGCAATGATCGCGAAGTCATGCTCAACGAAATGCTGACCACAGAGCTGCGTCCAACCCTGTTTCTGGCCCAACTCTCCAACCTTTTGGCCGGCAATATTTCCATCGTCCACAAAGTCACCGGATCATCACGCACTTTGATGGGCGAAGAAGGCGCCGGCATATCGGCCCTTGAAACAGCTCACGCACGTATTGCTGCTGGCCAGTCGACCCATTGCCTGACAGGGGCAGCGTTTATTGCAGAACGCCTCGATACGTTTTTGATGATTGAATCCCGCAATCTGAGCGATCGCAGACTTTCGTCGGAACCAGACCTCGCGACCGGCAATCCGGACGGAGTGGTCCTCGGAACTGCCGGCGTGTTTCTGGTGCTGGAATCCCGGCAGCGTGCTGAAGCGCGCGGCGCCAGAATATATGCGGTACTCGAAAATGTTGGCGGCGACAGGGGGCCACGTAACGAGCCCGCACTGACCGAAAGGCTGGACAGGATAGCAACAACGGTTGCACCGCAGGCAGAGGCCGTTGATCTGGTGATTGCCGGTGCTGCAGGTGAACCGGTTACCTCCGATATCGAGCAGGCGTTTTTATCCAGTCGTTTTCCCAACGCAGCCCTGCGCAGTCAGCGCGCAGCTTTCGGACATGGTATCGAAGCCCAGTTTCCACTGGCCATAGCCCTTGGAGCACTGGCAATTCACAACGACACCCCGGTCAGTCCTTTTGGGACCAATGGTGGGGAGAGCCCATCTGCAGCGACCAGATCAGCAGTGGTCACGACACTTGGCTTCCAGCGTGGCGAGGGCATGGCCCGGCTGGCGCGCAACGGTTGACGGAGAACAAGATGACAGCAGGAAAATTCACTGACCATCTTGGCCGGCCCATTGTAGCCGTTACAGGCATGGGCGTGGTTACCTCGCTCGGTCAGGGCATTGAAGACAATTGGTCAGCACTGACCGCAGGCAAATCCGGCATACACTCAATCACCCGCTTTCCCATCGATAAACTCTCGACGACAATTGCTGGGACCATTGATTTTGTCGATGTGCCTTCGCCTATCGCTGTCGAACGATCATTTGCCTATGCACGTGACACTGCACACGAAGCTATCGCCCAGGCTGGCTTGTCGGGTGATTTCCAGGGCCCTCTCTTCGTGGCGGCTCCTCCGGTAGAACCCGAATGGAGTCTGCGTTTTGCTGTTGGCGACCGGGTTCCCGAAGATCAGCGCAATGGCAATGCTTATGCCCAGTTTCTCTCGGTATTCAGACAACAACCAGATGAACATTTCTGGGAGTCCATGCTCTATGGAACAGTTTCAGAACGTCTGGCAGATTTGTTCGGCACCCGCGGCCTTCCGGTAACTGTGTCGACCGCTTGCGCATCTGGCGCCACGGCCATCCAGTTGGGTGTTGACGCGATCCGCCAGGGCAAGGCGGAGCGGACACTGGTCATCGGAACCGATGGCTCTGTTTCAGCGGAATCGCTGATCCGCTTCTCGCTTCTCTCCGCGTTGTCACGTCAAAATGAAAACCCTGAGGGGGCATCCAAGCCTTTCTCCGGCGATCGTGATGGCTTTGTTATGGCTGAAGGCGGTGCCACACTCGTACTGGAAACACTTGAAAGCGCCCTTTCCCGCGGTGCCAAGGTGTTGGGCATTCTCGCGGGATGCAAGGAAAAAGCGGACAGTTTTCACCGCACCCGGTCATCCCCGGATGGCGGACCGGCCATTGCCACCATCAAGGGCGCATTGGCGGATGCCGGGCTTCACGAAGACGGCATTGACTACATCAATGCCCATGGCACTTCCACACCGGAAAACGACAAGATGGAATATCTTGCACTTTCAGGCGTCTTCGGCGACCAACTGACCAATATTCCCGTTTCTTCCAACAAGTCGATGATTGGCCACACGCTGACCGCTGCCGGTGCCATTGAAGCCGTATTCTCACTCATGAGTATCCAAACCGGCACACTGCCACCAACGATCAATTACGACAATCCGGACCCGGCAATTCCGCTTGACACCATCCCCAACGTCAAGCGGGACAAACCCATAACAAGTGTACTTTCCAGCTCCTTTGGCTTCGGTGGACAAAATGCCTGCCTTGTCATGACGGCAGAACCCGCTTAATCCGACCTTCTGGAATATTGAACCAAGATGGAGATCCGGCCAAAACGCCGGGTACGAATTATGCAGGCATTGCAACTCATAGAAGATCGTCGACTGGAACTGGTCGATGTACCCGCCCCCGAAGCCCCGGGCTTGGGAGAAGTCACAGTCCGCATAGAGGCCGTGGCACTCAATCATATCGATGTTTGGGGCTGGCGCGGCATGGCGTTTGCCAAGCGCAAGCTGCCGCTGACCATTGGCGCAGAAGCAGCCGGCATTGTTGAAACTGTAGGCCCTGGCGTCAGTAATCTGCAGCCGGGCCAGCTGGTTTCAATCTACGGAGCGCGCACCTGTGGTCTTTGCCGTCCATGCCGCGAGGGTCGCGACAATTTATGCGAACACGTACAGGGTGTTCACGGATTTCACCTTGATGGCTTTGCCTGCGAGCTCATCAATCTGCCTGCACGGCTTCTGGTTCCAGCTCCTCCAGGCATAGATGCGGTCGCAGCAGCCCTTGCTCCGGTAACTTTCGGTACCGTCGAACACATGCTGTTTGACAATGCCAAGCTGCAGCCCGGAGAACATGTTCTGGTCCATGCAGGTGGCTCCGGCATTGGAACTGCCGCCATCCAATTAGCCAAAAAAATGGGCTGCACCGTCTACACCACCGTAGGTTCTGATGCCAAGATCGAACCCGCCAAGGCGCTGGGGGCCGATTATGTCATCAACTACCGTGAAGATCGCTTTGAAGGCGTGCTGCGCAAACTGACCAAGAAACGCGGTGTGGATGTCGTTTTCGAACACGTAGGCGCCGACACCTGGGCAGGCTCCATGTTCAGCCTAAAAAGGGGTGGCCGGCTCGTCACTTGCGGTTCTACTTCCGGCGTTTCGACCGAAATCAACCTGATGATGCTTTTCCAGCAACAATTGCGTCTCATTGGCTCTTTTGGCTGTCGAATGGAAAACATGGCCAATGCCATGGAAAAAATGGCCGCAGGCTTGGTCAAGCCGGTCATCGACACTGAAGTCGGTCTTGATGGCATCGACACAGCGCTTGAACGCATGGAGACGCGCGATGTATTTGGCAAGATCATTTTGAAACTGGCGTAATGGCAATCAAGTATCACAACGCTCCCAAAGCGCTTGTCCAAGCCTATTCGATATTCCGAAAGGTCCGCGACTGGATAATCGCGTTCCTTGCCATCAACATACTCAGAATTGCCTCCTGGTTTCCTGCCGATGCCTCGATCCAGTTTATTGACCGGATTGCACGACGTATCGGACCTCTCACACCGCGCCATAAGCTTGCCCTCAAGAACCTTGAAATGGCGTTCCCGGAAAAAACCCACGCTGAACATGAAAAAATAGCGCGCGACATGTGGGGCAACATGTCCCGCCTCGCCGTGGAATATGTTTTTCTCGATCGACTGTTCGATCTCGACTTGGAAAATCCCGCAAACAGTCGGATTGAAATCGATGGTGCAGAAATTTTTCAGCAACTGAAAGAAGCAGGAAAACCGTTCATCGTTTTCACCGCCCACACCGGAAATTTCGAACTACTGCCGATCGCCGCAGCCGCACATGGGCTGCAGGTTACCGCGTTGTTTCGCCCTCCCAACAATCCCTATATCGCTGAGCGGATTTTTGAAGCGCGTCGCCATCGCATGGGTGATCTTGTTCCCTCAATGGCAGGTGCGGCTTACGCGCTGGCCAAAAAGCTGGATGATGGTGAAGGCGTCGGTGTCCTCGTTGACCAGAAATTTCATCGCGGACCCATAACGACTTTCTTTGGTCACTCCACCAATAACAATCCGTTGCTGCCAAAACTGGCCCGCCAATTTGAATGCGAAGTCTTCCCGGCCCGCTGTATCAGACTTGCTGACAATCGGTTTCGTCTCATCATCGAACCTGCTCTGGACTTGCCCTACAAGGAAAATGGCCAGTTGAACGTGGATGCAACCTGCCAACTACTCAACGACAAGGTTGAGCTATGGGTTCGTGAATACCCTGGCCAGTGGCAGTGGTTTCACGACCGCTGGAACATCAAGCATCAAGTCTTGAAATGAATGAGCGGGACGCACGATTCGTGCCCCCCGCTTGTCAGTTTTTCGTAAATTCAAGCGTCAGTGCTTGATCACGATCCGGGTATTTGAGTTGCCTGTACGCTGAACCAGCGAGAAGAATTTCGCTGCATTGTCAGGGTGTAACCGGATGCAGCCATGCGATGCGACGCGCCCTAGACGTTTGAGGTCGTAGGTCCCGTGGACCGCATAGCCGCCGCGAAAAAACACCGAATATGGCATCGGCGCATTGTTATATTTGCGCGAACGATGATGCTTGGAAAGCCACTTGGGCGAATAGCTGCCGGTGGGTGTCCGGTAACCTTTGCGGCCTGTCGACACCTTCCAACGATACTTCACCGAACCGTTGTGGGATACAGTCATCGTTTGCGAAGACAAATCGACTTGAGCGACAAGGCGAGCTGCCTGCGCAACGGTACCAGAAATAAGAAAACTGAAAGCGATTGCCCCAGCCAGGAAGAACTTTTTCATGAAACTCTCCGTGCTTTAGCCAAAACCATAATTAGCCCCTGCTATAAATGTTATAGTCAAGCGGTTTTCAAATAAAGTTAAAAACTGCAACTGAAGTTAATCGAGTAAATTAACGTTTTGTTTTTATGAGATAATCAGGAAAAACACGAACCCTGTTGCGGCAATGACAGCAAGCAATCCATAGCTGGTAGAAGTAATTTCAATTGCAGCCCCCACATCCCGAACATCTGCATTTCGTCGCCCTGCTCCGTTCAAACAGGCTGCATTTACTTGAGCCTCGCCATAACTTCGCGGCCCACCCAAGGCCAAGCCCAACCCGCCAGCCATTGCGGCTTCCGGCCATCCGGCATTGGGCGAACGGTGAAGGCCGGCATCGCGCAGTACGGTTACCAATACCGATTGGCCTGTTTTTTTGCCGAGTAGAATTGCAGTCGCGAGGCCGATCAGGCCTGCGCTTAACCGGGCTGCGGGCCAGTTCAACACATCATCAAGCTGTGCAGCAGCGCGTCCAAAATCACGATGCCGGTCATTCATGTGCCCAATCATTGAATCAGCCGTGTTGACCAACTTGTATACCAGCAGTCCCGGCAAACCGCCCAATAAATACCAGAACATCGGCGCGACTACACCATCAGAGAAATTTTCGGCCAGACTTTCAATCGCAGCCCGGCAGATGCCCGGTTTATCCAATGTCTGAGGATCGCGCCCGACGATCTTCGAGACTGCCTTGCGTCCATCGACAAGCCCTCCTTCCCTTAGTCCGGCTATAACCGCACGAACGTGATCAAGCAGGCTTTTTTGAGCGAGGAATACCGACACAATGATGGCTTCAAACAGGAGACCAAACCAACCTGCAAGCGCCAACAGCCAGGACAGAGTTGCCCCGGCAGTTGCCACGAGGATTATCAGCACCGACAGGCTTATCACGCCTGAGAGCACCCTGTTGCGAGGCGAGGCTTCTTCGCGGTTGAAATGCTCATCGGAATAATCAATCAATCCACCGAACCAGGCCACAGGATGGGGAAAACGCCGCCACAGCCAATCAGGATCGCCGACAACCCGGTCGATCAACAATGCTAAAAGCAAGATCCCGAAGCGCATCAGCCGACCTCGGCGATGGCACGGGTCAAACATTGTTGCAGGCGAGTACCTTGCTGATGATTGCCAACCAGCCCAATCCGAACATGACTTGGCGAATGGCCGAACGCCCGGACGAGGATATGGTGCTCGGAAAGGCGCGCCTTGAAAGCAGAGCCATCTTCCACTTGAAGCAGGAAAAAAAGTGCAGTTTGTCCGACGATTTTACAGTCTGCCGCCTGAATTGCGGCAAAAGTGATAGCGTGGCACTCGGCGATAGCGTCACGTTGCGCGGCAACAAGGTCTAAACGCTCGAAAGCATGGCGGGCTATCTCCAGCGCCGGTCCCGATACGGCCCAGGGACCGAGCAGATCCCCGACTATTTCCGTCAATTCCGAAGATGCAAAAACAAATCCGAGCCGCAACCCGGCCAGACCGAAGAACTTGCCAAACGAACGCAGCACCACCAGACCGTCAATATTTCCGGTTTGAGAAACAACCGAAGTTTCAGGATGCATATCTGCAAAAGCTTCATCGACAACCGTCAACCGACGTCCGCGTGAGCGGGCAAACTCAGCAATTGTGTCGGTATCAAACTGCCTGCCATTCGGGTTGTTTGGGTTGGCCAACACCACGACAGCAAAATCAGCTGCCTCCGCAAGTTCGCTGACAGAAACCACCTCAAATCCAGCCCGCGAAAATGCCGCTTCATATTCGCCATAGGTCGGAGACAGGACTGCCACCCGGTTTGCATCCGATTGCAAGTGCTTTGCCAACCGCGGCAGATGCTGGATCGCCGCTTGGCTTCCCGGTGTTATCGCAGGAACGGATGCCCCATTGTAATGGTGCCGCGCCAGTTCTGCCACTTGGTTCGCAAAAGCAGGATCAGGCAGCAGCCGCCAGATATCATTACCCAGTTCAGGCAATGCCAATTGCACAGGGCTGATGCCAGTTGACAGATCCAACCAGTCGGCGCGATTGCCTCCATGGGCAGCAATTGCGGCTTGCAATGCGCCTCCGTGATCAATCATTTTCGCCCCGGTAAATGGCGAGATCGATAACATGCATGTAGGAACCGCTAACATTTCCGCGGCGTAGTCCTGCCGATCCAAGGCTGACACCCGCGGCATCCTCAACCTCAAACAGCCGGTCGGCTTCACCTTCCAGTGCTATGGTCGAATAGTGGAACTCATGTGCGGTCAAAGGCATTTCCCAGAAAAAGCCCTTGGCCGGTTTAAGTCTGCGATAGCCCAGATGCCGTTTCCGTTCTGCATAACTTGTCACCAACGGTAGCGTACCCAGCATTTCGTGCCGGATCCCCTCAGCGTCAATGAGACCCTCACCCAACACCATGAAGCCACCGCACTCACCGTATACCGGTATTCCCTTGGCAATGGCGGCGTGAATACCCGCACCAAACGTTTTCGCAGCAGCGATCTTGCCTGCGTGAAGTTCCGGGTATCCTCCCGAGAGCAACACAGCATCTGCTGCATCCGAGGGTTTTTCGTCATTGAGTGGAGAAAAAAAGCTGATTTCCGCCCCACGACGACGCCAACCAAAAAGCAGGTGCTCATAGACAAAGGAAAAAGCGATGTCGCGCGCAACGGCAATACGCTGACCAGGAGGCATCAACCGCGCAATATTGGCCGGTTGGGCAAAGGGCACGGAAAGACCGGCGAGCTTTATCAACCGGTCAACGTCCACATGACGTTCAACACGATCTGCAGCGGCTTCTATGAATGATTCCAAATTCGGGTTTTCACTCGCCTGAACAAGACCCAGATGCCGTTCTGGCACAGCCAAGCCCTTGTCACTCGGCATGGCGCCATAAACCGGAATGTTCGCTTCAGCCAGCGCGTGGCGCAACATGGCTTCGTGCCGGTCGCTGCCAACACGGTTAAGTATGACGCCGGACGTAAACACCTCTTCTGCGAAGTCAAAAAAACCACGGGCAAGTGCAGCCACGGAGTGCGACATCTTTGAGCAGTCAATGATCAGCACAACCGGCAAACCAAGACTCCGCGCCAGATCAGCAGATGAACCCGATCCGTCTGCCGCCCCATCATAAAGCCCCATCATGGCTTCGAGTACCAACAACCGGTCGCCTTGCGTGACCAGAGCTGCATTGGCACAAATGAGATCTTCGCGCATGGCCCAAGGATCGAAATTCAGGCAGTCTACTCCTGCTGCCACAGCATGAAAGGCTGGGTCAATGTAATCAGGCCCCGATTTCGCAGGCGCTACCGCAATCCCGCGCCGAACCAGTGCCCGGTTCAAACCAAGCGTAATGGTAGTCTTGCCTGAACCCGATTGGGGAGCGGCAATCATCAAACCCTTCATGCACTGTCCTTCTGGCTTTCTGAACGGCTTCCAAGTGGGTCGGGTGACAATATCCTGCCCTCAGAGGCACCCAACCAATCCAGCGCCTTGCGAAACTGGACAACCGGCCCAACCACCACAATTGCCGGTGGTTCAAGACCGGCGTTCTCGACATCACGAACCGAATTGCCAAGGGTGGTTTCAAGCACCGATTGCTGGGCAGTCGACGCATCGGTGACAAACGCCACAGGTTCGTCAGCTTTGCGTCCGGCAGCGATCAATCGATCGGCTATGGCACCGATATGTTTGATCGCCATATACATAACGATCACTTGACTGCCTTTAGCGACACCTTCCCAATTGATCCGGTCAGGCACCAGCCCGCTGGAACTGTGACCAGTCAGAAAAGTTACCGTATAGTTTGTTTCACGATGGGTGACAGGAATGCCCGCATAGGCCAGCCCGCCAATTCCGGCGGTTATCCCCGGTACAATGCGGAACGGGATCTTATGCTCAACCAGTGTGAGCGCTTCCTCACCACCGCGACCAAAGACAAATGGATCTCCACCCTTGAGCCGAAGCACCTTATTTCCGGCTTTTGCCAACTCCACCAGACGAAGAGAAATGTCGCGTTGCTTGGCTGAGGGCTTGCCACCACGCTTGCCCGCATACTCACTTATCGCATCCGGTTTCGCCATTGCCAGACACGCATCACTGACCAACGCATCATGAACGATCACGTCCGCCTGTGACAATGCATTAACAGCATGTAGCGTCAGCAGACCGGGGTCACCTGGCCCTGCGCCCACCAGCCAGACTTCCCCCGCTTTCATCGCTGGAAGTCCACCTGTGATATGTGCCAATCTGTCCGTCATGATCATCAACCCAATTCAATGCTTTCTGGTCTATCGCGCAGCGGCTATATCGGCAATCGCAAAAGCCGAATAAGGTAAGAGTAATGTCGACCGAAATTGCACCCAACCAAGCGGAAAACGCACGCGGACTCCGCCGCGGCTGGACCACAGGTTCTTGCGCAACCGCAGCCACCAAGGCTGCGCTGACTGCATTGCTCAGCGGCGACTTCCCTGACCCGGTATCCATTACTTTGCCAAAAGGACAAACTCCATCATTCGCGCTGGCCCGCCAGGCACTGGACGGTGAAATTTCCATGGCCGCAATCATCAAGGATGCGGGCGATGATCCCGACGTGACACATGGTGCAACGATCATATCCAAAGTAAAAAAAGGCCCAGACGGCACCGGCATCGTCTTCCGCGCTGGTCCAGGCGTCGGAATGGTGACCTTGCCCGGTCTTCCTGTGCCGCCGGGAGAACCAGCGATCAATCCTGTTCCACGCAAGATGATGGTTGAAGTTGTTGAATCACTTTGCGCGCAATACGGCATAAACCCCGATATCGAAATAGAAATTTCAATCCCTGACGGACAGGCACTGGCCTCTCAAACATGGAATCCGCGCCTGGGGATTATAGGCGGACTGTCAATCCTCGGCACCACCGGCATCGTCAATCCGTTCTCCTGCGCGGCATGGATTCACTCGATCCACCGTGGTATTGATGTGGCCCGCGCCGCCGGTCTAACCCATGTTCTGGGTTCCACCGGATCAACATCGGAAGCCACCGCACAAAAGCTCTATGACCTGCCGGATATCGCCTGTCTTGACATGGGAGATTTCGCTGGTGGCTTGTTGAAATATTTACGCGCCCACCCGATTCCCCGCCTGACTATTGCAGGAGGGTTTGCCAAATTGACCAAGCTCGCCCAAGGCGCAATGGACCTGCATTCAGGCCGCAGCCAGGTTGATTTCGACTGGTTGGCAGACCGCGCGCGTAATCTGGGCGGCCCGGAAAAACTGGCAACTGAAATCGCAGGAGCCAACACAGCACTTGAAGTGCTCACATTGGCTCAGGATGCTGGGATTGAGCTTCCAAAACTCGTTGCGGAACAGGCCCGGAAACAGGCCATGACCTTGTTGCGCAGTGATGAGGTTTCAGTCGATATTCTGGTCACTGACCGGGAAGGCAATATTCTGACGCGCAGCGAAAATGCAAATGACTGAAAACATCCTCATACTTGGCGGCACCATGGAGGCGGCCGAATTGGCAGAACGCCTCACCGCAGATGGCCATGCTGTGACTACATCCTTGGCCGGGCGTACACTGAAGCCAAAACAATTGCCGGGAAAAATCCGCTCCGGCGGCTTCGGTGGCGCCAGGGGATTGGCCACCTATCTGACCGAAGAGAAAATCACCAGACTCATCGACGCAACCCATCCATTTGCAGAACAGATTTCAGCCAATGCGGCAATAGCAGCCAAACAGACCGGCATTCCGTTCTCTGCCCTTCGCCGCCCAGCTTGGCGGGCCTATGAGGATGACAGATGGCAGATGGTCAAATCCTTGGAAGCAGCAGTCGATGCCGTGCCCGATGCGGCAACCGCATTTCTGGCGCTGGGCAGCCAACACATCGGTGCTTTTGCCGTTCGCCCGGATTGTGATTTCATTACCCGCATGGTTGACCAACCAACCGAACCGCTGACCTTTTCGGCCAAACTCATTCTCGGACGCCCCAGCAATGACCCGGCCCAAGAAGCCAGAATATTTGCCGATAACGGGGTAACTTGTCTCGTATGTCGCAATTCAGGGGGAAAGGGCGGCTATGCGAAAATTATCGCCGCCCGTGATCTGGTGTTGCCGGTTATCATGATTGATCGCCCGCAGCTTGGTTCGACCGTCGGTTACGAGACAGTCGACGAGCTGGTCACCAACTTTAAGCTTTAGCGACTTTCTTTTTCTTGCCGACATTCCTCAGCACATGGGAATAGTCTGCGTTGTAGAGATCGCTGTCTCTGAAGGCGACGTCACCGAATACCTTTCCAACCATGATCAAGGCCGTGCGGGTAATCTTGTTGGCGCGCACCACATCTTTCATTTCTGCAAGCGTAGTGCGGATATAAAGTTCATCAGGCCATGTCGCGCGATAGGCAACAACCACCGGGCAGTCATCCCCGTAATAGGGTTCAAGTGCCCGGCGCACATAGTCGAGATTGCGCACTGACAAGTGGATTGCGAGTGTCGCCCGCGACTGACCGAGAATTTCCAACTGTTCGCCGTCCGGCATGCATGAGGCTTTCATCCCAGTGCGGGTGATGATGATGGTTTGAGCTATTTCCGGCAGTGTCAACTCGGTAGCAAGCTTTGCGGCCACACCAGCAAACGCCGGCACACCAGGCACCACTTCGTAGGTGATACCGAGCGCATCAAGACGTCGCATCTGTTCAGCAACTGCGCCGTAAATCGAAGGGTCGCCAGAGTGCACACGCGCAACGTCTTGCCCTGCGTCATGCGCTTTGGACATCTCAGTGATGATGGCATCAAGGTGCATCGGTGCCGTATCCATCACCAGAGCACCTTCAGGTGCTGCAGCGATGATTTCTTCAGGTACCAGAGAGCCAGCGTAAAGACAGACATTGCATCGCTCGATCAGTTTAAGTCCGCGCACGGTGATCAGATCGGCAGCACCTGGACCGGCACCAATAAAATAGACGGTCATTCTGCCGCTCCCTTGAAATTCATTGCACTACTCTCCTTGCGCGCATAGCCGCGTGGTGTGTAGACCCAATCACGCCCGTCGCCTGTGGTTGTCACTGCTGTGTTCGATGATCCGGCAATCACCACGGTCAGCATGTCGACATCGTCCACATTGAGCCCGCCCAATGGCACCACCCGCACCTTCTCACCGTCCCGCCCCAGATTGGTCGCGAGAATGACTGGCGTATCGGTCGGGCGGTATTTCAAGAGTTCATCGCGTGCCCAGGCCAATTGAGTGCGCCGTTTCTTGGAAACCGGATTGTAAAAGGCGACCACAAAATCGCCCTCGCCAGCTGCCTTGACCCGACGTTGGATATCTTCCCAGGGTGTAAGCAGGTCCGACAGCGAGATGGTGCAGAAATCATGACCCAATGGCGCACCGGCGCGTGCGGCAGCGGCCTGAAGTGCAGATATTCCCGGACTGACTGCAATCTCGATCCGCCGCGCAGCGTGAGCCAAACCATTTTCGCCATCGGCCTTTTCAAGCAGCTCAAACACCAGCGTTGCCATGGCGTAGATCCCGGCGTCACCCGAACACACCAGCGCCACATCCCGGCCCTCACCGGCCAGCTCCATGGCGTGGTGCACCCGCGCCTCTTCTTTGCCAAGATCGAAATCATGGCGTTGTTTGCCATTGGCCAGCGGTCCCAACAAATCAAGGTAAAGCGAGTAACCAACCACATCAGTAGAGGCCGCAACCATCCGGCTGACCTCTGGTGAACGCCATTCCTCGCCACCCGGCCCGATTCCGACCACGAACAGTTTTCCCCGCGCCCTGCCGGGTAAATTCTCTGAGGTAAAAACTTCGCCCGCACGCGCCACCGCGGCAGTTGCCCGTCTGGATTTTTGTTTTGCGACAACCAGCGCTCCAGCGGCACCCGCCGCAGCCAGCGCCGCACCTTCTGACACGCCGTGGCAACCGACCTCGGCAAATACAACCTCGGACGGATTTCGCAGCCGTGGAGTTTCTGCTTCCAGCATTTCTGCAGTGAAAAACCTCGCCGGGCATCTTAGGCGTTCAGCCACTTGCAATAGTGCAGCCTCATCGGCTTTGACGTCAATGGAGACCACAGCGCCAATCGCTTCTTGAGCGAGATCAGCCACGCTCAAAGTTTCCTGCACCAGTTGCCAGACTTCTTCGACATCACAACCGCGCTCGCAGCCCAAACCCAACGCCAATTGCCGTGGACGATAAAGCAATCCGCCCCCAGGATCTGCACTTTTGCGGTCAGACAATGTGAGTAAAACCTTGCCGTCTTCTGCAAATGGAAGTTGCGACTGAGCCAGCCAATTGTCCTTTGATAATCCAGGGTCAACAACCAGCCGCGCCGAAGCGCCACCAACAAGGTCAGCCATCACCCGTTTGGCGTCATCCGGATTGACCAGCACATACCCTGCAGGCGGCGCATCCAGCGCAATACCGAATTTCAGATCACCCGCTGTCGTGATCGCCGCAATTCCGTCCATTGCTAAGGCAATCGTTCGCGCCAGATCATTGGCACCATGATGCCCCCCCAAAAGCGGCACCACTGCTGAACCATCCTCTGCGACTGCCACCACCGGTGGCTCGCTATGCTTATCGGCCAAAGCCGGAGCCAACAGGCGTATCAGAGCACCCGACGCCATAACTGCGACAATTGCGCGGCCTTCAGTAAACAGCATCCGCAAATGGGAACCGACATCATCAAAACCAACGTCGGCGTCAACAACACGGCGGGCGAGCCCATGTATTTCGCCTTCGACAATCGATGCCAGTTTCTCCGCCAGCGGTTTGGCGTTTTCCGACAAGATGATGATGGCAGGTTTGGTATTCATATCGCATCTCCGGCAGACTGGTTACGCCCGCTCTTGTTCTGAATTTTGCTCTTTTTGGTCCAGTTCTCAGAACCGGAATAAATCAGGATCATCGAGAAATAGGGGGCTGAATCATCGGTAGTGTCTGCAAGCGGCATCACCCGCTCTTCCCGCAGGCTCACCCGTTCGGCATAGATCGCATTCGCCATCAGACCGGCCGCATCAATCAACGCTTTAATCCGTGCAAAATGCCGCCCCACTTTCATGATCACCGCCGACTGGCTGTGAGCCAACCGCGCCAATATCTCATCATCAGGCAATGGACCCGGTATGATTGTCATCACATCATTGCGCGCTGAAAGCGGCCGCTGAGCGGCACAGGCTGCAGCCATGATTGACGACACACCAGGTACGATTTCCGCCTTGTAGCGACCCGCCAACCGCTCAAACAGATACATGAACGAACCATAGAAAAACGGATCACCCTCGCACAACACGGCGACATCGCGCCCCCCGTCCAGATGCCTGGAAACTTCTTTCGCTGCCCAATCATAGACCTCCTGAGCCGGAAACCGCTCAACCCGCATCGGCATTCGAATGGCAATCTCGATCTGGTCGCCGGGCAAATGCGGAGCGGCAATGGACCGGGCGAAACTGTCGCCGATATCAGGTGCAGGCCATGCAATGACCGGAACCGACCTGAGCAATCGCACTGCCTTCAGCGTCAGCAACTCCGGGTCACCCGGGCCAAGCCCAATTCCGTAAAGTTTGCCGCTCATATCGACGCCCTCTTGCGCACAGACCAGAGAGTGACAGGCATCAGTGGTTTCCAACCGCTAAAACGTCCAACAGGCTCGGCGCGACTGACTTGCATCCGGATTAATTCGCCGCCATGGACTGAATGGAGATGAAGCAAACGCGCCTCGCCCTCCAGCGTGATCGAATTGGCCACCAGCCGACCGCCCGGTTTGAGTGCACTCCAAGCTTCATCGAATACCAACGGGTCCGATATCCCGCCACCGATGAAAACTGCATCGGGCCTAGCCAGTCCGGCAAGTGCCGTTGGGGCCTTGCCCTCAATGATTTCCAGTGTTGGCGTACCGAGAGCCAGCGCGTTGGCCGCAATTCTCGCGGCACGCTCACCGTCAGACTCAATGGCGATCGCGTGTGCACTGCTGGCGCCGCGCATCCACTCAATGGCAACAGAGCCATTGCCCGCGCCAATATCCCACAACAGCGCACCGGGGTAAGGCCGGAGATGGGCCAGCGTAATTGCGCGCACTTCCTGTTTGGTCAGCTGACCGTCATGCTCGAAAGCAGCGTCCGGCAAGCCGGGAACAGGCGCCAAAATCTCGGCTTCTGCGTCTGCCACACATTCCACCGCCAGCGTGTTGAATGCCGCATATTCCTTTTTGTCAGCAAGCACTTCACGAGCGGCCATCTGTGAAATCCGCTCCTCCGCTCCGCCCATATGTTCCAACACGGTCATCATCGAAGCGCCATAGCCGCGTTCAACCAGGATGCGCGCAGATTCACCAATCGTGCGTCCAGTCGATGTCAGAGCAATAATGCGCCGCCCCGGCGAAAGATGTGCAGACAAGCCATGTACAGACCTCCCATGCAACGAAATGGAGGCCACCTCCTGCAACGCCCAACCAAGGCGGGCGGCCGCCAGTGAGAATGCCGATGGCGTGGGGATTACCCGCATCTCGCTGGGTTCGATATGACGCATCATCGTAGCCCCGATGCCAAATTGCATCGGATCCCCAGTAGCCAATATCGTCACCGGCTGTCCGCGGCGCTCAAGCAGAAATTTGATGGTTGGTTGGACCCCGAAAGTCCACGGAATGACTTCTTTCTCGCCGCATTCAATGTTGGCTAGCACCCGCTCAGGCGCGATAATGGTCTTTGCCGCGTCAAACAGATTTCGTGCCGTTGGTGTCAGGCTGTCGAGCCCATTATCACCAACACCAAGCAGCGTGAGCCAAGGACCATCAACCATGGTTCTCCAACCCCGCAGCCAATCCGTTGAGTGCGGCAGCAGCAATGGCACTTCCGCCGCGCCTGCCCCTGATTGCGAGATATGGCACGCCTCGGGAATTGGAGATCAGTTCCGCTTTGGACTCTTCTGCGCCAACAAAGCCAACCGGAGCTCCAATGATTGCCGCAGGCTTGGGAGCACCTTCATCAATCCGTTCGAGCAAGCGAAACAGCGCGGTTGGCGCATTGCCGATTACCACAACCGCATCGGCCATACGTTCACCCCAAAGGTCTACCTGAGCTGCTGATCGTGTGGTGTTTTGTGCCTTGGCAAAATCTGCCACTTCCGGCTCGCCAATCAGGCAGACCAACTCGTTGTTGGCAGACAGCAACCGCCGGATTATACCGCGGCGTACCATTTCCACATCACACAAGACCGGTGCGCCTGCGGACAAAGCTGCCCGTCCTCTTTCGGCAAAACCACCAAACACGGCAACATCACCTGCCAGATCGGTCATACCGCAAGCATGAATGAGGCGGATAACAATATCGCAGGTTGCAGCATCAAAACGCGTCAGATCTGCCTCGGCTCTTATGGTGGCAAAAGACTGTCGATAAATCGCGCCGGGATCGCGTTCGTAACTTGCTGCCATCATCCCGCTTTCGGCTTTTCCATCGATTTTGGTCCCAATGGATGGTCTGCATGAGGATAAGGATGGTGGTGATGGTCATGACTATGGTCATGCGAATGACCTTCATCGTGGTCATGGTGATGATGATGGACCGGCTCCAGTGGATTAGGCTCCGCATGGGAATGCACAGGTGTCCACGGCAATCCGTGTTTCTTGCAGAAATCCTCCTCACGACAAGAGGCATCGCAATCACCACCGCAAGGGCAATTTTCCAGTCCGCCGCCAATGCCTTCAACGTGGTGGTGATGGCTTTCCTGCGGCAGCCCTACCTCGGCTTCAAAGCCAAGCACCTGCTCACGATATTTGCACATTTGGCAATTCATCAGCGCTTGCCCGTCGACAATCTCCTGCACCCGGTCCTGAAATGTATCCAGAACCAACGGATGGTCGCTCAAATAGGGTGCCTTGATGAATTCAATTTCTGGATATTTCGCAGCTACTTCGTCAGTCTGCGTATAAATCCGCTTCACCAGCACTCCGGTGAACAAGAAATACGGGAACACGATGATACGCTTGTAACCAAGCCTCGCTGCATGCTCGAGACCCGGCCCGACCAATGGAAATGTAACTCCGGAATAGCAGGTCTCTGCCCAGCCGAAACCAAAACCCTCCCAAAGCATTCGCATGACTTTTGAAACATTGGAATTGGCGTCGGGATCAGAGGCGCCACGCCCGACAACCATCAGCAGCGTATCGTGTTGATTGACGGGCCCATTCTCATGGTCGGCCCGTGCGATCGCTTCTTTGATACGCGCGCCCGCTGCCCTGATCATCTTCAGATCGATACCCAGTTCACGGCCATAAGATACCACCATTTCAGGGTTTTGAGCCTGATAGGTATTGAGCACCGAGGGGATATCGTTCTTGGCATGTCCGGCTGCAAACAACATGCCCGGCACAGCCAGGACACGTTCCACTCCCTGCGCTTTGAGTTTATCCAGCCCCTCGGAAATCACAGGATTGCAGAATTCCAGATAGCCATATTCCACAGGCAAATCAGGATAGCGCGCCCGAAGGCCTTCTGCCACGGTTGCAAATTCGCGCGCAGCGTTCTGGTTGCGGCTGCCATGGCCACAAACCATGATTCCGGTCTTCGTCATTTTGTCGCTACCTCTTTGCTCAGCTTTGAGCTTTGCTTTCGTCGCCCGCTGTCGAAGCACCTTCGGATGCTTTGTCCGAGTTGCGTTTCTGCCGCCGTTTACGAGCCCAAACCGCCACCGCAGTGGCACCGGCAATCGCTGCCCAGCCTATCCAATGGGTGTGGCCGGCCAACTCGCCAACATGCCCACCATGGGCAAATGCTGGCCCAGCCGAAAGCAGGACGTAAGGAAATGAGAAAGGTATAAAGCGCATATCGGTCTCCAGGCAGCGAAATAAGGTGCTCGCAACGCCGGACAAGCCTCGTAAATCACAAGACCTTTCACCGAACCAAACAGCTCCGGACTTGACCCTCGAAATGAGTCGATCGCACCAGAATATCTCTCAGCCTGTTGTCAGGCACTGTCGAACAATTGGAATAACTTTAGGAGGAGTAACCCGGCGCGTCAAATTCTCTCTGCGTCAAAATAGACCTCATTCACGTCATTATCGGCCAACGAGATCGCAAACTGATCGCCAATCAAGATTAGTGTGCTATTCGAGACCAAGCTGGCGCGCTGTTTCGTGAAATAATTTCCGCTCTTCTTCGCTGACTTCACCATCTGAGCGCGCAATCGTCGCCATATGATCCATGATTTCCCGGCGGCGAAGTTCGGACAGCCCAGCAAGCATATGTGCGGCCTGTTCATTTGTCGTTTCATAGCCAAAATCATCAAGGAAATGAACAATGTCGCCTGCTTCGTCCTCGTTCAAACCAAGTGCGCGTGAGCATATGGATTTGAATGCTAAGGCTTCCGCCGGTTTAATCCCGCGATCCGCAAAACTCATCCGTACAAGCAACAGCAATTCGGCCATCAACGCCGGATCATCAGCCACCTTTTCTACTGAGGATTTTCCGGTAATCAACTCGCGAAGTTGTGCAAGCAGCCCAGGCTTTGCAGTCTCGTTCATTCATCCCTCATCGATCTGCAGCATCCTGCTGCAATAGTTTTGCTGTCATTGCCACCAGTCGAACAGCTTGTTCCGGATCGCCACACCCGGCCTCCGCCATCTCGCTCATCATACCTAACAGCCGGCTGCGTGCCAGACTATCCAATCGTTTGAGCAAAAAGAACATTTGGGTTTCCGCCATCAGCCCCTTTGGAGATTCCAGCAACACGTGCAATGCGGGCAATTGGTTGGCGCCAACACCAAACTCCCGCTCACAGATTACCCTGAAAGCAGCGAGCTCTGGCTCAGCCACGTGACCGTCAGCCAGAACCACCCGAAACAGCAAGAGAATTTGAGCGAGGCTCACGGGATCTTCGGCCAACCTTCGAACGGCGGAATTGTTTCCCGACCGCAAAGCCCACAACGCATCGATCTTTTCACCGAGACTCAAGCGCACCCCCGCTTTTTTCTGCTGGTGATTCTTTCGTTATCCCAGCGTAGAAACACGCGGGCGCTTGTCTAGTGACCAACACCGTGCAACTGTCGTCTGTCCCCGCCAAAAAGCGCTTTTCATGCACGATTTACCGCTCTACTTGTTGGTTTTCCTGATTATAGCTGCATTTGCTGCGGGTTTCGTTGATTCGATAGCTGGCGGCGGAGGGCTCATCACCATCCCAGCCTTGTTGATCGTTGGCTTTCCACCTGTTGCAGCACTTGGGACAAACAAGC
>Ga0209344_10000127_pt1 | contig 154126 bp, 145 predicted proteins | sample Cruoilmetagenom6_FD_187293 | JGI IMG/M metagenome (GOLD analysis project Ga0209344, IMG submission 187293) | Oil polluted marine microbial communities from Coal Oil Point, Santa Barbara, California, USA - Santa Barbara Oil Seep Sample 6 (SPAdes)... | ecosystem: Environmental > Aquatic >...
AGGATGCATTTGCAGCCTCAATGGTTGGCTGGGAAGCAATCTGGACATAATAACCGCCCGCATTGGCAGGAGCTGCCGCCGCTGCTTCGGGCTGTGCAGCAGCAACTTGCGGTGAAGCGGCGGTTTCCTGCTCGCCCTGCGTTCCACTTACACGACCCGTCTCGCTGACCTGGCCAACCACATTGACCGGCTGTTCCGACGGACGTGTCTGGGGTACTGGCGCTTTGCTGATCGTCACAGTCTTGACGACCCGTACCGGCGCCAGGGTCTCATTGCCGGTCGTTGTTTCAGTTTCAGCAGACTGTTCGTCGGTATCAGCCGCGCCGTTGGCAGCAGCTGTCGCAACTGCCGTCGAAGATGCTTGTTCGGAAGTTTGTGTTTCAGCAACTTCTGCCGGTTCAGTGGCGGCAGCAGGTTCTGCAACTGGCGCTGCAGCAATTGGTGCCGCTGTTTCAGGCTGAACCTCCGGTTCGGACGCAACAGCCATTTCCGGCTCTTCGCGAGGTACAATTGTGCCGTCCGGACGCACGACCATCGTGCGCACCTTGCGTGGTGAGATGACCGGATTTGCCTGACCGGGATCAGTAACGCCGCTATCAGTGTCTTCAGCGGTCAGCCTAGCTTCACCCTTGTCGGAGGCTTCACCTTCGCGACCTTCCAACGGCAACAATTCCGGATCGATGGTTTTTTGAACCACATCAACCGGTTCTTCGGCACTGTCATTCAAATTTCTCTGATCAACAGATCCGTTCTGATTTCCGTCAACCTTGTCATAAACGGCCTTGTCCTGATTGGGCACATTAGTGCCACCCGGATTTTCGGGCAAAACCTTGACCGGCTCCTTGTCAGCCATGATGATCTTGGGGCCATCAGAACTTGCAGAACCGCCGGAAAGCCAGCTCCAACCGAAAGCGATGCCACCAAACACCACAGCCAGACCCAACACCACCGCCGCGATCACAGGACCCTGTTTGTTATGACCACCATCGCCGGTTCGTGCCACCGGCTCGCGTAACGCAGCATCAGCATCAACAGGCACCGGACGTGGTCTGTAAGGCCCACCGATCACGTTTCCGCCGGTTAGCCCGAGATCATTTTCCAGATCTGCATACTCTTCATTGGCATCGCTTGCATTCACTCGCGCGTCTTGCTGCCTGCCAATTGAACCGCCTCGAAAGAGGTCTGCGCTTGCACCGGCCGCGCCACCACTGTCAGCATCAACCAAAGAGGCAAACTCACCATCCAGATCATCGTCAAAATAGGCTTTTATCCCGGCTTCGGAGCGCGGTTCGTCTAGTGGCAAGTCGGGCACATCAAACTCGCCGACAAAACCGGGTGCGTTGCCCGTGTCGTTGATGGCATTTTCATCAAATATATCGCTGCCCATATCATGGGTTTGGACTTCCACGCCTCCTGACACACTTCCATAACCTCGAGTATCGAGAAAGCCTGCCTGCGCAGCGGGAAACGGTAATACATCACCATGAGAACCGCCTGACTGGCCGGCGTCTGACACGTCCCCGGACGATGCGCTTTCCCGGTCTTGGCTATCGTTTTCATCAATTCCAAGCGCGTCGAGCCATTCAGTCTCATCGAATGCCGGTTCAGAGGTCGGGTCAATATCCCGATCCAAATCACTGCCGTCCTGGTCCTTTCCGGGTTGACTTGAGCCAACCAGTTCGATCCCGGCAGCGATTGCCGCTGAAGCGCCAAAAAGACCTTTCGAATTATTATCATCCTGATCAGGCGGATATTCCGGCCATATGAGGTTTTCATCTGCAACCTCAGACGTCTCATTGGACGGAGTAGCCTCCGGCGCGCTCTCAGGAAGAAAATCAGTAAATGCGGAAGCTATTTGATCTTGGCCGACAGGCTCAACCGCGGCTTCACCCGCAAGATTGCTCACTTCTGGCTCGGCATCTTCATCGAGATCCAGTTCGAATTCATCCTCTACGAGAAACGAAGCCGCAGCATCATCAAAATCAGCCTCGAGCTCATCTAACGGATCAACAGAATGATCTTGAATTTCGGAAGACACCGAAGAAACTTCAATTTCCGTGCCTTCATCTCCATCAACCTCACCAAGACGTTCAGATAACATGTCTTCGATGGATCGCGATTCGTCAGGTGCCTGCGCTTCCACAGTGGACTGACTATGACCAGCAGATTGATCTTCTTCGAAAGTCCGATCGTCGGAAAGAGAATCAACCTCTTCCCAAGGCTGTTCTACAGTTGCCTCGACTGAAATTTCCTCAGGTCCATCAAATTCAAATGGGCTGATGTCTGGTTCATCAATCAAGTCAGAGTCATCGGCCTCAGGCCACTGTGTCATTCCTGCGGATGCAGGTTCATCAAAAGTATCGGTAGCCGATGCATCATCGCGGGCGGGCATATCAAATCGCGCCATATCGGCCAAAATATCGTCATCACGAGGTGGCTCAAAAGCCGGATGCTGAGTTGTCGTGGCAGTACTTTCGTTCTCGCCGGGGTATTCATTCACCTTGGTGGCGATAGCTTCCTCGCCTGTTGTTTCACCAACGATCTCATCCCAGGCCGCATCATCCCAATCAGCCTGGGTCTTGTCCCAATCCGCAGCAACATCAACGTCATCGGTTCTGACTTCCTCAACCAGAAGCTCATCAGCAGAAATTGATAATTCCTGCTCCAGCGCTTCAAACAAGGCTTCATCAGGTAGATCAGGCAAGTTCGGCTCATCAGCCTGCTCTTGATGATTTAAAAATCCAGCCTCCGCCAGATTCTCCGGTACATCCGGCAGATGGGGATCGGATGAACTCTCAAAACTTCCCGTGACTTCACTCTCTGGATAACCATCGTCCGCGGGTCGCTCTGTCAGCCAATCGTCAGACACAACGGGTTCTTGCGATTCGGCATTCTCGGGAACAGCTTTGGCCTCCGCCCTTGGGTCCGACTGATCCGAATCCTGGTGATCAGAGTCCGAATTATCACCCCCCAACTCCCGCAAGAGCTCGGCTTCCAGATCGATGGAAACATCGCTGTCGTCTGGATCACTGATGTCGGCGGTGGCGCTCTTTGCTTCAGCCGGGCGGTCATACCCGATGATCCGCGCAAGCTCTGCCAGCGGATCGTTGTCAGCGATCTCGCTTTCGCGATTGCGTGTTTTTTCGTCGTAATGATCAGCCATTTTCACTCACATACTCAGCTACGGCGTTCCTGCCAGAGCAATGTGGGCAAATGGTGACGTCAGCGCATTTCGTCCGGTGCGTCGGTACCTATGATCGACAATCCGGACTTCAAAACGCTGGACACGGCGTACACCAAACCCATTCTTGCTAGGGTCAATTGTCGGTTTTTATCGTTAACAAACCGTAATTCAGGGGTTTCACGTCCTTTATTCCAGTGCGAATGGAAAACACTGGCCAAATCATAAAGGTAAAAAGCGAGCCTGTGCGGCTCCTGACCATGGGTCGCCGCTTCAATAATCCGCGGGAATTCCGCCAGCTTGGCGATGATCGACATTTCACTCTCATCGGTGAGCAATGAAAAATCCTGCTGCGCCAACGCCTCTCCCGTTTCATCGAACGCACCAAAAACTTCAGTGGTCTGACGAAACACCGAACTGCACCGCGCATGGGCATATTGAACATAGAAAACCGGGTTGTCCTTTGACTGCTCAGTCACTTTTGCAAAGTCAAAATCCAGTGCTTCACTGCTTTTCCTGAACAACATCATGAAACGTACCGGATCACGGCCAACTTCATCAACCACGTCACGCAGCGTAACAAACTCACCTGACCGTTTGGACATTTGGACCGGCTCGCCTTCGCGGAACAACTTGACCATCTGGCAAAGCAGGACCGTTAGTTTGACAGAACCGCCGGACACAGCTTTCGCCACTGCTTCCAACCGTTTGACATAGCCGCCGTGATCAGCACCGAGCACATAGATCACTTCATCATAGCCGCGTGAGAACTTGTCGTAGAAATAAGCCACATCGGCAGCAAAATAGGTGTAGGCGCCATCTGATTTGATCAACGGACGGTCGATGTCATCGCCTATCTCCGTCGAACGGAAAAGCGTTTGCTCACGGTCTTCCCAATCATCAGGCAGTTGCCCCTTCGGTGGCGGCAATTTACCTTTGTAAACATGCCCCTTGTAGGTCAGCTCATTGATGGCCTTGCGAATTGCCTTTTCACCATCGGCATGCAGTGTCCGCTCGGAAAAGAACACATCATGCCTGATATTCAGCGCAGCCAGGTCGGCACGGATCATGTCCATCATCATGGCGATGGTCTTTTCCTTGACGATGTTCAACCGCTCTTCTTCGGACCGTGTGAACAGTCCCCCGGCATATTCATCAGCCAGCGCCTGACCGACAGGCTTGAGATAGTCGCCAGGATAAAGCCCGGACGGAATCGCATCGATTTTTTCGCCGAGCGCTTCGCGGTAGCGCATCAACACCGATTGCGCCAAAACATTGATCTGCGCGCCTGCATCGTTGATATAATATTCCTTGTCGACCTCGTAGCCGGCAAACCCCATCAGATTGGCAAGCGCATCGCCAACCACCGCCCCCCGGCAATGGCCTACATGCATCGGACCAGTTGGATTGGCCGAAACATACTCCACATTTACCTTTTTGCCCGCGCCCATATCTGATCGACCGTAATCGGTACCCTTGCGGCAGATATCGCCAACAATCCGCTGCCAATAACCCACCGACAAACGGAAATTCAAAAATCCGGGACCAGCAACAGTCGTCTCCACCACATCCGCGTCATCGACAAAACAACGCGCAATTTGTTCGGCCAATGCCCGTGGATTGGTTTTTAGCGGCTTGGCCAACACCATTGCTGCATTTGTGGAAAGGTCTCCGTGGGCAGAATCGCGCGGTGGCTCTACCGTCATTCGCGCAAAGCTGACATCCGAATTTGCGTCCTTGACGAGGTCGAGCGATCCGATCGCTGCTTGAATTCTTCTTTCAAAGTCTTTGAAAAGATTCATATCTAAAACATCCGCATGGAAGTGTCCGGCGCTGATTTGCACCTGGAGGAAGCCGCCAGTCCCTGGCTGCCGTTATGAGGCTGAAAGTCTGAATTGGCCGCTGCCTATCGTAAATCAGGTGTTCGGTCAAACAAACGTCGGTGTGCGGCCAGTGCATAGGTATCTGTCATTCCGGCGATGTAATCACGGACATAACGGGCCCGCCGCTTTTCGGAGACGTCTTTGAGTTCGATCGTCCACCGTGCTTCTCCCATCAACGATGGGTCGGCCATATAAGCTCCGAACAATTCACGTATGACCGTTGCCGCCTCTCGCCGAATGATCATGACATCGGGATGTCGGTAAAGATTGGTGTAAAGGAACGACTTGATAGCCTTCTCTGCTGCTGCCATTTCCGGACCAAATTGCACGATTGTCCTGCCCGCCTGGCGCACATCATCTGCACATTCGGGCTTTATTTCGGCCAGATTCTGTTGCGCCATGCCAATTACATCTTCCACCATCGCAGTGATCTGACGTCGATTGATCTCATGAACCAGCCGTGTGTCATCGATGTGGGGATAGAGCGATCTCACCTCAGCCAAAAATCCCGAAATCAGCGGCAAATCCTCCAGCATTTCAAGGGTGATCAGCCCAGACCGCAACCCATCATCAATATCATGGGTATTGTAGGCTATGTCATCGGCAATCGCAGCTGACTGCGCTTCAATCCCTGCATGGCTCCATAGCCATAGGTCCTGAAGTTCGTTGTAATGACGTATGGGCTCCGGCAACGGCTTGTCTCCAAGTGGCTTGCCACCGCGATCAACCAACGGCCCGTTGTGTTTGACCAAGCCCTCAAGCGTCTCCCATGTAAGATTAAGCCCATCAAATTCTGCGTATCGCGCTTCAAGGCGCGTCACGATCGCCAATGACTGCGCGTTGTGATCAAAACCGCCTTCATCGGAAAGAAGTGCATGCAACTCGTCTTCGCCCGTGTGACCGAACGGCGTGTGGCCAAAATCATGAACAAGCGCCACGCCTTCAGCCAGATCTTCGTCAGCCCTCAGGGCCCGTGAAAGGGCCCGCGCAATCTGGGCCACTTCAATAGTATGGGTAAGCCGGGTCCGATAATGGTCGCCTTCATGGGCCACGAAAACCTGTGTTTTGTGCTTGAGGCGGCGAAACGCGGTAGAATGGATAATCCGGTCACGGTCACGTTGAAATTCCGAGCGCGTCGGGCTGTTGCTCTCAGCAAACAATCGACCACGGCTGTTCCAGGCGTCCGCCGAATAGGCCGCCAGACCTCCGGTCCCAAAACCAAGTTTTGTCCTATCGAATTCCATGATCCCCGCCCAGTCCGGTGGAATGTGTAATCGATCAAACGTCCGTTGTGCCCATTGACGATTGACCCAAGCCTTCATACCTATGAAGAGAAAGAATTCAAAGGCGACTCTCCAGACCTTCAATCTGGTCCGGACCATTATTCCGGCTAGGAGTATGACATGACTGATACCAATACTGTGACGATCACCGATTCCGCTGCCAAGCGGATTGCTGAAATTGTTGAGGCAGAATCCGGCAAATCCGCCCTGCGCGTTTCTGTCGAAGGCGGTGGCTGCTCGGGGTTTTCCTATAAATTCGATCTGGCAGACGAAGCCATTGGCGATGACGTGGTTCTTGAAAAAGGCAATGCGCGGGTCTTCATCGACCAGATGTCATTGATTTACATGAACGGCTCACAAATCGATTTTGTCGATAACCTGATGGGCCAGTCTTTTCAGATCAACAATCCGAATGCAGTAGCTTCTTGTGGTTGCGGCACCAGCTTTACGGTCTAACCATCTGAGTGGGCCTTAATGGCCTGCAATTCTTGACATAAAACGGAACGCGCTGATGAAAATCGCCACATGGAATATCAATGGCGTCAAAGCGCGGATCGAAAATCTGGTCACATGGCTCAAAGAGAGCGATCCAGATGTCGCCTGTCTGCAAGAAATCAAGTCGATAGACGAAAATTTTCCACGGGAACGGCTTGAAGAACTTGGCTACCACGTCGAGACCCACGGCCAAAAGGGCTTCAACGGCGTCGCTATCCTGTCCAAGCAAAGCCCCGATGAAGTCCATCGCGGCTTGCCGGGGGATGATGCCGACGAACAGGCCCGTTTTATCGAAGCGGTCTTTTCCACTGGCACCGGCGTTGTTCGCGTGGCGTCTCTCTATCTGCCTAATGGAAACCCTGTCGACACCGAGAAATTTCCTTACAAGCTTGGCTGGATGGAGCGACTGCATGCCCATGCGGCAGATCGCCTTGCACTGGAGGAACCATTCGTTTTGGCTGGCGATTACAACGTCATTCCCGAACCGGTTGATTGCCATGACCCATTGGTCTGGGAAGGTGATGCGCTTTTCCGGCCGGAAAGTCGCCAAGCTTTTCGCCGGCTGGAAAATCTCGGTTTTACCGATGCAATCCGCGCCGTTGATAACCGAACAGGAACATATACCTTCTGGGATTATCAGGCCGGTGCCTGGCAGAAAGACAACGGCATTCGCATTGACCACTTGATGCTCTCGCCCGAAGCGGCAGATCGGCTTGAGAGTGGCGCAGTAGAACGTCACACGCGCGCTTGGGAAAGACCATCCGATCATGTCCCGGTAGCCATTCATCTCGCGCTTTGACATAAATTTTGGCGGGCTAATTCCTGTGGGAAAAGCGCTGAAGCGGGACTGACTTGCGCTTTCGGCAATTGGCGCGCAAAATTACGCTATGAAAACGGGCCTGCCTTCCCATTTGCCGAGGCGCCTACTAATTGCGTTTCTGGCCATTTCAGCCACCGCCACAATAGGCTCTGTGGCCGCGTTGGCAGCCCCTGATTGCCAATGTCTGGCCAATGGTCGCAAAGTCGCTCTGGGTTCGGTTGTTTGCCTTCAGATCAGCCCGTCCCAAAGTTATATGGCGCGGTGCGAACGCGTGCTCAACAATACCAGTTGGAAAAAGCTTGAAGATGGCTGCCCATCGGCAAGCTATCTTCCTAAATCGAAAAAAGCGACCGACACATGATCCGGTCGCTTCACCGGATATCCTGAAAACTCGATTGTTCAGTTGATACCCTTGATCAACATATCCTGGGCAAGTGCGATCGCTGTACGCCGGTCTGCCTCTTCAGCCAAAGAGAAAGCCTGTTCCTGCATTTCACGAATCCACGGCTTGTCATTCGGGTCAGACCGCTCAAGTGCGGCTGTCATGAATGCCAGCCCGCGCACCGACTCACCTTCCTGAAAAATCATGTTTCCAAGAACCGCAGATGCGCTTGCATGACCATTGATGCGTGCCCGGTTGAGCCACTTCTTGGCCTGCTGATGGCTGCTGGCGCCATTTTCACTCTCAAGGATCATCCGGCCCAAACGATATTGGGCCTCAGGAATGCCAAATGCAGAAGCGGCTTGAAAATAAAGCTGTCTGGCAGCCCCCACATCAGCCTTGATCGGGCTGCCGGGAATGCCTGACTGGTAGTAACTCGCCAACGACAAAATCGCATTGACAAAATACCCGGTGTCGGGTGACCCCGGTTCAACGCCTTGCCGCGCGATCTCGTCATAGATCTTGAACGCTTCATAGTCGTCTTCGATCACGCCATCGCCATAGGCATACATGTTGGCCAATGCCCAGCGGGCACCGCGATGGCCTTTCTCGGCTGCATATTTATAGGCTTCTACCGCTTCGTCCTTGCGGCCCTTCTTGTAGGCCGAAAAGCCAAACTTGAAGAGCGCAAAAGGACCGGATTCGCTCGACACACCGCTATTCGGGTCAAATGCAAGCGCCTGACCGGTAAAACCGGTCAAGCTCGCTGCAAATGCGAGAATAAAAGCAATATGTGTTGCTTTAGATGTCAGCATAGCACTCTTTTTCTTTCGCGCCGCCCGGATGGGTAACAGCCCCGTTACGGGCAGAACCAACTGTCTGGGCATATTTCCACAAAACCCCGGAGGTAGAGTTGTGCTCACGTGGTTTCCAAGCTGCCTTCCGCTCTGCAAATTCAGCGTCCGACAAATCAACATCGATCGTACCCTTGGTGGCATCAATCGTAATCATGTCACCGTCCTCAAGAAGTCCGATTGGGCCTCCAACTGCGGCTTCCGGGCCAACATGACCAATGCAGAACCCGCGGGTTGCACCGGAGAACCGGCCGTCTGTAATCAGCGCCAGCTTGTCGCCCATCCCCTGCCCATAAAGTGCAGCGGTAGTCGAAAGCATTTCGCGCATTCCGGGGCCACCAACCGGGCCCTCGTACCGAATCACCAGAACCTCACCTTCCTTGTAGGTGCGATTTGTGACCGCATTGAAGCATTCTTCTTCAGAATCGAAACAACGGGCCGGACCGGTGAACACAAGTTTCTCCATCCCGGCTATTTTCACGATAGCGCCATCGGGAGCCAGATTCCCCTTCAGACCCACAACGCCGCCGGTTTTGGTCAACGGTTTGTTGGCGGGACGAATAACATCCTGATCAGGATTCCAGGAAATTTTTTCCATGTTTTCAGCGATCGTGCGACCAGTTACGGTCATGCAGTCGCCGTGCAAGTAGCCATGTTCGAGCATGGTTTTCATCAACAGCGGAATGCCCCCCGCTTCAAACATGTCCTTGGCAACATATTTGCCGCCGGGCTTGAGATCAGCCATGTAGGGTGTCCGCTCAAAAATTTCAGCGACATCGAACAAGTCAAAATCAATTCCGCATTCGTGCGCGATGGCCGGCAGATGAAGCGCGCCATTGGTCGACCCACCAGTTGCCGAGACAACCGCAGCAGCATTTTCCAAAGCCTTGCGGGTAACGATATCGCGTGGACGAATATTCTTGGCGATCAGTTCCATGACCTTTTGGCCGGAAGCAAAATTGAACCGGTCGCGCATTTCATATGGCGCTGGTGCACCGCAGGAATACGGAAGAGCAAGGCCAATTGCCTCAGCAACTGTAGCCATGGTGTTGGCGGTAAACTGGGCACCACATGACCCAGCCGACGGACAAGCAGCCTGTTCAATTTCCATGAGATCATCATCGGAGATATCGCCGACCGAATGCTGACCGACAGCTTCAAACACATCCTGAACCGTAATCTGGCGACCGCGATAGGTGCCCGGCAAAATTGAACCACCATAGATGAAAACAGACGGCACATTCAGACGCACCATAGCCATCATCATGCCTGGCAAAGACTTGTCACATCCCGCCAAACCAACAATTGCATCATAGCAGTGACCGCGCATGGTTAATTCAACGGAATCAGCGATGACATCACGGCTGACCAGCGACGATTTCATCCCCTGATGGCCCATGGCGATACCATCGGTCACAGTTATGGTACAAAATTCACGTGGCGTACCGTTGGCCGCTGCCACGCCCTTTTTGACAATCTGCGCCTGACGCATGAGAGAGATGTTGCAGGGTGCGGCTTCGTTCCAGCAGGAAGCAACGCCAACGAGTGGCTGATTGATTTCATCGGCTGTTAGGCCCATAGCGTAAAGGTATGAGCGATGCGGCGCACGCGCCGGTCCCATTGTCGTGTATCGGCTCGGCAGCTTCGATTTGTCGAATTTGAAATCAGTCATATTTTCCTCAAACACACCAACGTATTAAAACCCGCTGCGTGCGTGACCCCGACCTGCGCTCCGTTTGTGGCGCAAAATGGGCACGCAGCACCCCGCACAGTCCATAGCATTGCGATCATGAAAAGTGTGTTGCGAATCTGACACAATATGTGATCTCGCGCTGTTTCAAATCGATAACAGTTCAGGAAACCCGAGCTACCATGGGATTTCTTCAAACGCACATGGCAAGCAAACACAAAATAAAAATATAAAACCCCATCGAAATGGTAGAGCTGCGGGATTGAACCTCTATTGAAGCCACAAGTTTAACTTGCAAGCAGCCGAAAGCTCTCGTGCCAGTCCACTGTGACGGCAGCTCCACTGCTGACGGCAGCGTTCGCAGATCCTGATCATCATCTCTGTAGCGACAGTCAGGTAACTCGACGCCCCCACCCAGACGCAATTCACATCGCAAACGAGTTGCAACTGAGCAAAACGAGCCAAATCGACGAGAGAATATCGCGGGCTATACTGACAACGGAAGCGCATCGTGAAAAAGCCTCGAAATCGCTCGACTTCGGGACTTTTTCAAATCTTGTTGTAAACCGTCACATTCCCTGAAACTGACTTAGATCAACAAATTACAACCTGATATCGCGGTAAATCCGATCGAATTCGGTTGTTTCAGGTCAGTTGGAGTGGAGATTGTGCTCACCCGGCGTCACGTACCCGCTGAAGAGCCTCGGTCAGTTTGGCTTTCTGACCTTCAAGTTCAACCAGCTTTTCACGCTCGGCTTCCACTACTTCAGGCTTCGCATTCGCGACAAATTTCTCATTGCCGAGCTTGCCGTTGATCTTGCCAATGTCAGCGTCAATCTTTCCCATCGCCTTGCCAAGACGCGCCGTTTCCGCCTCAAGATCGATCAGTTCACCCAGTGGCAGACACGCGGTCGCCTCTCCGATGATAACCTGCGCTGAGCCGCGAGGTGCTGCATCGGCGGAAACTATATCGCTGGCCCGGGCCAGTCGCTTGATTGCCGCATCATGCCGCTCAAGCCGATCACGAATTTCCTGGTCAGCACCAACAATAACCAATGGTGCCTTCGCCGAAGGCGGCACGTTCATTTCTGCACGCACGGAACGCAAACCGGTAACCAGATCGATCAGCCAATTGATTTCGTCGGCTGCCGCTGCATCACTGACATCCGGTTCAGGCCATTGCGCATGACACAACAATCCGGAATCTTCCCCGGTCAAATGGGTCCAGAGTTCTTCCGTCATGAACGGCATGAAAGGATGAAGTAGCTTGGTGGTTTGCGCTAACACATGCGCCGCACAAGCTCTTGATTCTGCCTGTTCCTCAGGCGTTCCTTCGGCAAAAACCGGCTTGAGCAGTTCAAGATACCAATCGCAAAGCTGATTCCAGACAAAGCGGTAAAGGGCGCCTGCTGCCTCGTTGAACTTGTAGCTCTCGATGGCTTCGCGAACCTCGATTGCTGCACGATCCAGTTCAGTCAATATCCAGCGGTTGACGGTCAGTTTCGAATTTGCCGGAACGAAGCCTGAATCAATCGCCGCACCGTTCATGTCAGCAAACCGGGTGGCGTTCCACAGCTTGGTGCCAAAGTTCCGGTAACCTGCGACGCGGCTGGTATCAAGCTTCACATCCCTTCCTTGCGCCGCCATGATAGCCAAGGTGAAACGAAGAGCATCCGCGCCGTATTCTTCAATCAATTCAAGCGGATCGATGACGTTGCCCTTAGACTTCGACATCTTGGCACCGTTTTTGTCGCGCACCAACGCATGAACATAGACGGTATGGAAAGGCTCGACGGGATTGCCGTTGTCATCTTCCATGAAGTGGAGACCCATCATCATCATTCGGGCAACCCAGAAGAAGATGATGTCGAAACCGGTCACCAGCACATTGGTCGGATAATAGGTTTTCAACTCAGGTGTTTTCTCCGGCCACCCCAGTGTTGAAAACGGCCACAGCGCCGATGAAAACCACGTATCGAGAACATCGTTATCGCGCTCAAGAATTTCACCCGGCTTGAAATTTTCGATTTTTTCCTCAACCCAGGCCTTCCATGGTCCTTCATGGGCGAGATAGTGCTGGATCGCCGCCTGCAAAGCATCCTCTTCGTCTTTCTCGACAAAGACCTTGCCATCCGGGCCATACCAGGCCGGGATCTGGTGACCCCACCAAAGCTGGCGGGAAATACACCACGGCTGAATGTTCTCCATCCAGTCAAAATAGGTTTTGTCCCAATTTTTCGGTACAAAATTGGTGCGCCCCTCGCGAACGCTGGCAATGGCCGGTTTTGCCAGCTCCTTGGCGTCAACATACCACTGATCAGTCAGATAAGGCTCGATCGGCACGCCGCCGCGGTCCCCATGTGGAACCATGTGTTTGTGCGGCTCAATGGCTTCCAGGCAGCCAATCTCTTCCATCTTTTCGACAATCAGATTGCGGGCCTTGAAACGATCAAGTCCGTCGAGTTCCTCAAGAACTTCGAGAAGCTTGCCTTCTTCCTTCAACCCTTCGAGGAAATCCTCATTGTCCTTGATGGTGATTTCACCGCGAATTGTCAGCACATTGATAGCTTTCAATCCCGCGCGCTTGCCCACTTCAAAGTCATTGAAATCATGCGCAGGTGTCATTTTAACCGCACCCGTTCCTGCTTCAGGATCCGGATATTCATCGCCAACGATCGGAATGCGACGCCCCACCAACGGGAGGACTACATCTTTGCCGACAAGCGATGCATAGCGCGGGTCGTCCGGATGTACGGCGACACCGGTATCACCGAGCATGGTTTCGGGACGAGTGGTCGCAACAACCAGATAGTCACGGGTCTCAAACCCGGCAGGCTCACCATCGGACGGTTTCCAGTCAGTACGGTTGCCTTCTTCGTCAAGTTTGAAGGGGTGCTCATAGGTGACGCCATCAGCCAGCGGGTAACGAAAATGCCACAAACTGCCCTTAACTTCGACCTGTTCAACTTCAAGATCCGAGATGGCGGTCAACAATGCCGGGTCCCAGTTGACCAGTCGCTTGTCCTTGTAAATCAATCCATCTTTGTAGAGTTTTACAAAAACCTCGCCGACAGCGGTTGAAAGCCCGTCATCCATGGTGAAGCGCTCGCGGGACCAATCACACGATGCACCAAGCCGTTTGAGCTGATTAAAGATCAATCCGCCGGATTCGCTCTTCCACTCCCAGATTTTATCAACAAACTTTTCGCGCCCCAACGCATGCCGGTCCGGCTCATTGCGTTGGGCCAGTTGCCGCTCGACCACCATCTGCGTGGCGATGCCTGCATGGTCCATACCCGGTTGCCACAACACGTTCTTGCCGCGCATCCGCTCAAAGCGGATCAGGATATCCTGAATTGTATTGTTGAGCGCATGCCCCATGTGCAATGAGCCCGTCACATTGGGTGGCGGAATCACGATGCAATAGGGATCAGCACCTTCCTTTGCACCGGCGCCAGCACGAAATGCATCGGCTTCCGCCCATTTGCGAGCGATCTTTGGCTCAACAGCCTCAGCGTCATAGGTTTTTTCGAGCATATACAGGAACCTGATCAAAGAATTGAAGTGTTGTCCTTCGTAAACCGGATGCCCGGCGTGAAGTCAACAAGCCGAGCAGGCCATGACCCCTGTCGCGGCGACTTGCCGCCCCATTATATGGGCTGCCAAGGCCCGATTTCATCTCAAAAATCGAGCCGAGCCTACAATCGAAGACGAGTTGTATGAAATTTTGCCTTGGAACTAGCGACGATTTCCGCGCGACACCCGCTCGATTTCCTCGCGGACGAGGCGTTCGACCAGGGTCGGCAGGTTGTCGTCAAGCCAATTCTGCAACATCGGGCGCAAGAGATCTTCTGCTATTTCATCGAAATTCCGCTGCGCGCCAGATGCCATAACGGCGTCGAGCGCAGCAAAGGATTGAGCAACCTTTTCGCTCGCATCAACTGAAATCAACTGACGTTCGATTTCCGGCGCGATCATGTCTGTCAAAGCATCAGCGACATCGGAAGCTACAGAGCCGGAACCCTCATCAAGGTCAGAATCTCCATCGTCCAGATCAAAATCTTCGTGGTCCGGTTCAGAATAGCCTGATACGGCAACCTTGGCGGCGATTTCCGACGATTTCAGCGCGGCCAGTTTTTGTTCCGCCCGGCTTTTTTCTTCTTCGATGCGAGCCAGTTCCTTGGCAACTTCTTCGAGCCCATCAGCAGCTTCACGGCTGGCTATCGATTTCAATGAGAGTTTTGCATCCTCGACTGAAAGATCACCAACCAGCGTGTCCGGCAACTCGCGAACAATTTGTTCGCCGCGGACAGTGCCAACTGCTACCCCATCCCCGCCGCGCATCCGCGCCGCGATGTCTGCCAGTGTAACCTGATCAGCATCGGTTATGTCATTCGCCGGGCTCGCCCGTCCGGATGACTGGAAAACTTGAGCAGACTTGTTTTTGGCTGAGGCTACCTTTGGAGAAGCATCATCATCGGAGAATTGTTGCGAAATCGGCCTGTGTGCCGCTGGCAAACTCATGTCCGACTGCAAGGCAGCCGAGGATTCCCGAGCTTCTTCGTCAGCATCATCGATCAAAGCATCATCGTCGTTGTCGACTGAACCCGCAGCGCCATTGGCATGCGAATCCGACGCCACAGTTTTATGTCCGGGAGTAAAATCGTTTCGCGACGGATGCGAAGCAGTATCAGGTGTATTTGCCGTTCTGTCTGTCTTATCGTTGGTCTCGATGATCTTGCGAATTGAAGCAAGAATTTCTTCCATCGAGGGCTCGCGCTGTGCGCCTGCCTGTCCCATGACAACTCTCCGTTACGCTGTCGGCCCCGCTTCGAAACCGAATCGGCACTAACATAAGCTGGACCGCGCCGGATTAGAATCCTTTCCAGTCAACGAATTCATTTCATACACAATTTAGAGATTCAGCATTGCCTATAACTGGATCGACAATTTTTTTATCGCCCATCCACGGTGCGCAAACCATACCAGCGGTCTTTGGTGGCTTCGTAATGCTCTTCGGGCTGATAGTTGGCCACCTGCAGACCCAACCGTTTAACAGTCAACCGGCCGGTTGATGCAAGCACAGAATAGGACGCGACAATGGCATTACGCTCCGACTGCGCCAAGGATTCCCGCGCCGAAAGCACCGATTGTTGGGAAACAAGAACATCAAGAGTGGTGCGCTGTCCAACGCGCCTTTCTTCTACAACACCGTTGAGAGCCAGGTTTGCGGCCCGCAATTGCGCCTTGTTGGCGTTGATATTGGCCCGCGATGCTTCCATTTGCGTCCATGAAGCAATAATAGCCTGCTCTATGGCTCGTGTTACACTGTCCACAACAATACGCTGCTGACCAAGCTGTTCTTTGGCTTGCCGAACTTGTGCAGAAACCAGTCCCCCCTGATAGATCGGGATGGAAACACGCGCCTTGACCTGACCGGTGGTAATGCCACTGTCAAGTTCACTGACCAGGCCAGAAACCGTGACGCCCGGCAACATCTTGCCTTCTTTCGATTTCACGCTGTAGCCTGCCGCATCAACCCCGTGTTGTGCAGCACGAATGGACGGATGTTCACTTTTGCCGATACTCACGGCACTTTCCAGTGAACCCGGCATCAGCCGTGTGGGCATCGGAGCAGCCTGCATCTTGGAAGGCATATTGCCCACGATCTGGGCGTACACGGCCGCCGATGTTTTCGCCTGCGCAATCGCTGCAGTCAGCAAGGCACGTGCCGCAGCAAGTTGGGCTTCCGCCTGGCTTACGTCAGTTCGCGTGCTTTCGCCCACGTCAAATCGCGCAGACGCAGCAGAAAGCTGTTCCTGAAGAAACGCTATGTTCTGTTGGCGGAACGCCACGATCTGGTTGTCACGATTGACGTTTGCATAGGCCTGAGCTGTAGCCAGCAGAATGTCGATTTCGGTGCCGCGCAGGTTTTCGCGCCCGGCAAAGACCTGACTTTCAGCCGCACGAATATTGTTGCGGGTCTGAAAGCCGTCAAAAAGGCTCTGGGTAATCGACACGCCTATTGAGGCATTCTTGGTTGTTCTGCCATTGACATCGGTAACGGTGAACTCACTCTCGGCGGCGACAATTGGCCGGTAACCGGATTTTGCCATCGCAACACCTTCATCCGTGGCACGCAGCCCTGCCCGGGCGGCGTTGAGATCAGGGTTGTTCGCATAGGCCTTGGCCATTGCCCCATAGAGCGATTCAGCAATCGCGGAGTTCGGCAGCGCCATAATCGCAACAACAGAGATTGCCGCTACCAAGGAATTCCTGAGTGCTCTCACCTAAATAACCCCACATCACGCCTCAAACGCATCAACCATATTAGCATCGCTCGGTTACATATGCGCAGTCTGCGAATTCAAGACAATGGCCCGATGCACAACTGCACAGAACAATCTCGCCGTCCGTTGCCACCGGGCAACAATCCACGGCTGGCTACACGATTTCTTTTAATCTGCATTCGGTCTTTTAAGCATATCATCTATTCAAATTAGAATAGAGCCAGATCAAGTTCTGGAAAAACTTGTCAGGTCAAAAAACGAATTCAGGTTTCTTTGCAAAGCCCGGCAATGGCTTGATGCTGGCATTGAATACCGGTCGGCTGGATATGTTATCGCCACTGCGAACATACAGACGCGCCTGCGCTGCACCACCGGTTCCAATCACTGCGACCATGCGGCCGCCATCACGCAATTGGGCACCAAAAGCTTCGGGGAGCTCATCTACGGCGCCATTGACGACGATGACATCATACGGCGCTGCACTTGGATAACCTGCAGCCAACGGTCCGCTGACAACAGCGACATTTTCAAATCCATTCGAGCTTAATGTCTCAGTAGCTTCCTCTGCCAGCGCTTCATCGCTTTCCAGAGCCACAACGGAATCGGCCATCAACGAAAGAAGTGCCGATGCGTAACCGGTGGCGCAACCGATTTCGAGAACCAGATCGGTTTTGCGGATGTCGGCCAGTTGCAACAGCTTCGCCAAGGGCGAAGGCTCCATCGCATAGCGACCTTCGGCAACTTCCATGTCTTCGTCAATATAGGCGATAGAGGCCATATTGGCGGGCAGGAACTTCTCGCGGCCAACTGTCAAAAACGCCTTGAGTACGCTGTGCGACGTCACGTCGGTGGTGCGAACCTGGTGGTCCACCATCTTTTGACGTGCGCTATCGAAATCAATTCCCATCACAAAGTCTCCGAACCCGTTTGAATGGCGTATTAAGACGCAATGCCGTATCGCGCAAGCGCCAGCCCGAAAGCGAGGCAAAAAACGCGGGCAAAAACGCCAGTTTGATCATATTGCACCATTGGTGCAGCAAAATCGCTGTCATTATCTAAAATCCGGGCTCCATGCACAGCCAAGTCAGGGCGAGTAAAAATTCGCCAACAAGGATTTTTAAAAACCCTCTTGCGGCTCCAAACGCGAGCGTCTATTGAGGACGCGCGAATTGGCCAGCGACATTTAAACCTGTCCACTTCGCAAGTCGTTGATATCAATGACATTAGTTTTGAGGCCTCGTGGCGGAGTGGTTACGCAGAGGACTGCAAATCCTTGCACCCCGGTTCGATTCCGGGCGAGGCCTCCAACTCCACTCCATATCTTTTGAAGTCTTTGCGCTGAAGTCTTTGTGCGTTCTGCGACATCTTCCGCCTGCGCATACGAAGGCATTCGCGGCTTTTGCTGGGTTTTTTGTCAACCTTGGCGCACTTTCCGCCTCGCTCGCCGCCGTCCCCATTTAACCTCAATGGATCGGCGCCAGCGCCGTACCGCAGGTAGGTCTTGCGATAAAACCAGCAGACCGACGGGAATCATCCAAAACCCGACGATCGGCAAAAACCCGATAGTCCCGGCAAAAACAAGAGCGCTGCCCAATGAAATTCGTGTCCGCCGCCCTTCAGGCAACCGGAAAGCGCGACCGAAGATAACAAATTTTCTGCTTCCAGCATCAAAATCGAACGCCATCGACACATATTCCCTTCTGATGGTTGGCACTTCTTTTCACATGCGCCAATCAGCGTTGTTCAAAGTTCCCATAGCAACTTCATCTCCTGCGTCGACGGCCAATCGGAGTGATTTTTCATGTGGGTGACGAATGCGGCAGAGACAAGATGCAGAAATATGTCAGAAAGGCCTTGGCAAACCCGAAAGGCATTTGATATACGCCGCTCACGCCTGTTCAAGGCAACGGTCCCCGGTAGCTCAGTGGTAGAGCAATCGACTGTTAATCGATCGGTCGCTGGTTCGAATCCGGCCCGGGGAGCCAATTCTCTAGAAAAAGCTATATTTTTTAACAGTTTAGGATTTTGACGGGGATTTTCCCCGCAATCCTTCCCCGCTTTTGACTGCAGCTGTATTAAGACAAATTCGAGCACGCCACATGTGCGAACACCTGAGTTCTTCCTAAGTTTCGAATCAATCGCGGCGATACGGCTGACGCCACCCCGTGCATGACTCGACAGCGCAACCGGAAAGTGCATATATTTCCCCGTTCTTGGGGATTCTATATGAAAATTCGTATTACTGTAATCGCTGCTGCGACCGTATTCATTGCGTCATGTTCGCCGAAACCGGCTATGTACGCCGAGCAACTCAGCACTCATGACCCGAAATGGGAAAGCGAAGATTGCAAACAAATACGACTCGCCGCACTCACATTTGATGACAAAGTCGGCCAACGAATGGCAATCGGGATTGCGTCAGGGCTTTTACTTGGTCCGTTCGGCCTGCCTATTGCGGCGGCGGCGGATGCGAACCAAGATGAACAACGCCGGATTTTTGCCCGAGAACTTCATTTGCGTTGTTCGAGCCTTCCACTCCCCGAAAATCTCAATGCCGTGAAATCATCCGGAGCGCCGGTGCAGGAAGCCAACCGCTGAGGTACATTCCATGAAGCACGCAAAATATGGATTGGTGCTTACTCTTTTTGTCGCCGGTTGCGGCTCCATATCCGTACCGGTTAACGGGACCTTTGAAAGCGGTCAGGTATTTTACGGTAAAGCCACAGCCAGCGTAAGTGATGGCGGAACGTTCGAAGCGATCTCCAATGATGGGCTCTATTGCACCGGTAAGTATGACGCTTTTACGCGCGTGCCTACTATCACCATGCTGGCGGAATGTAAGGATGGCCGGTCGGCTACCATTGTCGCGACCCGCAACAAAGACATGACTAGCGGATCCGGAATTATCACAATGAACGACGGCACCGTGGGGACCTTCAAATTTGGGCCAGGCAATTAAGGATTGAACGGGAGCGCCGCCGCCAGTTTCCTGGCGGCGGCAGGGCAGTCCCCCGTGGTGCGCTTGCCGGATTGGTGTCCCGGTTCGCTGATTGGGTACCCTCTGCGCTTGGTGGGACAGAGGGGAGCGCGCAAGGCGCTCTGGCGTGGCAGGCCGGTTTTGCTGTGGTGGCGAGGCCCGCCGCGTCGGTGTTCGCTATGTGTATGATTGCCGCAAAAACAAACACCGTCAACATCAAAAAAATACCTTAAGCACTTACAAACGTTTACAAATTTGTAAACGTTTGTAAAAGTCAGCAGAGCCTTTGAAAAACAACAATATTCCTGAACGCAACATGGAAAATTATTTTTCGGTTTTATTGCCTCGCCACCGCTCTAAAGTTGGCACCCGTCGAAATTAGGCTGACGCTAATCGATCCTACGGCGCCGCACTTCCCGCAACGGAACCGCCTGCCTACAAAAACCTGATCGGGCGGATAGCGCGTGAGGTCCAAGTCCCGGTGGATGCGGCACGCTCCACAATGCGCCGTGATCCGAAAACCGTGCCGAAGCGCGCCGCCAAATGTTGACAAATTTATGGGGTGGTCAGCGGGCATGGAAAACATTCCTATCAAGCGCACCGCGACGTTGATCGGATATTTGGCCGGCGTTGGCAAGCATTCTTGAGGTGGCGGCTAAGGCCAGATCCTCATTATGACATGAATGACTGAATTACAGGGCCAAGCGCTCGTTGGGAATTGGCGTTGAGCTTAAGGCAAATTGAATGCGCTAATCCAATCTTCATATATGCCTAAAGGTATCTTCTTTGGAAAATCTGGCTGTCCGAAATTGTCAAAAGCAGATTCGATCTTGGGCCATTCCTTATTCGGATCCAGCACCCCATCATTGCTTAAGTAGGACCAAATCCCATAGAGGAGTAGCGAGAAATGCTGAAAATCTGGATTCATCTGATCATCATCGGTTTTTCTGCTGATATATTGTTTCGTTGCGTTCATGTAGGACACGAGTTCCGCGTCGCTAATCGAAGCTTGAAGAAGTTTATCAAAAATATCTATTCGTATAATTTTGGTTATTATTAGAGTAATGGCTACTATTCTGAAGCCCGGAAATACAGTTCCGTGAGATACGTTCTTCGGTAAAAGTGCGACCGCAGACAATATTTTTCTAACGTCTCTTATAGATACATGATTAGATCTCGACAACACATTTAGTTGGTCTCGAACATCCTGCAGCAATTGCGATGGGGTCTCCATTTTTTTACCTAGATGATCTACATATTTTATAATGGAAGGCGTGCGGCTATGATCGCCGACATGATCAGGTAGGTTTATTGTGAAGCTCAAAAATTTCTGCAGATAAGAAATAGCATCAATTCCTGGCCCATATCGAGCCTTTACGCTATTCTCTAGTGCTTTGATGTTTACCCCGAGTACAAAATGAACATTTGGTACAGAGAAGAAGTGCTTAATAACCTCCAATACCTCTAACGCATAATCCGGACGACACCTGTCTAATTCATCGATGACGATGATTAAAGGTGATGTTCTACCTTCATGGCTAGGAGCACTGAGATTTTCGATCGCGACGCGAAACTCTTCCATCGCTGATTGACGCCCCTCTTCTCGCTTCCAAAAGTCGTCCACCACCTTTCCTGCTTCCCCCTTGACCGCTTCAGCAGCAGCATCTCCAATTCCACTAAGCGCTTCTGTGGCACCGTAGGTGGCAATGGCGAGACCTATTCGGGCTGCTGGCTTAACAAACTTAAACGCAATCGTTTTCAAGCGATCGAGTTTCGGTTTCTCAGTCTGCGGTATCCGCTGTGACAATGCTCCGACAAGCGCAATCAATGGGTCTGATAAGTAATCATGAGCAAAAGCGTCAAAATAAATCGTGAGCGCGTTTCCGTCGTTTTGCAATCGGTGGGCGCCTACCCACCTCTGAAGGAAATATGATTTGCCAGTGCCCCATCGCCCATCGAGCGCTACAACCAGCGGATCTTCGAATCGCTCTAATACATCGGACAATTCCTTACTAATCTTCGCGCGCCCCAGAATGTCGTCCACGAATGCAGTATTATAGAGTTCTACGTGGTCATCAGGGGGTAAGAAATACATTTTCAATCTCCGAGTTTGGCAATTTCGAACAACGGTATAACATTTTTTCTCAAACCGCTCGGAAAAGTAGAAAGCCCAAATGAAAGCATATTGTAAGGTAGTACAGGCATCAGCGATGAGCCGCTTCTGGTAGCTTTGGAAATGCGGCCTATGTTCTTGGCTTCGCAAGCACCCCCAACATTTGAATTGGCAATGTGCGCAGAAGGGACACCCGCCGGTTATCAAAAAGCGATTTTTTTAAGGATATCGATAGCCCCGGAGGGTATAGATGATCCCTGACAGGCCCCCGCGCAGAAACCGGTGATGGCCCTTCTCATGCGTTCCCGCAATTGGGATCATGACCCCTGAACACTTTCTGAAAACCCGCGGCGTAACGCGCGAAACACCAGCGCCGGTATAGCTTGGCGCAGCCCCTAGGGATCTGATCGCGGGGGACGCACAGTCCTTGGCGTGCAGTGTCTCGCGGGCCGGCTGGGTAGGTTGCCGCGATCGCTAATACAGGAAGCGCCCTTGCGTGCGCGCGCAAGCGCGAGAGGCGCGCCGCCGTCAGCCCCTAAGCCAGCGGCGCGCCTATTCATTAGGCGCTGATTTTCAGCTGCTTGATTGCCTCGCTGTTCGCCAGACCGCCACCCACTCGTTTCGTGCTGTAAAACTTCACAAATGGCCGCGACGTATACGGGTCTCTAAGCATCTTCACGCCAGGGCGATCGACAATCAGGTAAGCCCGCTTCCAGTCCGCCAGGGCGATCGGCAGTGCGCCGGCTTCAACCGCAGGCATTGTTTCATCGAATTCGACCGGCAAGCCCAGCAGCGAAGGCGGCGCCCCGGCTGTCATGCCATCTCGCCAAATTGGCTGGCCGTTGCCATCCTTCAGACGGTCGATAGCATTTGCCGTTGCCGATGCCATCAACCATATCGCAGTGCGACGGTAAGGCGCTCGAAGACTCCAATAAAGGTCGCGCAAACCATCTGCGGTAATCGTCGCGGCCGCCCCGCTGATGACGTGTTGAATAGTGCCCCACGCGCGGGTTGCGTCGGCTGTAGTTGCGGTCGCATAGGTCAGGAAGCCTCGCGGGCGATCAACGCCGGCGCCCGAAACGAACGCTGTGGCCTCATCCCGTCCAAATTTTTCGATGATTTTCCGTTCAAGCCATCCGCCAACATCCCAGGACGCATCGTCCAGAAGGTTTTGTGTTGCCTTCGGAAGCGCATATACTTCGCGAAGCGGAACCTTGAGCATGGCCAATTCCGCGTGGTCGGTTTCGGACCGGGATTCTGTCTCTCCGGTCCAGCCGCTAGCAACCTCATCTTTATCGACTGGTTCGATAAATTCACTGCCGGAGGTGATGGTTTCAATCCGCGCCAGGCGACGCATCGGGACGTCGTCGTACAGTTTTGCGGTCATCGTCTCGGACAGTTGCGGCAATACCGCGTACCCGCCATCCGGATCGCTTCCGACCGACATTCCGGCACAAAAAGTGTCGAGAGATCCGGACTCGCCCTTTCGACCGAATGCCGCGATGGCGGCTCTTTCTTCGCGTAGGGCGACAGGGTTTGTGCTGTTGTCATTGGCCGCGTCCAGTGTGCCAGGGCGGCGCAGCACGGCTTGGATGCGTTCGATCTCGTCTGCCTGGCGTTTCATCTCTGCGGTCTGTTTTTCGTTGTGGTCCCGAATGTCGTTGCCGAATCCTTTGATATCGGCTTCAATCCGGTCGACAATTTGCTGTTGTGTCATGTAATTTCCGTTCGTTTTAAGGGTGTGACTGATCGCATCGGCAGCATCCCGCGTGCCGGTTTGTCAGTTGTTTTTTCGTGGTGATAGGGCAGCATCCCGCGTGCCCTGAGCGCTGGTCAGCGTCTTGCGTAACCAGCGAATTTCTTAGCGACATCGGCCCATATAGGCGCGATGCCCACTAGGATTTTTGTCCCGATAGCGCCTTGTAGAACCGTGTCGGGCGGCGCAATTCGAATTTGGCCGTAGTCACCAATCAGCGGAAATGCGGCGCACTCCGTGAAAGGCTGCGATCTGCATGCCTCGACCGTCAAGAGCGCCGACTTGATTGCACGCTGCGGCTTGTAACCTGCATCGATCAGCTCATGCGCCACTGCCAATGCGACGACCTCCCGAAGTGCAAAATAGATGCGGCCCGCCGGTTTGTCGCCGATTTCGATATCTGGTGACCGTTCGAGCCATGACCGCAATACCCGGTGATGCACAGCAAGGATTTTCGCCGTTTCGGCGATTGTTGTTTTCATAATTTCCTCATTTAGGAATTTTCGGACTTAAAAAAAGCCGCGCAATGGCGGCTAGAAACTGACCCGGTGCCCGCACAGGCACACCGGGTAGGCCGACATACCGGCAGGACGAACGGCAGTCGACTGCCGCGCGCATCTGGAGAAAACGCGCGCAATGCGAATTGGAAATTGTGTCGGCGCGCCGGTACATCCGAGCTCGACCGACGTCCGCTAAAGCGGAATAGGATCAGCGGCCGGTTGAACCTGCACGAAAAACCGGCCGCCGCAGGCAATTGGAATTGCCTGCCTATCTAAGGGGTTTGAAAACGACCCGAAGTGGTACTATGCCGCAATCTTTTTTGCGATTTTTTCCAATACCCGCTCAACAACCTGCCGCCCAGAACGATGCGCCGATGATTCCGCATAGCCCAACCGCTGCCCGATGGACCTGAAACTCTCGTCTGCGAGGATGGCTTCGACTAGATCAAGGTCGTCAGCATCGAAGTTCATTTCGGCGAAAGTGTCGGCGCGCTCCATTTCATCAAGCGCGGGATGACGTGGTGCGGTAGTGGCGCCAGGGCCGGTGGACTCACTAATGCCACCAAGCCGGCCGTATCCCGTCGCTATGCCATCGGGGCAGTTTGTAACGGGCACATTGTCGTTGGCCGCGCTTGCCAGTGCCAAGCTGGCCGCTGCAGCGTCGTCGGTGCGAAATGCTGCAGACGGTGCCCGCGGCGCGTTGTCGTTGGCTGCACTGCTGTAGAGCCGCGCCGTACCGGCCAGCTTGAGATATGCCGCGTTGTTCTTTTTGGTGTCCTTGACGTGCCGTTCCGTTTCGCTGCCTTTGCCATAGGCCAAACCGACTTTTGTCCCGGTGTATTTTGGCTTCCGCATCCTCCCCTTGTCACCATAAAAGACGAGTTCGCCGCGAAAGAAGCGAAGGCCATGGAAATTCATGCGCCCATATGGCCCCGGCAGCTTGCCGCCGATCGTCATCGACTCGCCGTTGCGGTCGCTGTAGTAGGTGGTGCATACCCGCCCGATGATCTTGCCCTCCTTCGACACGACGCGGATGCGCATCCCATCGGCATAGGCTCGCATCAACACGGGAATCGATGGCAGAAATGAACTTTGGTTATGTTTGCGTTCCGCGCCGTAGCCGGTGTTTTTCTCGCCATTCTCATCTTTATCGCCCCCGCCCAGGTCGACGGTTTCGTCTGTCTTGGCGGGCCGCATGAGTTCCCTAACTTGCCGCAGCGTGGCGACGTGTGGGCTTTGTTCCTTGACTAGGGCACGCTCGATGCGGCTGCCGGCTTTTGGTTTGGGGCTCGTCTTTGGCAAGCCATCAAGCCAGGCGCGACGCGCGGCGAGGTCGGTGCCAAAGTCATCCGCATGGCGGGGCGTGTTGTCATTGGCGGCTATGATTTTCATGCTGCAGGTTCCAATTCATAAATGTCATCGTGAGATGGCGGGGCAACGAAAGCCCCGCGTTCGGCAATCGTCATGTTGTGGCAGGTGTCTTTTGCGCCCACCGCTTCTACGGCGTCGTAGGCCGCATCTGCGGAAGCTCCGACGAGTCGAACAAAGCCGGGCTGGTCGTAGTAGACGACCCGTAGGTGATCCACCTCGACAAAAATGCAGTCTACTTCGAGGCTGCCCGGTTTGCCGTTGTCGTTCGCCGCGACTGGTCGGCGATCAGCCTCGTCCCATTTTTCAGCGGATAGCCATTTTTGGAAAACCATGCGCCGCTGGCCAGGCTTCGCGCTTGCGGCCCATGATGACGCCCGCTCAATGATTTGTGCGGCCTTTGCGGCGTCGGGCGCGATTGTTGCCCATGCGGCCCGCGATGCCTGCTTGTTGCCAAGCTTGCCATAGGCCGCCCATGCCTTTTCAAACCCAGCCCCCGGTGCGGTGGCCGCAAGGCCTTCCGCAGCCGGGGGGATGGATACATTACTACCTACCAGTCTATCGGCTTTGTAAGCCGGAGACTGTAGGTAGGTAGGGGTTGCATCCGTGCTACCCAGTTCGGGGGTTGTGGTAGCATCAACGCTACCAAGTTCGGTATTTAGGGTAGCATCCGTGCTACCTAAAGTTTGGGGTGATAGGTTAGCGGGGATGCTACCCTTTTGGGGCACTAGGTCAAAATTCGGAGCGTACACCGTGGCGCGTCCTCGCACCCCTGGCGATATGACCGTGATAAAACCAAGGCGCTCAAGGTTTTGTTTTGCGCGGATAACCGTTGCCTTATGAACTCCAGCCATGCTGCCAAGGTGGTCATGGCTAGCCCATCCGTTGCCAAATTCCCCTTTATAGCGCTGTATAATTTCCGCCAGGATCGCCAGATCGGCTTTTGTGGTGTCGGGATGGAATGCGGCCAGTCGCAAAAGGTGAAACTGAACCCACGCATCAACGTCGTACTCGTAGCCACGGCTCTTCCCGCTCTTGTGGCCACTCATCGGGCAGCCTCAAGCGCATCAACAGCAAGGGCGGTCAGCCGCTGTGACATCTCCTTCGAAAACGTCGCGGTCCGTCGCATCCCAGCTTGCGGCGCCGCGATATAGTGCGAGCCATCGGCTTTTCGGAAAACGCGAATGCCGCAGAGTCGGACATGCTCATCGAGTTCGACGTCGACAAATGCGATGCAGTTTTTCTTTCCCGGTTCGCGAATCGGATGTGCATAGATAACTTTCATTGTCATTTTCCTTTCGGCGCAACAAAGCGCGCCGCCGACAGGTTGCCGGCGGTTGATTAGTGGTGGTTGGTGGTGCGGTGTGTGGTTAGGCGGTCCGAGCCGCTTGGCGGCGTGCAAGTTCTGCCCGCAGGATCGATACCGCAGGATGATCAGCGTTGCCGTCGATTAAACCTTGAAGTTGTCTCACGCTCATTTCGTCGGGGCTCATTTCGAAGGCGGCGCCGCAGGATGTGCGGATCTTGAATGTCTCACTCATGCCGCCACCACCCGCGCTGCTATGCGCTGGTCAACCCATGCGATAACTTCGGACCGCACGAACGCGACACGCCGATCGCCAAGCGGCACGGCTGCGGGGAACCTTCCTTCGTCTCGGTATCGGTTCAACATGCTCCGGCTCATGCTGGTCATCGCGCATGCGTCGTTTAGGCTGATAAGTTGCGGAATATTGTCGTTTGCAGCTTTTTTCATTTTATTTCATTTCCCTATTGACAAACTTTGTTGGATTGGTACATTGACATCAGTGCTTCAATTGCTCGAACCTTTATCAGAGCAATAGTAAAGCTAGTTCAACCTTACAAATTAGTCAAGTTGGCCGCTGTGGTTATCCGCAGTATAGCGCCCATTTCGCCATGAGTGCGCGCCGCCGATCAAGCGCATCCGATCGCGCATAGGATCTTTCAACCGCATCACCGACAGCGTGTGACAATGCCGCCTCCGCGATCTCGCGCGGTGCATGGGCGATTTCTGTTGCCCAATCGCGGAACGTCGATCGGAACCCGTGCACCGTATATGCTGCCGCCCCGGCTGACTTCAGCGCCTTGGCCAGCGACATGTCGGAAAGCGGCTTCCCTGCCCTTACGCCGGGGAAAACAAGATCATTGACGGATTGCGCCTTCATCACCTTTAGGACCGCCACGGCTGCGTCTGACAAAGGTACGCGGTGCACCTTGCCCGACTTCATCCTGATCGCCGGGATCGTCCACACGGCTGCATGCAGATCAATCTCGCCCCATGTCGCGCCGCGTGTTTCACCACTGCGGGCCGCCGTCAATATCGTGAACTCCAAGGCACGGGCGCCAACGCCTTTGATACCGGCCAGCGACCGCATGAAAGCCGCAACGTCTTCATGGGGCATAGACGCATGGTGACGAGCAGCTAGGAGGGCATTAGGCTTGTTCAAGACGTGCTCAAGGTTGCCCTTCCAGGCTGCGGGGTTTTCACCCGTCCTGTGTCCATCCACGCGGGCAGCGTCGAGAACGCGCTCAATCGATTCGCGCAGCTTCTCCGCCGTTTCCTGTTTGACGCCCCATAATTTCTCCAACGCCTCTTTGACATCTCGAACACCTATGTCGCCGATCGGCTTGTCCCTGATAGATGCCGCGTGATTTGTCATGGCATTGCGCCATCGGGCCTCGGTTTTCGCGCCGCGCCACTTGCCTGAATTGACCGCGTTGTCAATGAACTGATCTGCATAGGAGCCGAACAAAACAGCGCCGGGTTTATCCTCCTCCGCTGCGCGTTTTGTGCGGATCGGATCAATCCCGGCCCGAACCAATTCGCGCGCCTTGTGGGCCGCCTCACGGGCCTCCAAAAGGCTCACAGAATGAAGCGGACCCAAGCCCAAGTCACGCCGCCTGCCCTGCAAGCTGTACCGGAAAATCCAGTACCGGCCGGTGCCCTTTGTGACGAGCCATAAGCCGCCGCCATCGCGCAGCATTGGCGATTTGCTGGCCTCTATCTTTCTCACTGTCAGGACGTTTCTAGTATGGCTCCCCATCGACCTTCCCCACAATTTCCCAACTTTTGTAGTCTATGAATCAACATAGCCATATAGGTTATTATGGACAAGATAAATCCAGATAAATACGCATTTTCAAAGTTTTATGCCGAACGATATGGTTTCCTGTGTTGCAATAATTTCTATCAAATACCCGGCCCGGGGAGCCAGTTTTCCAACTTCACTTGAGATCACCCTGAAAAACCCCTGATTATCAGGGGCTTACTGCTTTTTAGCACTCTTGGACAACAAGCGTCGGCTTGAGGGTTTCAACATCCATCCAGCCAACCGGCGGCGCTCAGGCCAAAAACTTCTGTCCTCCGGTCGCGAAAGCGTCAGTCGGACACGCCTGACGACGACCTCAATCAGATCGACGAATCAGCCGCATCGCCATTGCATCGTCTCCGAAATGCCAATCCGCCGGAACAGGTTTCAACGCTACAACCCAAATGCGTCGGAAAATTTGCCGGAATTGGCCCCACAAAGGCAAAATTGCGCTAAGCTGATCCCGTACAGCTTCGTTTCAGCCACCAAACCAGCAATATAAATTAAAAAACCAAATGATATTTCCGAAAAACGCTTACCAGGAGTCACAAAATGAAAAAATTGGTCAACACTCTCGCTCTGGGATTAGTTCTCACCATTGCTTCCACAGCCATTGCCGCAGCGAAATGCCCTGGAGAGGCCGGAAAACGCTCCAAGAATGGTGACGTCTCCACATCAATCAAATTTCGGGTAATCGGTGAGAATGATGAAACCCAGTTCAAAGTTTATTGGCTCGATTACAATGGGCACCGTGTGCTCTACAAGCATGCATTTGCTGGCGACACCTGGACCCAACAAACTTTCATGACTCATCCTTGGCTTATAACTGCGCCAGTTCCCGGCGGTGGTGAAGATTGCATTGGTGTATATATGCCGAAGAGAGGTGGCAGGACGATTACCCTGCGATAATCGGTTGGTCTCGCAAGGAAACGCGGCCAAAAGCAATCTGCCGATACAGACAGTATAACCGGTGCCTGCCGGGGATGAGCCTTGCCAACCCCCGGCACTTGTTCTGATCCGGCAACGGTTCTGCTGTTGTCTCAAGCATGTTCCGACCCGGTTTATTTGGTGAACAAGGTCGAACCGGATGTGGACATTCTTTTCATCTTGAACTGGGTGGCTCGTGTTGGTGCCGGGTTGCTAGTTGATGCATTCACTGTGGCTGCGGATTTCGCAACGATCTTGCACTTGGTGGATCCGCATTCGGTTCCGCCCCAATTGCCTTCGCACCATCCATCAGAGCCATAAGTACCGGTTTTACCCTTGTTCGGGCCAGATATGACTGTGCATTTGTCGCCTGTTGTCAGGCTGGTGCTGGCGGCTGCGCTTGCGGTTCCCGATGCGGCCAACATGGCGGTAAATCCTGCTGCGATGACAGCAGTTGTCAGGGCTGTTTTTTGAAAGAATGACATGTGATTTCTCCTTTTGATTAACTTGCCATTCCTTCTTACGGACTTTGTTTTGACCCCTGCATGAACCGACCGTTCATTCGCCGTTCACGCACGCGCATATCGCCATTATTGGGCGCTTTTGTTTATGGAAACGATGTCAAGACACTTGAAAAACAAGAACAGAGCGCAAGTTACTTGAGTCAGGAGGGTATTTTCACACCAACCACGGCTCCCGAAAACCTCCAGATTCCGTCTGTCGGCATTTCACCACGGAATACATTGCCGCCAACCATCTGATGCCGCGTGCGCAGCACGCATCACATTTTTCCGATCGACGTGAAACTCATCATCCAGTTGCTTCGTACATACATAAAAGAAGCTCAAACGCACCGGACAGGTCGATCAATGGCAGATGCAACCACCAAACCAACTGCGATCATCTGGTTCCGCGATGATTTGCGGATATCAGACAATGCAGCACTTGCATCTGTGGCAAATGATTTCACTGTTGTACCGGTCTATATCCGGCAGGACCACATCGCCAACCGGTCCATCGGCGGCGCCAAAAAATGGTGGTTGCATCGCTCCCTTGAGGCGCTTGCGGATGATCTCGCCAAACTTGGCGCACCATTGGTTCTGGCCAGCGGTGATCCCTATGTCATTCTCGCCAACCTCGCACAGCTTACCTCTGCCAGCCGGATCGTTTGGAACAGGCGCTATCATCCCGAAGCAATTCGCCATGATACCGAACTGAAATCCCATCTTTCCGGCGATGGCTTCGAAGTTGAAACATTTCCCGGATTCTTGCTGCATGAACCGACAAAACTGAAAACCGGCACCGGAAATTTCTACAAGGTTTTCAGCCCGTTCTGGCGTAGCCTTGATTCAACCATCGAATTGCAAAAGCCAATTCCAGCACCTCAAAGCCTCCGGCCTGCTTCGCCATACCCGGCATCAGAACAGCTTAGCGACTGGAAATTGCTGCCAACCAATCCCGATTGGTCTGGCGGCATTGGAGCCAACTGGCACCCGGGAGAAAAAGCCGCTCACGCCAAACTGGCGGACTTTGTCGAGACCCGCCTCGAAAACTATGGCGAAGGCCGCGACCGTCCGGATCGCGATGACACAACCAGGCTCTCGCCCCATCTGGCTTTTGGAGAAATCACGCCAGCCCAGATATTCGCCAAACTGGACGAAGGCAGAACGTCAGCCGGAAATTTGGGGTTGGATGCGCTGCGGCGGCAAGTCGGCTGGCGCGAATTTGCCTGGCATTTGCTTGTCAATCAGCCTTTGCTCCCGACTTCCAATCACAAGATCCAATTCGATGACTTTCCGTGGTCAGACAACACTGAAGGCTTGCTCGCTTGGCAACAGGGTTTGACTGGCTACCCTATCGTTGATGCAGGCATGCGCCAGTTGCGCCAAACAGGATGGATGCACAATCGCGTGCGCATGATCACGGCATCATTTTTAACCAAGCATTTGCTGATTGATTGGCGAGAAGGCGAAGCCTGGTTTTGGGACAATCTCGTCGATGCGGACCTCGCCTCCAACGCAGCAAGCTGGCAGTGGGTCGCTGGAACCGGTTTTGACGCGGCTCCCTATTTTCGGATTTTCAATCCTATCCTGCAGGGCCAGAAATTCGACCCTGAAGGCACCTACGTGCGCGCATTCGTGCCTGAACTGGCATCGCTGCCAAGCAAACATATCCATACACCCTGGGAAGCTCCTGCGGCCATTCTTGCCAGGGCAAGCATTCAATTGGGCCAGGATTACCCTCACCCGGTCATAGACCACGCAGAGGCTCGACAACGCGCCCTCTCTGCCTATGCCAGTATCAAGGACGCCGCATGAACGCTCTCGTCAAACCAACGATATCGAACACCGCACCAAGCGGCAGACTCAAGGTCGCAATTATCGGCTCCGGGATCTCGGGCAGTTCAGCGGCTTGGGCACTCAACAAGGTTCATGAGGTCACGCTCTATGAAGCCAGCAGTCGACCAGGCGGCCATACTGCGACTGTCGATATCGACTATGATGGCCGCGACATTGCAGTCGACACCGGGTTCATCGTTTACAACGGGCTCAACTACCCCAATCTGACCGGCATGTTTGACCATCTCGATGTCACCACCAATGCAAGCGACATGAGCTTTTCACTCTCTCTTGATGGTGGCAAGCTTGAGTGGTGCGGTGATACATTCCGCAGCCTGTTTGCCCAGAAAAGCAATATCTTCCGGCCATCGTTCCTGTTGATGTTGCGCGAAATCCTGCGCTTCAACAAATTGTGTCTGAGTGATCGCGCTGCTGGCAATCTCGCTTCCCGATCAATCGGTGACTATCTCAACTGGCGCGGTTTCTCGCCCGGCTTTCAAAACAACTATCTGGTACCAATGGCAGCGGCCATCTGGTCAACTCCGGCCAAGAAGATGTTGGAGTATCCGGCCACGCATTTCGTCAATTTCTTCGAAAATCACCGTTTAATCCATCTTGAGCGACCACAGTGGCGCACTGTTGCGGGTGGCAGCCGCAACTATCTTGAAAAACTGCTGGAGCCCCTGGGCGACAAGCTGCGTCTGTCCTGTGGCGCAAAAAATGTCCGTCGCTACCGGGACGGAGTTGAAATAACAGACACAACGGGTGTTACCGCTCGCTACGACCAAGTGATCTTTGCTTGCCACACCGACCAGGTCTTGGCTACGCTCGAGAGCCCGAGCGAAGAAGAACGCGCGGTTCTTACAGGCATTCCCTACCGCCCCAACCGGGTGCTGCTGCACTGCGATACAAACTTGATGCCGAAGCGGAAAAAAGCCTGGGCATCATGGAATTATTTGCGCTCGTCCAGTGCGGGCGAAGACACCGATGTCGCGGTCACCTACTGGATGAACCGACTGCAGGGCATTGACGCGGACTGCCCGCTGTTTGTCACCCTCAACCCGGATCGAGAACCCAATCCGGACAAGCTTTTTGCAGAATACAGCTATGATCACCCCCAATTCGGAAACAATGCGATGGAAATCCAGGCACGCTTGGCACGAATTCAGGGTCATAACCGGACCCATTTTGCAGGTGCATGGACTCGCTACGGCTTTCATGAAGATGGCCTTGTTTCTGGGATTACTGCGGCAGAAGCACTTGGCGCCAGCTTTCCTTGGCGGCCTTCAGTTACTGCGCAACCGCTGCCTGTGATCGAAGATCTGGATGCGATAGACCAGAAAATCGCAGCACTTGCGTGATGGATCTTTACGCGCCACCAACCCCGAAGAACACTGAAGCGGCACGACTTTACCGTGGCGATGTCATGCATCAACGCATGCGCCCGGTCGGCCATCGATTCTCCTATAAAGTATTCTCACTGCTGATTGATATCGACCGGTTGGATGACGCCGATGGACTAAGCCGGATATTCTCCGTCAACAAACCCAACTTCGCAGCGTTTTATGAAACCGATCACATACGTGGCTCATCGGCAGAAAACCTGCGCAGTCATGTCGATATCCTGCTTTCGGATGCTGGAATCGACCTGCCGGCCCACAAGGTGCTGTTGGCCTGTTATCCGCGCATTTTCGGTCAAGTCTTCAATCCGCTTTCAGTGTTTTACGCGTTCGATACCGCTGAGCGACCCATCGCCATGATTTATCAGGTACGCAACACCTTTGGCGAAGACCACACCTATGTCTGCCCGGTGGCAGAAGGCGAAGCCACACCAGCAGGAATTCGCCAGAGCCGAACCAAGCTTTTTCACGTCTCTCCGTTCCTTGAATTGGGCCTGACATATCATTTTCGGATGAACATACCCGGTGACACGCTCACATGGCGGATTCTGGAAACCGATGCTGACGGACCACTCTTGGCCGCCACCTACGCAGCAACAGCAGAAACGCTTACAACCGGCTCAATTTCGCGCAACCTCTTGCGCATTCCCCTTTTGACGTGGAAAATTGTCGCAGGCATCCACTTTGAGGCGCTGCGCCTGTGGCTCAAGGGTGTCGCCTATATTCCCCATTCGGTAGCTCCCGAACGGGTTAGCCATGGCGACACGACGAAAGCTGCAAAGGTACTGCACGCCCATCAGGACGAGGAACGGTCATGACGGCTGCAACACAACTTGATCTCGGCGAAACTGAATTGCTGTCGGCACAAAATTTTTCCAAATATCTTAAAGGGCTGCCCGCAAGAGCAAAATTCGTATTGCGTGGGCTTCTGCATATTCAGATTGGAAGGCTTATCATCCGCCTGCCGGATGGCCGCGCGGTGCGCATTGAAGGAAAGGAAAGTGGACCGGATGCAATCCTTATTCTGCACAACTGGAACCTTGCAAACCGAACCGTGTCCAGCGGCACCATCGGCGTTGCCGAAACCTATATGGACGGGGATTGGGAAAGCCCGGATGTAACCGGTTTTCTCGAATTTTTCCTGCTCAACATTGAGATAGGCAATCGGCTTGCCAACAGCGCACAAGGTCTTTTTCGATTCATCGACCGCATCCGCCATTGGATGAACGCCAACACGAAAAATCAAGCCAAGAAAAACATTTCTGCTCATTACGATCTCGGAAATTCTTTTTATGAACAATGGCTTGATGAATCCATGACCTATTCATCGGCATTATTTGAAGATGGCGCAAATGATCTGGCTTCCGCACAAAAAGCCAAATACCGCGCACTTGCGAAATCGGCGGGTATCAAGGCTGGTGACCGGGTGTTGGAAATCGGCTGTGGCTGGGGCGGTTTCGCCGAATTTGCTGCGACAGAGCTCGACTGTCACGTTACGGGGCTGACGATTTCCTCAGAACAACTGGAGTTTGCCCGCAAGCGAATTGAGAAAGCTGGCCTGTCAGACAAGGTAGACTTGAAATTTCAGGATTACCGCGATGAAACCGGCGTCTATGACGCAATCGTCTCGATCGAAATGTTCGAAGCTGTTGGCGAACGTTATTGGCCAACCTATTTCAGAAAATTGCGTGCATGCCTCAAGCCGGAAGGACGCGCAGCATTGCAAATCATCACCATCCGACCCGAGGGATTTGAAGATTACAAGGCCAACCCGGACTTCATCCAGCGTTATGTCTTCCCCGGCGGGATGTTGCCAACGGAAAATCACCTTGATGAACTGGGGCAGAAGTCCGGCCTCAAGATCATTCAATCCTACGCATTCGGGCGTGATTATGCCCACACCCTGGCGATCTGGCGTGACCGTTTCTGGGCCGCATGGGATACAATTCGACCACTCGGTTTCGACGAACGCTTCAAGAAATTGTGGGAGTTTTATCTCTTTTATTGCGAAGCAGGGTTCCGTGCGGGCCACATAAATGTGCGCCAGATAATCTACCGTTGATCCGGTTCATTCCGGTTTGTCTGCAGGTTTGAGAGGCCGTTTGTTCCAACCTGTACCGTTTCCGACAAGTCGGAAATAGAGTGGGTATGGCAGTTTTGCCATAATCTTCAACAACCAGGTAAAACGTCGGGGAAACGTAACCTCGAACCCTCCCTTTTCCAGACCTGAGACTATCCTTTCGGCAGCCCTGTCCACATCCATCAATGCAGGCATTGGAAACGGGTTGTCCTCGGTTGCCGGTGTGTCGACGAAGCCAGGATTGATCACCTGTATGCGAATGTTCATTTTGTCGAAATCAAATTTCAGGCTTTCGGCCATGTTGATCAGCGCTGCCTTGCTGGCGCCATAGGCCCCGCTCAAGGGCAGCCCACCATAGCCAGTCACCGATGAGACGATCGCCACCTGCCCACCGCCGCGCGCCGCCATGGCAGCTACTGCAGGAACCAGTCCCTTCACCACACCCAACACATTGACCGCGAAGGTCTGCTCAAATTTTTCAACGCGAAGCCCCTCACCACGAACAGGCAGAAACAAACCAGCATTGAATACCGCTAGCGCCAGCCTGCCATGGTCCGTTTCGATCTGTGCGACCATTTCTGCCATCACCTGTTCGTCAGTCACATCGCCAGACATGGCAATGATTTCACCAGCAAGCGCTTCACTCTCTTTGGCAAGCACCTCCAGCTTGTCGGTACTTCGCGCTGTGGCGATGACCTGATAGCCGCGCGCCGCCAGAACTAAAGCCACTTCCTTGCCAATGCCTGAAGACGCGCCGGTTACCCAGGCAACCCCTTTTTGTGGTCTTGCTCTGAAAAGTGACAATTTGTACTCCATTCATCTGGATTGGCTGATCGTCCAGTCATCTTACCCGATCAAGCCGGAACCAGCACATCTCAGTCACCCAATTTGGTCAGAATAAATACCCAAACCCGATCATGGCAGATCATTTTGGATAAAAACGCTCGAAAAGATGCAATTTCGGATCAAATTTCCGGAAGATACCGTATCGTTGGATTATTTTCCTTTTCAAAAGCGGCCTCCACGGGTGACAATAGAGAAGTGATTTTCACGGTTCGCAGGTTCAAACAATGCTGAATTCCGTACTGGACGCTATCGGCAACACGCCGCTCATCAAACTCAAAGCCGCCTCCGAGGCGACCGGTTGCACAATTCTGGGCAAAGCCGAGTTTCTCAATCCCGGTCAATCGATCAAGGATCGGGCTGCTCTTGGGATAATCGCCGATGCTGAGAAACGCGGCCTGATTGCACCGGGCGGGACCATTGTTGAAGGCACGGCAGGCAACACCGGCATCGGTCTGGCACTTGTCGCCCGCGCCCGGGGATATCGTACCGTCATTGTAATTCCTGAAACCCAGAGCCAGGAAAAAAAGGATGCTATCCGGTTGATGGGTGCTGAACTGGTGGAAGTGCCGGCAGCTCCCTACAAAAACCCCAACAATTATGTCCGGGTTTCCGGACGCTTGGCCGAGCAGATCGCCCGCAGCGATCCGAATGGCGCCATCTGGGCCAACCAGTTCGACAATGTTGCCAACAGGCAGGCCCATATCGACACCACAGCACCTGAAATCTGGAACCAGACAGACGGCAAGATTGACGGTTTTATCTGCGCTGTGGGGTCTGGTGGCACACTGGCAGGAGTGGCCGAAGGTTTGCGCGCCCGCAACAAGGATGTCCGCATCGGATTGGCAGATCCAGACGGCGCCGCACTTTTCAGCTACTACACCACCGGGGAATTCGCTTCTTCCGGCAATTCGATTACCGAAGGCATCGGGCAAGGTCGGATAACCGCCAATCTCGAAGGATTCACTCCGGACATGTCGTTCAATATCCCTGATTCCACCGCCATTCCGCTGGTTTTCTCCCTGTTGGAAGAAGAGGGCCTTTGCCTCGGCGGCTCATCAGGCATCAATGTCGCGGGTGCAATGCGCATGGCCCGGGAACTTGGTCCCGGCCACACCATCGTCACCGTGCTTTGCGATTACGGCAATCGCTACCAGTCAAAACTGTTCAATCCGGAGTTTTTGCGTTCGAAAGACCTACCGGTCCCGCAGTGGCTGACAACCAAAAGCCGGTTGAGTGTTCCGTTCGAAGAAGTGGCATGACCGCTTGATCTGAAACGTCTCAACCGAAATCTGTGGCCAGTCTGTCCATTGTTTCCTATATCTCGGACAACAGAAATGTTTGCCGTAATCATCACTGATCGAGATTTGGAACCATGACCGCATTGTTTGTTGAAGACGCTTATCTCTCTACCTGCGAAGCAACCGTCGCGGAAATTCGTGATGACGGTGCCATTGTGCTCGATCAAACCTGCTTTTATGCGACTTCAGGCGGCCAACCCGGGGATACCGGCAAATTTGAACGCGCTGACGGTTCCCATATCACAATTGCCGAAACCATAACGGGGCAGACAAAAGCCGAAATCCTTCATGTTCCGGCACCTGGCCAACCTTCTCCGGAAGAAGGCGAACAGTTGGTTCTGCATATTGATTGGGACCGGCGCTACAAGCTCATGCGGATGCACACTGCGTGCCACCTGCTATCGGTCATCTGTCCTTTTCAGATTACCGGTGCATCTGTCAGCGAAAATGACAGCAGAGTCGATTTTGACATGTCTGAAACTGTCGACAAAGCCGGAGTGACGACCAAACTCATGGAGCTGGTTCAGGCAAATCATCCAATCTACACACGCTGGATCTCCGAGGCTGAGCTCGATGCAAATCCAGACATCGTCAAGTCGAAAAATGTCCGCCCACCCCGTGGCCTGGGAAAAATGCGGCTGGTCTGCATCGGCGAGGACGCAAGCATCGACAGCCAGCCTTGCGGTGGCACCCATGTATCAGAAACCGCCGAAGTTGGCGAAATCCACATCGGCAAGATTGAGAAAAAAGGCCGCGAAAACCGCCGTTTCCGCATTCGCTTCGGGCCCCCACCCGCCAATTGACCAACTGGGATTTTACTGCACATATTCACCCGCTTCCTAGCGCGCCCAAAGGAAACATTCGTGACCGCAAACACACAGCACCTCGTCTCTCCCCAATGGCTTGCTGAGCGTATCAGCACCCCCAACCTTTCGGTTGTTGACGCCTCTTGGTACCTGCCCGCCATGGGCCGTGATCATGCCGACGAATTTGCCACGCGCCGCATTCCCGGTGCAGTTTTTTTCGATCAGGACAGAATCGTCGACCCTCATTCAAATTTACCCCACGCGTTGCCGCCAACCGAGGTTTTTGCGCGAGAAGTAGGTGCATTGGGTATTTCAGACACTGACACCATTGTTGTTTATGACGGCCCGGGTTTCTTCTCCGCACCGCGCGTATGGTGGTTGTTCCGTGTGTTTGGCGCGAAAAATGTTCACCTGCTCGATGGGGGGTTCGATAATTGGGAGAAAACCGGGTTTCCCGTCGAAACCACCGCGCCAGCCACATCAAGCCCGACTGCTTTCAATGCACATCTGGATGCTGCGCGTCTGGCCTCCCTTGCTGACATGAAACGCATTGTTGAAACTGGCGAGCGCCAGATTGCCGATGCCAGACCGAGGGGCCGCTTCACAGCCGAAGTACCGGAGCCGCGTGCCGACATGCGTTCAGGTCACATGCCTGGCGCGCACAGCCTGCCGATTTCCTCTTTGGCTGATGGTGGAAAACTGAAATCCGTCAATGAATTGCAGGAACTGGTTGAAACGGCCGGCATCGATCTTTCAAAACCCATCGTGACCACATGCGGATCAGGCGTGACAGCCGCTGGCATTTCATTCGCCCTCACCGTGCTGGGTCATGCGGACCACAAGCTTTTTGATGGATCATGGGTCGAGTGGAGCACACAGGACGATACTGCAGTTGTTACCGGCGAGCCTTGAATCATGATCAATACTGCCTCCAAAAACCACAAGGCCGTTGTCACCTGGCTTGAATGTACGGAATTGCCCCGGCAGTTGCCTGCGTTGCCGGTCAATCTCCACGCTTCGCTCATACGGGTAGAAAATATCCCGCTCCACTTTTATCGCTACCTGCAATGGCGCACCGGTCGCCGCTGGCATTGGGTGCACCGATTGCGCATGAAGGATGAGGAACTGGCACATCTGGTTCATGATCCGAAAACCGAGATTCGCATTCTTAACATCGACGGCGCGCCTGCCGGTTTTTTTGAGTTGCGGCGGGAAGATGCAACCACCACAAATCTGGTTTATTTCGGTCTGATCGACAATGCGATCGGACGCGGTGTAGGCAAATGGTTGCTCGGTCAGGCTCAATTGGCAGCGTGGAACCAACCTATTTCGCGACTGACCGTTTCCACAAATTCGCTCGATCACCCCGCCGCGCTGCCACTCTATCAGAAAATGGGTTTCCGCCCGACCAGCCAAAGCGAAGCCGTTGTCCGCCCGCTGACCGACGACGAACTCCTGGCGCTCATGAAAGCGGAATAGTCTCCAGCACGAAGTTTGGGCCGGAAATACTGCAAAAGTTCAGGCAATTCGGAAACTGCGCACTTTCACAAGCTCCCGCATGCTGCCGCGTTCAGCCGTGGCACGCAAAACCCCGCCGACAAAACTGCCGACGGGGTCGCGCGAGAGTGTGGACCGGCTCTCGCAGCAGGTTTGCTTGGTGTTCAGGCGACTTTGAGGGCTTCAACAGGCTCAGCCAGATCGTAGCCAAGCGCTTCGGCTACCGCCTTGTTGGTTACCCGGCCGCGATGCACATTCAGCCCGGCACGCAGGTGACCATTCTCGGCAATGGCAGCCAGCCCACGATCGGCAAGCATCAGGCCGTATTGCAGCGTCGCATTGTTGAGCGCCTGTGTTGAGGTCACCGGCACAGCGCCCGGCATATTGGCTACGCAATAATGAACCACGCCATCTACTTCAAATGTCGGCTCGGAATGGGTGGTGGCTTTTGATGTTTCAAAGCAACCGCCCTGATCAATCGCCACATCAACAATCACTGCTCCGGTTTTCATGCCGGTCAGCATTTCGCGGGTGACGAGCTTCGGCGCAGCAGCACCGGGTATGAGCACTGCACCAACCACCATATCAGCGCGGAAAACCTCTTCTTCCAATGCTTCGATTGTGGAATAGCGGGTCAAGACCCGGCCATTGAAGATGTCGTCGAGTTCGCGAAGACGCGGGATCGAGCGGTCAAGTATTGTGACTTCAGCACCGAGGCCTGCTGCCATTTTTGCGGCATTCAGCCCGACAACACCACCGCCGATAATGACAACCTTGCCCGGGGAAACACCAGGAACGCCGCCCAAAAGCACACCGCGACCGCCATTGGCGCGCTGCAATGCTGTTGCACCCGCCTGAATAGCCAACCGACCGGCAACTTCTGACATTGGCGCAAGCAGCGGTAGACCACCGCGTTCGTCGGTGACAGTTTCATAGGCAACAGCCGTACATCCTGAGCCGATCAAACCATTTGTTTGTGCGGCATCCGGGGCCAGGTGCAGATAGGTGTAGAGGATCTGGTCGTCACGCAGCATTGCCCATTCAGCGGCCTGTGGCTCCTTGACCTTCACAATCATGTCCGACATTTCGAACACTTGCGCAGCCGTGTCGACTATCTTCGCACCGACAGCCTTGTAGGCCTGATCATCAGCGCCAATACCCGAACCGGCATTGGATTGAATGATCACTTCATGGCCATGAGCAATATATTCACGCACAGCGCCCGGGGTCAGGCCAACACGGTATTCGTGGTTCTTGATTTCCTTAGGACATCCTACGCGCATTGTTCTCTCCCAACGGCACTGAGGTTCAGTTACGCGTGATTATGGCGCCAAACAAGCGCAATGTCCTTGCAAAGAGGTGGTGCCGCCATCACAGTTGTGCAACAATACGCTAAATATCGCGCTCCATTGAAGGAATTGTTGCAATCATGCAGCTGGATACGATTGATCGTTCGATACTCACGGAACTTCAAAAAGATGGTCGCTTGCCCAACGCCGCCCTGGCGGAAAAAGTGGGCCTCTCGGCGTCGGCCTGTTCGCGCCGCCTCGATGCGCTTGAAAAAAGCGGTCAAATTCGCGGCTATCACGCACGGCTCTCCAACCGTGCGCTCGGTCATTCCTTGACGGCTATCGTTCATATTTCATTGTCAGGGCAGTTTCAAAAGACACTCGATGAATTTGAAACTGCCATTCGGCGCTGCCCCAATGTGCTGGTTTGCTATCTGCTGTCGGGCGAACATGACTATGTCTTGCGGATCGCGGCCAAGGATTTGGCCGATTACGAACGCATTCACCGAGAATGGTTGTCGGCACTCCCCCATGTAGCCAAAATCGTCACATCGTTTTCACTGCGTGAGGTTATCGACAGGCCCAATATCGGCATCGACGTCGATTTACTATGAGGTTCAGCCGGTCAACTCCACACCGAGACCAGCGAGTACATCCCAATAGCCGGGAAAGGTTTTGGCGACACATCCGGGATCTAAAATGGCAATACCGGATGTCTTCAATCCTGAAAGTGCGAAGGACATCGCAATACGGTGGTCGGCAAAACTATCGATCTCGGCATCCACCAATTGGCCGGCAAGCAGTGGATCGCTGTGAACAATCAGGTCATCACCATCTTCCTCTGCCAGTCCCGCTCTGATCCGGTTGAGCCCTTGCGAAAGCGCAGCAATCCGGTCGCATTCCTTGACCCGCAAATTCTCAATTCCGACAAACCGCACAGGCGTTGAATTATAGGCCGCCAGCACTGCCAGGGTCGGCACCGCATCCTGCATCTGCGACCCATCAATTTCGCTGGGCATTTGCGGAAACTGTGCAATAACAGCGTAGGCCCGCGCATCGGGTTGGGTAAACGCTTCCGCTGCAATGCCCAGATCAATTTTCCCACCGGTCAAAGCTTCAATTGCCCAGAGGTAAGTCGCTGCCGATGCATCCGGTTCGACCAAACAGTCCGATGCGAGATAGGTCCTTGGTGTGATTTTCCAATGGCTGTCTGACAGCTTTTCAACGTCCGCCGCGAATGCTTTCATCGCTGCCGTGGTCAAATCGATATACCCACGGGCACCAATCTCCTCGCCCGTCAGCCGGACATCGACAGGCTCATCGGCAAGCGGCGCAACCATCAATAGTGCTGAAACATATTGCGATGACAAACCACCATCGATTTCAATTGTCCCACCAGGCAGTTTTCCCGCTCCTTCAATCGTGACCGGCGGACAACCGCTTGGCGCAGTGATCGCCACGCCCAAACGCCCAAGCGCATCCACCAACGGCCCAATCGGTCGCTGGCGCATGTGTTCATCGCCATCTACCACCACCTGGCCTGTCACGCTGGCGGCTGCTGCGGTGAGAAATCGCGTGGCAGTACCCGCATTGCCCAGAAACAATGGTTTGGGCGGCTGCTCCAGTCGCCCCTTGCCATGGACCAGAAATGTGGTGTCGTCGGGTTCATCGATCTTCACGCCCATCTGCCGCAGGGCATCGGCCATGTAGCGGGTATCATCACTCTTCAGGGCACCGGATATACGACTTGTCCCATCGGCCAGCGCTGCCAAAAGCAAAACGCGATTGGTGATCGACTTTGAGCCCGGCGGAATCACACGGCCTGACAAGCGGCCAACCACCGGTTTTACAGTCAAACGATCAAGCGAAAGATAATCAGTCATGGTTGTAACCAGATATGAAACATCCGGGCCTTATGGCCCCCCTACCCGCCTTCGGCAAGCCCCCGGTTGTCTTCTCCCCCATCGGCAAACAGCGAAAGCTGTCAGCAGGAATAAAATAATCTGCGCCAAAACCAGATCCGCCCTCTATCATCATATTCCCGTCCCCCGAATGCCGTGATATTGCTATTTTCAACAACGTCAATCAGCTGTGAAAGCAGGCGATAAAATGGCAACAAAACTCATCACAATCATCTCTGCATTCAGTCTTTCAATGTTCTCATCCATCGCGCTGGCGCAAGGAAGCGGGGCCGGTGGTGCTTTCTCCATCCACAACGACACAATAGACGGCACGGTCGTCGGTTTTTACACCAATGATGGCTCCGGTTGGAGCGACAATTGGCTGTCAGAAGATCTCGGTCCAAATGCCAAGATCGATGTCGAATTCACTGCCCAGACCGGCAGTTGCGCCCAGACGCTTCAAGTAGGCTGGCTGGCCGAAGATGACACCGAACTGCTTGCCGATCCGGTCAGCATCGACATCTGTGAAGCAACGACAGTTTATTTGGAAGACGACGGCATCAGCTTCGACTGATCCCGCATGGTGAACCCGGATTTCGTTATTCCGGGTTCAACTCAGCCAAACATCCGGTCACCCTGCTCGTCCACCAACCGCTGGCCTTTCAGGATGGCGGCATGGTCGGCATCAGCGCGGGATGTAAACAAATCGGCGCGAATGAAATAATGTTCCTTGCCACTCAACTTGGAAACCACCCGCCCTGCCAGCCGAAACTGCCCGCCCTCACTCACGGACTCGGAGGTGATGATATAATCCTTGTAGACTTCCGGCTTGCCGGATGCCGGCTTGCTCTCTCGGTCGCCAGTTGCCGATGGGTTGGAAAACCAGCCCAGAACAGTCTTGAATAATCCGCTCACTTCGTTCTCCCCGGAACAATTGATTGGCCCCAATTTGGCATGGGCAATTGCTTTACCGCAAGTCGACCGGCGCAGATGCATCTCTGTAAAACGTGTATCAGCACTTTGACTTCCAACATCCACCACGGTTTTCAATCACTGACAAACGCATTAGTTTTGCGCCAATTGCGGATTCGACTACGGGATTGCAGATATGGTCAGAAAGATCAGAACAGCGCTCTACATACTGCTCTTGCTGGCCGTTGCCGCAGGTATATTCTGGATATTTGCACCACACCCGGAGGCTGATACGACAGTGACTTTTGATGCGGTAGTGCTCGGTGAAGATTTGGACGCCTATCTGGCTCAGGCGGAATCTCGGTATTCCGACATTCGTCCACAAAACCAGAAGCAAATTGTCTGGGCCTATCCAGCCTCAAAGGCGCGCACTCCATTGGCGATCGTTTATGTTCACGGCTTTTCGGCAGGTCCCGCAGAGATCCGTCCACTACCGGACAAAGTCGCAAGCGCAATCGGTGCCAACCTCTATTTCACGAGGCTAGCAGGGCACGGACGCTCGAACGATGCGATGGGTGACGCAAGTGTCAATGACTGGATCAATGACTTTGCCGAAGCCATGGCAATTGGCAAAAAGCTTGGTGAAAAGGTCATCGTGGTCGCAACATCAACCGGAGCATCTTTGGCAAGCTGGGCCGCAGCGCAACCAGATTTTGCCGGTGACATTGACGGTTTGGTTCTCATCTCACCCAATTACGGCCCCCAAGCCACAGGCAGCTTCCTTCTCACTGCGCCTTATGCCGAAACATTTGTAAAACTGATCATCGGCGAAACCCGTGGGTTTGAACCGCGCAACGAGGCCCAGGCAGCCAACTGGACCTATCAATACCCGGCAAAGGCACTCATTCAGATGGGGCTTCTGGTCAAAATGGCCAGGCAGGCAGAAGCTGGACGCATTCGCGTACCCGCACTTTTCGTCTATTCACCACATGACGCCGTCGTTCGCCCTGAATTGACAGAGCAAGTCATTGCCCGTTGGGGCGGTCCGAACCAAACAATTCTGGTAGAGAACTCTGACGACGAGAGCCACCACGTGATCGCAGGTGACATCGTATCACCATCTACCACCGACCAATTGGCAACCGGCGTGGTCAACTGGATCAAAGGGCTATGACCTCCTGATCGGACAAGCAAAAACAGCAGAAAGCGTGCTCCCGAAGGGGCCGTGCTAACCGCCATAAGCGCCACGACAACCGCTTTCGCCGCTGGAAATATCGAAACAATGCTGTCGATTGCAGCCTTAACGACTGTCGTGTCAGATGAACGCGCTCTTCACCTGACGAAGTGAACACCCCCACCCCCCAATGACGGTGCCACGGTTCTGTCGAACGCGGTTTGACGCAGAAAGACTGATGGAAGCTGGAACCGGTTGAATCAATCGGCATTGACCTCCATCGCCGCAAAATCAAACAGGTTCCGGTCGAGCAGATGCGAGGGGCGCACATGGCCAAGAGCCCGGATCATCGAATCCTTGCGTCCCGGCATCCGCCGTTCAATGTCGGCAATCATGTCTTTCATGGCATTGCGTTGCAGTCCGTCCTGAGAACCGCAGAGATCACAGGGAATGATTGGAAATTCCATGTTTTCGGCAAATTTTGCCAGATCATCCTCAGCACAATAGGCCAATGGCCGCAGCACCACCATGTCGCCGTCGTCGTTGAGCAATTTTGGCGGCATCGAAGCCAAGCGTCCGCCGTGGAAAAAATTGAGAAAAAAGGTTTCGAGGATATCTTCCCGGTGATGCCCGAGAACCAGCGCCTCACATCCTTCCTCCCTGGCTATCCGGTAGAGATGACCGCGCCTGAGTCGCGAACACAGTGAACAATAGGTCGCCCCTTCAGACACTTTCTCAGTCACAATCGAATAGGTATCGCGATACTCAATTCGATGCGCGATACCGTGTCGGTTCAGAAAATCCGGCAAGATGTGTTTCGGAAAATTCGGCTGACCTTGATCAAGGTTGCAGGCAACCAGCTCGACAGGCAACAAGCCACGCCATTGAAGATCCATCAACACAGCAAGTAAACCGTAGGAATCCTTGCCGCCTGACAGGGCGACCAACCATCGCCTTGGCTTGGCGCTTTCGGCACCTCCCACCGCCAGCATCGAAAAGTCATCGATCGCCTGACGTGCATTGCGGACCAGCCGCTTTCTCAACTTGTTGAATGATACCGAAGACGGCGCATTGGCAAACAGCGATGGAATGGCAGTGCTGTGGCTGTCATTTCCTTCTCCAACCGCGCAGTTCTGGTCAATCACTGCCGTGTCAGGAACAGTTTCCAAACTTGCCATTTGCTCAGTCATCGCAATCGCTCCAATTATCGGGCTCTTCTTACACATCACGACCGCGATGCGAAATCACTATCAACATCGTGCATAAAAACAACGCCAGATAGCTTTCCAGCCATTGACACCGCGTTATGAAATTCTACTTGTTCAAAAACAATTGAACTGGAGATACAATGTCGACCTCTGTTGAAACACTCTTCCGCCCTTTTCAGCTTAAAAACCTGGAAATCAAGAACCGGATCGTGATGGCCCCGATGACCCGCGCCATGGCACCAGAGGGTATTCCCGGCGGCCCGCAGGTTGAATACTATGCCCGCCGCGCATTGGGAGACGTGGGCCTGATCATTTCCGAGGGCACGGTGATTGATCGACCCGCCTCTCGCAATTTACCCGGCATTCCCTTCTTTCATGGCACCACCGCTCTGCAGGGTTGGAAGGACGTGATCAAGGCCGTACATGCCGCTGGCGGCAAGATGGGCCCGCAAATCTGGCATACCGGCTCAACCCGTTCGGGAAAATGGGAACCAGAAGCCGAAGTTGAAAGTCCATCCGGCCTGTATGCGCCCGAAAAGCCTCGCGGCAAGGCCATGACCGAAGAAGACGTCGCCGATACGGTTACAGCCTTTGCCAAAGCGGCCCTTGATTCAAAAAATCTCGGCTTTGACGTGGTGGAGCTGCACGGTGCCCACGGTTATCTGATTGACGAATTCTTCTGGCCTGGCACCAACGCGCGTGACGATGTTTACGGCGGCGCCACAATTCGTGAACGCTCACGTTTTGCGGCCGATGCAGTGGCTGCGGTGCGCGCAGCCGTTGGTCCGGATTACCCGATCATTCTTCGTGTAAGCCAATGGAAACAGCAGGATTACGCCGCCCGACTTGCCATGACGCCTGATGAAATGACGGATTGGCTCGCCCCACTCGTTGAAGCAGGCGTTGATATCCTCCATTGCTCGCAGCGCCGTTTCTGGGAACCGGAATTCCCCGAGCTTGATGGCGAAAAGGGCCTGAACTTTGCTGGATGGGCCAAAAAACTGACCGGTGCGCCGACGATCAGTGTCGGCTCGGTCGGTCTGACTTCAGAATTCCTGGGGTCCTTCAAGGGCGAAGCATCCAGCATAGGGCCGATTGACGATCTCATCCGCCGCATGGAAGCGGATGAATTCGACATGATCGCAGTCGGTCGCGCGCTGATAACCGATCCGAACTGGGTCAAAAAGATCCAGTCGGGTGCCGATAATGAATTGCTTGGCTTCAACGCCGCTGATTTGGCTGCTTTGGTCTAATACAGAACTGATGGCCTGCCGTGTCTGATTACGGCGGGCCACCAAAAGACAAACCGCATCAAACAAAAAACCGCCCCGAAAGGGCGGCTTTTCAATTCCTGTCTCAGAAACCGGCTTAACGCGAGTAAAACTCGACGACGAGGTTTGGTTCCATCACAACCGGGTAAGGAACCTCAGCCAAGCCTGGTACGCGGGTAAAGGTGGCAACCATCTTGTTGTGGTCAACGCTGACATATTCTGGAACATCACGCTCCGCCAGCTGCACGGATTCAAGAACAATCCCAAGCTGCTTTGACTTTTCGCGGATTTCAACAACATCGCCCGGCTTGCAGCGGAATGATGGAATGTTGGTCCGCACACCATTCACCATCACGTGGCCGTGGTTGATGAACTGACGTGCGGCAAAAACTGTAGGCACGAATTTGGCGCGATAGATCACTGCGTCCAAACGTGATTCCAGAAGACCGATCAGGTTTTCCGGAGTATCGCCTTTCAAACGGTTTGCTTCGGTGAAGATGCCGCGGAACTGTTTTTCGCGGATATCGCCGTAATAACCCTTCAGCTTCTGCTTGGCGCGCAGCTGCACACCAAAGTCGGAAAGCTTGCCCTTGCGGCGCTGACCATGCTGGCCGGGGCCGTATTCGCGGCGGTTTACTGGTGACTTGGGACGTCCCCAGATGTTCTCGCCCATACGGCGGTCGAGTTTATGCTTGGATGACTGGCGCTTGCTCATCGCATTTCCTTTCAAACGGTTACGCCGGTTTGTTTCCAAACCGGACGAGCAGGAAACGCGCCCTCCTCTGGTTCCTGTTTTTGAAACCTGACAGGGCAGAATGCGCACGCTTTGCGATTCCAACCCACGGGACACGTATTGATGCCTTTATTTCAAGGCTTGGCGGCTATACAAGGCCGCAACAGTTTGTGTCAAGGGCTCACGCATCTACAGTTCACCTCGACCTCACAATCCAATAGATCGATTGGCGAAAGTTTGAAAGCACAACAGTTTCTCAAGCAGCGCATTGCAAAGCATTCGCTAACGAGGCGGATCCTGCGAAGCACCCGATTGCAACTGCACGAACTTGGCATCGCGCCACCGCGATTGAAGATTAGATACACCGCGTCATCTCGGTTCCCATATGATGCAATTGTGAGCCGAAAACCTGATCATTTTGTCATTGAGATTGCTTCATCCCCGCCACCGAGTTGTTCCAAGCTGCTGCGTGCACGCGCTTTTGCTCCTGTCTATTTTCTGATTAACTGCCCACCTGTAATTACTGAACTGGCTATCAACCTCGGAGACGGCAATCATCAAAGCGCCGCCCTCTTTGCATTTTCCGGCAGTAGCAAGAATGTCGTTTTGCTGCCCGACATCTACTTTCTCAATGAAACGGGTTTTTCAACCCTCCGTCAGGTTGCCGATAGCGCCAGTCACACATGGAAAAGTCGAAAGTCCACTTTGCGATGGCGAGGAACCAACACCGGTGCGGGTCGTCAGTTGTTTGGGCAGCAAGCAGTCAATGACGCAACTGTAAACGCGCGTATACGCATGTGCATCATAGCCGATTGCCTACCGGACACCGACTGCCGCTTCGCTGCCACCGAATTGATTGAGGATCGTTCACTATTTGCGCATTTCGGCATGCTGGCGGAGCCCATTCCAGAGAGCGATTGGATAAATGACCGTTACGCAATTGATGTCGATGGCCACACCAACACCTGGTCAAACATGATCGCGCGCATGCATTTGGGATGTTGCGTGCTGAAAGTCGAAAGCCAGTTCGGTTACCGCCAGTGGTATTATGACCATCTCAAGCCCGGCATTCACTTTGTCCCGGTAAAAGCCGACATGAGCGATCTTGGTGATAAACTCGACTGGGTGCGAAAAAACCCTGAAGAGGCTGAAACAATTGCCCAAGCCGGGCAGGCTTTTGTGCGCACCATGACACTGGAAAGCGAAACCAGACGGGCCGTCGAAATTATTACACAGGCAGTTGGCGCGAACTAACCTGCCGACCGCACCATCGCAGCGCATTTCTCCGCAATCATCAGCGTTGGCGAATTTGTATTACCGGAGGTGATCGCCGGCATCACGGACGCATCGGCCACCCGCAAGCCCTCGATACCACGGACCCTGAGCTGGGGATCAACCACCGAAGCCGGATCATTGCCCATTCGTGCAGTTCCAACGGGATGGAAGATCGTGGTCCCCACATCACCCGCTGCTTGTGCCAGTTCGGCGTCGGTTTCATACTCTGGTCCCGGCTTGAACTCGACCGGCTTATACTTTTTCAAAGGCGCTTGTCTGGCAATATCACGTGCCAATCGGATGGCTTTCACTGCAACCTGCCTGTCGCCTTCCGTCGAAAGGTAGTTTGGCGCAATCACTGGATGCGAACGCGGATCAGCATCAGCAATACGGACTGACCCGCGGCTTTCAGGCCGCAGATTGCAAACGCTGGCTGTAAATGCTGGGAACGGGTGCAGAGGCTCACCAAAAGCCTCCAGAGACAATGGTTGAACATGAAATTCCAGATCGGGCGACGCCAAATGAGTGTCAGATCGCGCAAACACCCCCAATTGGCTGGGCGCCATCGATAACGGTCCGCTGCGTTTGAGCGCATATTCCAGCCCGATCATACCTTTGCCCCAAAGCGTGGAGGACATCATGTTCAGCGTTTTCACGCCCTCAACCTTGTAGGCACATCGCAACTGCAGATGATCCTGAAGGTTTCCGCCGACACCCGGCTGATCGCGAACCACCTCAATACCATTCTCTGACAACAGGTTTGCTGGACCTATACCCGATAGCTGCATGATTTGCGGTGTGCCGATAGCGCCGGCTGACAATAAAACTTCGGCCCGCGCCTTGATCCTTCGAACTCCACTATCGCGCAGCAATTCAGCACCAACGGCACGCCAGTCTTCAATAATCAGGTGTGCCACCTGAGCACGTGTTATGACCTGCAGGTTTTTACGGTTTCTCGCCGGTCGCAAGAAGGCTTTCGAAGTATTCCAGCGGAACCCTGCCTTTTGGTTGACTTTGAAATAGCCCACTCCAAAATTGTCACCGCGATTGAAGTCATCACTTGCGGGAATACCTGCAGCCACGCAGGCATCTCTGTAGGCATCAAGAATGTCCCAATGCAGTCTTTGCTTGTCGACCCTCCATTCGCCACCAGCACCGTGCAAATCGTCTGCACCGCCAAAATAGTCTTCCGATTTTTTGAAATAAGGCAGCACATCATCCCAACCCCAGCCGGTGTTACCCATTTGCCGCCAGCCGTCATAGTCCGATGCCTGCCCGCGCAGATACAACATCCCGTTGATTGACGAACAACCACCAAGAACGCGCCCGCGAGGATAACCCAGCGAACGACCGTTCAAACCCGGTTCTTTCGCCGTCTTGAAACCCCAGTCGGTTCGCGGATTGCCAATGCAATAGAGATAGCCGATCGGAATGTGGATCCAGTGATAGTTATCCCTCCCACCCGCTTCCAGAAGCACAACATGTTTGGTGGGGTCCTCACTCAGGCGGTTGGCAAGCGCACAACCGGCAGTCCCCGCACCAATGACGAGATAGTCACACTCCAGATCAAACTGTGATGCAGTTTTCATTCCCTCACCCCACGGCATTTCTTCTTGTTATTCAGCTTTGAATGCCAAGCCTTTAAGGTGCCCACACCAGGAGCACACGTAAAGCCCTTTTGTCATTGCTGACAAAAAACCATCTCCGGGAGCGAATCTCGCAATTACAGGTTTTATTGAAGGCTCAGCCCAAAACCGCGCATCAAACGGCTCTGAGCCGGATCAGGGCTGCCAGAGGTGAACAGCGCCAAATCAGGTTCATCTGGAGGCATCAAAAGTGCATTCTCATGCTCCAGAAGGTCAAGTGCCCGACGAGCTATCGCCTCGGAAGGGTCGATCCAGTCCACCGGCCAGGGTGCAGTCTTGCGCATGCGGTTGACCAGAAACGGATAATGCGTGCAAGCCAGCACGACAATATCGGTGCGTCTGCCATCCATTTCGATAAAGCAGGGAGCAATTTCGCGTCGCACCTCTTCTTCATCGACATAACCCCGACGCATATAGGTTTCTGCCAACTGCGCCAGATTGTCAGACCCGACCAGTCGTACGTGGCATTTAGTTGCCCATTTGGCGATCAGATCGCGGGTATATTGTCGCTTGACTGTTCCGGGGGTTGCAAGAACCGAAACCAGTCCGCTGGCAGTCCGCTCGGCGGCAGGCTTGATCGCCGGAACCGTGCCGACAAAGACCTGATTGGGGAATTCCCGGCGCAATTTATCAATCACGATTGTCGAAGCGGTGTTGCACGCGATGATGGAAGCCGCGGGCTGATAGAATTCAAGCAGTTTGCCGAACAAATCAATCAGATGACTGCGCAATTCATCCGCATTCCACGGCCCATAGGGAAATGCCGCGTCATCGGTCACATATACAAACCGTCGCATCGGCATCAACACGCGGGCCTCACGCAACACGCCCAGCCCGCCAATTCCACTATCAAGCACGAGGATCGGTTTTTCAGTCATAAATCATCCAGCCTTCGCACTGCAGAGTCCAAGACTAATCTTCTATCTGATTCCTTGATCATTCACTTTGTCCGGCGGTCTCCCCGGAAGAATTTGAACGAAACCGAAGCGATGGTCGGCTGAAAGTCCGCAACACTTTCTGAAACTTTGACTGTTACGAAGTCTTTCTAGCGTCCAGTAGCATTTTCGTCATCAGAATCGGCTTTCCGCTCAGTCGCCCGCATCTTTCCATCCGCGCGCATAAAACCATCCAGCGAGCGGATAACGCCGCGCAACACATCGATCTCGTCGTTGGAAAACCCCGGTCGTGTCAACACCGCGCGCAGATTTGAGATCATCCGCGGCTTCTTGTTGGCAGAGCGAAAATATTTCCGCGCCTCCAAAGCCTTCTCAAGTTGCGAAAACAGGCCAAAGAGCATGTCTTTTCCGGCTGGAACGATTTCCGGTCCGTCAAATGCTGTCTGATCGACATCGTCCATGCCGGACTTCATCCACTCATATGACATCAACAAAACGGCTTGGGCAATATTGAGCGAAGCATAGGCCGGATTGACCGGAAAAGTGACAATCTCATCGGCGAGGTCGACTTCCTCATTCTTCAAGCCCGATTTTTCACGCCCAAACAATATCCCGACAGTTTGGCCTTTGCCGTGGCGAACCCGCAGTGTGGAAGCCGCCTCCACTGGCCCGCGGACCGGCTTGAAACCATCCCGAACACGAGCTGTGGTCGCATAGCAAAACTTCAGGTCGGTGAGCGCTTCTTCCAAGGTGGCAAACACACGCGTTGCTGCAATCACGTGATGCGCGTTTGCCGCCGCACTTTGCGCTTTCTCATTGGGCCAGCTTTCCCGTGGTTTGACCAGGCGCAAATCAACAAGCCCGAAATTGGCCATGGCGCGCGCCACCATGCCGATGTTTTCGCCCAGTTGCGGTTCAACGAGAATGATCGCTGGCCCGTCGGCTATCATTTGTCGATCTTTGTCTGTCCCTGCCATGAGGGCGCTTTTAGTCGCTTCCAGTCCGACGGTAAAGCGGGTAGACGACGCACCGACAAACACCCCGATACTGCCTGTAGTAACCCGCTAATACCCGTTTCTTCGCCCATCGTGGCAGAAAGGTTCATCCATCATTTAACGGGGGGCTCAAGATGAGTGGACAGAAAATCCTCATGATTTGCGGTGACTATTGCGAAGACTATGAAACCATGGTGCCATTCCAGGCTCTGACGGCTGTCGGCCATACGGTCCACGCGGTCTGCCCCGACAAAAAGGCTGGCGATACCATCGCCACCTCAATCCACGACTTCGAAGGTGATCAGACCTATTCGGAAAAGCGAGGTCATGATTTTGCACTCAACGCCACTTTTGCCGACATCAAAATCGAAAATTATGACGCCTTGGTCATTCCCGGTGGTCGCGGACCTGAGTATCTTCGGCTCAATGCCAAAGTTGTCGCAATGGTGCGCTATTTCTTTGACGTCAACAAACCAGTCGCATCCGTTTGCCACGGCGCACAATTGTTAGCCGCAGCCCGTGTGCTGGAGGGCCGAACTTGCTCCGCGTACCCTGCTTGCCGTCCTGAGGTGGAATTGGCTGGCGGCACTTATGCCGATATTGCTATTGATGCGGCTGTCACCGACGGTAATCTGGTCAGCGCACCTGCGTGGCCAGCCCATCCCGCATGGATTGGTCAGTTCCTTGAAGTGCTCGGGACACGAATTGAGCATTCAGCAGCGCCGCAAGCTCAGGTTGCTGCGGAATAGAATTACAGGTTTTGGGGCCGGTTTCGACTGGCCCCGTCAATCAAGAGGCACGTAAATCGGGAAACTGGTTAATCGGGAGGAGCAATCATGTGTCAATTATTCGTAGGCGCCGATCCTGCATTGTGGGAAAACGAAACACGATCTCTGCGCATGGATGGCATGGCGACAAGCGTCAGGCTGGAAGCATTTTTCTGGAGCGTGCTTGAAGACGTAGGCATCCGCGACCAACTGAGTGTCAGCCAGTTGCTGCAACGCCTTTATGACGAAAGCCTTGATGAAGGCCATGACCTCGACAATTTCGCGTCATTCTTGCGTGTTTGTTGCGGCCGCTATTTAGCGCTCCAACTATCGGGAGACCTGCCTAGCGATACGGCAGTTGCTCTGAGAGACGTCGATGCCGCGGGCATTCTTGCGCGCGAAAACAGCAGACGCAAACCACAAAGCAAGGCAGTAAGCCGTCAACACAGCGAAGCCGGCATGCAGACACAATAAAGTCCGGCAAGACGAAAATAGCACATTATGGACAAAAAATACCCCGATTGCGGCCGTGAAGCTTGCAAATAGGCGCAATTTTCGCCGATTATTCGCTTTTGTATTCTGACCGTTCAAACACAGGCATCAGACCTTCGTCTTGAACTGCCAATGTCGCGGCGCCCGAGAGTTGTATGGGCGCGTGGCTTTTGTTAAGAGATGCCCAAATGATACGGGGTGGCCCTTCGCTGCCCCCCCTGACAACCCTCTCAAAAGGTCACCCAAGCATGGCAAAAATCAAGGTTGCAAACCCCGTCGTAGATCTCGACGGCGATGAGATGACACGCATCATCTGGCAGTTCATCAAGGAAAAGCTGATCCTGCCCTATCTGGATTTGGAAATCGATTATTATGACCTCTCGGTACAGTACCGCGATGAAACCGATGATCAGGTCACAATTGACGCAGCCAATGCAATCAAGAAACACGGCGTTGGCATCAAATGCGCCACCATCACGCCCGATGAAGCCCGTGTTGAAGAGTTCGGCCTGAAGAAAATGTGGCGTTCTCCCAACGGCACTATCCGCAATATTTTGGGCGGTGTCATCTTCCGGGAACCGATCATCATGAAAAACGTGCCACGGCTGGTACCCGGTTGGACCAAGCCGATCATTGTTGGTCGCCACGCTTTCGGCGACCAATACCGCGCCACCGATTTCAAATTTCCCGGCGCAGGAAAGCTGACAATCAAGTTCGTTGGCGAAGATGGCAAAACCATTGAGCATGAAGTCTTTGACGCTCCTTCATCCGGCGTCGCAATGGCCATGTACAACCTTGATGACTCGATCCGCGATTTTGCGCGTGCATCGCTCAACTATGCCCTGATGCGTGGTGTTCCATGCTACCTTTCGACCAAGAACACCATCCTCAAGGCCTATGATGGCCGCTTCAAGGATCTGTTCGAAGAAGTCTTTGAAGCCGAATTCAAGGACAAATATGCTGAGGCCAAGATCACCTATGAACACCGTCTGATCGACGACATGGTTGCAGCCGCCTTGAAATGGTCCGGCGGCTACGTCTGGGCATGTAAGAACTATGACGGCGATGTCCAGTCCGATATCGTAGCCCAGGGCTTTGGTTCGCTCGGCCTGATGACATCAGTGCTGATGACACCTGATGGCAAGACTGTGGAAGCAGAAGCTGCTCACGGAACCGTGACCCGCCATTACCGCCAGCACCAGAAGGGCGAAGAAACCTCAACCAACTCGATTGCATCGATCTTTGCATGGACCCGTGGTCTCGCTCACCGCGCCAAGCTGGATGACAATGCCGAATTGGCAAAATTCGCCGACACGCTTGAGGCGGTCTGTATCGAAACCGTTGAAACAGGCTTCATGACCAAGGATTTGGCTTTGCTTATCGGTCCTGATCAACCTTGGCTGTCGACCACTGGCTTCCTCGACAAGATCGACGAGAATCTGCAGAAAGCCATGGCCTGATACCCGCAGAACAGAACAATGGAAAAAGGGCGCGACATGGTTCGCGCCCTTTTTGATAACTGGATGGAACAGCGACGAATTTGCAGTCCTTGGGGCTGAAACCTAATCGACTGGCTTGACCGGTTGGCGCAGGATCGTCTTGAGCTTTTGCGGCGCAACCTTCCGCGGATCACCAAGATATACCTCGTGGTGGTGGCCATTGAAGGTCAAACCATTGGCGGGAAGAAACTCATTGTGCAGTTTGGCCAATACCGGCCCTTCATCTTCATATGAGCCAATGTGAAGCACCTGAACGCCAAGCCCTTCATCAAAATTGCTCGCCCTGACTGCCTGTAAACTGGCAATAATACCCGGATCACCACCAGTCTTCTCAAGCTTGGTAATTGCCTTCGCGCGCACCGCCTCGACATCGCTATCACTTTGCCAGTCCGGTTGACGGATCATCATCCGCCATTTCCACTTATCTTTCTCTCGGCGTACAAAGGCTTTCATGTCTTCAGCCCACCAGAGGCCTTCCAATGGCCCGACAACATAGTCCCGTCCCTGAGTATTTTTTGAATTGAATTTCAGCGGATATGAAAGGCTGTAAAGAGCGGTAACGGCATGACCGTAGTGTTCGGAAGCGTTGGGATTACCGGTGCCATCAATGGACAAAAAACGCCATTTTGGTACTTCTACACACTGAAATCGCCAAGGTTTGCCGGTATAAAACGGCTTATCCATTTTCTTGAAATCCATTTTTTCCATCGCGCATACAATCCGTTCCACTATTCAATCGCCAGCAATATCTCGGTTACCAGATCCTTCGGGGACACCATGACCGGCGTATTGAGATAAGATTCTGCAACCGGCACCGGACGCAGCGTTTCACCGCATTCCTTCAGCCACGTGCCAAACAGATAGCTGTAAGCTCTCTGCAACTCAGAATATGGGCCCTTGTGGATCAAAACAGCATATCGTCCGCCCGGAAGAACGACATGCTCCATGCCATCGGGAACCGGCACACCTTCCCTCAAAACGACGCCAGCAAGTGACTGAAGCCGGTCATCGTCCACCAGATCGATATCGTCGAAATAAACCGCCGCCATGGTTTTATGCGCAACAGGACCAATGGTTGACAGCTCCGCGGTCAGCTTGCCAAATGTCACATTGATTTCGCGGTAAGGACCCGTGTGAACAAAGCCTGCGATACGACAAGGATCTCTGTGCTCAAGACGGATTTCATACATATTGCCGACCTCTTCAGCGTTGGCACCACTATGGAGTTGGTACCCACCCAGCGCCCGGTATCGCAAAGGAGATACGCCGTAACTTTCGCCAAATGCGCGCGCAAAAGCCTGCCTGCTCGAATATCCGGCACGAACCGCGATTTCTGAAATCGCCGCATCGCTTTCAATAAGTTGCAGTGAGGCACGAGCTAGTCGCAGCCGGTGGACGGTTTGCCAAACTGTCTCACCAATCAATTCGCGATATACCCGGTGCCAGTGAAACCGGGACAAACAAGCAATATCAGCCAGTTCATCAAGATCAAGATCATCATCAAGATGATCGCGAATATGAACGAGAACCCGGTCAATCCGGTCGCGGTAATCTGTTTTGGCGGCATTGTGCTCCATGGGCAAAATCTCTGTTTCTCGTAAGATAACAGCACAACCCAACAGCACAAATCTTGCTGTATTGTCCGCCAGTAACCCGGCCGCTTCGCCTGCCCGACTTACGCCAGCAGTTCCGCCAGTTTCGCTTCAACTGCAGCAATACCGCTCTCAGCGCGTGCCGCATCAGGGCCACCCGCCTGGGCCATATCAGCCCGTCCGCCGCCACCTTTGCCGCCAAGAGCTTCGGATGCCACCTTAACCAATTCAACGGCACTTGCCTTGGCTGTCAGATCATCGGTCACACCAACCACAACGCTGGCCTTACCATCTTCCGAGCGGGCGATGAAAACCACCACACCCGAGCCAAGCGCGCCCTTGCCTGCATCAACCAATCCTTTGAGGTCCTTCGGGGCGACACCATCGACAATCTTGCCCAGAAATTTCACACCGCCAACTTCCCGGGTCTCATCGCCACCAGAACCACCGCCGCCCAGCGCCAGTTGCTTCTTGGCTTCTGCGAGTTCACGCTCTAGTCGCTTGCGTTCATCCAGCAACCCTTCAACGCGGCCAACCAAATCACTTGGAGTGACTTTCAAAAGGCTCGCCAGATCGCGAACGCGGCGATCCTGCTCATCAAGATAATTTCGAGCGGCTTCACCCGTCAACGCCTCGATACGACGTACACCAGCGCTGACCGCACTGTCAGAAAGGATACGCAAGACGCCAATATCACCTGTTGCGTTGACGTGGGTACCACCACATAGCTCTACAGAATAAGGCCGGTTGGCCCGGGCGCCACGTAGACCAGTGCCCATGGAGACCACACGCACTTCATCACCGTATTTCTCACCGAAAAGTGCCATCGCACCTTCTTCAATGGCTTCGTCGACGGCCATCAACCGCGTTGTCACAGGACTGTTCTGCAACACGATTTCGTTGGCTATCGCCTCGACTTCCGCCAACTCTTCGCCACTCATCGGCTTGGGGTGAGACACATCAAACCGCAACCGGTCGGGTGAGACCAGCGAGCCTTTCTGCGCCACATGTGTGCCAAGCACAGTGCGAAGGGCCTCATGCAACAGATGAGTGCCGGAGTGATTGGCCCGAATTCTCCCGCGCCTTGCATGATCAACTTCCAGTGCCACAGCTTCGCCCACTTGAACGGCGCCCTCGACCACTTCCGCCATGTGGACATACAGACCTTCGCCGCGCTTTTGGGTATCTCTGACTGCCAGCTTGAAACCTTCACCAGTGATAGTTCCGGTATCACCCATCTGACCGCCGGATTCACCATAAAAAGGCGTCTGGTTGACGACCACATCAACCGTTTCACCTACCTTGGCCGCATCGATTTTTGTGCCGTCTCGCACCAATGCAACTATCACACCCTCCGCATTCTCGGTGTCATATCCGAGAAACTCGGTTGCGCCCAATTCGTCTCGCAACGAGAACCAGATCCGTTCTGTCGCCGCATCGCCTGAACCCGACCAACTGGCGCGCGCTTCGGCTTTCTGCCGCTCCATTGCCGACTTGAAAGCATCGACATCCACATCAACACCACGTTGGCGCAGTGCATCCTGCGTCAAATCCAGCGGAAAACCATAGGTGTCGTAAAGCTTGAAAGCGACTTCACCGTCCAGCATGTCACCCTTGACCAGTGAGGAACTGGCTTCATCAAGCAGTCCCAGACCCCGTTCAAGCGTTTTGCGGAATCGCGTTTCCTCAAGCTTCAGCGTTTCTGAAATCATCGCTTCGGCCCGCACCAGCTCAGGGTAAGCACGGCCCATTTCTGAAACCAAAGCCGGTAGCAGCCGATATAACAATGGATCGCGCGCACCCAACAATTGCGCGTGCCGCATCGCGCGCCGCATGATCCGGCGCAGCACATAGCCACGACCTTCATTGGAAGGGAGGACACCATCAGCAATCAAAAATGCGGACGAGCGCAGATGGTCAGCGATCACCCGGTGGCTGGCCCGATTTTTACCGTCAGCCGGGACGCCTGTTGCCTCAACGGATTCGGAAATTAGACGGACAAACAGATCGATATCGTAATTATCGTGTTTGCCCTGAAGAAGGGCGGCAACCCGTTCAAGACCCATACCAGTGTCAATTGATGGACGCGGCAGCTCCACGCGTTCATCGGCCGTCACCTGCTCGAACTGCATGAAGACAAGGTTCCATATCTCGATGAAACGGTCACCATCTTCCTCCGGTGATCCCGGAGGTCCGCCCCAGATGTGATCGCCGTGATCATAGAAAATTTCCGAGCACGGACCACAGGGGCCGGTATCACCCATCGCCCAGAAATTGTCTGATGTTGGAATACGGACAATGCGGTCATCCGGCAAACCGGCGATCTTTTTCCAAAGCTCAAAGGCCTGATCGTCGGTGTGATAGACCGTCACCAGAAGCCGGCTCTTGTCGATACCATATTCCTTGGTGATCAAATTCCAGGCGTGTTCAATGGCCTGATCCTTGAAATAGTCACCAAAAGAAAAATTGCCGAGCATTTCGAAGAATGTGTGGTGGCGGGCAGTATAGCCGACATTGTCAAGATCGTTGTGCTTGCCACCAGCCCGAACGCATTTCTGCGAACTTGCAGCGGTCGAATAGGGGCGGCTTTCAAGACCGGTAAAAACGTTCTTGAACTGGACCATTCCCGCATTTGTGAACATGAGAGTCGGATCGTTGCGCGGTACCAGCGAACTGGATGACACAACCTCATGCCCATTGGTCTTGAAGTAATCAAGAAATGCCGACCGGATGTCGTTTACGCCACTCATTGCAAGCCCTTTGAATACTGGCCTTTTCGCCGTTCGGGATCGGCTTGATCCCGCCGACGATATTTGTACGCCATACTACGATCGTCGCTTTTATCGCTCGCCGGAAAGACTGTCCACCCGCAGCAACAGGCATGATGGAAATTGACGCCCAGACCGGGGTTTGGGCATGAGAGCGAAGCGTTCTTCTGAGGGGTCAAAATCGCCAGCGCACGTCCAAATGCAAAACGGCTGCCGAAATTTCGGCAGCCGCATATTGGAAATCGGGGGCAGCTTGGCTGAAACTCAACCAGCATCCTCGGACAAATCAGGACCGTCTTCGCCGCCACTGCGGTCTTCCTCAAGGAATTTCTCGGCAATCAATCCCGCATTTTGCCTCAGAACCAGTTCGATCTCATTGGCCAGCTCCGGGTTTTCCTTGAGAAATTGCTTGGCGTTCTCGCGTCCCTGCCCCAGCCGATGGCTGTTGTAGGAAAACCATGCGCCAGATTTCTCGACAATGCCTGCCTTCACACCCAGATCGATCAATTCACCTGTCTTGGACACGCCCTCGCCATACATGATGTCAAACTCGACCTGCTTGAACGGCGGCGCCATCTTGTTCTTGACCACCTTGACGCGGGTTTGATTGCCAGTGATTTCGTCGCGATCCTTGACCGAGCCGATGCGACGAATATCGAGACGAACCGAAGAATAGAATTTCAGCGCGTTACCACCGGTTGTGGTTTCGGGCGAGCCGAACATCACACCGATCTTCATGCGAATCTGATTGATGAAGATGACCATGCAATTCGACCGTGAGATCGACGCCGTTAGTTTGCGCAGCGCCTGGCTCATCAAACGCGCCTGCAAACCTGGCAGACTGTCGCCCATTTCGCCTTCAATTTCCGCACGCGGAGTCAAGGCCGCGACGGAATCGATCACCAGCACGTCAATGGCTCCCGAACGCACCAGCGTATCAGTAATTTCCAATGCCTGTTCGCCGGTGTCCGGCTGCGAAATCAGCAAATTTTCGAGATCAACGCCGAGCTTGCGCGCATAAACCGGATCAAGTGCATGCTCAGCATCAATAAACCCGCAAATACCACCCTTTTTCTGCGCTTCCGCAATGGTTTGCAGCGCCAAAGTGGTCTTGCCCGAACTTTCAGGCCCGTAGATTTCGATGACCCTGCCCTTCGGCAACCCACCAACACCCAAGGCAATATCAAGCCCCAATGACCCGGTTGGAATGGTCTCGATTTCGACTATCGCTTCATTGGTGCCGAGTTTCATGATCGAACCCTTGCCGAAAGCCCGTTCGATCTGTGAAAGTGCGGCGTCGAGCGCCTTGCCTTTGTCCACCGATTTTTCCTCTACCAACCGCAATGAGTTCTGTGCCATTCCGTCCACCTTTAGGTTATCGTGCCATCGCAGACAATCCGCGTCTGTATGAGAATTTTGTACACTTTTTGTTCCGCGTCCGCAACCCCTTGTCAAGATATTGAATATAATAGGGAAAATTGATAATGTTCTTTTTTTGTTTACGGTTACACCTGTCAAAGCAGCACAGAACGTTCCCAAGAGCGTCTGGTGCCCCGGCATCGCAGGACCGGTCAAGCGATTCGGTTCATTCACTGTTCATGGCAAAGTCCTGCCAATGAGCAGGGTGTTGGCGATAGGCGGTGCGCATATCGACAGGATCGGTCGCTTGCGGGCCGCACATCTGGCAGGTGCATCCAACCCCGGCGCGTGGGAAACCATGCCCGGCGGAGGTATATTCAATGTCGCCCGCAATCTGTCGCGGCTCGGCCATGCAGTCACACTGGTTTCACTTCGTGGCGGAGATGACGCCGGTGAACTGGTCGCACGCGCTGCCCAAGACGCAGGGGTTATCGATGCGCCAATCACTTTTCTTGATCGCGCCACGGCTTCTTATACCGCCATTCTGGAACCGGACGGCAATTTGGTCACGGCGCTGGCCGATATGGCAATATACGACCTGATACCACCACGCAGGCTTCTGACTGCCCGTTTCCGTGAAAAGGTCGATGCATGCGAGCTGATCCTGTGTGATGCAAACCTTCCGTCTCCGACTTTGGAAACATTGGGTATGATTGCCCGCCGGACCGGCAAGCCCCTTGTTGCAGTTGCCATTTCGCCTGCAAAGGTGGTCCGGTTTATCAACGCCCTTCCCGATCTGGCCATGCTGTTCATGAACAAGGCAGAAGCGCGGGCGCTGACGGACAAAGATGAACCAACCATCGATCATCTGCGCGCTATTGGCTTACCGGGCGGCACAGTTACTGCCGGTCCAGACCCGGTTGTTCTTTTTACATCTCAAAGCGAGTTCACCGGCACTCCCTCGCAGTTGCCGAAACTGGCCGATGTCACTGGCGCAGGCGATGCTCTGGCCTCTGGTGTGCTTGATGGCTGGTTACGGCAGTTGCCACAGGAAAGCTGGTTGTCCCGCGGCATGGCGCTCGCCCGAATGACTGCATCAGCCCGTGGGCCGGTTTGCCACGATCTGTCGATTGAGCTGTTGAACAAGGTTGTTGCCGAAGAGACCGCAGGTTGATGGCGAGCCGGTCCGCTCCGCAAACCCTTGCATACCAAGCTCGCCTCGTGGAAAAGAAACCGAACAATCCATCCCATTGCCAATGTGGAACCCGCCCATGAAAACCAGCCCCATGATCATGACACCAGAAGTGGCAAACGCTCTGGAAAACGGCCTGCCGGTGGTGGCTCTTGAATCCACCATCATCACCCATGGCATGCCCTGGCCGGGCAATCGCGACATGGCACTCAGGGTTGAAGCGATCATTCGTGATCGGGGGGCAGTGCCGGCAACAATCGCAGTAATAGATGGTCATTTGCACATCGGCCTGTCGGGTGAAGAAATCTCGGCGCTGGCGCAGACAAAGAATGCCATGAAGCTATCGCGTGCGGATCTGGCGTTTGCAATGGCAACCGGTCGAACCGGCGCCACAACAGTTGCAGCCACGATGCTTGCAGCACATCGAGCTGGCATTGATGTATTTGCCACCGGCGGCATTGGCGGCGTTCACCGAGGCGCCGAAGACAGTTTTGATATCTCAGCCGACCTCGAAGAATTGTCACGCACACCGGTCATCGTGGTTTCTGCTGGAGCCAAAGCGATTCTCGACATTGAGAAAACTCTGGAAGTTCTTGAAACAAAAGGCGTTCCTGTTGTCGCATTCGGCCAAGCAGAGATGCCCGCATTCTGGTCGCGAAACGCGGGACTTTCAGCCCCGTTGCGACTTGATACAGCGTACGAGATCGCAGAATTTGAAAAAACCCGCCGAGCATTTGGCGGCCATGGCGGCATGTTGATCGCCAATCCTGTGCCAAGGAAAAATGAAATCCCCACCGCCCAGATGGAAATCCACATCAATGAAGCGCTGAGCGCCGCTGAAAAGGACAACATAACCGGCAAGGCAGTCACGCCCTACCTGCTGGACAAGATTTTCCAGATCACCGAAGGCGCCAGCCTGGAAACCAATATCGCGCTGGTCATCAATAATGCGGAGTTGGCAGCCGACATCGCGGTAGCGCTTACAGCGGGCTGAAAACGTCCTGGACAGGATGCCAGAAAGAAAAAACCGGGAAAGCGTCTGCCTTCCCGGTTCTCAAGAATGTCGAAGGTGTGCAGATCAGCTCAGAGGGACGATCTTGATTTCAACGCGACGGTTGGCCGCCCGTCCAAATTCGGTGGAATTATCGGCGATCGGCTGGCTTTCGCCCATCCCGCGAACCTGGAAGCGACGGGCATCATTGCCCTGGCTGACCAGATAGGAATAGACCGACTGCGCGCGGCGCTGCGACAAATCGAGATTGTAGGAATCAGAACCGGTGGAGTCGGTATGGCCAAGCACATCAACCAGCGACTGGTTGAACTTGCGCAGCACCAGCGCCACTGAATTCAGCGTACCGTAGAATTGCGGCTTGAGATCCGACTGATCGGTATCAAAGGTGATATTGGACGGCATGTTGAGAACAATATCATTGCCAACACGAGTGACAGAAACACCAGTGCCCTGTAGCTGCGCCCTCAGTTCATTTTCCTGCCGGTCCATGTAGTTTCCGACAGCGCCGCCGGCAATCGCACCGATGCCCGCGCCAATCAACGCATTGCGGCGATCATTGCCACCGGCCAGCGTGCCAAGACCCGCACCTGCGAGTGCGCCCAGGCCAGCACCTCCTGCTGTGTTGGAGATCTTCTGCTGGCCCGTATAGGGATCAGTAGTGCAGGCGGAGAGAAACGCGACGGCAACAACCGCAGTGGCAAATTTCAGTTTCATGTTCTTCAAGTCCCCAAAAAATCTAAAGTCAGCGCGAATATAGCGCCAATTACGGCAGGATCGTGAAATATTTCACGATGCTCTCTCCAGGATAGACCTTGCTTCATCAGCAACCCGCCCGGCGCGTCCTCATTGGACATCAGTCGCCAATGATTACCAGACCAACTTCACCATAACAAACCCACAGAGAGACAACTCCATTACGTTCTTGTTTTGTACTTTTTTGCATGACATCTTGTCTGTGGGAATCAATGGGAGGAACAACCATGCATGACAAGGGCCAAATATTTCGCGAGCTGCACAATGGGCCAGGTGCATTCATCATTCCCAACCCCTGGGATACCGGCACAGCGCGTATTCTCGCGCATTTGGGGTTCAAAGCTCTTGCCACCACCAGCGCAGGCATGGCGTTTGCTCTTGGAAAACGCGACGGTACCGTAACTGAGGCCGAGACGCTTGCCCACTGCCGCACGATTGTCGACGCCACGCCGCTACCGGTATCAGCCGATCTGGAAAAAGGGTTTGGAGATAGTCCCGAGGATGCCGCCAGGACTATTCGCCTTGCAGAGGAAGTGGGACTGGCGGGAGCTTCTTTGGAGGATTATTCCGGCAACACGCAGGCTCCGATATTTGATTTTTCGCTTGCTGTGGAGCGGATCGCGGCGGCCGTCGAGACCAGAAATACGCTCAAGTCAGACTTCGTCTTGACGGCTCGCTGCGAAAACCACCTGCATGGCATAGGTGATCTCGATGACACCCTCAAAAGGCTTCAGGCCTTTGAAAAAGCGGGCGCAGATGTCCTCTACGCACCCGGGCTAGGCGATCTCGATACGATCAGTACTGTCTGCAAATCCCTCGAACGACCAGTCAATGTGGTCATGGGCCTGCCCGGCACACCATTCGGCTTGGCTGAACTTGCCGAAGTTGGTGTGCGACGCATCAGTGTGGGGTCTGCACTGGCCCGGTCGGCATACGGCGCTTTCGTCCATGCCGCGCAAGAAATGCAGAACGAAGGCACATTCAGCTTCGCTGGTCAGGCAATGGGATTTGCGGAATTGGAAAGTTTCTTTCCCGACCCCAACAAGGTTTGAACCCGCACCGTACGATCGATGATACCGGGTTCCCGCCCCTACTCTTCGAGCATTTCCTTGACAGCCACTGCCAGTTGTTTGAGTGAAAATGGCTTGGGCAGAAAGCCAAACTTGGCGTCTTCCGGAAGGTTTTTGGCAAATGCGTCTTCAGCATAGCCCGAGACAAAAATGAATTTCATGTCCGGATATTCCTTGCGCAGTTCTTTGAGCAGCGTCGGACCATCCATTTCCGGCATCACCACGTCTGAGACGACAATATCGATGGCGCCGTCGAGCTCCTGCAGTATTTCGAGTGCTATGACCCCGTTTTCGGCTTCATGCACCACATAGCCGCGCGCTTCCAACATACGCTTGCCACCACGCCGCACCGCTTCCTCGTCTTCTACCAGCAACACGACGGCCGAACCACCTGTCAGATCTTCAGGCTCACTTTTGACCGGCTTGGTAACTTCTGCAGTTGCGGGCTTGCTGTCATCACCGACTTCGCTATCGCCAGTGGCATTCTCAACCACGTTCACATCAATCTCCTCGACATAGCGCGGAAGATAGATCCGGAACACGGTCCCCTTGTTGACCACAGAATCGGGATAAATATAGCCACCAGACTGTTTGACGATGCCGTAGACCATCGACAGGCCGAGCCCTGTGCCCTTGCCCACGTCCTTGGTGGTGAAGAACGGCTCGAAAATCTTTTCCAGCACTTCGGGTACAATCCCTGTGCCTTCATCTTCAACTTCTATTAGAACGAAATCGCCCGGAACCATGCCGCGATGATTTAACCTCGCAGCTTCATCATTGCCGACATTACGGGTGCGAATGGTCACCGTGCCACCTTCCGGCATGGCGTCGCGCGCATTCACAGCCAAATTGATAAGCACCTGCTCGAACTGCCCGAGATCGGTTTTGACCGGCCAGAGATCACGTCCGAAATCCAGTGCAAGTTTGACATTGGTACCGGTCAAGCGATCAATCAGCATCCGCAAATCGCCGATAACATCGGTCATCGACAACACAGATGGGCGCATGGTTTGTTTGCGCGAGAACGCCAGCAGTTGCCGCACAAGAACTGCCGCACGATTGGCATTGCGCTTTATTTCCATCAAATCAGCAAAGCTGGAATCCGATGGCCGCAGCGACAGCAGCAAATGGTCTGCAGACAACAATATGGCCGTGAGAACATTATTGAAATCATGCGCAATACCGCCGGCCAGGGTGCCAACAGCATTCATTTTCTGGGTTTGCGCCATTTGCGCTTCAAGCGCCTTTTGCTCAGTCGTCTCGACAGCATAAATTATCGCTGTTTCTTCCGGTTGCTCTTCCGAGTGTTCAATCACCGCATTGACGTAATAACGATAGTGACGTTCGTCACTCTCAGGATCGCGGCCATCAATGGGCGCAATCTTTCCTTGCTTGTCGGCTGCCTCAGCCAGCGCATCACGGAAGGTCTGGCGGTCACCGTCAAACAACACTGTTTCAAACAGCACGCCTTTGTCTATGTCGTCACGGCTCACACGATTGGCAAACATCCGCAAGAACGGCCCGTTGGTCCGGAGGATTTTGCCGTTTGCATCCACCGAAGCAATGGCCATGGGCGTATTGTTGAAAAACCGCGTGAAGCGCATTTCCGCATGGGCAACATCACGTGTTTCCGAGCCTTCCTCGCGCGAAATCACGATTGAACGGCTATCGCCCGGAGCACCGTCCCGCGCAGCCGAAACCCGATGAACAATCCGCACCGGAAGGCTCTGGCCGTTGGTCTTCAACAGATCGAGATCCAGGTGCGCCGTGCGGTTGAGCCCCGGCTCAGCCTGGACGGATTCAATAAGCGCCATGCCAGAACCGGCCACCAGATCCCTCAACATCAGTGAATCAGGTGAAAACGCGGTGAGATCCAATCCCAACCAATCCGACAACGTCGCATTGATGTAGGCGATTGAGCCATTGCGACTGGCCGAAAAGAACCCGACGGGCGCATGATCGAGGTAATTGATTGCGTGTTGAAGTTCTTTGAATACAAGTTCCTGCTGGGCGCGCTCACCGGTAATATCAGATATCTGCCAGCCCAAAAGCCGCGCACCACCTTCCGGATTTGCAAATGGCCGACCATAAAGGCGATACCAATGCGGCAATGCCTCATCCTGCTCACCCTTGCCAGCAGCATCACCCGCATCTGTCTTGCTGAGCGCCTTGGGCAACCGGAACTCTTCCTGACCATCGTTTCCGGCACGCATGGCATTGGCCAACCGGTATATAGCCGCGGAAGAATCCTTGAAACGTGACAATATGGCCTCGACCGAGGCCACATCACCGGGATTGGATTGGCCGGTAATTTCGCCATAAGCCTTGTTGGCATAGATCACCCGACCGCGCGCGTCCGTAACCAGAAAGCCTTCCGGATTGGTATCCATCATCGCTCTGGCCAACGGATCGCTTTGGGATTTCGGCGTGATCCCGATAAATCCGATCACCATCGATACAATGAAAAATATCCCGATGACGGCCAAAGCACCGAGAATGCCAAGCATCAGTTCGCTATCGATGCGATCTCTGTAGAAAAAAAAGAAAACCGAAACACCGACCATGATGACTGCCAGTGTGAAAAGGCGCAACACGGATCTCGGCTTGGCACCGCGGTCCACAAGCGGCGTCCCCGGGCCTGCGCCAGTACTCGTTTCCGTCATTGATATTTGCGCCCCGTCAATCGCTCGTTCGGATTTCAAACATATTCGCTCCACCATTGAAAGCGCAAACCTGCAAACCCAATGAAATGTGGACAGGATGATCTTTCATATGTCTTCAGTCACCTTGCTGCATTAAATCGGTCTAGGGTCTCTAATTGGTCCATAATCTGCCAACTTCTACCGTGTTTTGGCAAACAGTCGGGGGACCACAAACACAGACACAAAAATTAGTGTGGCGCACGCGCCTGAAAATTGCCATTTAGGAAGTGAATAATAAGACAATACACCTTGGAAAACGGACCACCAGACTTGCTGCCTCCGTTCAATTCAGTGTCATATGGCCCGTGTCTGTCCAAAATCGGGCAGAAGCCGACTGTAGAGATCGTTTTTTGCAAACAACCCGGGAACCGAATCCCGTCGATTGCACCAACCTGTAACCTGTTTGAGGAGTAGCACCTTGTTTGACGATTTGGGGAACGGTCAAGCGACTAACTATCTTCTCGCGATTGGTATTGTCGCTGTGGCGTTAGCCGCCATGTTCGTCGTGTTCTGGCTGATCCGCAAACGGTCCAATTCCACATTTATCCGTGGCGGCAAAAACCGCCAGCCAAGACTGGCTGTCCTGGATGCTGCCGCCGTCGACACCCGTCGCAGACTGGTCCTTGTCCGCCGCGATGGTGTTGAGCATCTCATTCTTATTGGTGGACCAACGGATGTGGTTATCGAGAGCAGTATTGTTCCATCCAACTTGGAAGCGGCCATGCCGTTGGCAACTAGTGAAGCAGATAGTGAGACACTGCGCGAACAGCCAACTCCGCAACCAAGCGCGCCGACTTCGGACCCGAAATCATCAAATACCCAGTCACACCCCGTCAAACATGCGCCACCCAATGCTTCATCGAGAACGCCCGGTTCAATTGCAACTACAGCAGCCGTCGCGCCGGCAGCGCCGGTAAATGAAGCGACAGAAAATGCGCTCGACGTGCTGGATGCTGCGCGCACACGCGTACTGGCATCGCCGAACAAACAAACAGAACAACCAGTCCGGTCGACCCGCGACTTCCCGGCCCGCCAACCCGCAGCAGAGCAGCCTGCTGTCGAAAAGCCTGCTGCGACGATCGCGGATGCCTATTTTGAGGATGATACGGCGCCTGGGGCCCCTTCACAGCCGGAAAACCCGCCAGCACCCGCGCAAATTTCGAATTTCTCGCGATCGGAGCCGCAGACATCGGCAACCAGGAGTGCAACTGTATCCACACGCCAGATGCCGGTCCCTCCGTCAGGAAACCAGCAACAGCCCGCAGTGACTGATTTCGAAGCAATACTGGAAGCCGAACTTGCCCAGGATTTCGATATCGGTGATGACCTCGGCTTGGATCTATCCGCCAGTCACCCAGGCGCGCAAAGCGATATGCACGGCGATCTCTCGGGGGTTACTCCAGCCGATCAAACGCGAGGCAGTGCACGAAATCCGGCAAGACCAGATCATCCGCAAACCGACACCTTGGAAGATGAGATGGACAAGCTGCTGGGTGACTTGTCACGGCGCAACGGATCGTCCTGAGTTCTTGTCACCCTCGACGCCAGGCTGGCTGTTGCAAGTTCTGTTCTTGGTCAATTGACAACCAAAAATCACTGCTTGGCGCATTCCAACGCGGTGCAAATTCCAATATCTGCTATTTGAATGATTTACCGAGCAGCAGTGCCCGCCGCGTCCCCGTTCCACAAATTTGTGCGAACCCGGTTAAACGCGTTGATGTGTGCGTCTAACGGGACTCAATCGTCCCGGTAGACTTTTTCCCGACGTTCGTGGCGCTCTTGCGCCTCGATGGACAGCGTTGCGATCGGCCGGGCGTCAAGACGCTTCAAACTAATCGGCTCACCAGTTTCCTCACAATAACCGTACGTTCCTTCATCGATCCGGGTCAGTGCCGCATCAATCTTGGAAATCAGCTTACGCTGGCGGTCGCGTGCTCTCAATTCGATAGCTCGGTCGGTCTCCGAAGAAGCCCGGTCTGCAACATCGGCATGATTGGCGCTGTCAACTTGAAGCTGATCCAGCGTTTCCCGCGCCTCGGCTAGGATGTCATTCTTCCACGCAATCAGTTTTGCTCTGAAATAAGCTCGCTGTTTTACGTTCATGAACACCTCGTCGTCCGAAGGTACATAAGAGGAAAAATCGATTTCATCACTCACAGCGATTCTCCCACTACAAACAGTGCGGGTGGTGTATAGCCATCCGCATGGCGCATAACAACCCAAAAATGGTTGATACACGGATATTTCATATAAATCGCCAACGCATACTAATGCTTTGATAATAAAGATTTATCAGTTCTTCACCCCCAAAAGGAATAATTATTTAGATCAGCTAATTCTTTGACCATTGCTGTAATGGGACCCTCAAACCGTATTTTTATCACGTAAAATATTGTGTTTTTTTCGCTTTGGTAATTGCAGCCGCCATTGGATTGTCTACATTCCTGCGATGACAACCGCACAAAGCGAACAGTTTAGAATCTATCTTGTCAGGCATGCTCACGCGGCATGGCCAGCTCCTATCATGGCAGACCACGACCGCCCGCTCGACGCTGTTGGCCTCGAAGAAGCTGGTGTTTTGGCTGAATTGATCGCGGACAACAACCATCAACCCGACCATGTTTTTTGTTCCTCTGCGGCGCGGTGTCGGCAAACACTCGAGATCATCGAACCGAAACTGACCGGATCACCCGACATTACCCTTCATCGTCCTCTGTATTCCGGCAGTTTCGAAGCATACCTGGATCTGATTGAAATCAACGCCGAACGGGCACCTCGCTCCATTATGATCATAGGGCACAACCCGATGCTCGAGGAAACCGCAGAGGCGCTCTTGCTTCATGATAAAGGCGGACTTGCCGAAGCACTTTCGGAAGGCTTCCCGACTGCTGGCCTGTTTATAGCAGATAATGTTTCCACACTGCGCCCGGCGGCAAATGGATACGCGCGATTCGTCGACCTTTTGTATCCAGTGGACGCCTGAACCGCTTGGGCTATCGATCCAGGTGGAATTTTGAATTCGCACCGGGATTGATTATATCCATAACAACTGGACAACCGGAGTACACCAGCGCGTGCCACCTTCACTGACAAGTCTCACCGATGAAGCTCTCATTGCGCTTGAAACACTTGGCGAACGGGCAGGCAGCGTTTTCAGCCCGACCTTGCGGCTTGGTGTGACGGGCTTGTCACGAGCAGGCAAGACAATTTTCATCACGTCTTTGGTTCACAATCTACTCCATGGTGGTCGGCTGCCCATGTTTGAAGCCGCTTGGTCAGGACGCCTGTCGCGAGCCTACCTTCAACCACAGCCCGATGATGCAGTTCCCCGTTTTCAATACGAAGACCACATAGCGCGCCTGGTGGGTGACCGGCTTTGGCCGGATTCAACACGCGCCATTTCAGAACTGCGTCTGGTTATCGAATACGAATCAGCGTCCGGGTGGGGCCAGTTCTTCTCGGCCGGCAAACTCAACCTTGATATCGTCGACTATCCCGGCGAATGGCTGCTTGATTTGCCGTTGCTGGCGCAGGATTACCGCGAATTTTCCCGCCGCGCGGTTGAACTGGCACGCTCAACAGCGCGTTCGGACATCTCCAGTAAATGGCTGAATGCAGCCAGCTCAATTGATCCTTCAGCACCTGCAAGCGAAGAAACGGCACAGCGCCTGTCGCGCCATTTCACGGATTATCTTGCTGCTTGCAAAGCCGACAGCCGGGCACTTTCAACACTTCCGCCTGGCCGGTTCCTGATGCCGGGAGATCTGGATGGCTCGCCAGCGCTGACATTTGCCCCATTGCCGGATCTTGAGGACCAGCGCGCACAAACTGGCAGCTTGCAGGCCATGATGGAACGCCGTTTTGAAAGCTACAAGAATGTCGTCATCAAACCATTCTTTCGCGAACACGTGACCCGCCTCGACAGACAGATCGTGTTGATTGATGCCATGCAGGCCATGAATGCAGGCCGCGACGCAGTGATGGATCTCGAGCGTGCACTGGCAGATGTGCTCGATTGTTTCCGGCCTGGTCGCACCAACCCGCTGACCCGATTGTTTGCCCACCGCATCGACAAAGTACTCGTGGGTGCCACAAAGGCAGACCACCTTCATCATGAGAGCCATGACCGTCTTGAGGCACTCGTCGCACGCCTTGTCGAACGGGCAGCCGCGCGCATCGGATCAGCCGGTGCAGAATTCGAAGTCATGGCGCTCGCTGCAGTTCGCGCAACCCGGGAGGCCACCACCCAGAGTGATGGTGAGACCCTGCCCTTGATTGTTGGAACCCTGCTCGATGGGGAAACCATAGACGGCCAGACTTTTGATGGGAAAACCAAAACAGCTATATTTCCCGGTGACTTACCGAGTAAACCGGAATCATTTTTTCAACGACTTGAATCAAATTCCGAACTCCTCATTCCTCCCATCAATGTTGTCCGATTCAGACCACCACAAATTGAAACCGACGAACAAGGCGTAAAACTGTCGCTGCCCCATATTCGTCTCGACCGGGCGCTTGACTACCTGCTTGGAGACCGTCTCGCATGACCAGCTCCGATGATCGCTACAGAACACCTCGCGCAGTCCGGATTGACGAATCTGAGGTCGATGCGCCAAAGCGGAAAAACACCCCACGATCGAAATCAGACAAAGCAACAAAAACTGCTCATCGTGACCCCAAATCGATTTCAGGTGCCGTGGTTCTGACCGAACCTCAAGACGATCCGTTTCTGGCGGAATCGCTGGAATTGCCGATTGCCGAACCGCGGACACGACGCAGATTTTCCTTTGGGAAACTGCTGGCAGCCAGCGTAGGAATTCTACTTTCCATCGCCATTGCTTTTTGGATCGACACTCTTGTGCGCGAGTTGTTTGGCCGACTCCCCTGGCTGGGATGGACAGCACTTGGAGTGACAATCGTCGGTTCGTTTGCGCTTCTGGCTTTGATTTGGCGGGAATTGCGCGGTCTGGCCCGATTGGAGAAAGTCGCTGATCTTCGAGCTGCAGTCGAAAAGATCGATGAACTGACCCCCGCCAAGGATGCCAGAAAACTGGTCCACACCGTTTCGGGATTTCTTGGCAACAGACCACAAACTGCAAGGGGTCGCGCGGCCCTTGCAGACCTCGAGAACGAAATTGTTGATGCACCGCAACTCATGAATTTTGCCGAACGTGAACTCTTGGGAACACTGGATAGAGAAGCCAAGGCGCTTGTCGTTTCTGCAGCACGCCGGGTCTCGGTTGTTACTGCCATCAGCCCACGTGCGAGCATCGACCTGCTGTTTGTCGCCTGGCAAGCTGTCCGACTGGTGCGATCGATCGCTGTGCTTTATGGTGGCCGGCCGGGTACATTCGGAATGATACGACTCTTCCGCGATGTCGTTGCCCATCTTGCCGTGACCGGAACAGTAGCCGCTGGCGACAGCCTCATTCGGCAAGCAATTGGCCACGGCATCGCTGCGCGCATTTCCGCACGCCTCGGCGAGGGCGTGATCAATGGACTTATGACCGCGCGCATCGGAATATCAGCAATGGACTTGTGCCGCCCAATGCCATTCTCGGCTTTGAAGCGACCTGGAGTGGGTGAATTTTTCACCGACCTCACCAAGATGGCCGGAAATAATTCTTTGGACAAAACAAAGCCTTGAGTGGCTTTTTAGGCGGAATGTCTATGCTCGTAACGCGCCATTAACCATCGTCGGATCATGATTGCGCCCAGTTTCAGATTGCACAGGTGCACCCATGTTTTCTCGTTTCTCGTCCATGACACTTGCTGCCCTCACCCTTATTGGTGTCGCCGGTTTTACCACGCTTGCCACGGCCAGCGATCGCGTCTTTTTCCAATCCCTCGAAGGGCTGTGGAGCGGGCCAGGTGAAATTGTCGCGGGCAAGTACAAAGGCACCAAGTTTGTCTGCAACCTTCAAGGTGATCCCGAATCCGGCTCATCCACCGGTATAACCATGGACGGTTCATGCCGGGTCGGCGTTTTTTCGCAAAAAATGTCGGCCGTCATCAGCAAGCGCGGCAATTCTTATACCGGTCGCTTCATGGACGGGGCGAAAGGTGAAGGACTGGACGTTGTTTCCGGCAATGTTCGCAAGGACAGCGTCGTCGTCGGCATCAACCGAAAGAAACTTAACGGCGCCATGATTGCCCGCCTGACAAACCCTCAGACGATGAATGTTTCGATCTCGGTCAAAGTTGGCGATACGATGGTCCCGGTCATCGGCATGACACTGACCCGAAAAAGCGATCGGGTCATCACCGGTTCGCTGCGCTGACACCACTTCTTTCGCTGCACTTTTCTCTTCCGGTTATCAAGACGCAATTCATCGGTATGGAGTTGCGTAACATCCGACAATAGCGCAAAGTTTCCTCTTGCATCGTATGGGAGAGAATATGCGCACCAGGCTGCTTGTCTATGTTCTGTGTATCACCGCCAGTTTGATTTCTTTCGGGCATGCAGAGACGGTTTTCTCCAAATCATACCAATATTTTAGAATTTCTGGCAGCACTGCTGCCGATCTTGATGCCGAGTTGTCACGGCGCGGCCCAAAAGCATCCGGCAGTGAACTTCGCCATCCAGGCGCAACCCAGATGAAATTTTCCGGATCTTACAAGTATCAGGAGTTGCGCAATGGCCGCTGCAAGGTCAGAAGTGCCAACATAAAACTGCACACCAAGCTAATTTTGCCACGCTGGAGCAACCGTGGTGGAGCAACCCAGGATGTCGCGTTGATTTGGGATACGCTTTCACGCGATATCAAGCGGCATGAAGAACGTCATGCAGAAATTGCCCGGCAATATGCCCGCAAACTGGAAAAATCGTTGATTGCGCTTTATCCCCGCAAAAGTTGCGATGAGATGGAAGCCATCGCCAACAAGGAATCTGAAAAGATACTCGCGCAACACGACAAGGCACAACAAAACTTCGATCGCACAGAATCGGCAAGTTTTGATCGCCGAATGAACCGTATGTTGCGCTTCAAAATCCAGAAAATGAACGAAAAATAGCAAAATCCGGTTTTTACCACCCTTTAAAAAGTGCGGGTGAAAAGATGGATGTGCGAAGGGCCACTCAGTTCGGTTAGTCTGAACTGACACTAGGGGACTATTGATTCGGGGAAATTCACTCCAGGCGCCGATGTACGGAAGACGTTCCTCCCTGATCTTCCGAACGTCAGTTTCGCGCCTCTTCGCCCCACTTGCCTGGTTGGTTATCAGGTAAGTGGGGCTTTTTTTGAGACTGTATGCCGCCCATCCAAAATCTTGACAATGCCTGTCAGGCCACGCCGAGCTTCTTCTGAAGCTTGGTCGATGAAGTTGTGTATTGAAAAACGAGTTTTTCATCAGGCGATATCAGGCGCTTTGCTGCTTGTGTCATCAAAGCGGCCTCATGGAAGCCCGACAGAATAAGCTTCAGCTTGCCCGGATACCAGTTGATATCACCAATGGCGAAAACACCTGGAATATTGGTTTCAAACTTCTCAGTGTCCACAGCGATCAGGTTTTCATGCAGATTAAGACCCCACTCGGCGATCGGGCCGAGCTTCATGGTCAATCCAAAAAACGGCAACAAACGGGTGCAGTTGATCTCGACATTGCCATCCGGGCTTTTGATCACCGCAGAGCTGATTTGCCCGCCATCGCCTTTAAGTTCTGTAACCTGACCGACCTGGAAATTGACTTTGCCCTCTTCATTAAGCGCAAACATCTTGTTCACACTGTCTGGTGCGGCGCGGAAGTCGGCGCGACGGTGAACGAGTGTGACGGACTTGGCGATTGGTTGCAGGTTCAACGTCCAGTCGAGTGCAGAATCACCCCCGCCGACAATCAACAAGTCCTGATCACGGAATTCCTCAACACGGCGGACCGAATAATGAACGCTTTTGCCTTCATAGGCTTCAATGCCTGGAACAGGCGGACGCTTGGGTTGAAATGATCCGCCACCGGCGGCAACCACGACCACCGGAGCGATCAGCGTTTCATTCTCATCAGTGACGACTTCAAAGCGTCCGTCATCCAGCTTGCGGAAGCCGGAGACCATCCGGTTGAAATGAAATTCGGGCGAGAACGGTGCGATTTGCTCCATCAATTTGTCGGTCAACTCCTGACCGGAAATAATAGGCCACGCAGGAATGTCATAGATCGGTTTTTCCGGGTAAAGTTCGGCGCACTGGCCCCCGGGTCTGTCCAGAATATCAATCAGATGGCATTTGAGGTCGTAGAGCCCCAATTCGAATACGGCAAATAGCCCAACTGGACCGGCGCCGATTATAACCACATCGGTTTCAATCGGAGTGCTCATTTAATTCTCCGCTATTATTTGAAATTAAGGGATCAAGCCTGCCGCTCTGGCACATGTACGACAAGGCCCTCAAGGTCATCGCTCACCTTGATTTGGCAGGAAAGTCTGGAGTTTGGCCGCACGTCGAAGGCAAAATCGAGCATGTCTTCTTCCATCGCCTCAGGTTGGCCGACAGTCTGAGAAAATTCATCATCGACGTAGACATGGCAAGTTGCACAGGCACAGGCACCGCCACATTCCGCTTCGATTCCGGGTACTGAATTGCGGATGGCGTTTTCCATCACCGACGAGCCGTTTTCAGCGTCAATGTCATAACGTGTCCCGTCAAACGCAATAATGGCAATTTTCGTCATAAGTCTCTCACCCGCAAATCGATAACATAGCGGGTTTTTACACTCTCAACGCTGTGAAACAAGGTTGAAAATCACATAGTGGCAGTCCGCGAAGGGAACTAATTTGCGTTTGCCTGTAAAAGTGCTCACAACGATCACATTGGACCGTAACCTTACCCGGCATCAACCACGTCAACCGGTCGGCAGTCCAGAAGGAATCAAGCTACGCGACAGGCTGGGAAACGATCCGAAGACCGCATTTGTCAGCGATCAAGGCCAATAATGAAGTTGTCGACATCGACAACCGCTTGGGTAAAACCGGCCAGAGCAGCAGCATCAGCCGGCTTGACCTCAAGTTCCGCAGCCAGACGAGCAACATTGAAAGCGCCAACACCGCGCGCCGAGCCAACGACCGTATGGGCGAGCTGCGCGCGCGCTTTGCGCCCAAGTCCGGGCAGTTCATGAACCGCTTTTCGCAATTGGCGCGCGAAAATGGCCAAAACTTCGGTTTCAAGCCCCTTATCTCCCCCGGTCTGGCGCGCAAGATGAACCAGATCGACGGGTCGGTTTCCCGACGGGCGTGGGTGATGGCCGGTTTCCGGCGCCTCAAATGCTATGTTCATCGCCGCCATCGCGGAAATCCTTTTTTGTATCACATTGGGAAGAGTGTGGTCGATGAACACTGAACCCCGGTAAAGATGAGCCAATGTTACGGTCGAAATCTGCCGGAATGGTTAACGACCTCTAAATGTGGCGTTTCATTGGCAAAATTCCGAATTTTCGGGATTTTTGAAAGCAGTGGATAACAAGAGTGCCCTCACACATGGTTTGTCATAATTGTTAAACTGAACGCGATGTGGCACTAGTCTTGTTGATAAGATTGCATTTTTGCCGACTTTGACGGCCTTTTTGCAATCAACGGGAGCCTGATGCGGACAGACTTACCTAAAATAGGACAACATCCCGTGCGACAGGCGTGGCGTTCACGGGACATGAAGGCGAAGTATCATGAGTAAAAGCAACGACAAGAGCATTGACGAGCAAACCTTCGAAGCGCTGGAAGATGCACTCAGGATCGAAGACGAAACCGATTCTGTAGCGCTTTCGAATGCGGAGCTTGAAGAGAAAGTTTCGCGCGCCGCCCGCGAGCTCTCGGAAGCAGAACAAGACAAAGACGTAAATCCGAAGAAGTCCAAGACTGCGGACAGCAACGTTGCGCCGCCCTTCACGCCCACGCCACACGCTCCCGCCAATGATGATGGCCGCCGCACGCCAGCTGCCCTTCTCAGGACATTCGAAATTCGGTCCAGCAGCGGAGCGATCCGCAATGCGGTTCTGATCTCTTTGCTATGGGCTGTTGGTTGCCTTGGATTGGCCAATCTTCTCTATGGACCCGATATCTGGCAGATTCGATCTCTCAATCAGCTATTGGCAAATCCCGAGGCTATCATTGTTGCGGTGACGATTCTCGTGCCGGTACTGGTGTTTTTTGCCTTTGCAATCATGATGGCTCGCGCCCGCGAAATGCGTTCGGCTGCCCGCTCGATGGCTGAAGTCGCACTGCGCCTTGCCGAGCCGGAAACGATCGCCGCCGATCAAGTGATGAGTGTCGGACAAGCCGTCCGTCGTGAAGTTTCGGCCATGAATGAAGGCATCGAACGCACAATTGCCCGAGCGTCCGAGCTCGAAACACTGGTCCACTCCGAAGTCAATGCACTGGAACGCAGCTATACAGACAATGAATTGCGCGTGCGCTCGCTGGTTCAGGAACTGGGCAGCGAACGCGATGCAATTGTTACCCATGCAGAGCGAATCCGCGCTTCCATTGCCGGTGCACATGAACAACTCAAAGACGATCTGACTACTGTCGGCAATGATGTTTCCCAGCGGCTGTCAACTTCAGGCGAGGCCGCAGCCCAGTTGCTTGACACCCGTGCGGCCCAACTTCAGGCTCAGACCACCGAAGTTTCGACAGCGCTCGAAACCCTGCTCAGTTCCCGTACCCAGGCATTGGTCGATACCCTCAAGGTTACCGGCAGCGAATTCTCTGACGAGTTTGACACCCGCATTGAAATCTTGCGTGCCCAACTCGACACCCGCGGCAAGGCGTTGCTCAATGAGTTCGAAACCCGCGCATCGACTCTTGATACCAATACCGAAAAGCTTAATGCCGCACTGTCGGATCGCGTCCGCGAACTCAACGAGACACTGATCGCCCGGACCCGTGAAATCACCGAGAACATCGGCGTTGGTCAGCAGGCCATCAATTCAGGCCTCGAAGAAACACTCGCTGCACTCAATTCATCTCTCGACAACCGCGGCGCGGAGTTCCGGCAGGCACTCAAGATCAGTGCCGAAGAAGCCGTTATGGACCTTGATCTGCGTTCCGGCTTCTTTGAAGAAAAACTCTCATCCACGGTGGCCGGCCTCAACACTGCATTCGACGAGCGCGTGTCACAATTTACCAATGCCTTTGACAGCCGCACAGGCGAATTGACCAGTAAGCTGGCCGAAAGCCTGTCACGCATCGACGAAACCCTGCATGGCTCGACAAGTGCGATGGACGGAATCCTGTCGTCCGGGCTCGAACGAATTGGCGCCACAGTTCATGACAATGTCGAACGTATCGACGCGGTTATGAGCCAGGCATCAGAGCGCGCCATCACTGGCATTGATGAGAAAACTGCAGCTATGGTTACGGCTGCAGAAACCAGCTCGTCACGCATCGAACGGGCCGTCGCCAAGGGTGCTGAGGATTTCGATGCCGCCCTCGCCCATGCCGAAACCCGCTTTGGCGAATCGCTTTCGAGCCGCTCTTCAGCGCTGTTTGGAAAGATCGAAGAAACCGCAGGTAACATTGGGACCGAACTCGATATTCGCATTGGTTCACTCAATTCTTCGCTCGATGAACGCACATCAATCATCAAGTCATCGCTCGATGAAGGTGCATCAGTCATCAATTCATCGCTCGATGAACGCACTTCAAACATCCAGTCATCGCTTGATGAACGCACCATGGCGCTCCAGCAACATCTGGAAGCCGCGACCAACCGGTTGACCGAAGTATTTGACGACCAGACTGCAAGGGTTGGACAAACCGCAGTGTCGGCAACCGAGCGCTTTACCGAGAGTACAGAAGAACTGAATGCGCGCATCGGCGAGACATTCGAAAAAGGTACCGGTCGCCTTGATGAACGACTGACAACAATGAACACGGTTCTCGGTCAGGGGTTGGATGCCGTTTCCAATACCATCGAAAGCAAAGCGTCAGGTCTGGCGGGCAAACTCCGCGAAGCCGTCAGCCAGGCCGCGAGCGAACTCGACATCCAGGCCCTCAAAGCCGGTGAAACACTTGAAAGCGTCTCAGGCGACTTTGCCAGCCGTCTGGATGAGCAAGGCCGCCAGTTCATGAGCCGCATGGAAGAACATCTCGATGAACGCAGCGCAAATTTTGCGGCCCATGCCAACAGTGTCGCCACCGAAGTATCGGCTAGTGCAGACGCTCTAAACCGCGAAGCCAGCCGGATGAGTGAGATTGCTACCAGCGTTGGGCAGACCGTGACCCAACAGTCGACAGCCATCAATCAATTGTTCTCCGAGAGCGAATCACGGTTGGGCGAACAGGCAGGCCGGATCAAGACACTGATTTCCGAGGAAACCGGTCGCGCAGCCAGTCAGATTGGCGAAACCGCAGAAAGCCTGGCTTTTGCGCTGGACGAAAAGACCCGCGCTATGGCCAGCAGGCTCGCCGAAGTCGGCGTCTCTCTGGAATCGTCTACAGATCAGATTTCCGACAAACTTGACCAAAAAACCCGCGCGGTGGCCGACAAATTTGCTGAAGTTGGTGAATCGCTGAATTCATCGACCGATCAGATTTCCGAGAAGCTGGGCGAGAAAACCAAATCAATTCTCGAAAGCTTGCAGAACGTCGAAAAAGCCATCGATGTGCGCGCTACATCAGTCGGATCGACGTTGGAAGAGCGCACCCGGGATCTCAATTCGATGCTTGCCAGCCGTTCAGCGGAACTCTCGCGGGTCATTGACGAGCAGGTTCGTCCGCTTGTTGATCGTTACTCGGAAGATGGCGAACGCCTGTCACGTGACATTGCTGAAACCACACGCCTGTCAACTGAGCGACTTCAGGCTGAAAACGCCAACCTGATCAATGCACTGAGCAATCGCACCACTGAAACACTGTCGGCCATTGAATCGGCGAACCACAGCTTGTCAGAAAATGTTGAAAACCTCCTGGGCCGCCTATCTCAAAGTAATTCCGGCATTTCCAGTCTGGTCGAGAATGCCAACATGACCCTGACAACTGCGACTGAACAATTGTCTGATGTTTCGGAGACTTTTGACAACTCGACGAAGAAAGCTGCCGACCTTATTGCCACTTCCTCACGTCTTCTGGATGGCAAGGTAGAGCGTCTGACCCAGATTTCAGGCGAAACACTCAATCAGGTCGGTGCAATTGCAGGCCGGTTCGACGATCATTCCCGAGTTCTGGCATCAGCCTCCGATTTGCTGGGCGCAGCCCAATCTAACCTCGCTTCAACCATCGAAGAACGGCAAAATGCCTTGCAGGCTCTCTCTGTCGGGCTGGTTGGTCGCTCCGAAGAGATCGAAAGCACCATGCGTTCACTCGAAGGCATTATCGCCAGTGCATTTGCAGATGCAGACGATCTGGCCAACCGAACGGCTGGGAAATTGCAGAGCGGGCTGAAAACTGCTGTCACCGAAGCTGGAAAAGCACTCGAACAAACCGAAGTTCAGGCAGACAATGCTGCCCGGAAGGTGCGTGATACAATTCTTGGTGCCATCGGTGATGCAAGCAATCGCTTCAATGAAGCCACAGACGAAATCCGCAAGTCGGCAACCGATATTCGCGACGAACTCAACAATACCCGGCAAGAACTCAAGCGCGGCGCGTTTGACCTGCCTGAAGAAACCCGGGAGAGCGCAGCCGCGATGCGCCGTGCAGTCGGAGATCAGATCAAGGCACTTCAAGACCTTGCCGGGCTGGTCAATCAATCTGCAATGCGAGCCGATGTATCAACGCCGACAACGACCGCGCGCGCGCCTGCACCCGCATTGACACCCAAAGCTGCGTCACCTGCACCGGCGCGCACACAACCACAGCCAGCACCACAGCGCCGTCCGGCAGCTCCAGAACCGGAATTCCGCGAGCCCCTTCGCGGCGGTCACGATTATTCTGCCCAAAACTCACGTCCGGCTGCGCGCGAGGAAACGCCAAGCGGTTCGGGTTGGGTCAGTGATTTGCTCCGTGGTGCAACGCGTGAAGAAGAACAGCGAAACCAACCGGCAGCACGCCCCGCGCGCACACCAAGTCCTGAACGCAATCCCCGCCAGGTCGTGGAATCGCTCAATTCCCTTTCAGTCGATATCGCCCGCGCCATCGACCATGATGCATCCGTAGATCTTTGGCGGCGTTACCAGCGTGGCGAACGTGATGTCTTCACCCGGAGGCTTTATACACTTCAGGGCCAGAAGACCTTCGATGAAATCAAATCGAAATACGCCCGCGAGCCTGAATTCCGCAACGCAGTTGACCGCTATATTGCCGATTTCGAAAAGCTGCTTTCGGATGTTGCCCGCAACGATCGCGACAACATGATGACCCAGACCTACCTGACGTCGGATACCGGCAAGGTTTATACAATGCTCGCGCATGCAAGTGGTCGTTTCGAAAGCGTGTGAGCCTTACGAAGCTCTCCGAGTACGACTTCAGGCATGACTACAAGCACAATTGGCAAAAACCCCGCATGACAGCGGGGTTTTTTGTTTAGGGTTTCGCAAGATCTGGCGGCAACAGTTCGGTGCCTGTAGCCACGCCGTCGCACACGAAGGCCATTCCGGGCGGGGCAAACCGGCTTCCATCATGTTTAAAACGGGAATGGAGGGACATGCAAAACTGCTTCAACCACCCATGGCGAGACTGCGATGCCCATTTGGTTCCCGGCACAAGACCTGGTCACCAGCGACCTGTTTCACAAACGCGCAAGCGCCCACTGAACAAGTTCTTCGGTGACATCTTCAAAAGCCCTGTCGAGTGCTGTGACATAGGCCGCATTGCCTGATCCGCGAACCCGAGCCTGCGAAGAAAACACCTTTGTAGCTTTCACCGAACCATTGCGATCATTGATAACCTTGGCAGAGATTTCGACCAGCGCGGTCTCTCCGCCGTTTACCCGGATCTCGAATGACCGGATCGAAGTTGAAATCTGATAATCAATCGCCAGCCCTTCGCCGGGACGTCCCACCCCGCCGACGCGGCCGGAATTCTCAAACGCCTGGACAAGCTTGGCCTGAACCATTTTGGGCAACCGGTCCGACCATTGCGAGTTGGCCAGATACTGAATGGAAGATGGCGTTGGCTTGATGACTATTTGCTCGCTGTCGAGAGCCTTGAGTGCGACAGGTTCGGCTATCAATATCTGGCGTCTGGGTGCAGACTGACCACTGATAACCGGCGAGCCAGTTAACCCATAGGTATCAGGAGGCGTCTGCGGAATAAGTCCGCCCGCACACCCCGACAAGACAGCCAGGCACACTCCAAACACAAAACCGGCCCGCATTCCTGTCATTTCCCCCTAGTATCCGATCACGACATTGTCGAAAAATCACCATCTAATTGCGACGAACGCTGACGGCTGTCAACGATCCGTCGCGTTTTGCCCCGGGACAAGCCGGATTTGGCCTGCTCAGCGCCGATTTCGGCCATTGTACTGCTTGACCTGCTCACCGCCGAACAGCAGTCTTTGCGGATCACGTTCTATGCTGGAAATACTCTGTTCAATGCGCTGCATCGAACGCCGCGCATCCTGAACCAAGCTCTGCACATCTTTCAAACCAGCCCCCGAAAAACGCTGCAAATTGTCAGCAATCGGGCCGATCCGCCCATTCAGGTTTTCCGCAACCTGTTTGAAAGATTCCAGCGTATCGCGTGCTTCAGCCATCAAACCGGCAGAATCGCCCTCACCCAACAGCCCGTCCAGCTTGGCCAACACCCCGTCCACCCGTGTGGATGCAGCATTGAGCCGATTGGCCATCTGCTTGACATCGGTAATGATCTGCTCGAAATCGCCATTGCGCGCAGAAAAAGTCTCTGCCACTGTTTTGGCTTCAGCCAGTGCCTTTCGCGCATCCCCGCTGGCCACCGAAATATCGTCGACGGTCTTGCCGATTTTTTCCGGGTCCACCGCGGCCACCAGCTTGTCGATCTTGTCGAACGACGAACCGGCCCGTTCGCCGAACTCCTTGAACGATGCAGCAGCTTCACCAAAATCAGCGATTGTTGTTTGAATTTCACCCGACGCAGCCGCTATGTCTTCGGTAACTTTTTCAACGTTTGTCACAATTGAGGTGATCTTTTCCTCAGGAACCGCCTCGATCAATTTCTCGACTGAGATCAAGGTCGAATCCAACCGGCCGGATACACTCTTCAATGTTGTTGAAAGACTCGAAACACTGGACAGGAATTCATCAATGCCTTCTGCGTTGTTGCCAAGAGCATCAGAGAATTTCTCGGCGTTCAGCAATGTCTGGGTCAAAGGTCCGCGAGCATCCGCTGCAAATCCTTCAATCTCGGCCACTACCCGGTTGGCGCGGCTGAGAATCTGGTCGGCGGTGGCAAGCAGGTTGGTGATATTGGAAGGGTCGGCATCCAGCACGGCGGGAACTTCCGTCAGCATGGCCTCGCGCACGATATTGGGTTGGCCTGGCGTGCCCGCCCTCAATTCGATATAGGCCGATCCGGTAAGGCCCTGAATTTCCAATGCTGCCTTGGTATCGCTGACGATTGGCGCATCAGCCTGCACTTCAGTGCGGGCGATAACGAAATTTGGACTATCACGGTCAATCGATAATTGCCGCACAGTGCCAATGGCAATCCCGTTGAAACGCACTGGCGAGCCGACAGACAATCCATTAGCCGAGCCAGGAATGCGCACAATCAGCGCAGCGGTCTCGCCGCCACCGCCGATCCGCGCCATCCAGTATACAAACCCGAAAGCCGACAGAATGACGAGCACTGTAAACAATCCGACGATGGCATAATTGGCCCGCGTTTCCATCAGTTTTCGTTGCTCTCTCAGTTCGACCCTGCATTCCGCGCTATTTAACACCGCGCCGGAGCGATATTAAGGCAAACCCGGCCCTAAATCTGACGCCGGCTTATTGATCGTGCGCGCTTGCCTCTGAAGTAGGACTGAACCCAAGGGTCATCGAAATCAAGCATATCTTCGATGGAACCTTCAACCAGCACCTTTTTTTGCCCAAGTACTGCAATTCGGTCACAGACAGAAAACAAACTGTCCAGATCATGGGTCACCATATAGACCGTCAGCCCCAGCGTATCACGCAATTGGGCGATCAATTCATCAAATTCCGCTGCTCCAATGGGATCGAGACCGGAGGTCGGCTCATCCAGAAACACCAGATCCGGGTCCAGCGATAGCGCCCGGGCCAGCGCTGCACGCTTGATCATGCCACCGGACAACTCGCTGGGATATTTATTGCCTGCTGAGGGATCAAGGCCGACGAGATCGATTTTGACTGCAGCCAATTCGTCCATCAATGACTGCGGCAACTTGAGATACTCACGCATCGGAACCTGAATGTTCTCTTTGACTGTGAGTGAAGAAAACAATGCGCCGTGTTGAAAAAGCACACCGAGCTTCATATCAAGGCGAATACGCTCAGCATCGCTTATGGCGTCATAATCCTGACCCAGAATGCGAATTGTTCCCGATTGGCGCGGCAACAAGCGCAATATCGTTCGCATCAGCACTGACTTGCCAGTACCCGAAGCACCAACAAAACCCAGAATTTCGCCGCGATAAACGTCCAGATCCAGATTTTCGAGAACAACGTTTCGACCGAACGCAACAGTAATTCCGTGAGCCATCAATACCGGATCGCCAATGCCTGACTCCGCGTTTTGATCAACCAATCCGGTTGCAGCGTCTGGTTCATTCATCTTCATCGGTCCTAAAAATCGATTGCCGCGTAGAACATGGCAAAAAGCCCGTCCACCAGAATGACCACGAAAATCGCTTTGACCACCGCTGATGTGACCCTTCGGCCAAGAGATTCGGCACTTCCCCCGACTTTCAAGCCCTCGACTGAGGCCACAATTCCGATAATCAACGCCATGAACGGCGCCTTGATGATCCCTGAAAGCACGGTCGACATATCGATGGCTTCCCGCAAGCGGCCCAGAAATACATCGAAAGTGATCCCCGAATAGGTCCAAGTCACCATTGCTGCCCCGAACAATGCCGCAAAATTGGCAATGACGGTGAGCAACGGCAGTGCGATGACCAGTGCCAGCAAACGCGGAAACACCAAAACGCCAATCGGATTGAGGCCCATCACCTTGAGTGCATCAACCTCTTCGCGCATCTTCATCGAGCCGATTTCAGCCGTAATCGCGCTGCCCGAGCGTCCGGCAATCATGATAGCGGTCAACAGCACGCCAATTTCACGCAGTTGCAAGATACCGACAAGATCGACAACGAAAACCTCAGCGCCAAAATAGCGCAATTGAAATGCGCCTTGTTGGGCGATGATGGCGCCAATAAGGAATGACATCAAAACGATGATCGGCACAGCCCGAACACCCATGTGATCGAGCTGGCTGACAATGGAAGCAGGCGAAAGGCCGGAACTGTGTCCAAGCTTGAGCTGCGCGCCACGCACCGCTGATCCCAAAATATAAGCTGCAGCAACCAGATCATCCCAAAGTTCGATGATGGCGCGGCCGATTGGTGCAAACAAACGATCAAATATCGGCGTCCGGGGGAAAGGTTCAAGCCCGCCCTCCGTCAACACATTCGGAATTGCATCAATCAGATCTTTATAAGCTGCAGGCCCGGTCAGGTGAACCGAAGTGCCATCTGACTGAGCCTGAAAAACCAGGCGCTTGACCAACCATGCGCCTGCGGTATCAAGATGGATGACTTTTGAGAGATCAATGGCAAGTTCTTGACAATCAAGTGACCCGCCCAGCGATTTCATTTCCGATTGCACCGTGGCGATGCCCTCATGGCGCCAGTCGCCCGTCAGATCCAGTGCTAAACTGGATTGGTCCCGCTTGCTGTTCACTGCTGCAGCTTCTGAAGGCGCGAGTATGCCCTCAGCGGCACTTTGCCCGCTATTTTGCCCCCTTGCCTTTTTGTCTTCCTCGCTCAACATGGAGATTACATAGCCGCTTGGCCGCCGCCTGTCATCGACCCCTTGGTGGAATTCGGTCAAAGCACCTCTCACCTGTGTAAATCCGCAAGTGAAAACATTGAAGGATAATCATGTCGACCCGTCTCCATGTCGTTATGGAATCTTTTCCTACCGCCAAACCCTTCACCATTTCGCGTGGCGCAAAAACGACCGCAGAGGTCCTGACGTGTCATATCGTGCACAATGGACAAACCGGTCGTGGCGAGTGCGTACCCTATAAACGGTATGGCGAAACCATGGAGGGCGTTTTGGCGGAAATCGAGGCTATGGCAAATGCGATTTCCGGCGGCCTTGATCGCCAGTCACTTCAACGTGAAATGAAAGCAGGGGCTGCCCGCAATGCCATTGATTGCGCGCTTTGGGATTTGGAAGCCAAGATCAGCGGCAAACCCGCTTCCACCCAGGCCTGCCGGGTGTTGGCTCGGCCTGTGCCGACTGCTGTGACGATTTCCCTCGGCGATGTTGATGATATGGCGACAGAGGCGCGCGCTCATGCTGCCCAGAGATTACTCAAGGTCAAAGTCGGCACCAGCGATGACCGGGCCCGTATTCACGCCGTCGCATCCGCGGCACCAAAGGCCGAAATCATTCTCGATGCCAACGAAGGCTGGACCGAGGAAAATGTGCGTGAACACCTTCTGACCGCCGCAGAATTCCATATCGGCCTTATTGAGCAGCCATTACCGGTTGGCCGAGACGAAATTCTCGCCCATATTCCTCATCCGGTACCCATTTGCGCCGATGAAAGTGTTCATACGACGGAAGATCTGGCCACACTCGTCGACCGTTATGATGCCATCAACATCAAACTCGACAAGACCGGTGGGCTGACCGAAGCTCTGATCATGCGCGATCGCGCCCGTGAACTCGGTTTTGGCATCATGGTGGGATGTATGCTGGGGTCGTCGTTGGCTATGGCACCGGCCGTACTGTTGGCCCAGGATGCCGACTGGGTGGATCTGGATGGTCCTTTGCTATTATCGCGTGATCGGTCTCCCGGCTTGACCTACACCAGCTCTCTTGTATCGCCTCCAACGAAAGACCTTTGGGGATAATTGTCTTGTCGCTGCGAGGTCGCAGACAGTCAGACAGAAAAAATGATTGATTTCTGGTTTCCCTATCCCCCAAACCCGAATACACCCGATACGTTCGGATATTCTGCCAGTCCATGCCCGGGAGGGGCTAATCATGAGTACAGATAAGCAAAAGCCGGCCAACGGCGACCTCGACGAGAACGCCCTTTTTTTCCATAAATATCCTCGACCTGGAAAGCTCGAAATACGCGCAACCAAACCATTGGGTAACCAGCGTGATCTGGCTTTGGCCTATTCTCCCGGCGTGGCCGCACCCTGTCTTGCCATTCAGGAAGACCCCGACAAAGCGGACGATTACACCCTGCGCGGCAATCTCGTGGCAGTCATTTCAAATGGCACCGCGGTCCTTGGGTTGGGAAATATTGGTCCACTGGCCTCCAAGCCGGTGATGGAAGGCAAGGCCGTCCTGTTCAAGAAATTTGCCGGAATCGACGTATTTGATATCGAGATCGATGCACCGGATGTCGACCTGATGATTTCCACGATTTCTGCAATGGAGCCAACTTTTGGCGGCATCAACCTTGAAGATATCAAGGCGCCCGAATGCTTTGTCGTTGAACGTGAACTGCGCAAGAAAATGAACATTCCAGTTTTCCATGATGATCAGCACGGCACCGCCATCATCGTGGCAGCCGCAATTATCAACGGACTTGATCTCGCAAACAAGAAAATCGACGACGTGAAAATCGTGACATCTGGTGCGGGCGCCGCGGCACTTGCCTGCCTCAACCTCTTGGTTTCATTGGGTGCAAAGCGGGAGAACATCTGGGTTCATGATATTGAAGGTCTGGTTTATGAGGGGCGCGAAACCCTGATGGATGAATGGAAATCCATCTATTCCCAGCCACTTGTTTCCACAGAGTTGAAAGACAACATTGACGGTGCCGATGTTTTTCTCGGTCTCTCGGCTGGCGGCATTCTCAAACCCGAATATCTCAAAAAAATGGCAGCCAAACCGTTGATCATGGCGCTGGCAAATCCGACCCCAGAGGTCATGCCGGATCTGGCCCGTCAAGCACGCCCGGACGCCATGATCTGCACAGGGCGGTCGGATTTTTCCAATCAGGTCAACAATGTACTTTGTTTTCCTTATCTCTTCCGTGGAGCACTGGATTGCGGCGCGCGGACAATCAATGAAGAGATGAAGATTGCGGCAGTTCACGCCATTGCAGGTCTGGCGCGCGAAGAAGTTTCAGATGTTGCCGCCAAGGCTTATTCAGGCGAGACGCCGGCGTTTGGACCGGATTATCTGATCCCTTCACCGTTCGATCCGCGACTGATCCTCAGAATAGCGCCGGCAGTGGCCAAAATGGCAGCTAAAACAGGTGTGGCCCGCCGCCCGATCGAGGATATGGACGCCTATCTGGACCGCCTCAACAGATTTGTTTTCCGTTCCGGCCTGATCATGAAACCGCTGTTTGCTGCATCCAAAACAGCAACCCACAAACGGGTTATCTTCGCCGAAGGCGAAGACGAGCGGGTTCTGCGCGCCGCTCAAATCCTGCTGGAAGAGAAAATTGCAGAACCCATTCTCGTTGGTCGACCCGGGATTATCGCAAGCCGACTCGAGCGTTTCGGGCTCAAAATCAAACCGGAACAGGATTTCGCGGTTATCAATCCCGAAGATGACCCGCGGTTTCGCGCCTACACCGATCATTATCTCTCGCTGGTCGGCCGAAAGGGTGTCATTCCCGAAGCTGCGCGGACCATTGTGCGAACCAATACCACGGTCATTGCCGCACTGGCTGTTGAACGGGGCGATGCAGATTCGATGATCTGCGGCGTTGAGGGGCGCTATCTCAAACACCTTCGCGATATCACTCAAATTATCGGCAAAGTTGATCGTGTCACCAATTTTGCTGCCATGAGCCTGTTGATCGGCCAACAGGGCGCAACATTTCTGGTCGATACCAATGTCAGCTTCGACCCCAGCGCCGAGCAAATTGCCGAAGTTACCATCATGGCTGCCAGCGAAATTCGCCGCTTTGGCATTACACCGCGGGTGGCATTGCTCTCTCATTCCAATTTCGGATCGCGCAATTCCGAAAGTGCGGAGAAAATGCGTTGTGCAGCAGCTCTTGTACGGGAAATGGCTCCTGATCTGGAAGCTGATGGGGAGATGCAGGGTGACACCGCAATTTCCGAAGTGTTACGCAGCCGGGTGATGACGAATTCCACACTTACGGGTTCGGCCAACCTGCTGGTTTTCCCAAACCTCGATGCAGCCAATATCACGCTTGGTGTTGTGCGCAGCATGACTGATGCCCTTCATGTGGGTCCAATTCTGTTGGGAAGCAGCAAGCCAGCCCATATTCTTCTGCCATCCGTAACCTCACGCGGAGTTGTCAATATGGCAACGCTTGCTGTTGTTGAAGCGTCGTACCCTGCCGAAAACCAACCACTTGAAGCGGCTACATAAACTGATACCAGAACATTTTTTCCCGGACATCAGAGAGTAACTTGACGCTGTGGCGTCAAGGTAAGCCGCTATTGTCATTGGCTTGTTAACCCCTTCGCGCTATCTTCACCGTTGTGCCAAATGGAGGCAGTTATCTCCAAGGCCTTCCATTTTGCCGGTTTGTTTGAGTTTTCCGGAGTGAACTATGCGCCTGCGCCGTTTCGCGATTTTTGTTCTTGCAAGTCTTTTTTCCCTCGGCGCCAACGCCTGGGGCCAAGAAACGGCTGCCTGCAAGAGTCTGAAGGTCCAGTTGGCCAATGCGGCAGAATCGGGTGCAACAAGTGCCAAATTTCGTCGCTATGCAAAGGCAGCCCGAAACCAATCCGAGCAGATCAAACAGGTTCGAAGCGATCTCGAACGCTACGGATGTTCTTCCGGCAGTTTCATTGTCCTGGGTGGCAAAAATGGTGCAGCCTGCAAGAAACTTTCCGGCGCGGAAGCGAAAATGCAAGCAAATTTGCGCGCACTGGAACGCAAACGTGACTCGTTCGGGAAACGAAACACAGCAGCCCTGCGTCGCAATATTCAGGCACAGTTGAACGCCAATGATTGCTACGCCAAGCCCAAGACCAAGGTCATAACGGCAGCAGTGAAGCCCGCCGATACAACTACACCAAAAAAGCGGGTCAGCATGACATTGCTTGATAGATCAGGCGGTGACACGGTAAATCTCCGCCGTGGCAACACGGGCACTATCAAGATCCTTGTCGAGCGTAAATCGATTGCGGGCGGTAGCTGGCGTACCATGTGCGTACGCAGTTGCGATGGCTACTATTTCCCGATCTCGTCTTCTGCCAATTCATCCGATTTTGGTCGCGATCAACGCGCTTGCCAGATGATGTGCCCAGGCACAAAAACCGAACTCTACTACCACTCGGCTTTCGGTGAAGAGAGCGAAGATATGGTTTCAGCCGCCACTGGCCGCGCCTATGTCGACCTGCCCACCGCTTTCAGCTACAGAAATTCCAACGCGAATTCGAGCAAAGCCTGCTCCTGCAACATGTCCGCATTCTACAAGGAAATGCAGCGTCGAGAGGCAATGGTCAACGGCGTGCTTGACCAGGTTGCACCGGTAACCACCTGGGCCCGCCCTTCGAGTCGGCCCGACCCTGGCGAAGACCCCGAAACCATTGCCAACAGCCATGCCAGCCTTTCGCCCGAAGCCATTTCAGCTCTGGCAAACGCCAGCCAGGCAGTGCGCAATTTTGATTCCGAACGCAAGCACGTTCGCGTCGTGGGTCCGGTGTTTCTACCGGCATCTCCCGAGCGGCTGGATTTTACATCCAACACCGAAAAGCTGTCTGACCTGTTCAAGTAGTTGGTTGTCTGACGTGGTCAGCAATCTATCAGATTGCCAATTCCCGCGTGCTTGCCTTGCGGCTGACGACGATCATCATGACCGATGCCACAAGACAATAAAGCCCCATCCCCATGATCTGGGCCGGGTATGATACTCCATTGTCAATCAACCAACCGGTTAGCCCCGGTCCCGCGGCCGTGGCAAAAACCATCAAAGCAACGACAACCGCCCTGATCGCGCCAAGATGTTTGATCCCATATAATTCTGGCCACAAAGCACCAAACAGTGTCGACGAAAACCCGTAGGAAATGCCCATCAAAGCCATGAAACCATAGGCACCGACCGGCGAGACACTTAGCGCCAGTACAACGCAGGATGCTGCCAAAGGAAGCAGAAAGGCAGGCAATATCCTCACAGCTGAAAACCTATCGATGAGTTGCCCGGATATCAGTGCAAAAATGATGGTCATTACTGACATGACGATGAATGCGCTGGCAAACACGCCCGGTGGCCAACCGCGAAGTTCACTGAGATAAACTTGATGAAAGAACACAGTCGTGCCGATGAACCCCGGGGCAAGAATGCCTGATAGTGCCATCCAGAACAGTGGATCGCGCAGAACCTCGGGCCTTGTCCAGTCGCGCACTGAAGGTCGCTCACTTGGCGTATCAGTCTCCCGGGGAACCCGCTCAACCCGCATCAACAGATAAATCGCCGGTAGTGCCACAAGAACAAGAACAAGTGCCGCGGCTAACCAGGCACCACGCCAACCCAATGCCAACCCTGCCACCACAAAAACCGACGGGAACACCGCTTCACCGACGTTATGGCCGAGCGTCGCAAGAGATACGGCGCGGCCCCGTTGAGCTGCAAACCAACGACCCATCGCAGTCATGGCGATATGGGTCATCATTCCCTGTCCAAACAGCCTCAACGCATAGATCGTCACTCCCAACCAAATCACATTACCGGCCATTGCCATCGACACCGTTGCAAGCATCAAAGCCGGAATCGTGAAGGCGGCAACGCGCGCAATGGTAATCATGTCGACCACCTTGCCCAGTATCGGCAAGGTCAGTGCGCTGGCCAGTGTTGCCACCATATAAAGGCCCCCGAAGCCACCATGCGACAACCCGAATTCCGACCGTATTTCGCCTGCTGACAACGAAATGAAAAATGTCTGCCCAAACCCCGAGAAAAGGGTCAACAGAAATCCACCAGCTACCCAGCGAGAATTTTCACGAAAAAATGTCAGAAGGGGCATAAAGAATTCCGATGAGTCTGGCGTACGAGACTTAGCCATGCCAGCCTCTGTGCACCCATGCAATTATAGGGAAATATAGCTCTTCTCAAACGCTGTGGCGGCAACAATCCCGATTGCAGGGACCCGAAATTTGCGTCAATCTCCGCTGGTTCAACTTTGGAGGAACGCCGATGTTCAAAGTAGCATCATCCATCACCAAGACAGTCCTGACAACCACCGCCATAATCTCATTAATGCTGACCAGCGCAATGGCTGGTCCGGAAGGCAATTACACAGTGCAGGGAAACAGTCCGGGCACCGGCGATCCCTATGAGGGTACAGTGAGCGTCGAGCGGACTGGCGAGACCTATCAAGTCGTCTGGGAGATCGGTGGAACCACATTTGTCGGCAGTGGATTGGGTGCCGCGCCCGCCAAGGGCGCAACCATCATGGGACCTGCAGACGATGCCGACTACGTAATCACCGTCGCCTATGTCTCACTTCCGAACAACTATGGCCTCGCCTATTACGTCGAACAGGCTGATGGCACATGGAAAGGTATCTGGACCTATGGCGGTTCTGACCAGATCGGTATCGAAACTTGGACACGCGAGTAGAAATAACGAGGCCGGGCAGCTCGTCTGGCCTTAGTTCCTATCACGAAACCTGTTCGTGATCGGATAGCGCCGGTCGCGACCAAAATTCTTGCGCGTGATTTTAACGCCGGGGGCTGACTGGCGGCGCTTGTATTCAGCGATATAGAGCAGATGCTCAATCCGGTGAACAGTGGCGACATCATGCCCGCGCGCGACTATTTCTTCGGTGCCCATTTCGCGCTCAACCAGACATTCGAGAATGTCATCAAGCTCTGGATAAGGTGGCAGCGAATCCTGATCGGTCTGATCAGGGCGCAACTCGGCAGAAGGCGCCTTGTCTATAATGTTTTTCGGGATCACCTCACCCGAAGGCCCCAAAGCACCGGGTGGCACTGTGGTATTTCGCCAAGCCGAAAGCGCATAGACCTCCATCTTGTAGAGATCCTTGATTGGGTTGAAGCCGCCATTCATGTCGCCATAAAGGGTGGCATAACCCACTGACATTTCCGATTTGTTGCCGGTCGTGACCACCATTGAGCCGAACTTGTTGGAGATCGCCATCAAAAGGGTGCCACGGGTTCTGCTTTGCAGGTTTTCCTCGGTGATATCTTCGTCAGTGCCTTCAAATATGTCACTCAGCACATTGTTGAAGCCCTTAACCGGCTCCTCAATAGGAACAACGTCATAGCGGCAACCGAGCGCGCGCGCGCAAGCTTCAGCGTCCGCGATCGATTCGTCAGATGTATAACGATAGGGCATCATGATGGCGCGCAGTCGCTCTTCGCCAAGCGCATCGACGCATAAGGCGGCGCAAATGGCTGAATCTATACCGCCTGACAACCCCAACACCACATTGTGGAAACCGTTCTTGTTGACGTAATCACGCAGACCCAACATGCAGGCTCTGTAGTCGGCCTCTTGGGCACCGGGAATCAACGAGATAAAGGACTCGCGACATGCCCAGCCATCAGCTTCGCGCTTCCACAACGAGACATGTACTGATTCCTCGAATTGGCTCATCTGGAACGCAAACGAATGATCAGCGTTGAACGCAAAACTGGCGCCGTCGAATACCAATTCGTCTTGCCCCCCCAACTGATTGGCATAAATCAACGGCAAACCGCTTTCTATCACCTGCTTGAGCACGACTTGATGGCGCCGATCGACTTTGCCGCGATAATAGGGCGAACCATTGGGCACCAAGAGAAGTTCTGCGCCACTTTCGGCCAGCGTTTCGCAGACACCCAAATCACCCCAAATATCTTCGCAGATGGGAACACCAAGACGAACACCACGCACCATCATTGGACCGGGCATTTCTCCGGCGTCAAACACACGCTTTTCGTCGAATTCGCCATAATTGGGCAAATCGACCTTGTCGCGCGTGCCAACAACTTTACCCCCATCTAGCACAGCTATGGAGTTGTAGCGCTTGCCTGCTTCCGTACGGGGATAGCCGACGATGATCGCTGGCCCTCCATCGACTGTCTCGGCAGCCAGTTCCTGAACCGCTTTTTCGCACGCGGCCAAAAACGCAGGCCTAACCACCAGATCTTCCGGCGGATACCCTGAAAGAAACAGCTCGGTGAACAAAACTATATCAGCGCCGTGACGCGCAGCATCAGCCCGTCCCTGCCGCACTTTCGCTGCATTGCCGGCAACATCGCCAACAGTAGGGTTCATCTGCGCCACTGCGATGCGCAGCGTGTTTCTGGGTGGTTCTGGTTTGCGTGTCATGACACGTAGTTAGCGCAAAAATTGGGGAAAGAAAATCACGGAAAGCTTATTGCGCTTCCACATCTGGATCATTTTCGGGGATTACCATTCCCGCCACCGAACCTGCGGAGCGCACCGTCTGCCGAACTACGCCAAAAGCCCCTTTGGTGACCATGGACCCTGCCCCGACAACCGCACTGGCGGTCCCCATCCCAACGCCACCTGCGATCATGGTGCCACAGCCAGTAAAAGGCAGGATAGCTGCCAAGAGACTGATGTGAAACACGAAACGGCTTGAGTAGGGAAAATGCAGATACTTTTTCATCACACGCCATCCGTGCATTTTGCGTTGACAAGTCAACATCAAGCAGCAAAGGCCCACATAGCCATGGACAGCACACCAAATTCATCGCTGGCGTGGAGTTGGCGCGAAGAAAATGCAGTTCCGGCGGCCCCCATTGCCACATACAACGGCAATAAATGCTCATCTGTCGGGTGATTGCGCACGGCATGAGGTGCAAGCTTGCGGTACTTAAGCAAACTGTCGACATCACCCGTTTGAAGCTTTTCACTCATCCAGTCGGTAAATCCGCTGACCCAATGAGGAACCTGCGCTTTGCGGTCACCTTTGCGCAAATTGGCGAAAGCCTCCTGCAGATTATGTGTAAATGAACCCGACCCGATCACCAGCACACCCTGCGCTCGCAAATCTGCCAGAACCTTGCCCAGTTCAAGGTGATAGGCAGGCCCCTTGGTTGGATCGACGGACACCGCAACGACAGGAATATCAGCATCCGGATACATCAAGATCAACGGCACCCAGACACCGTGATCAAATCCACGACCTTGCACTGCACGGCTTGGAAAGCCTTTTGTGTTCAGAGAACCAGCGATTTCACGGGCGAGTACCGGGTCGCCTGGCGCGCGGTAACGCATTTCGTAAAGTTCGCGCTGAAAGTCGCCGAAATCATGGATTGTTTCGGGATGGGCATCTGCCGTCACCGCAACACCGCCAGAAACCTCGAAATGGGCGCTGACAACCACAATTGCCCGCGGTCGCGGGAGATCTGCGGCAACAGATTTGAGAAAGTCTGCCGCTTCTGTGTCGGCGACTGCAGTATCTGGCGATCCGTGAGAAATGAACAATGCAGGCAAAACCTGCACCGAATTCTCGCTTGGGCGTGTTTTCAAAATATCTGTATCAACCATGGGGAACTCCTTTGGCTGATATATAGATGTCAATTCATTGTTCAACGAGAGTGAAAATTACTCACACACTGTTCATTATTTTGTATATTTAGCCATCATCGGCCACCAATAATCCCGCTGACCCTTTTTCATACTGCGGCAATCCGTCGGTAATTTCGTAAAAATCTCCCCTGTCGGAGCAGTATATGTGTTTGGTCATGGTCAACCCGGAAGGTTGATCAAATGCGCCTGCCAATACCGAAATGAAAGTGTCGTCCTGATGTTTCCAGAACAAGGCCGAACCACACGTCGCACAAAACCCGCGCTTGGCAACAGCGGAGGCATGATACCAACTGAGGTTTTCCCCACCCTCAATGTCGATTTGGTCATCAGCAACATTGGTGGCGGCAAAATACAGTCCGGTCTGGCGACGACACTGGGAACAGTGACAGGCTACGACTTCGCGCAATGGTCCCCGGGTGGTAAACCGTACAGCGCCACACAGACATTGCCCGGATTTCTCGTTATTTGGTTCCACCACACCTCTCCCGATTTTCAATTCAACTTTGCCATGTAAAACACCCACCTAAAGGATGTCGACACCACTTTGCGATGCATTTTTCTCATCCTGCCATCAGGATAATTGAACTTTGGCGCTTGTCGGGGTTGAGTGGGTCATCGAGAACAGGATACCTCCGATGACAAAACTGACGACACGGCAGGCCAAACCTGAAGATATCGGCCAAATTCATGCGTGTTTGGCTGATTTGGCCGCATACCTTGGTGAAACGGACCTTTTTCAGCTGACACCGGAAAATTTGCAAATCCATGGTTTTGGCGACACCCCAAGCTTCAGCGTCCTGATTGGCGAGAAGGATCAAACCGTTGCCGGTATTTGTCTCTATTTCAAGACCTTCTCGACCTGGTTCGGGACGCCCGGCATCTATGTGCAAGACCTTTATATCAAGCCAGAGTTCCGCAACCATCAATTCGGTGAAAAGCTATTGGCGGCAGCCGCGCGCGAAGCAAGTACTTTCGGGGCAACCCACTTGCGACTGTCCGTTGACAGATCCAACACGCAAGCCATGGCTTTTTATGACCGTCTCGGAATGAGTAAACAGAACAAAGAACAAATCAGAATGCTTGATGGCTTGGACTTCGAGAATCTTGCCGAAGCGACCGCGGATTGAGGCTGGCTGTTGCCACCCGCTCAACAAAAAAGGCCGGGATTTCTCCCGGCCCATATTCTGGTTCGCGCTGAATGATCAGGCGTTGACTGCAAGCTTTTTCTCATCATCACGGCCACCCTTGAGCAGCTCAGCAACGAGAAACGCCAGTTCCACAGCCTGATTGGCGTTCAAGCGTGGATCGCAATGGGTGTGGTAACGATCTGACAGATTTTCAGCCGATACAGCCCGCGCGCCACCGGTGCACTCGGTCACGTCCTTGCCGGTCATTTCGATGTGAATGCCGCCGGGATGGGTGCCTTCCGAGCGATGGATTTGGAAGAAGCTCTCCACTTCCGAAAGAATACGCTCGAATGGTCGTGTCTTGTAGTCATTGAGCGAAATCGTGTTGCCATGCATCGGGTCGCATGACCACACAACCTTCTTGCCTTCCCGCTCGACCGCACGAATGAGGCGTGGCAAGTGCTCAGCAACCTTGTCATGACCGAAGCGGGTGATAAGCGTCAACCGGCCAGCTTCGTTGGCTGGATTGAGAATGTCGATCAGATTCAGCAGATCATTGGCTTCCATCGACGGGCCGCATTTCAATCCGATTGGGTTCTTGATGCCGCGGCAGAACTCGATATGCGCATGGTCAGCCTGACGGGTCCGATCACCAATCCAGATCATGTGACCCGACGTGGCGTAGTAGTCACCGGAAGTCGAATCCACCCGCGTCATTGCCTGCTCATACCCCAGAAGCAGAGCTTCGTGACTGGTGAAAAAATCAGTCTCACGCAGACGGGCATTGGTTTCCGGAGTGATGCCCACGGCCTTCATGAAGTCCATGGTTTCGGTAATCCGGTCAGCCAGTTTCTGGTAACGTTCGGCCTGTGGGCTGTCTTTTACGAAACCCAGCATCCACTGGTGCACATTGTCCAGGTTGGCATAACCGCCTTGCGCAAACGCCCGCAATAGATTGAGTGTCGCCGCAGACTGGCGATATGCCATGATCTGACGTTCAGGATCCGGAATTCGGGCCTTTTCATCAAATTCAATGCCATTGACAATGTCGCCGCGATAGCTCGGAAGCTCCACACCATTGATGGTTTCAGTCGGCTTTGACCGCGGCTTGGCAAACTGACCGGCTATACGGCCTACCTTGACCACAGGCTGTTGGGCACCAAAAGTCAGCACTACCGCCATCTGCAAGAAAACACGGAAAAAGTCGCGGATGTTATCCGCTTCGTGCTCGGCAAAACTCTCAGCGCAATCGCCGCCTTGAAGCAAAAAGCCGTTACCGTCAGCAACATTGCCAAGAAGCCCCTTCAACCGACGCATTTCACCGGCAAAAACAAGCGGCGGGAACGTCGCGAGACGGGTTTCTGAAGCCTTCAAAGCTGCTGCGTCCGGATAATCCGGAACCTGCTGGATAGGCTTGTCGCGCCAGCTTGTCGGTGTCCAGTTCTGTGCCATTGTTTTACCCTGCTACTGGTTGGGTTATCACCCAATTACTGGTTGGTTCGGCGCAATTGCGCCATTACACATTGTCTTGGCGGCGGCTTATAACGCCATTGCCGGCATATGGAAAGGCGCAAGTGCCCTATTCCCGCCCGGCTGTCGTTGTCGCTTGGCTGCTCCAAACGAAATTCAGTTGTCCAAACCAGTCGAGATCATATCAAACAGTTGTTTCTCCCTCGATGCCAATTCAATGGCGCGCGGATAGGCAGGCGACAGACGATCCTCGTGAATAGGCAGACCGAACCCGGATGTCTCATCCACAAATCTTCGCAAACCGTCCTCACCAAAAGTCCGAAAATACCCTTGAAAAACCGCGTCCAGGTAACTTCTAAGAATTGGAGACGGCGGCATGTCTACCTCTGGCTCGTAATTTCGCTCATAAATATGAAGCGGCACACCTGAGGGCGGGACATCTCCGTAAAACGTCAGTTCAGCACTGCCAAGCTGAACACGCCGATAGATATTCTCCCGCTCATCCACCGAAGCAATGTTTTCAACCCTGTCGATGACCAGCATGCCGTCAATTTCATGTCCTTCAGCGCGTTCGACAGTCAGAACCGCCGGCCCAACACCCGCAAATTTCGGTGCATTCGCCGGGCGCGGCAACCAAACCCGCCGCCAACCGCTTACACGAGCTGGATATGCCGCAACGATATCTGTACGCAAAGTGTCACGATTGACCAGCGAGCCATACCCAAAATAACCGATCAGACCAGTATTTTCAGAAGTGATATCATTCATGTTGATGCTTCAGCTTATGCCCTGAAAATCAGTTAAACCCGTTCGCCGTTCTCAATCCGATAACTCGGCTGATACATCGTCACCAGTTCTTCCGCTGCAGTGGGATGGACAGCCATGGTGCGATCGAAATCATCTTTAGTACATCCGCCTTTGAGCGCAACTGCGAGAACCTGAGCCAACTCACCTGCATCCGGCCCCAGAATGTGGACCCCCAGAACCTGCCGGTCAGATCCATTGACGACCATTTTCATGATCATCTTCTCGGTCCGACCTGAAAGCGTGGCTTTCATTGGACGGAATTCTGCCCGATATACTTCCAGCTTTGCGTGGTTTTTGGCAGCATCTTCTTCCGACATGCCGATGGTTCCGATTTCCGGTTGCGAAAATACTGCCGTGGCAATCAGGTCGTGATCCGGCGATGTAGGCCGGTCGCGATAAACCGTGTCGATGAAACACATCGCTTCGTGGATTGCCACAGGTGTAAGCTGCACCCGATCGGTCACATCGCCCACAGCATGGATATGGTCGACATTGGTGCGTGAGTATTCATCCACCAGGATCGCTCCCTTGTGGTCTGTTTCAACACCAGCAATCTCCAGACCCAGTCCATCCGTGTTGGGATCCCGGCCAAGCGCCAACATGATCTGATCGACAACCAGTTCTTCGCCACTGGCCAATTTTCCTGACAATTTCCCATCCGCACGCCGTTCGACGTTTTCAAAAACATCATGGCAGAGAATACGAATTCCCTTTTCTTCCATTGCCCGGTGCAAGCCCTGACGCATGTCCTGATCAAAGCGCGACAGGATTTCCACACCACGGTAAACAAGTGTCGTTTCAACACCAAGACCGTGAAAAATATTTGCGAATTCAACGGCTATGTAACCACCGCCGGCAATAGCTATCGACTTGGGGAGAGTTTCGAGATGAAAAGCGTCATTGGAAGAGATGCACAACTCATGACCCGGCAACGCATTGTGCGGATTGGCAGATCCACCGACTGCAATCAGAATCCGATCCGCGGTAATCGTCTTGCCGCTCGCCTTGAGCAGGATTTCGTGGGCGCCCGTCAGTTCGGCCCTGCTCTCGATGATTTCCGCACCGGCGTTCTCAAGACCCTTTCGATAGAGCCCCTCCAGCCGATCAATCTCACGGTCCTTGTTGGCAATCAGCGTCGGCCAATCAAAGCTGGATGCCCCGACCGTCCAGCCAAATCCGGCAGCATCTTCAAAATGCTCGGAAAATTGTGACGCATAGACGAATAGCTTTTTGGGAACGCATCCGCGAATGACGCAAGTGCCACCAAACCTGTATTCCTCGGCAATGGCCACCTTCTTGCCCAAACCTGCCGCCAGCCGCGCTGCACGCACACCGCCAGAGCCACCACCAATGACAAAGAGGTCGTAATCATAATCGGTCATCTGGGAAGTGCTCCTGTTGGGTCCGTTCAAATCGACTTTCCACATATAGGTACGTCATAAAAATAAAAAGCCCCGGAGCGCGCTCCGGGGCTTTCACAATTGTGTGTGACAACCAGGCGGACAATCCCGCCTGAAATTTCTGTCTATTGTTTTGCGGGCTCTGCGTCGTCGATTTTCGGTCGGTCGCCAAGTTCGGCATGCAGCTTCTCCGCTGTCATCCTCGCCATGTCACGATTGATGCCATTGGCCCAAATCTCGGCGGCTTTGAGCAGTTCACGCGTCACAAGCGGACCAGCTTCCAGCAGCTTCTTGCCAGCATCTGATGTATAGAATGCGGCAATTGCCTTGAGTTCATCTTCCTTGAAATTCTTCGCGTAGATCGAAGCGGATTCTTTTTCCAGATCACCGCGGCGCGAAGCCAATGAGAGTGCGACTTCATCCACCGCAGCATCAATCTGCGGCTGAAGGTCAGGCGTTGACTGAATCAAATTGGTCTTCAGTCCTTCGGCATTATTGACAAGAATTTCGTCAAACTGGTCAGTTGCGCCAAGCGCTGTGATGGCTTCGCGTGCTGCTGCCAAATGGGAAGCAGATGGTTCTTCTTGGGCAAATGCATTGGTGCTAACGATCGCTCCCATCAAGATGAGTGCGGCACCACCAGCTTTCAACTGCGAATAAATCGACATTGTAGGGATACTCCTGTCAAACCTGTAGTGTCAGCATACGCACGCCTGCCGGTGCGGCAATAATGGCGGCATCTGCCATGTTAAGAAACAGTCCGTGTTCGACCACGCCCGGAATGACCGAGAGGCCTGCTGCCAGCGCTTCTGCATCCGGAATGCGGCCAAAAGATGCATCGAGAATAAAATGGCCACCATCGGTGATATAGGCTTCATCTTTGCCGGTTCGCAGGCGCTGAACAAGTTCACCGCTCAAGTCCAAGCTGTTGGCCAGGCGCTCGATGGCAATTCGCGTCGATGCCATGCCAAACGGCATGATTTCGATCGGAAGCGGAAACTGACCGAGTACATCGACAAGCTTGGTTTCATCAGCAATCACGATCATACGCGCCGAAGCCGATGCAACGATCTTCTCGCGTAGATGCGCACCGCCGCCGCCCTTGATCAGTCGGAGCGAGTTGTCGACCTCATCAGCACCGTCAATGGTCAAATCAAGTTCCGGCAAATCATCGAGCGAAAACAGAGGGACGCCCAATTCCAGACAGAGCCGCGCCGTGCGCTCGGACGTCGGTACTCCTTTGACATCAAAGCCACCGGCCACTTTCTCAGCCAGCAAACGAACAAATTCATCCGCGGTGGAACCGGTTCCGATTCCCAAACGCATGCCATTTTCTACATGTTGCAATGCAGCTTCCGCGGCTGCGATCTTCAAACTTCGGGGGTCCATACCAAGCAGCTCTCAATAATTTCTTGGTCGCTGTTAGCATGGCCGGGCGGCAGGCGCAAAGACTTCAAACGACGCTTTTTCCTCTGATTTCCGGCGCGGCAGGTTTGCCACCCGCATTCCGGACTGTTATGCGCCAATAATAAAGAGTGTGCCCCACTTGAACCGGAATCCAATTCAATGCCGCAAGTTACTGTTCTTTTCGATCTCGACGGCACGCTGCTTGCGACATCTGGCGACTTGCTGGCAAGCCTCAACCATGTGCTTGAAAGTGAAAAACTACCGGTTCTTAGCGAGGAGACGGTGAACTATCGCTTCGGCCAAGGCGCCCGAGCGATGATTGAGTTTGGCTTCAGCCAGGTCGAAAGAAAAACCACACCGGGCAATCTTGACAGACTGACCGAAAAGCTTGTCGAGCACTACGCAAGTAACATGCCCGGACAAACACACCCTTTTCCGGGTCTGTTAGATGCACTAGACCGGCTGGAGGCAGCCGGAATGCGTCTTGCCATATGCACCAACAAACGGGAAAAACTGGCCATTAAATTGCTTGAAAGTTTGAACCTGAGAACGCGATTCGCCACAATTGGCGGTGGCGACACCTATTATTGCTCAAAACCTGAACCCGATCACCTTCTCATGACAATCGCAGATGCCGGCGGCGATCCTGCCCGTTCTGTCATGATTGGCGATTCACGCAGCGACATCTTTGGCGCCCGAAATGCCGGCATTCCATCTATCGCGGTTCCATTTGGCTATTCCGATGTGCCGGTAAAATCTTTGAATCCCAACCACATCATTTCTCATTTCGATGAATTGGACCCCCAACTCATCAATACGCTGCTGGCGGGATAGCTCTCAATGAATTTCTGGGCTGTATCCAAAAGCGATCAGCCGTTGAATCGGGTGCTGTCGAACACAACCTTGGTTTCCACATAGGATGCAGTATCAGCCAATCGCCCACCCCTGCCAGCAACGCTCGTGCCATCGGGTTTGACGCGCTCATAATCTTGAGCCGCGACATCAACGCGAACCGGTTGCGTGGGCCAAAGGTCAGGCGCTGTCATATCCAGTTGGTGCGGATTACCGGTATCTATAAGCGAGCGGGATGCCACTTCAGATGCCAAGAATACAAAGAGCATTACCGAGGTGATGCTGAAAAATGTTGCTGTTACCTGACGCATGATCCCTCTCCGTGTGTGATCTACTGCATCAACGGCTTCGATGGGTATCTGGTTCCATGGAATTCTGATGTTTACCGTCTGACGCTGTTCATTAGGACAGCCTCATTAGACGACAATCAGGCCATGTTGGCTGTGATCAAACGCACAAGCCAAACAATCGCTCGAACGGCATGAATCAAGATGCCGCCAATTTCGCCCATATAATTGAAATTATTAAAAATTCTGAAATATCAGGTCAGCAGGCGACACGGTGAATTGCCCACTATGCGCTGAACTACAGAATACTTCGCGTTGTCAGTTCCTATAAATCGACTTCAATACTGGGCTGCCGGGTTTGAGCAACGCATCATAGCAATCGGTAAGTTTGATCGTATGCCTGCCTTGCAGTGCAGAGGAATAGATTGCCTGCAATTCTGCTCTGGCGTGGTGGTAGGGACATTTCGGCGCCAGTATCAAATCGGTGGCCGCGATGGCAGCAAGGGTGGCAGCATCCGGCACCGGGATCGAGCGCGATGGATCAGCACCAATGGTCACCAAACGGGGCCCGGGCTTTTTGAGGATGTAAGTGAATGGATTTGCAAAGTCGAGATCAAACACATCGTTGAAAATCTCCCCCGACCGCGCCTCGATTTTCATGATGGCATCGGCTGCCAGGTCCATCTCCTGCAACAGGAGAAATTGATAGTCATGCTCGGAAAAGATTCTGAACGAAGGCAATGCTTCGGTTTTGGCAATCTCGGCCATCGTAGTGCGATGCTGGATATAAATACCGCGCATGCGCTGCGCCTGCTCAACATAGACATCTTTGGCCGAAACACGGCCCAGAGGCCCCAACCGAGGCGCATCAAGGTGTTCATAGCGCGGTGCCAGCGCCGCTGCCCGCGCCGCTTTATGCGCAATATTTGACACCGGCGGAATGATAACAAAAGCAATCACCACATAGATCGCAAAACGCAATTTTCCGAAAGCCATTGTCGGGCGCAACAGCAATCTCAACACCGCAGGCCAAACCAACAAATACGGATGGCTGCCAGTGTTCTGGGTCTCAAACAACAGACCACAAGCCAGTGACAGCCCAATCCAGATCCAGTCGCGGTCGAACCAACCTGCAATGCCCTTGCGATCGCGATCGCGCGGTCGCCGTTTCGCCAACACTTCAGCGTAAAACAACAGCACACATAGAACCGCACCAGCCGCGAGTATATCAAAACGCAAGGAAATGGCCGTAAGAAAGCGCGGCAGCAATGTATCGGTGTTCCCGCTCGCCAGTTGCAAGATGCTGGTGATGTAGGCGCTGACAACACCGGTAAAAATTTCCAGAAAACCGGTCACGCCGATACAGATCAGCGCTGTAGTGAATGCGGTACGCACTTGCACGCGGCGGGTCATCAACGCCAGGACCAGCAGCGGGCCAACCGCAGCAAAGGCTGTAATTTTGCAAAATGCCAAACTCAGCAGCAGCACGGACAACAAGATGGTTTGCAGCACCTGCGAACGTACATACAGCACGGTTGCTGCCACCAGATACATCAGATGCGAACCATGCCTGTTATAAATCCCATAGGCGTCAGTCCCCGCAAAATTATTGTATGTAACGAGGTTAAACGGCAGCGCGGTAAAGAAGATCCACGGGATCAACAAACCCCATACAGCCATTTTGCTTCGCTTGCTGGCATCCCAGATAATTGCAGCCATTACCGGGGCGGTGATAGGCAACCAAAATAATTGTGTCAGCAACACAGGCTGGGAATAGGGAAACAACGTGTCTGAAAACCACGCCAACCAATATTCAAGCGGCCCCACGGGGACCATAAAATCTGTGACCGGAAGCTGGCCGGCATTTATCCGACCAATAGCGTCATAATAAACCAAAACATCCCAGTACATCGGGCCAATTGGCAGCACCATTGGCATGGATTGCACAATCGCTGCCACACCCAAAAAACCAATCAGAAGCAGATAGGGGAACACAACATGTCGCTGAACATTTTTTGGCAAATGCCCCCCGATATAGATATCTGCCATCAATAATGTCTCCCTGATTCGTGGACCCGGATATTGCCAAAACGGACAGAGTAAAACCAGCAAAGCTGTGTGTCAGGGTTAACCCAAACTGGCTTTTTCGGGCCATTTCCCAGGAAATGAATACAGCTTCAACTGATGGTGGGTGAACAGAAAAAACCACCAGCGATGAACCGGTGGCTTTCAGTTTTCATGGTGACCAATCGCTGTCCCGAGACAAGACCCAAAATGGTCAGATCGAGGCCAAACGGACCGCATCCGTCGCATCAGCGGCCTTTTTCAAGTATACGTCCCGGTCGTAGATGTCGGCAAAATACTGCACTTTGCCTTCAGCATCTGGCCACGCGGTAAAATAGGAAACATGAACCGGAATTTTCCGTGTCACCGGTACGGCCTTATTCTGTCCACCTGCAATGCCCGCATCAATATCGGCAACGCTCACACCGAGTACGCGGGCAGCCATGCCGCGCGGGTCCTGAAGACGCACACAGCCATGACTGAAGGCGCGCACATCCCGATTGAACAACGATTTTGATGGTGTGTCATGCATGTAGATTGCATGGCTGTTTGGAAACAGGATTTTCAACCTGCCCAGAGCATTCCTCGCACCTGGCGGCTGACGTACCCCAACCGTGCCCCTGCCGATGGAAGACCAATTGACCGCGCTTGAAGATACCGAGCGCCCCTTGTAGCTGACTTCATACCCCAGACGATCGAGATAGGACGGATCATTGCGCAATTTTGGCAACATTTCATTGATGATAATCGACTGCGGCACACCCCAGTAAGGATTGTATTCCACTGTCTCGATTTGGTCGTCGAAGAAATTGGTTTGATTTGACTTCTTGCCGACAACAACACGGGTTTCAAAGGCCGGTTTGTCATCCTCGTAATAGGTTGCCATGAACGCCGGCTGGTTAATGAAGACGCGGGTTGATGAAAATTCACCCGGAAGCCACCGCGACCGTTCCATCGATGCCAAAACCTTGTCGATTTTTGACTGATTTGTCTCACCCACCAAGGCACGCACAGTTTGCGGGCCCACAATTCCATCCGCCGAAAGTCCGGCTTCACGCTGAAAATCCTTGACCAGCGCAACAATGTCGCTGTCATACGCGTCATTGCCGAGATAGCTCGCCAGCAACAACCCATGTTTTTCCTTCAGTTCATCAGAGCTTTTCAGCTTGATGGCAGCAACAAGGTTTTTGGTCTGCGGGCTGGAACCTCCGGGCTTGAGCAGCAGATCAGGTGTGACATGGACCTGAACTTCTTCATCTGCCTGCCGCAATCGTGCCAATTCATCAGCCAACGCTTTGAAATGTGCACCTTTCGGGTTGTAACCAGCCAGTACTTCGCCAGCATCACTGCTACCTGAAATCCGTTTCAGCGCAGCAACCAAATCTGGTTTCTTGCGTCTGAAATCGTGGTACCCGGAAATCCTGTTCGGATCGATGCGGCCCCGATTGGCATCAAGCACATAATTGGCAACAGCCGCTGAGAGGGCCATCTCAAAACGCATCAACGCTTGCTGACGCTCCCCTCCTTTCGTCAGGTCAAATGCATCCGGTGGCATCGTGACGTCATAGTCGGCAGGGGATAGCCCAACCTTATCGGCGTTCTGAAGAACCTTCACCACAGATCGGGCACTATCGTTCACGCTCGTTCCTGCGACCCAGAGATAACCCGGTTCTGATGAATACAATTCGCCAATTGCTTTTGCCGCCTCCGGCAATGCTTTGACATTCAAATCCGTCAATGCCGCACGCCCTTCGGCGAACGCATCAAAACCCAACGCTGGAAGACCCAGATTTGTCGTTGAGCCGGTAATTACCGGGTCTGTCACTTCGGAGAATTTAATCAGAACAAGCTCGTCTGGCCGATAAGTTTTATAGCTTGGCCCACGCACGATCCGCACGGGTTTGGAAGTTTGCTGATTGTTTTGAACTGCTTTGCGCTTGGAACGCCCCTGCTCGGCTGCCTGGGATTCACGAATACGCTGGACAGGGGATTTGAAAACATTGTCAAGCGCACTGGCCGATGCCTTTGGCGCAACCAAGTTTATTCCGCCCATGCCGATTGCCAACGCAATCATGGAAGCACCAAGCCTATGTGCAATACCCATTATCCAAACACCCTTCTGCCGACTTCCCGGCCACCGTGAATCGCCCCGAAGCCAAAGACTATCAAAGGCCTATCGAGATGTTAAGGCACACATGCCCCCAACAACCGATTGTGACTGGCTGTTGTAAAGCCTCAACACATTGGCCCGGTGAGGTTCGATCTCGAAAGAACCCGACACAAAAAGTGTCAATTTTCAAACTCAACCGGGAATCTCTGGTTTCCGGCCAACTGCTGAAGTGCCTGCACCACCAAATAATACGGCGAAAAACAGGGCGGCAAGTGCTGCTCCTACCAGTTGAGCTGCAATAAATCCTGGCGCATGGGACGGATAGATCCCGGAAAAAGTCGACGTCAGACTTCTGGCGATGGTAACCGCCGGATTGGCGAAGGATGTTGATGCCGTAAACCAGTAAGCTGCCGTGATATAAAGTCCGACCGCGTAAGCCACATTGGCGCCCGCCTGCCGACAAAACAGAATGGTCGTCACCAGACCAAAAGTCGCCACCGCCTCCGATACCCATTGGCCAAGCCCGGTACGCAAATGAGCCGACACTTGAAAAACAGGCTGATCGAACATGGCATGGGCAACCAGCACACCCAGAATGGCAAAAACCAACTGGCAAGCCACATAAGCCAATGCCAATGGAAGTGCTAGCTCCTTGCGCCACCAGAAAACCAACGTTACGGCAGGATTGAAATGTGCGCCCGAAACAGGTCCAAACGCACCGATCACCACCGCCAGTATGGCACCAGTTGCCAAGGTATTGGCCAGAAGCGCAATTGCTACATTGCCGTCAGCAAGGGCTTCGCCCATGATGCCTGAACCCACTACTGTGGCAAGCAACAGGAATGTACCGCAGGCTTCCGCCAACAACTGCCTGATTTGGGGTGTCATGATAACCTCGTTTGCCACACTTTAAACCTGCCCGGCGCGGGATAATTCAGTCGCACCATCCATTGCACCAATCCGAAGCAGCAAGTCCCTTTGCTCTTCAATTGTCATGGTTTCGAAGGGCTCTGCCACAAATGCGCGAAATCTGGATTCCAGCAAATCCCACGCAATTTGAAATGCTGCTTGACGTTCAGATGCAGTTTTACCCTTGCCTGCAGGATCGGCAATTCCCCAATGTGCTTTCAAGGGAGCACCCGGCCATATTGGGCAAGCTTCACCGGCTGCATTGTCACAAACAGTAATGACCAGGTCCATTTGTGGAGCATCCGGCCCGGCGAATTCTTCCCAGCTTTTCGAACGCAGGTGGGAAATGTCCATGCCTTTACCGGCAATCAAAGCCAACGCATCCGGATTCGGCTCGCCGCGGGGATGGGAACCGGCCGAATAGGCCGTCAAACGCCCGCCACCAACGTTATTTGCTATGACTTCACTCAGAATGGACCGCGCCGAGTTGGCTGTACAAAGAATGAGTATATTGAAGCGCTTGGCTGTGTTCATTGAATCAAATTCCTTGGCTGACCGACAATTTCAGCTGATGGGTCACCTTCCCCATCACCGCGGTCATCATGGGGGTAATTGTGCGACAATCTCGTGTCAATCAATAATTCAAGATTTCTTGATATTTAATCTTCAGCGAGCGATACAAGTTCAAAAGTGCAATTGCATTCCTGCTGCTCAAGTTTTAAACCCGCCTCCATAACCAATTGCTTTTCCGTGATTAGAAAGGGTTTTTCGTGGCTGACGATCTCTTCCCCCTAGGCCCTGACACCACCCCATGGCGCAAGCTGACCGACAAACATGTCTCGGTCGAAAGATTCCGCGGGCAGGATATTCTGACAGTTGAAACAGAAGCGCTGAAGCTGCTTTCTGAAGCGGCATTCGCCGACATCAACCACCTTTTGCGCCCCGGCCATCTTCAGCAACTCAAGAACATTCTGGAAGACCCTGAAGCCACTGAAAACGACCGCTTTGTAGCCTATGACCTCCTGAAGAACGCCAACATTGCCGCAGGCGGTGTATTGCCAATGTGCCAGGACACCGGAACGGCCATAATCATGGCCAAAAAAGGACGCCGCGTCTGGACCGAGGGCGGCGATTATGAAGCCATGGCCGCCGGTGTGCTGGACGCCTATGAGAAGAAAAACCTGCGTTATTCGCAGTTGGCTCCATTGAAGATGTTTGAGGAAAAAAATACACGCAACAATCTGCCTGCCCAGATCGATATTTACGAAGAAGGGACGGACGCCTACGACTTCCTGTTTGTCGCCAAGGGCGGCGGTTCAGCCAACAAGACTTTTCTGTTTCAAGGGACACCGTCGCTGCTGACCCATGACCGGATGATCGACTTCCTCAAGGAAAAAATCCTTACCTTGGGAACTGCGGCCTGCCCACCCTACCACCTTGCCATCGTGATTGGCGGCACCAGTGCGGAAATGAACCTCAAGACAGTCAAGCTCGCTTCAACACGCTATCTTGATTCCCTGCCCACCGAAGGATCGGAAACAGGCCACGCCTTCCGGGATATCGAAATGGAAGCAGAAGTGCACAAGCTGACGCAGCAAATGGGTGTAGGTGCACAATTTGGCGGTAAATATTTCTGCCACGATGTCCGGGTGATCCGCTTGCCACGCCACGGTGCATCATTGCCGATTGGTCTGGGCGTATCCTGCTCGGCAGACCGCCAGGCAAAGGGACGGATCACCCGCGAAGGTGTCTTCCTGGAGCAACTGGAAACCGATCCTTCCAAATACATGCCCGAGATCGATGAGGACAAGCTGTCCGATCACGTAATCAAGATCGACCTCAACCGCCCAATGGCTGATATTTTGGCTGAATTGGGACGTCATCCGATCAAGACACAGCTTTCACTTTCGGGTTCCATCATTGTTGCCCGCGATTTGGCCCATGCCAAGATTCGCGAACGGATTGAAGCCGGTGAACCGATGCCGGATTATTTCAAGAACCACCCGATCTATTATGCAGGCCCGGCCAAAACCCCCACCGGCTATGCCTCCGGCTCCTTTGGCCCAACAACCGCAGGTCGCATGGATTCCTACGTCGATCAATTCCAGTCCTTTGGCGGCTCAATGGTGATGCTGGCGAAAGGCAACAGATCAAGGGCTGTTCGCGAGGCCTGTGGCCGTCACGGCGGGTTCTATCTCGGATCAATCGGCGGTCCCGCTGCCCGACTCGCTCAGGATTGCATCAAGAAGGTCGAGGTTGTCGAATATGCTGAACTGGGAATGGAAGCGATTTGGCGCATTGAGGTCGAGAATTTTCCAGCCTTTATCGTCATTGACGACAAGGGCAATGATTTCTTCAAGGAACTCAACCTGGGATAACCCGCCGCAAGACGTGCAACCGGCAAAATTTGATTCCGGTTGCACCCCCTTTGAATGCCTTGAATTCGTACTCTGACCAACCGGCTTTCTTTAGCTGGATTTCCAGCCACCAAATGAACTTTGTTAACAGTTCGCCAACATTTATCCCCTAACATTTTCGCCAAGTAGAAAATAGTTTGGATTTGGAGTCATCCATGACGGGGACACCCGGCGGAAAAAAAGTACAAGCGCTGGATGCTGCCACAATGGTGCTTGCCACCATGCGCAGAAAAGGCATTTCGGGATTTCCCCGCAATTATGAACTTATCTACGAAGCTCTGAACGCATCAAATCCCGCTTTGACACGTGAAGTCAACGGGCTGAGCTCAACGCCCACACAGGGTGATCTCGATGCGATCGGAAAGAAGTATTTTGCGCACCACCACAAAACCACGGTTGTCGATCATGCCCGCGCCAAAATTCACGAAGAGCTCGAGGGTATGTTGCGGGTCCTCAAGCAGGAACAATCATCGCTGGAAAAATATTCGTCGCTCCTCGGAGAAACCTTTCAGCGCATTTCCTCCAGAAGCGCTGAGAGTTCCGAGTATCTGGGCGGCCTTGTCAATGTGCTGACATCGGCAACTGGCGACACCATGCAAAAAGGCAAGGTTGTTGTCGAGCACATGGTTCAGCGCGCCTGTGAAATGGAAATAGTCAAACAGGAATTGGATGAATACAAACGTATCGCCAATACTGATCCTCTGACCCGCCTTTCCAATCGTCGCGCATTTGACGACACACTGGCCGAAATTTACAATTCAGCGCGACAGGCCATGCACCATTCGCTCATCGTATGCGATATCGACTATTTCAAGAAGTTCAACGACAGTTATGGTCATCCGGTTGGAGACCGTGTTCTGGGAATTGTGGCGGCTGTCATGCGCTCCACCCTTCGCAAGGATGTTTTCATCGCGCGAACTGGCGGCGAGGAATTCGCCATCATATTGAACGATACAAACCTTCAAGCCACCAGGGAAATCGCCGAACGCCTTCGCAAATCCGTTGCAGCAACGCCCTTGAGAAACCAAAAAACCGGTGTCGACTACGGTCCGGTCAGCATGTCTTTGGGTATTTGCATGGCCGCTGAGGCACAAAATCCAACTGATCTGTACAATCAAGCTGATATGGCTCTGTATCTGGCGAAGAATTCAGGTCGGAATCAAGTTCAGGTCTATCGGCCAGATGATGCTGGTGAAATGCAAAAAGGTTGGCTGCTTTACGCAAAGTAGCGCCACTCGCCACTTTGCAATGCCCATTTTTATGGCGCTGTGCAAAGCAACACAGCTTGACGCAAGTCTATGGGTTATATTGATTGCTGATTAAGTTAAATCACTCGAGTAACGTATCTAAGCTGGGAACCTCTTCCTATGGCCATTAGCGATCTTTTCATGACCGCCGGTTTGTGCGAAAAGTTACCAGACAGACCTTCGCCCCAGATTGAAACCGGATTCTGAGATCATGAAAATTTTCCTGACTGCAGCCCTCGTATTGGCATTTGCCGCACCCTTGGCCCAATCTGATGCAAAGGCAAACAACCTTGAGTACCGCCAACTCAACAAGATTACATCCACCTATAATCCGAATGGCTCTTCTCGAAACTCTGACAAATCGCCGATTCCGCGCAAGAACATTCGTTTTACCGAGAATTATGCGCCAAACACAATCATCATCGATACTTCCGAGCGCCGCCTTTACTATGTAACAGGGAAAAACAGAGCGATCGAATACGCTGTTGGCGTCGGTCGTGAAGGCTTTACCTGGCAGGGCACAAACCGTGTCACTCGCAAGGCAGAATGGCCAGGCTGGACGCCACCACAGGTGATGCGTGATCGTGTCAAGCGTCAGGAAGGCCGCGTGTTGCCTGCTTATGTCAAAGGTGGTCCGGGCAATCCACTGGGCGCGCGCGCACTGTACATTGGCTCCACAATTTACCGGATCCATGGCACCAATCAGCCTTGGACCATCGGCAAGGCAATGTCATCTGGGTGCATTCGCATGGCAAATGAAGACGTCATGCACCTTTTCGATCAGGTGAAAATTGGCACACGGGTTATTGTTCGCAATTGATTTGAACGCCCCCCCCAAAAAACTCAGGAAGCCGGTTGCGCCTGCGCAGCCGGTTTTTTGCATTTCAAGGCAATATTTTTGCAATTCTGCCTATCAGCATCATACGCCGCATCGTCAAGGTATTCTTTCATTGCTTTGAGCAATGCGCCTGCGCCGGGCAAGCTTGCCGGGGCGTCACCTCTTCTGCACCCCGCAAGTCAGTTCGCATCAATTCACGAGCGCATTGAAAAATGGTTTTACCCATGCTTACCACGACCACTGAACGCGGTAGCCTGCTTTCAACAGCAAGAGTCTGCCCAAGGTGTTCATCGAATGAAATTTCGGCGGCACCATTGACGCGAATGGTCCTGTCAGATCCCGGCACAAGGATAATCAGCGCTACGCGAATGTCGCTGTTAAAATCAATATTCCAATGGACTTCATCACAAGTTTCATCATAAGACCGACCTTGAAAGTTCAACCATGAACAGATAATTTTGCAATCATGAACAAAAAACAAGCCTTCCCGTGGGACAATCCGAGATTCAAAAACTGGATCGCCGTGGCGCGCGCAAGCCAGGTCATGGGTCTGACGCTGTCGCGCGCTTTGTCCGGGCTTGATATCAAACCGCCGCATTTGGATATTCTGGCCAATGTCTACAAGCATCCGGGCATTTCCCAGCAGGAGGTGGCAAACAAATTGCTCACGGGACGGTCAAACCTGTCGATGTTGCTGCCCCAGCTTGAACAGCGAGGATTGGTGATCCGCAAATCAGACGCCGAGGATCGACGGGTTTTGCGATTGACGTTGACTGATGAAGGACGAGAACTGACGGAAACCGCATTGGCCATTCAATGTGATGTCATTGACCGGTCCATGCAGGCAACTTCGACCGAGGAATGTAATTTGGTGGGCGACGTGATGGCCAGAATGATCCACCAACTCACGGACAGCGAGCAGCAGCCAGCCCACGCCATCGCTGGCGACACTGAAAAATCCCGGAAATAAAACTGGCCTGAACGGCGCAATTATTTAGCGCGAAAGTCCTTTTTGTGAGATTTCTTCCAGATAAGTCTGCCAAAGGGCTTCTTTGCTCTCGCCGACTTCACAGAGATAGTTCCAGGTAAACAACCCGCTGTCGTGACCATCATCAAAAACAATGCGCACCGCATAATTGCCGACCGGTCGCAAATCCGAGATCTGAACTTGCGCCTTGCCGGCCACCGTCACCTTCTGGCTTTGACCGTGACCTTGCACTTCTGCCGAGGGCGAATTGACCCGCAACAGTTCCGCTGGCAAGGAAAACTGTCGACCATCCTCGAAAGTCACGCTGAGATTCCGGCGATCCGCACTCACCTTCAATTCTGATGGCCAGATTTCTTTGTTCTGTGTCATTTCAAACCCTTTCGGTCACGTAATTGGCTTATGGCCCTGAAAACGTGCTGCAGCAAGCAGGAGTGCCTTGAAATCGCCTCCTCCTAAAGTGAGATTGATTTGAATCGCCAATCGTGAAAAAGTCAGACATGAACGGAAAAATCATCCATACCTTGCCCCCTGTTCCAGCAATGATCGACCCCTTTGGGCGCGCAGTGACTTATTTGCGTGTCTCAGTGACTGATCGGTGCGATTTCCGCTGCACCTATTGCATGTCCGAGCACATGACTTTCCTGCCAAAAAAGGACCTTTTAACTCTTGAGGAACTGGATCGTGTCTGCACAGCCTTCATCGAAAAAGGCGTCCGCAAACTTCGATTGACCGGCGGTGAACCACTGGTCCGCAAGAACATCATGGAACTTATCCGTGGGCTTGGCCGCCACATAAAAACCGGTGCATTGGATGAATTGACGCTGACCACCAATGGCTCGCAACTGCCACGGTTTGCCGGTCAACTCTATGACGCTGGCGTCCGCCGCATCAATATCTCCATCGACACGCTGGATCCTGACAAATTCCGTGAAATCACCCGTTGGGGAGAGCTTTCCCGCGTGCTTGAAGGCGTCCGCGCCGCTCAAGATGCCGGTTTGAAGGTCAAGATCAATGCCGTTGCGCTGAAGGATTTCAACGAACATGAGATCCCCGGAATGCTGGAATGGGCACACAATCAGAATATGGATTTGACCCTGATTGAAACCATGCCAATGGGCGAAATAGAAGAAGACAGGACCGACCGTTATCTGCCGCTGTCAAAAGTTCGGGCAGATTTGGAAAGCCGCTTCACATTGACCGATATCCCCTACAAGACTGGCGGCCCTGCCCGCTATGTTGAAATTGCCGAAACCGGCGGCAGGCTGGGTTTCATCACGCCGCTGACGCATAATTTCTGTGAGAGTTGCAATCGTGTGCGCCTGACGTGCACTGGTCAGCTGTACATGTGCTTGGGTCAGGATGATGATGCCGATCTGCGTACCCCATTGCGGGCGTCGGAGGCCAACGAGCTTCTCTCGGATGCAATCGACGAAGCAATTGGCCGCAAGCCAAAGGGCCATGATTTCATCATTGAGCGCGGTCGCAGTCGCCCTGCTGTTGGTCGACATATGAGTGTGACCGGCGGCTAAGTTCTCGCCCCACGCTTGTTCGGTCAGATTTAACGCTTACAGTGAAGGCATTTCGGGGTTACGGACGTTCGTGGTGTTTGGGTTGACTTGGCTGTCGCCCGTTTCCTTTTCAGAGTGATGCGGAGCAGTAACCTATGCCTGTTTCTCCCAATCAGCGCGGCGCGATCTTCATGACGCTGGCCATGTTCGGCTTCACATTCAACGACACCTTGGTGAAATACCTGACCGCAGAGATGTCTATCGGGCAGATCATGGTGATCCGCGGTCTCATTGCTTCGGTGCTGATCTTCTTGCTGGCGCGCCACCGTGGGGCATTACGCCCCTTGAAGACCGTTTTTAATCGCTGGATCGGCCTGCGCTTGTTTGGAGAAATTGGCGGCACTTTGACTTTTCTGACAGGGCTCAGCCAAATCCCGATTGCCAATGCCACCGCAATTCTACAGGCACTCCCACTGGCTGTGACCATGGGGGCAGCCGTGTTTTTGAAAGAACCGGTCGGTTGGCGTCGCTGGTCTGCAATTCTTGTCGGTTTTGTTGGCGTAATATTGATTGTACGTCCAGGCGCTGAAGGTTTTTCACCTTATTCACTATTGATTGTCGGAACTGTACTCTTTGCTGCAACCCGAGACATCGCCACACGTAAAATAGACCATAGGGTACCCACACTGTTTATCTCGACGATTACATCACCGCTGGTAGCCCTGTCAGGTTTTTTGCTTACCCCACCATTTTCTCAAAGTTGGACGTCGGTCAATCTAACTCAATTGGGGATTCTCGCTGTTGCAGCCAGCTTCCTGCTGATTGCTTATCACTTCATGATCTTGACCATGCGCGAAGGCGATATCTCATTTATTGCGCCATTCCGATACACCGGCTTTCTCTTTGCCGTGTTGCTTGGCTACCTGATGTTTGGCGATGTTCCCGATATCTACATTATCAGTGGCGGATTGATTATCATTTGCACGGGTCTTTATACGCTTTATCGCGAGTCCCGCCGTAAGGACGCGCGCGAAGTCGCAGCCGAGGCGCCAGCACGCCATATGCCCTGAATTCCACTGAGGATCCAAGTGCAGCGCCGTTCATTCGTCTTTGACATGGTTCTCGTGATGCGGCTGCTCGCGTTCGCCAAGTGCAGCTGATCTTTCTCGGGCCCGCATCAATTGATGTTTTGCGGCATCGTTTTCCCATTCCAAAAGCACGTCATAATGGACACAACTGCCCCATTTTGCGTTGCAAAAGGGGCAAGTCTGTTCGTCCTCAAATCCGGCCACCATCACCGCCCCTTAAACCTACAAGCTGATCTGTTAGATTTTAGGGTATTTATGTTAAAAAGCCATTTCCCTTTCCAAAAACCCGGAATCTGGCGACATTCTGCGCGGCAGGCTTTGGGAAAACATCTTGGCGAGGAGCCATAATCCCGTTGCATGGCGCCCAATTGAAAGTCAAAACAGCAGTATGCAAGCTACAGGTTTTATGAGTCGTTCAACCCCGCCACATCTGTTGACTTTGGTACTTGTGACCAGTCTGGCGGCCATGAACATGAACATATTCCTGCCTGCTCTGCCAGCCATCGCAAGCTATTTCAACGCTGATTATGCAGTGGTCCAACTGGCAATCTCCGGCTATCTGGCCGTGACCGCGCTTGCTCAGATCATCATCGGTCCGCTGTCAGACCGTTATGGCCGCCGCCCGGTCCTTCTCGTCGGGCTTGGAGTTTTTCTTGCAGCCACGGTTTTGTTACTACTGGCTCCCACCATTGAAATGTTTCTTGCAGCCCGCATGCTCCAGGCAGGAGTTGTCGCAGGACTGGTCCTGCCACGAGTCATCATCCGGGATGTGGTCGACACAAACGAAGCCGCGTCACGGATTGGCTATGTCACCATGGGAATGAGCGTAGTGCCCATGGCCTCCCCTGCTTTGGGTGGGTTCCTATCGGGCCAGTTCGGTTGGCATTCCACATTTGTGTTTGAATTCATTTTCAGTGCGGCAGTGTTCGCATTATGTTGGGCCGATGTCGGAGAAACCAATCCTCACCGTTCAAAAAGCCTTCTCCGTCAGTTCGCCAACTATCCAGAGCTTTTTCGGTCGCGCCGGTTCTGGGGCTATGCACTGACAGCCAGTTTTTCGTCTGGAGCTTTCTACTCGTTCCTTGGCGGCGCACCCTATGTTGCCACCGTGGTGCTGGGCATGGGCACTGAGGCCATTGGTGCCTATTTTGCCATCATTGCGATTGGTTATCTGATCGGCAACTATTTTTCTGGACGTCTTTCCAGTCAGGTCGGTGTAACCCGTATGATGGTTTCAGGCTGTCTTATTGCATCTTTCGGAATGATACTGACGCTTATCTTGTTCCTGCTTGGCATGGCACACCCGCTCGCATTCTTCGGCCCCACGTTCTTTGTCGGAATGGGAAATGGCGTCACGTTGCCCAGCGCCAATGCAGGCATGGTTAGCGTTCGTCCGCATTTGGCTGGCTCGGCTTCGGGTCTGGGAGGTACATTGATGATCGGCGGCGGTGCGTTGTTGTCATCGTTGGTTGGCGCGCTTCTGACCCCGGAAAGTGGTATATATCCGTTGATCTTCATCATGTTGGTGACAACACTGGCAGGCTTGATCAGCACAGCCTATGTCGCCCATGTCGATCGTCTGGTCTTGGCTGAAGAAACGGGTGCCGGCAGGCTGGGAGATCAAACGGAGTCATGAGAATCTCGGGCGCTATCATTGCGGGCGGACAGAGCCGCCGACTGGGAGGCCAGGAGAAAACAATGCTCCAAATAGCCGGTCGTCGAATGATCGATATCATTATCGAGACCATGACGGCGCAAGTGGAAAGTATTTCAGTCAATGCAAATGGTGACCCCTCCCGTTTTTCCGGAATGGATCTGAGGGTGCTGCCAGATCAACCGGCAAGTCGAAGCGGCCCACTATCCGGACTGGCAACCATGCTGGCCGATGCGGCTAAACAACCGGGCATTACCCATCTTGCCACTGTACCGGGTGATTGCCCTTTCCTGCCCACCGATCTGGTAACCCGCTTGGCGACTGCGCTAAACGGATGTTCTGAAATTGCCATTGCAACATCAAATGGCCGCTCCCACCCGGTTATCGGACTCTGGCCGGTGATTATCGCAGAAAACTTGCGCAACCATCTCAAAACAACCGAGAAGCTTAGCGTTTATGGCTTTCTCGACAAAATGAAATGGCATCCCGTGGAATTCAGTGCAAAAGGCCAGGACAGTCCAGACCCGTTCTTCAACGTCAACACGCCAGAAGATCTGGAAGTGGCTCGCCAGTTTGCTGCTCGAAACTAACGGGTGGCGAACCATTACTGCTGGTCATGGCGCTTGAATTGAAGCTGGACGGTTTCCACACTTCGAATTCCAGCACGAAACGGGGCGTGCTTTCCCGAGCCAGAATTTGTATTGCTTTTTCTGTCAAAACAGTGGGAGTATTCGCATTAAGACGGTGTCGTTCAATACCGTCAAAATAAGTAAAGGCAACGGGATCAACCCGCAAAACAGCCAACCAGAGAGGTTTTCAATGCGTATTTCCCATAAATTTACCCTCGCGCTTTCAGCACTGGCACTTGCAGCGTCACTCGGCATGCCACAAGCTGGCGCCGAAGACATGATGAAGTTGAAAATCGGCACCGAAGGCGCTTACCCTCCCTTCAACAATCTTGAAGCAGACGGTTCCCTCGTCGGGTTTGACATTGACATCGCCAAGGCACTTTGCGCTGAAATGAAGGCTGAATGCGAATTCGTAACCCAGGATTGGGATGGCATCATCCCGGCACTGCAGGCTGGCAAGTTCGACGCAATTATCGCCTCCATGTCGATCACCGCAGAACGGCTGGAAAAGGTCGACTTTTCCAAGAAATACTACAATACACCGCCTGCTATCGCCGTTCCGAAAGATTCAAAAATCACGGAAGCCACCGACGATGGACTCAGTGGCAAGCTGCTCGGTGCGCAGTCGTCGACCACTCATTCCAACTATGCGGAAGAGAAGCTTGGATCGGCTGAACTCAAGCTTTATCCAACACCCGATGAATACAAGCTCGATATTGCCAACGGTCGTATTGATGCGGTTATCGACGACGTGATCGTATTGTCTCAATGGTTGCAGTCGGAAGATGGCGCATGCTGCAAAATTCTCGGCACATTGACCCCTGATCCGGTCATTAACGGCGAAGGAGCCGGTATTGCCGTCCGCAAGGGCGAGACTGAATTGGCTGACAAATTCAGTGCGGCCATTGCAGCGATCCGCGAAAACGGCACCTATAAGGAAATCAACGACAAGTATTTCGAAGTTGACGTTTACGGCGAGTAAGCCGAACCCATCATGATCCAATACCGGATGGCGGAGCGCCCGTTGCGCCATCCGTTCAAACAAATACCGGGGGAGTAAAAACCCGGAATAACCGGCAGCGAACAACCGCCGGCAACGATATGGGGACATCATGCCTGATCCGACGGCACCGCTCGTAGCAACGGCATCCGTCCTGACTATGCTTGATCCGTTTTGCGGTCCTGCCGGGTTTTTGAACCTGTTGCCGGAAGCTTCCTTGATGTCGTGTGGGGACACTGGTTGGGGAGATGAAATCGCCACCGGTTTCTGGGTGACAATCGGGCTGGCGTTGGCAACTCTTCCCATTGGGCTGTTTCTCGGTTTTTTCATTGCTTTGGCCAAGCTCAGCAGTTCATCGCCAATGCGTCACGCAGCCAATATATACACCACCATATTCCGTGGTTTGCCCGAACTTCTGACGATTTTCATGATTTATTTCGGCTTGCAGATTGGCCTGCGTGAACTGCTCGTCAACATGGGTTACGAAGGCGCCATTGAAATCAATGCGTTTGTGGCCGGAATGATAGCCTTGGCTCTGGTCTTCTCAGCTTATGCATCCGAAGTACTCACTTCGGCGTTCCAGGCCATACCTGCCGGTCAATACGAAGGCGGGATGGCCCTAGGCCTGCGCAAGCGAACAGTGATGCGGCTTGTCATTCTGCCACAGCTGGTCCGCATTGCCCTGCCGGGTCTGGGTAATCTCTGGATGAACCTGTTGAAAGATACCGCGTTGATCTCGGTCATTGGCCTGTCTGATATCCTGCGACAAACCGGAGTTGCCGCCCGAATTACCAAACAGCCATTTCTGTTTTTCGGCTTTGCCTGCTTGTTATTCCTTGCGCTTGCAATTGCCTCGTCGTTTGTCATCAGTTGGCTCGAACGCCGGTCCAAACGTTCGGAGACTGCCCGATGAGCCATATTGCCGAACTGCTCCCGCCTGCCCCCCCACCGCCGGAAGTCACACGTCGCATTTCTCCGATCAATGTCGTCGGTTCCGCTATGTTGGGCGTCTGGATCATTTCAGGTCTGGCACTTGTGTTCTGGCTTTTTCAGAACTGGGACACAGATAAGATCACTTATTACGCGCCGAAATATTTCTCCGGCCTCGGCCAAACGCTCAAACTGGTCATCGTCTCCATATTGTTGGGCGCGGTTCTGTCGATTCCGATTGCCTTCGGTCGGATGTCGCGCAATCGTCTGTTCTCTGCGATTGCCTATGGTTATGTCTATTTTTTCCGGGGCACGCCGCTGATCGCACAGTTGTTCCTGATCTATTACGGACTGGGTTCGTTTCGCGAAGGCTTGGAAACAGTAGGTCTGTGGACATTTTTCCGCGATGCCTGGTACTGCGCTGTACTGGCTTTCACTTTGAACACTGCCGCCTATCAAGCAGAAATTCTGCGCGGCGCAATTGAAAGTATCCCGCGCGGACAGTTCGAAGGTGCTGCTTCACTAGGACTGAAATCCATCGCTACTTTCCGTAAAATAATCATGCCCCAGGCCATGATTGTTGCGCTCAGACCCTATGGCAACGAAATTATCCTGATGATCAAGGCATCAGCCATCGTTTCCATAGTTACGGTTTTCGATCTGATGGGTGAAACCCGTCGGGCGTTCTCCCGTACATTCGATTATCAGACCTATGTCTGGGCCGCGATTTTCTATCTGGTGATCGTCGAATTTCTGCGCAATGTCCTCGTCCATTTGGAAAACCGGTTAACCCGCCACCTCAAGCGGTAGTTCACCAGCCACGGTTTCACTCGATCAACGCTTGCTGTAAGCCAAGAGCAGGCCTATGAACCCGGATCAAACAGGACCGGACACATGTCAAAGATTGATGAAAAAGCCCTCGCAGAGGCCTATAACCATGCACTCGCGCTTGAAAAGGCTGGAAAGCGTGAAGCGGCAATTGCCGCCTGGCACGAGGTGCTAGCGCTTGATCCTGATGACCATGGTGGAGCAATCGTCCGATTGGCCAGCCTGGGCGCTGGCAATACACCAGATCGCGCGCCCGAAGCCTATGTCGCCACACTGTTCGACCAACACGCCGAGGTATTCGACAAAGTGTTGGTCGAAGACCTGGGCTATCACGTGCCCCTACTGTTGCGTCAGCGCTTGCTTGATCTGGAACTGGGGCCCTTTGACCGGGTGCTCGATCTGGGCTGCGGTACCGGGCTTACCGGCGGCGCACTTGAAGACATGGCTGATGACGTCATCGGGGTCGATCTGGCCGAAAGCATGATCGAGATCGCGGTCGGGAAAGAACTCTACGACACCCTCTATGTTGCTGATGCCATCGATTATCTCGAAGACAACGAGGACGCTCCCTTCGATCTCATTGCTGCCACCGATGTACTGCCCTATCTGGGATCACTGGAGAAGCTGTTCGCAGGGGCTGCGGCCAACTCTGCAACCGGAGGCCTGTTCGCTTTCTCAAGTGAAACATTGCCCGATGCCGAATTCGCTGGTCAGGACTACAAGGTTGGCGGTTTTCAGCGATTTGCCCACACACCAGCTTACGTTACAAGCCAACTCGACAAATCAGGCTTCGGCCTGATTGAGACTGGAGACATCATCGTCCGCCACGAGCAAGGCGCACCGATCTTTGGACATCTCTATATTGCCCGCCGGTTGAACTGATCTGAATTCAACCGCGCCATCCACATCATGTACCACCAGGCTCCAAAGTCCAGACACCTTCGGGATTTTCAACGGGCCCAACCGGGATGGTGATAGCCTGAACCTGCGCCCATGGACTGGCGAAATCCCGGTAATGGCGTGAAAACACAATGCCTGATTGGCCGGTCGTGTGCATGAATGTCGACTTGTTCAAATCGCTCAAATCGTAGATCCCGCGATAACTGGCTGCATGTGTATTGGTGTACGGTTCATCTTCATCATTCAGCGTCACCTCACCCCTGTCGAGCGTGAATGGGCCACCCTGATGGGCAACATCCACATCAAACAATGGCGCCAACAGACCTACTTCCGAGAATGGACGATGGGCACCATTTGCATAATGAACCTCTGCCCAGTCCCACTCATTGGCATCCTCGCCAAAGCGCATTTTCAAGTCACTGATGGCATTGGTCAGAGCGACTGCCAACACTTCGGCGCATTGCTCAACGGGTTCAGTGGATGCACGATCACACCAGTTGCGCGCAGTTTCACCGTCAGCCAACCGTTCCAACACGCGACCGCGTGTCTTCATCCAGTCTTTGAATACGGGTCCAAGCTCGTCGCTGAACACTTCGATATAGGCCTGCCGCATCCACGCGGTCATGATCAGCGGTGCACTCGCACCAGCATTCATCTGACCATCCCACTTTTCCAGACGACGCAGATGGCCTTCCTGTTCCACAGACAATTCAACACTTTGCAGGGATTTGATGAACCGGTCCCGCAGTCCTGAAAGCGCTGCCGATTGAACGTCTGCCTGCGCCTTGCGAGATATTTCCATCGTGTGAGGCTCATTGGCGTTGATCACCAATTCGTCAATCCGATCTTGACGGTACGGCTCCTCCCAATCGAAGGTCAGAAAATGTGGGTATTCCGAGCTAACGATCTTGGTATTGGCCGTACCTATTGCGCCATGGAGCGGATTATTGTCCCTCGGTAAACTTTCATACTCAATCGTACCGCGCCAGTCATAAACCGCATTCCATCCGGGAACTGGTGCACGTCCCATTACCTGATTGGCTTCTCCGCGGACTGGGACCCTGCCCGGTGCAATAAGGCCGATATCGCCCTGGGTATCGGCAACCACCATCGATTGCATAGGGGTCAAAAAAGCCCTCATCAAATCTTGATAATCACTCACTGTTCTGGCTGTGAACAACGATGGGCCAGCGTTAGCCGTGGTGTCATCGTGGGCAAGTGCGACCCACTGCAAGGCGGCAACGGTGTTTTCCGGCAGATAGTCCTGAATATTTTTATAGGACCCGGGCAGAATCGGCCCATGACGACTGAATTGGCGGGTAAAGACCACGTCCTTGCCGCCCTTGACCTTGATGGTTTCTTCCACACTGCCAAGCGTTTGCACGCCTGACGGTGTGAGATACTCATTGGGGTTGTCAGCCATCACCCGCTCAATGAAAATGTCCTGCACATCGGCAGCCGTGTTGGTAAAACCCCAGGCAACATTGTCATTGCGGCCCAGAAACACAAACGGGGCGCCCGGCAATGATGCCCCGACAAGGTTGGCTGGTTCGCCCAACTCCTCAGTCACCTCCAACCGCGCCAGGTACCAGATCGCTGGCGCCATCAGCCCTAGATGCGGGTCATTGGCGACAATCGGCAACCCGGACTCTGTGCGCGAACCTGCCACCACCCAATTGTTTGATGCCCGAACATCTGTGATTTGGTCGAAATAGGCCATAGCGAACTGCTTCTGGTGCTCAAGCCCGGCTTCCGTAACCGGCGCCTCCAAGGGACCGGTTTCAAGACCCAACAAGCTGACCAAATCAGGCAATGGCAATGGGTTATCAAGCTCGATATGCGGCATCAGATCGTTGATTTCCGCTGCCGAGAAACCCAGCCGCGCAAATGCCAACCGGTTGACCTCATCACCCACATTGGCAGACAGTGTAACCGACATCATCTTGATACAAATCAGCGAATCAACAGCAGTCCACGGTTCAGGCTTCGCACCCAGAACGACAAATTCCACTGGAAATTTTGCCGAAAACTCGCGCGGATCGCGATCGATCCAGGCATTCACGCCTTTTGCATATCCTTCCAGCATTGCCATGGTCGGTTCATCCATCACTGCGAGCGAAGCTTCCGCAGCTTCACCAATTGCCATGGTTCGCAACCAGGTATCGGTTCCGATCGTGGCTTCACCAAACAGCTCCGACAATCGCCCGCGCCCGGCCATCCGGCTGACTTCCATCTGCCAAAGCCGATCCTGCGCATGGACAAAGCCGATACCGGTTGCAACATCGCCGCGGGTTTTGCCGCTGATATGAGGAACCCCATTCTGGTCTCTGGTGATTGTCACCGGCCCGGAAATCCCCGCCACCTGCAATTGGCCATCTTTCGGCGGCAAAGTCCGCGACAGCCATAACACTCCTGCGCCAACCACAATCAGCAACAAGGGCACAACGACTAAGATGAACTTAAGAATGGCTTTGATGAACCACCGCATTGGTTTATGTCCCCTTGACCGCAGTTGACGGATCGGTTGGAGTTCAGCCTTTCGTCAGACCGTGAACGCATTAGTGGCAGAAGGACGAGCATAATGGCAACAGTTGCTTTCATCGGATTGGGCGTAATGGGCTATCCCATGGCTGGCCATCTCAAAACCCGTGGCGAACATGAAGTCCGCGTTTACAACCGGACCACAGAGAAGGCGGGCAAATGGGTATCCCAATTTGGCGGGACAGCCTGTACCACTCCTGCTGAGGCGGCCGAAGGTGCCGATTTTGTTTTCACCTGTGTGGGTAATGACGACGATCTTCGATCTGTTACTCTGGGCGACACCGGAGCAGTGGCCGCCATGAAGACCGGCGCTATCCTTATTGACAACACAACGGCATCCGCCGCAGTCGCGCGTGAACTCAACGATGCTGCCGCAGCAAAGGGTCTCGGATTTCTCGACGCCCCGGTTTCCGGTGGCCAGGCAGGCGCTGAAAACGGCGTTCTTACTGTGATGGTTGGCGGCCAGCAGGATATTTTCGATGCGGCAAAGCCGGTGATTGACTGCTACGCCCGCATGGTCGGCCTGATGGGGCCAGCGGGTTCAGGCCAGTTGACCAAGATGATCAACCAGATCTGCATTGCCGGACTGTTGCAGGGTTTGGCCGAAGGCATTCACTTTGGCAAAAAAGCAGGACTCGATATTGAGAAAGTCGTCGATGTAATTTCCAAAGGCGCTGCAGGCTCTTGGCAAATGGAAAATCGTCACAAGTCGATGAACGCTGGTGAATACAATCATGGTTTCGCCGTCGACTGGATGCGCAAAGACCTTGATATCGTCCTTGATGAAGCCCGCAACAACGGCGCGACACTTCCGGTTACCGCACTGGTAGATCAGTTTTACGCCGATATCCAGACCCGTGGCGGCAACCGGTGGGACACCTCCTCCCTGCTGGCTCGCCTGAACGGCAAATAGGTCGATACGCTCCAGAAAGGCTCAGGAGATGGTTATGGATTTGGACAGTTCAGCAACCATCACCGACATTCTGGACTGGCTCACCGCCAATCGGTCTGAAGAAAACATCGTGGGCATGAGCCGTTACGGCATTGAGACCCACAAGGCCTATGGCATATCGAATGCGCAACTGCGTCCCTTGGCACGACAGATCAGCCGCAATCACACCAGAGCGCTTGCATTGTGGAATACAGGCTGGCGCGAAGCCCGCCTTTTGGCCATTTTCACGGCAGAGAAAAAGCTGCTGACGTTGGAAGAAGCGCGTCGCTGGGCACATGATTTCGACAGTTGGGAAATCGTTGATGGCGCAGCCAGTCTGTTTGTTGATGCAGGACTCAGCGATCCACTAATCGCTGAATTTGCCGAAGATGGGCGAACATTCGTGCGTCGCGCAGCCTTCGCACTGATTGCATGGAGCGCCGTGCACCAGAAGAAACGGCCGGATACCGAAATCATCGCTTATCTGCAGTTGGTTGAAGCCCAAGCCACTGATCCGCGAAATTTCGTCAAGAAGGCCGTTAACTGGGCGCTGCGCTCCGTTGGAAAACGATCTTTGGCGTGCCATCAGCCAGCTTTGGACTTGGCCCTCCAGCTGGCCGAAAGTGCCGACAAGACAGCGCGCTGGATCGGAAAAGACGCCGTCCGCGAACTTACGAACGAAAAAACGCTGGAGCGGCTCAAAAACAAGCGCCCAAAAAGCTGAACACCCGTATCCGTTCAGAATCCATCAACCGCACTGTCAACAATCTCCTTGAGGAGTGTGTTGACCTGCTGGCGCTCACCACCTTCGGGCAACGTGCGATAGCCAATTGTCACCGTCCCGGGCACTGCCTCGGCTTCATAGACAAAGACGACATAGGGGCAATAGGCGATATCGGTAATGTCGGCTTCCATGACCGCGCGCGACGTCACTGCCGAGCAGAAAGTAAAGAACTCGGCATCTCTATAAAGCTTTTTGGAAGCCCCTACGTCTTCCGCTGTGCGCTTGAGCATTTCACCAATGAAGCCATGATAATCGACCTTGTAACCCCGATTGATGATTGCATTATTCACCGCCGCTGCCGCATCGGCAAAAGGTAGATCCGTGGTGGCGGTGTAAACGTCGTCACCTGCAGCCATTACCGGCGTGGCAGTCAACATCAGCAATCCCAAAAGTGAAGCAATCCGCTTGATCATGTTCAACCTCCCGATGATTTGTCTCCGGAGGTGATCCGGAGAACACATAGCAATGGTCGCATGTTTTGAGCCTGAATACCAACCTTAATCGGATTTGGTGCTTCCGGCTTCCTTGCTCAGAACCATATAATCGAGCGGCAACTCGGTGGTGTATTTGATCTGCTCCATCGCAAATGCCGAGGAAACATCACGGATTTCAATCTTGCTGATCAGCTTTTTGTAAAACGCATCATAAGATGCGATATCGGGCACAACCACGCGCAGCAGATAATCGACATCACCGCTCATCCGATAAAATTCAACGACTTCGGGAAAACCGGAAACCACTTCCGAGAACCGCTTCAACCATTCCTGCGAATGCGAATTGGTGCGGATGGAAACAAAGACGGTCACTTTGGTGTTGACGGCTTCGGGATTGAGGATCGCCACCCGCCGCTCAATGACATTGTCCTCTTCAAGTTTCTGTATACGCCGCCAGCACGGCGTCGTCGAAAGACCGACTTTCTTGGCTACATCGGCCACAGCAAGGGTGGAATCTTCCTGCAGCAAGCGCAGAATTTTACGATCAAGACGGTCCATAGTGAACTCCAAACAGGCAATGCCGTTTCAACTAGCCTAAGATTTGCCAACTCACAAAGAAATTCATTTCCTTGAATACCTCATGAAGGGTATGGAATTCTAGTCTCTGACAAGTTCACCGACGCGTCGGCGAAGCTCAGGCAACAATTCTGCCTCAAAGAACCCATTGCGCTTGATCCAGCCTGAGTTGCGCCATGATGGATGTGGAAGGGCAATTATCGGAACGTCACTCTCAGTCATATCAAGGATGTGGCGCCAGTTGGCCACCGTTTCCGTCATCGACTTTCCTTTCAATGAACCTAGATGCCAAGACTGGGCATAAGCACCGATTGCCAACACAAGACGGATTTGCGGCATTTTATCCATCAGCTGGGAACGCCACGTTGGGGCACATTCCTTTCGCGGCGGCAAGTCAGAGCCGTGGCGATCCAGCCCCGGAAAGCAGAACCCCATCGGTACGATTGCGAAATTGCGCTCATCGTAGAATTGGGCTTCATTTACTCCCAGCCAATCGCGCAGCCGATCGCCGGAAGGATCTGTGAAGGGTCTCCCTGATGCATGTACCCGCGTTCCAGGCGCCTGCCCGGCAATCAGCACCGATGCGCGACTTGAGGCCACACACACTGGACGCGGTTCATGCGGCAACGCCCTTTCTGGACCACCTGCGGGATTATCCCGGCAAATGCGACAAACGCGGATCTGGCTCAGAAACTCTTCGAGCTTGCCCCCATTGTCAGCCATTGAGCATTAATCCGGCTTAGAGCTTTGCGCTGGGCCGCGACGAGACATCACCAAACCAGCGCATGACGTTTTCAAGATGCTCCGGCCGTTCAATACGGGCCGGCTTCATAAACTCAAATGCAATCATCCCGGTGATGTCAGCAATGGAAAAATTGTCTCCGGCAATAAATTCGCGTTCAGCCAACTCGGAATCGAGAAGTTCGAGGAATTGCAAGGCTTTGGGCCGATTGACCTCACCCCACTCGGCCACCTGCGGAACTTCCCATTCCTTCATCGCGGGATGGGTATGGCGAAAGGCGGTCGCAACCGGCATCAAAAAATGTAATTCCATCCGTCGGTTCCACATCTCCACCAAGGCACGGCCAAGGGTATCGGAGCCAAACAATACCGGCTCGGGATGCAATTCCTCGAAATAACGACAAATGGCCACTGATTCCGTGATCACCGTTCCATCATCGAGTTCCAACACCGGCAGGCGCTGGAGTGGATTCAGTTCGGTAATGACATCGCCCCGATGGCCAAGCGCACCCATATCAATGGGCACCCGGTCCACCGCAACTCCCTTCTCTGCAAGAAACACCGTTACACGACGTGGATTGGGCGCGCGGCCACCATCATAAAGCTTCATGAATACCTCCCTGCTTATATCTTATCTGACACCGAATAGCCGATTGAGAAAAGACCAAAATCCTGTTGAACTGCCATGAATGGTCTCTTCGCGACCATTATGTGCGCGTCGCCATTGCGAAGGAATATCAAATTGACCGGCCCAAAGCCCGGCGCGCTCTGCCCGGGCATTGGATTCCGCTGAAAGATAATCCCCATAAGCCACCGCCCATCCTGAACGCACCATTTCCAGATTGATCGCCAACTTGTCATTCTTGCACTCGGCAAGATCCCGTCCGTAACGGTCCTTTCCACTGAGAAAACAAACGATTTGTCGGCCATGGACCAGACCACGCAGATAATCAGCAGACAAGCGACCGCAGGCTGTCTCTACAGTGTTCATTTGACATATCTGATCGAACTCCGGGGCATCAATGCCATTCAAGCGTAGTCTGTGCCCCTCCATTACCAAGCTGTCACCGTCGATCACCTTCGCCTGACCGGCCAAGGTTTCAGCTTGCCCCTGCTGCAGCCGGGCCACGATCAGGGCAAGCAGAATGATCATGCAGAACGCAATTACGACATCACGCCCACGCGCAAGCCAGCCACTTCGTTTCCGTCTGTATCGAAAGGACTTCGTCCACACCATCGCCGGACCCTGCCGCAAACCCCGACATCCTGCAAGATGATCCTGAATGATCCAGCCTGTTCGCAACCGCTTCTTAAGCATTGCCCCCTAGGGTAGGGTAACAAATTTGTAATGATTGCGCGTAGCCCCCATGAGCCAAAGCGGCACCATGACAGATAAGAATATTGTCGACCGGACCCGGAAACATAAAAATGCTTCCGTGATGAACACCGTTCGCCAAGCGCGCGATACGTTGCAAAACGGCCGTTTCATGCCAACCTCCTTCGACCGCGAAATGATGATGATGCAGGTCAATGCGGTTTTGCAGGGGGCAGCAGCACCACCATTCCTCGTTATCATGACTGCCGGAGCGGGGCTCTATTTCGACGCGGCATTCGAACTCCTGGCCTGGGCATTCCTCACCCTTTGCGCCTATGTCGCGTTATTGCTGATTGCAAAACGCGCTGCCAATTCGCTCGATGATGAAAACTGGTCCCGCCGTTGGCGGGTCCGTTTTCTTGCGGCCTATCTGGTGTTGGGCATTTGCTGGGCATTGTTTTCAGTGCGTGAATGCACCGTCTGTTCTGGCGATACTTTCACGTTCTATAAAACAGTCGTTTTACTGGTCGTGGTCGCTGCCACTGCTATGGCGACGTTTACATTACGCTTCGCGTTGATTTTCGCCTTCCTGCCAAGCCTGGCAGCCCTTATTGGAAAAGTTCTGTTTTCACCGAGTGTTGAAAACTTTTCGGTCCTGGCGATGTTTGCCACCGCCTCTGCGCTGTTTCTGTATGTTTCCCAACGGCTTTATAGCTCCAATCTCAAGATGCTGGCGTTCCAGACGGAGAAGGATCATCTGATCGCGGAACTTGAAACCGCCAACTCCATGTCTCAGGAAGCCCGCCATCGCGCTGAAGAGGCCAATCTTGCCAAGTCCCGGTTCCTCGCATCCATGAGCCACGAGCTGCGCACCCCGCTGAATGCCATTCTGGGTTTTTCCGAAGTCATGTCCGACGAAGTTCTCGGCCCGATGGAAAATGCGAGCTACAAGGAATATGTCGGCGACATTCATCGTTCGGGCCAGCACCTGCTCAATCTGATCAATGAAATCCTTGACCTCTCGCGCATCGAGGCTGGACGCTATGATCTCAACGAGACCAATCTGGCGCTTAGCGATATCGCTGAGGATTGCATTGCGTTGGTTCAGCTCAAAGCGCGCAGCAAGAACATTCGCATCATCGAGAGCTTCGAACCAAACCTGCCCGCCATCTGGGCCGATGAAAAATCCATCCGGCAGGTCATGCTCAACCTGTTGTCCAATGCGGTCAAATTTACACCCATCGGCGGTGAAATCACCGTGAAGCTTGGTTGGACCGCGGGCGGCGGCCAGTATGCGGCGATCAAGGACAATGGCCCAGGCATTCCGGAAGAAGAAATTCCTGTTGTTCTTTCGGCATTCGGTCAGGGATCAATCGCAATCAAAAGTGCGGAGCAAGGCACCGGTCTCGGCCTGCCCATCGTCCAGGCTATAATGGCCAAACACGGCGGCGACTTCACCCTCAAATCACGGCTGCGCGAAGGCACCGAAGCCATCGCGGTTCTTCCCGCCAAACGCATCATGGCCGGAATACAGCCTGTCGAAGGCTATTCAGCGCCTGTCGAAAAGAAGCGCAAGGCATTCACCTGATCGGGCGACCCTATCCAGCTGTCCGAATTTGGAACATCTGGAATACTATCACGCGGTGCTAACGCCTGCTTGAGCAAATGAGGCCATGCCCGTGTGGCAAAGCGCTGCCGATTTGACGACACCGGCCGCCAGTGCCGCACCTGTGCCCTCACCCAGTCGCATGCCGAGCGCCAAAATGGGCGTCTTGCCCAGTTTCTCGAGCACCTTGATGTGACCGGGTTCCGCAGAGACATGACCGATCAGGCAATGATCAAGCGCCCGCTCATTGGCTGCATGCAAAATGGCCGCTGCAGCCGTTGCCACATAACCATCAATCAGCACTGGAATGCGCTCCACGCGCGCGGCCAGAATAGCTCCTGCCATGGCAGCGATCTCCCGACCTCCAAGGCGGCGCAGTACTTCCAATGGATCCCGCAGATGCGGTTCGTGCAAAGCGATTGCAGCTCGAACAGCGGCAATTTTCCGATCCAGAACTTCGCCTTGCGAACCGGTTCCCGGTCCTACCCAGTCTTCAGCAGTGCCGCCATAAAGCGCATTGAAAATGGCAGCAGCAACGGTTGTGTTGCCGATTCCCATCTCACCGATACACAAAAGATCGGTACCGCCCGCTATCGCCTCCATGCCGAATGCCATTGTCGCGGCACATGCACGTTCATCAAGTGCAGCTTCCCGCGAGATATCCCCGGTCGGCAACTCGAGCGCCAAATCAAAGATTTTCAAACCGAGATCATGGGCAATGCAAATCTGGTTGATCGCTGCACCGCCGGCAGCGAAATTATCCACCATTTGTTTGGTCACCGAAGACGGAAAAGGCGTCACTCCTTGGGCGGTCACACCGTGATTGCCGGCAAATATCGCGACCAGCGGGCGGGTCACCTGCACGCCATTGGCGCTCCAGGCCGACAGCCAGAAAGCAATCTCTTCAAGACGCCCAAGGGAACCTGCCGGCTTGGTCAACTGGGCATCGCGGCTACGCGCAGCAGCCAGTCGTACCGTGTCCGGTCCGGGTAAATTTTTCAACAGCTCCCGAAAATCATCGAAAGGCAATCCGCTGGTGCTCATGATAGATCCTATTCATTGCGCCGCATGACGTGCGGCCAAGACGGGTGTAAAGATCGAATCACAAGAATTCAATCACAGCCTTTTCGTGTATCGTAATTCGAATGAGCAACCGGAAACCATTCAATGGTTATTGATGAAATTCTCGGCAGATTGGCCCGGGCTATCGCATTTCTGAGCAGATTACCTGTGCCTGACCGGTTCTTCAGCGTCAATAATGAAGGCACCGCTGACGATTCCGGCTACTTCCCGCTGGCGGGTGCAGTAATCGCCTTGCCAAGCGCGGTTCTGATCCTGGTCATGTCCTGGCTGGACGCCCCGTCAGCACTCACAGCCTTGCTCGCCTTACTCGTCTTGGTGCTAGCAACGGGCGCCCTGCATGAAGACGGTTTGGCTGATTGTGCAGATGCCTTTGGCGCAGGCGGCAACACTGAACGAAAACTGGCCATTCTCAAGGACAGTCGTATCGGCACCTATGGTGCACTGGCATTGCTGTTTTCTCTCGCGCTGCGCGGCGTGACACTTACCGTGTTGATCGCCGTAGGCCCTCCACTGGCCACAGCATTCACTTTCATTGCGGTCGCAGCACTGAGTCGGGCATTGATGGTTTGGCACTGGCATCATCTGCCCACCGCGCGCGCTGATGGTGTGGCAGGCCGTGCCGGGATCCCAAACAGCCAAGCGCTCCGTGCAGCTCTGGGCTCCGGGCTTGCAATGGGTATTTTGCTCACCAGCTTTCAGGCCGGGTTGGTTTCAGCACTTGTCAGCTGCTTTATTGCTGGAATCGCGGCCTGGTTCTGGACTGTTTTGGTTAAGCGCACTTTGGGCGGTCAAACCGGCGACACCATCGGCGCAACACAACAGTTTTCCGAAATTACCTTACTGATTGCCCTTGTTGTGACACTTTGAAAAGCCGATATTGAGAAAAACAAAGCCAAGAGTCCAATGTCTGTAAAAAGCCCCTGCGTTTTGTTGTGCTCGATTGAAGAAGCCACCGGCTATTGCCACGGTTGCGGCCGCACGGTTGCCGAAATCAGCGATTGGCTGACCATGAGTGAGGCGGAACGCGATAAATTGATGACCGTAGAGCTTCCCAGAAGAATGGAAGGTCGCCAACGTCCGCCGCGTCGCGAAACACGGCGCAAACGGCTGGCACGCGGAAAGCAAAGCGAATGAAACCGCCACTTCTGATCATTCTGGGTGTCATCGTCGCAGCGCTCGTGTTGCTGATTGTCAATCATGACAGTGGCCAGACATTCGCCATTCCAAATGATGATTTTGCCAGCCTTATCTACCTCGCTGTCATCGGTGCAGTCATTTCAGCAGGTGTAGTAGGATCGCACCGACATATTGGCGAGTTGATCCGCAACCTTTTCCTCTGGGCTGTCATCATTCTCGGTTTGGTCGCCGGTTGGACCTACCGGTATCAACTCGAAGATTTTGCCAGTGAAATGCTGGCCAGCCTTGATCCCTCGCGACCTGTAGTTCTGGCTGCCGGGCAAAGCCCGGAGATTTCGCTCCGTAAATCTGCCAATGGCCATTTCATGACTGCGGCTTTGGTCAACGGGACATCGACGCGTTTCATGATCGACACTGGAGCCACCACCATTGCGTTGACATGGCAAGACGCAATCGATGCCGGAATTGATCCAAAAGAACTGCGCTTCACACAGCCGATCATGACAGCAAACGGCACCAGCATGGCCGCACCCGTCAGGCTGAACCAAGTGGAAATCGGGCCGATCTTGCGAACAGATCTTCGGGCCACGGTTGCTGCCGAAGGCAAACTTGAGCAAAGCCTGCTGGGAATGAATTTCATCTCTTCGCTATCATCGTTTGAGATGCGCCGGAACGAAGTGATTTTTCGCGATTAACCCATATCTACCAAAAACGGGCCCCGGATTTGGAATAAAGTCATGCGAAAAAGATGTTCTTCCGCAATGTTCAAGCCAAGCTGACAAAGAACCTCAACGCGACCATCAGGATAAAAACCCCAAAGGCAATTTCCAGTTGCCGTTTGTTCAGCGCATGGGCCAGACCAACACCGAGTGGCGCAACCAACAGAGTGATCGGGATGGTCAACCCTGCTGCCGCCCAGTTGATGAAACCGGTCGACATCGGCGGCAATCCGCTCAAGCCCCATCCTGCCCAGACAAAACCGAACAGGCCCGGAACCGAAATCAGGACTCCGACACCGGCCGAGGTGGCAACCGCCTGGTGCACCGGTCTGCTAAACAATGTCATGAATGTATTATTGAGAACCCCGCCGCCGATCCCCATCAAGGCTGAGAGAGCGCCGATACTTGCCCCAACCACGGCGCGCCAGGGGTTTGGTGGCAGGTCGTTGCCAATCCGCCAGCTCTCCCGATTGAGCAGCATCCGGAGACCAACAATCACCGCGATCACGGCAAATATGAAGCGAAGTTGCCCGCTGGACACCGAAGCTGCAACAAGACTGGCGATTATCACGCCCGCGGGTACGGCAATCATCCATTCTTTCAAAAGGTCCACATCCGCTGCCCCGCGTTTGCGGTGCGACATGAATGATCTGATCGAGGTGGGCACGATGACCGCCAGCGATGTACCGATGGCCAGGTGCATGCGCACGTCATCGGGAACGCCAACCAAGCCGAATACCTGATAAAACACCGGCACCAGAATCGCGCCGCCGCCAATACCAAACAGACCTGCCAAGAACCCTGCGACGGATCCCGCCACGCTCAGCGCGAGCACGAACCAGATAAGGTCTTCCATCAGAGGCATGATTAATTCCAGACAGTCGGAGGTAGTGAGGGCGTGCAAGTCGAATGCAGGGCCACCGGTTAACGACACAAAAGAATAGTGCTGTCATGCAACTGTAATAACCCTCAGCCATAGTTTCGCTGAATGCAGCCTGTGCTGTCCCCAATATCACATTTTGCATTCACGCCTCCATCTGCCAGCCCCCGAAGGCGGAGCAGGCATCTCGAATACCCCAGGGCCCGCCCCAGCGCCCGACAGTGTTCGAATTTTCGGCCGGTTTTTCCGGCCATTTTTTTTGCGATGCGTGAATTGGGCAATTGCCCGTCACCAACTCGATCAAGCAAATGGGCAAGCTGATTGCAGCATGACGAGTACTGTTTCGATTGCTTGACACAATCGAACTATTTGCAAGTCTTGTAGCCCTGTCTTCTATCTCTCAAATCAAAATGGAAATGGTCGGCGTGAGCCTGATTGTATCCCGGCCCTAAAACGGTTGTGAAATAATCGCACGAATCGGCCCGCACTGTCGAAAGAAGGCTCTTTTCGCGGAAATTGAAAAAGCCCGGCTCGCGAACATCAATTGTCCTGCCGTTGTTGAGCGTCACTCCGCCCACATCGATCGCGTTGCCGGTTGAATGTTCAGACATCGGCGCACCGGATTCCGAGTTCATTGTCCGACACGCGTAAGACGACATTTGTTTGATGGATGACACACCACTGAGATATCGGGCCCGCGCTGCGGGGGCCAATTCGCGCTTTACCCACTTCGCAAAAGCCAATGTAATCTGGCAATTCAGTGTGGCAGCGGGTTTAAGTGCAATGCCACCGGAAAAGCCGGAGACCTTGACCGGGTGGCTAATTCCACAGGAATTGCCTTTGGAAAAGCCGGAAATATCATCATAAACCACGCCAAGTCTTTTGAGTTGAGAGCGGCAATTGCGTTCTGACGCCGGCATGCCGCCGACCCATTCCGGCCGCGCCAATGGATTGGAAATGCGGGGCAGGAAGGCAAAACGACCTTGCTTCTCAATATCAGGTTCTATCTGCGGTTCTTGAATTTGCGGATTGGCAGGTGCAAGCTCTTGTCTCATAGTCTGCCGGTAATCACCTTCGCCATCGAGGATCGGATCAGCATCTGCCGATGAAGACAATAATGAACCTTCCGACATGGGATTTGATACCGGGAACATCGCTGGCGCCGACGGTTGAGCCATCATCATCGGCGTAGATGGTTGAGATACGGCCAGCACTTCACCAGGCGGCACCATTTCGCCTGAACACCCGGAGAGTAGAAGCACAACGCCGAAAACTCCAAACATCGTCGGTTGCAGAACAGGCCCAAATAGATGACTTTTTGACGCCAATTTCTGTTTATCTGTGGGTTTCAACCCAAAACTCCAACTTGGAACACGCCAAACAATATTTCCACTATGACGGGAATCTCTAAACGAAAACTGACGCTGACCGTTAACATCCAAGGCGAATTCAAGGCAGCACGCTGACACCTATTCCATTAGGGCACTGGCGATGGTTTAACAGGCCTTCAAATCCAGCACTGCCGGGTTTACAAATGAACCCCTGCGAAGAGGAACTCATGAAAGCACCGACCGGAGAACTCACACTCAGGACCTTGGCCATGCCGGCAGATGCAAACGCTGCGGGTGACATTTTTGGCGGCTGGGTTATGGCACAAATGGATTTGGCCTGCGGCATTCGCGCCGCTGAACGCGCGCGCGGACGCGTGGTCACTGCTGCAGTCAACGAAATGGCTTTCGCCATGCCCGTCAAGATCGGCGATACGCTGTGCATCTATACCGATATTGTCAAAACCGGAAAAACCTCGATGACACTCCTGGTCGAGGCTTGGGCACAGCGCTACCTCTCCGACACCATGGAACGCGTCACGGATGCCTTGTTTGTTATGGTGGCGCTCGATGGCGCGGGAAACCCGGCAAGACTGCCCGCCGAACGGTAACCTGGCACTTTCCCGCAATCGTGAAATCAGACGCCGACGAACTGTTCAGCCGTTACTGAAAGACAGGTGTCATCCAGCGATCCCACCAGCGCAAATTTCTGGTGCACACCAGCCAATTCATAGCGGTAAAAATGGCGGCATGCAGCTAACTTCCCAAGATAAAATGCCTCATCAACAGGTGTGCATTTTGTCCTCGCCTGTTCGGCTGCCATTGCCTGCCGCAGCCACATCCAGGCAATCACCACATGGCCGAACGCATCAAGATACGGTGTTGCGTTGGCAAGTCCGAGATTGAGGTCTTCGCTGCTGATGACCGTGTCAGTTGCTTCAAGCATCGCTACCTTTGCACTTTCCAGACTTTCCGCAAACTTCACCAATGAAGCCGAAGAACGCGCCATTGCGATGGTCACATCGAGTTCGCTGACAAAAGCGTCAAGTGCCGCGCCACCACCCATCCGGACCTTGCGCCCCAAAAGATCCAATCCCTGGATACCATGTGTTCCTTCATGGATGGGATTGAGCCGGTTATCACGATAAAACCGTTCGACCGGATAATCCCGCGTATAGCCGTAACCGCCAAGCACCTGTATGGCGTGCTTGTTGGCCTCCAGACAAAATTCAGATGGCCACGACTTGGCAACCGGTGTGAGAATGTCGAGAAGCAGATCGATTTTTGCGCGTTCCGCGGCATCGTCAGTCACACTTTTGCAATCAACCAATTATGAACAGTACATCACAAGCGCCAGCGCGCCTTCCACTGCTGCCTTTTGCGCCATCAAAAGTCTGCGCACATCCGCATGTTCGATAATCGGTACCTGGCTCGAATTGGGGTCTTTATCTTGCGGGTGCCGTCCCTGAGGGCGTGTACGCGCATAATCAAGTGAATAGAGGTAGGCCGCCAATGCGCTCATCACAGCAACGGTTCCAACACCGATCCGCGCCTCGTTCATCATGTGAAACATGTATCGGAGACCCTGATTCGGCTCCCCAATCAGATAGCCATGGCATTCGCCTGCTTCGCCAAAATTGAGCAGAGTGTTGGTCGTGCCACGATGGCCCATTTTGTGGTTTAACCCGGCAAGATTGACACTGTTGCGCTCACCGAGCGAGGCATCCTGGTTAACCCTGTACTTGGGAACGATGAAGAGCGAAATGCCTTCTACACCAGCAGGACCGCCGGGAATTTTAGCCAGCACCATGTACACAATATTCTCTGAAATCTCCTGCTCACCGCCGGAAATCCACATCTTGCTACCGGAAATGCGGTAGTGACCGTATTACCATCAAATACTGGCTCATCGGCATCCAGCTTGGCCGCACAGGGTGCAAAATGCGTCTCTGCGATATCTTGTGCCGTGTCTAAAAATGCCTCAACCGAAGCCCGATCATAATCTGCATAGCGCTCGGCATCAAACAGCTTTTCCGCGTCAAGCAACTCGTAAATCAAAAAGTCCAGATCACGTCGATTGACGATCATCGACATATAAATCTCCCTTCCGACGCAACGACGTTCCCATTAATATCCGGAAATATAAGGGAGCATGGCTGCTCCCCAGCATTCGCTTCCGCCTCTCCCAACCGCCCCAAGGTCACTTTGTCGGAACGGTAACGGTCAATCCGTCAGACTGCCAGCTCCACCACAGGCAGTTCAACGGCTTCAAAAGCCTTTGCGATGACCTCTGGCCCCGCCCCTTCCCGCACCGCTTCGGTGGACAGGATTTGACGATAGCGACGCGCGCCGGGAATTCCCGAAAACAGACCCACCATATGGCGGGTTATCTGGTTTAAACGTCCGCCTCGGGCCAGATGCTTGTCTGAATAGGCCATCATCCTGTCGCGAATTTCAATCCAATCCGTGACTTTTGCTGGCTCGCGGTAAATCAACCGGTCAACATCCGCTAGTATTGCAGCGCTGTGATAGGCAGCGCGTCCGAGCATTACGCCATCAACATGATTCAAATGCTCAAGAGCTTGATTCAAATCGCCAACACCACCGTTTATACCGATGAAATGATTGGGATAATCCGCTTTCAGGCGATATACGCGATCATAATCAAGCGGTGGCACATCCCGGTTTTCCTTTGGTGACAAACCTTCCAACCACGCCTTTCGCGCATGCACCCAAAGCGCATTCGAACCGGATTCAATCACTGCCGAAGCCAAATCAGAAAGCGCAATTTCCGGGTCCTGCTCATCCACACCGAGCCGGCATTTCACCGTGACCGGCACATTCGTCACCGCCTTCATTGCGGCCACGCAACGGGCCACAAGCTCGGGGTCTCGCATCAGACAAGCACCGAATGTACCAGACTGAACCCGGTCTGACGGACAGCCGACATTGAGGTTGATTTCGTCATAACCGAAGTCGCTGGCAATTCGGGTAGCCTCTGCCAGTTTGGCGGGATCAGACCCGCCCAGTTGCAAGGCCACCGGGTGTTCGAAAGCATCATAGCCCAAAACCCGCTCGCGATCTCCGTGGATCACGGCGTCCGCCACAACCATTTCAGTGTAAAGCAGACTGCGCTCGGTCAAAAGCCGGTGTAAAAACCGGCAGTGGCGATCCGTCCAGTCCATCATCGGGGCTATGGCGAATTTGTGCGTCTTGTAATCGTTTGGACTGTTCATTGGACCAATGGCTTGCAAAAAATTCCTGGAATGGTGACTGGAAGCTGGTGACGCGCGTTATCGCATAAAGGCGCATCATGTGCACGAATTTCAGACGAATTGAAACACCTGCATGAATGTCTGACGTCTGACACATTGAGGTATTGACCGGCTGCACCATGACCGAGGTCCGCACCATCGGACAGACGCCAAACACCAAAATCGATGATCTGAAAGTCAAGACACGAGTGGTGTGGGACAGGGAGAAACAGGGTTGTGTTTATGAAACCGGTTGGAAAACTTTTCAAATCGATATTCATTTTCACAGCCCAAACCCTATCAAGAAAACCTTGTAACTGGTGGTAACTGCAACAAAGGTGCTTTCTAGAGCAAACCATAGGCGCACCCAATGCCATAAAACATCAGATCAAGACCGATGCGGGATTTGTCGATGCCTGAAAATGGCACCACCCGAATTGGTGATTGGAGAATTGCCGACCGCTCCTCATAATGAGGAGTGGCAGACGATTTCAGAATCTGACTGCTCTGGAATTACTCACCATACGGAAGCCACACGGTTTTGACCTGGGTGGCACGGCGCAGATAGTCGCGCCCCTGCCCTTGCTTTGGATTGGCCCAATCACGGGCCCGCCCATAATTGGCCCAGACCGGCTTGAGATTGCCGCACGCCGCTTTTTCAACAGCTTCTGCACCTTCCCTGGAGCCGATATACCACATCAGTGACACTCCATCATGGCTGGCCAATGTGTGGGCAAGTTCGTCTTTCGCTCCGGTGACAATATTGACCACACCAGCCGGTACATCCGATGTTTCAAGCAGCTGATAAAAAGTGGTCGCCAACAATGGATGACGGGAGGAAGGCACCACAACGGCGCTGTTACCCATAGCTATTACGGGCATAACCAGCGAAACAAAGGACAGAAGCGGCGCCTCATCAGGGCAAACGACACCAACGACACCAAAGGCTTCATTAATGGCGAGGGTGATGTGCGCAGCCATGGTGGATTGAACAGCGCCGTCATATTTGTCTGCCTGTGCTGCATACCAGAAGATCCGGCGCACTGAGGCTTCCACTTCGACTGCTGCAGCCTTGGCCGATACCCCGGTCGAAACAACCAGCAACGCCTCAAATTCGCTGCGCCGTGTGTCGAGATTCTCGGCAAGAAAATATAGAACCTGCGCCCGATTGTGACCAGTAACACCTGACCAACCGGAAGCTTTTGATGCCGCTTCAACAGCGTTGCGAATATCCTTGCGATTGCCAATTCCAGCTTCGCCAATCACCGCACCGCCTTTGCCATGCACTGAATAGACATTGCCGCCATCAGGACGTGCCTGTTTGCCGCCAATATAAAACTTTGCCGTGCGGCTGATCTGACCAGGCAAATCATGCTTACCGGTGTCCGGGATTGCGCTGGGTACAAACGATGTTTCCGGCTTGGCGTGGGGAAGGGATTTCTCCCAATCAGCTGACAGGTACTCAAACATGCCTGCGCGGGCACCTTCACGGCCAAAACCGCTTTCACGCATGCCACCAAAACCCGCAGCCGCGTCAAAAAGATTGGTGGCATTGATCCACACAACACCGGCTTTGACCTTGGCAGCCGCTTCAATGGCCAGATTGATATTCTCTGACCACACTGAAGCAGCCAGTCCATACGCAGTGTTATTGGCCAACACTATGGCTTCATCGACGGTTCGGAACGTTCCTGTCACCGCAACAGGCCCAAAAATCTCTTCCCGGTTGACGCTTGATGCAGACTCGGTTCCGGTGAAAAATCCGGGCGCGCTGAATGCACCTTTCCGGGGTATCTTCACATCGGCGCGATGCAAAGTCCCGCCCTCTTCCGTACCTTTGGCCAGGAGCCCGTTTATCCGCGCCAGTTGGCCCGGCGAAACAATGGCGCCCATGTCCATTGTCTTGTCCAATGGATCACCCACGCGCAGCGTTTCCATCCGCTTTTTCAGCTTGGCAAAAAATGTCTCGGCGATTCCCTCTTGAACCAGAACGCGGGACCCGGCGCAGCACACTTCACCTTGGTTAAACCAGATCGCGTCAACCACGCCTTCGACTGCACCGTCCAGATCAGCATCGTCGAATACGATGAACGGCGACTTTCCGCCCAGTTCCAGTGAGAGCTTCTTGCCGGTGCCCGCAATTTGATCTCGGATCAGGCGACCAACAGCCGTCGAACCGGTGAACGCAATCTTGTCTGCTTCCGGATGTCCGCAAATGGCAGCACCCGTGTCTCCCGCACCATGCACAATATTGACCACACCGTCCGGCAGACCGATTTCCATACAAATTTCCGCAAATGCAATTGCGGTCAAAGGGGTAAGGTCTGCCGGTTTGAGTACCACGGTGTTGCCTGCCGCAATTGCCGGGGCAATTTTCCACGCCAGCATCAGCATCGGGAAATTCCACGGGATCACCTGTCCGCACACACCTGTTGGTGAATATCCGGGAAACTCTTCCTCCATGATTTCCGCCCAACCGGCGTGGTGGTAGAAATGGCGCGCCACCAGAGGAATATCGATGTCACGAGTCTCGCGGATGGTTTTGCCGTTGTCCATGGTTTCCAGCACGGCCAAGAAGCGCGACCGCTTTTGGATTTGCCGGGCAATCGCATACATGAAACCTGCCCGTTCATGGCCGGGGCGAGCTGACCATTTGCCAAAGGCTTTGCGAGCTGCAGCCATCGCCGCATCCACATCGGCATTTGTGCCATGCGGGACGCTTGTAAGCTGGGTCTCGTTTGCCGGGTCAAAAACGGCAATCATCTTGTCGCTGGGCGCAATAAAACGGCCATTGATGAAGTGACCAAAACCGCCTTCATGCGCAGCAAGCCACTCGCGCACATCGGCACTGGATTCTGGAGCAGGACCATATTCCATGGTTTTCAAAATATCCTCGATCTTTGTCATGGTGTCAGTCCTTACGCGAGCGCGTGGCGATGTGACGCTGAATAGCGCCCGGTTACGTGATGTTCCAATTGGCGTTCAATGTCACCGAGCAGAGAGCTGGCACCAATTCTGAAAAGCTCGGGTTGCAGCCACTCAAGCCCCATTTCTTCCTTCATCAAGAACATCCAGGCCATGGCGTCCTTGGCTGTCGAAAGCCCACCGGCAGGTTTGAAACCAATGTCAAAGCCTGTGTAAGCGCGATAATCACGCAAAGCTCGCACCATGGTCAGAGAAACGGGCAAAGTTGCGTTGACAGCCTCTTTGCCGGTCGAGGTTTTGATGAAATCAGCTCCCGCCTGCATGGCCACCATCGAGGCTTTATACACACTGCGCAGAGTCCGAAGATCGCCCGTTGCCAGAATGGCTTTGAGATGGGCTTCCCCACAGGCCTCGCGCATTTGGCAAACTTCATCGTAAAGCGCTTGCCAATTGCCGGTCAGCACGTGCTCGCGGGTAATCACAATATCAATTTCGCGCGCGCCCTCGCCGACAGCATAACGGATTTCTTCCAGCCTGAGCGGTAATGGCGTCAACCCGGCAGGAAACCCGGTCGCCACTGACGCCACCGGGATATCAGTTCCTTCGAGGGCACGCACCGCATGTCCCACCATCGTCGGATAAACACACACGGCACCGGTTACAATGCCTGCATCGCTTAGGCCAAGAGCATCAAGAATATCGGGGCGCACCGGTTGTCTGGCTTTGGCGCACAGACGTTCGACCCGACCTTTTGTATCGTCGCCAGCAAGCGTGGTGAGATCAATGCAGGTGATGGCTTTGACAAGCCACGCGGCCTGCCATTGCTTTTTAACACTCCGTCGTGTCGCGTAAGTAGCCGCGCGCCGCTGGGTTGCTGTGCGATTGACCTGCGCCAATTCGAACCATTCAGGCGTCAACGCGGTTCCACTATTGCGCTCGGCATGGTCGTCACGACCCACCGTATCTGTGGTGGGCTGGCTGTGTATGGGTGAAACGGTCATCCGCGTCCCTTCCTGGTATCGATGAAGCGGTTGAGAAGAATAGCGGCCACGATGATAATGCCAGTCACTGTCACCTGATAGAATGAATCGAGGCCAAGAAGAATTAAAATTGCGCAAAACCTGCCCCGACATAACGGCAACGGAAGCGCCCGACACGCTGCCCCGTCGGCAATTCTAACTGGTTCCACCAGCACCACAGTGGCAATTGCGTCAAACTCATACCTTTGCGCTTCCGTAGGCTGAACAATGCACAGACAGACGTGAGCAAAATACCTCCCAACGCCGACATTAATCCAGAAACGGCAAAAACAGAAATGAGTGTTGTACGCACTGGCAAACCACGTACCGCCACAGGATTGGCACCAGCAGCATGAACATACACGCTAAATACGGTAAATTTGAGCACCAAGCAGCAGCAATTTATAGGTCAATGCAGTTGAAAAGCCAGAAACGGGCGGCTCCGGAAAAAGAATGACCGTAACATGGGTTCTGGGTGAGCAACGACATGAGGAAGCGGAACAATGACCGCAGTAGAAGCGAAAATCGCCGATCTTGATTGGGAAATGTTGACAATCGAAATGCACCACAAGGGCTACGCGGTTGTTCCCGGATTTCTCAGCGACAATCAATGCAAAGACCTGATAGGGCTATACGATAATCCCGCTGCCTATCGAAAAATAGTCAAAATGGAGCGGTACCGCTTCGGAGTCGGCGAATACAAGTACTTCGATTATCCGTTACCCGACATTATCCAGCACATCAGACAGGCACTTTATCCGGCATTGGCACCAATCGCCAATGAGTGGATGCAAATGCTCAACATCGACAAGCGCTTTCCGGATGATTTCGAAAGCTTGCAAGCTGAATGCCATGCGAACGGTCAATTGAAGCCGACACCATTGATCCTGAAATATGACAAAGGCGGGTTCAATACCCTTCATCAGGATCTCTATGGTGAGGTTTATTTTCCAATACAAAGCGTGTTTATGCTCAACAGCCCGAACGGCGACTTCGAGGGTGGTGAATTTGTTCTGACGGAGCAGGTTCCACGCGCTCAATCGAAAGCCATCGTCCTTAAGCCCGGCAAGGGCGACATGATCATTTTCACGACAAATTTTCGCCCGGTTAAAGGCTCAAGAAGATATTATCGCGCGAACATGCGCCACGGCGTCAGCGAGGTGCACAGTGGCAACCGACATGCTCTGGGCATCATTTTTCATGACGCCACCAGCTAGCGGCTGTGAGCAGATCACCAAAGGGACTGATCAGACATAATCCCGGAGTAATTGCGCGCAAACATGAATCAGCTGAGGAACTTTCGACAACCAGTGAACGTTTCAAGGAGGTGAAAACCAACCTTGGAGGACACAATGCCCGCAAAATCGAAATCTCAGCAACAAGCAGCAGGCGCAGCCTTGGCAGCCAAGCGCGGCGAAAGCAAGAAATCCGACCTCAAGGGCGCATCCAAAGAAATGTATGAGTCCATGTCGGAATCCGAGCTGGAAGATCTCGCCTCAACTAAACACGACAACATTCCCGATCAGGTGGATGATTGAGTGCAGCGTGTTTGAATCTGCTTCATCCCCAATCTTGTGAGGGAACCCAATCTCTCTTGCAGCGTTTTCCGCAACGAGACATGGTTATGTCAACCGGACGCAACGGTATGGAAAACACGAGGGTTTTTCCGGTTTCTCCTCGTGGCCAACGAATTGGCAGGCGAGTTCCTGTCCCGTTTAACCATCGTCTCGCCCTCGCTGCAGAAACTTGAGAATTGGCGGCTGGATCACAACAAAAACAGAAGCTTTACTAAATACATACGAAGGTCGTGCTGGCGAACTCATGTTCGAATTTCGTCTTCTCCCGGATCAAATACTGTTTCAGTACGATTTTATAACTTGAACAGTATCACCCACCCTAGCGGGAACCTCTTGGCAACGTGAACGTTTACTCACCAGACCGCCAAACTTGATATTTCATAAAAGGAGAACCCCAATGGTACAGCATCATCCCAACCATGATACCCAGAATATTCATGTCAGAACTGAACCGCGTGAAACCCGCTCAGGCTACGGCTCGAGCATTCTTCTGGTCGTCATCGCACTCATCGTTGCCGCTTTCGTAGGCTTCTTTGTCTTCGGCGACGTCGACAGTACCACTACTACAGCGCCAACCAGCCAGAGCACGATTGAAGTCATGCCTTCGGCGCCTGCCGGCGAGGCACCAGCGCCACAGAGCGATGCAGCGCCTGCGGCGCCAGCTCCAACAACTGATGCAGCACCGGCAACGGATGCAGCCCCCGCTGGCACTGCCGATCAGTAATCTGGACCAGCAAGACTGTCCCTTAAAATAACATTCCGGCACTGAGCGCCTACAGCCTCAGTGCCGGCATTGACAACGGCGGCGGTGGCGCCACCATGAGATTTCGGTGCCGGACACAGCGGCGCCACACCACCGGCACAAGTCAATTAAACGACTGTTTATTTTCCTATCTTGTCACACACCTGCACGGCCGCCTCGTGCTTAGCCATCAAATCCATAATGGCAATTCACCGTTAAGCTTCGATTGCGGAGTTGCAGACTTGAAAACAGCATCATCGCTGATGATGAACAGATTGGTGCTTTGTGGGAGCGCTCATGAGACTGGTCACACCATGCTGACCATCAAGGAACCTTGGAAGAGCGATTGATTAAGCAATTGCACGATTCATTCGCATCCGTCTCACAGTTCATTGAGGAGATTCTGTCGTGCTTTCATCCTACGCGCCGCGCCTGGCATGCGAAGAATTCTGCCGGAAATTCAGGCTCAGAACGCCAAACGTCCAAGCACTCGTCGACACTATCGCCAAAAGCAATGGATGCCACCGGTTTGCCATTCAGTCCCCGCTTCTTGGTGGAGTAAGCGCAAGCTTCCTTATTTGGCGGCAACCATGAAATTGGTAAACTCGCCACGTATCTTCTTTGTATGCGCCCCAAGTGCTGGCACTGGCCCATATTCAGGTAACTTGCCATCCATCGTCGCACCAGGCCCCAGTAACTTGACCGGCCCCGTTGGCGTATCGACCTCGACATAACGATTTTGCGGGTGCTGAGCCAAATCAGCCAGAGTGCTTACGCGTCCGTAAGCAATCCCGGCTCTGTTCAAGAGTTCTTCGAGAGCGTCACTTGTCTGATTGGAAAAAGAGCCGTTCAGCAAGGCATCCAGCTCATCGCGATGGGCAACCCGTTTGGAATTGGAATCAAAACGCGGGTCAAGCGCCAGATCCGCATTCTCAAGCACTATCTCACACAATCTCACCCATTCACGTTCATTTTGAATGGCAAGCAGCAATTCTTTGCCATCCGCACCTGCATATACTCCGTAAGGAGCAATGGTCGGATGATTGAGGCCGTTTCTGCCCGGTGATTTACCGCCATAGGCAAATTGCAAATAAGGTACATTCATCCAATCAGTCAGCGCATGAAAAAGGCTCACTGAAATGTGGCGTCCCTTGCCGGTCTTGTGGCGACCGATCAGAGCTTGAAGCACGGCTTGATAGGCAGTCATCCCGCAGGCGATATCACAAACTGACACACCAACCCGCGCCGGACCTGCTTCATTCCCAGTAATTGCGGAAAGACCGCTTTCAGCCTGAACCAACAGATCATAGGCCTTGAGATCCTTGCGCGGACCTTCATCGCCGTAACCGGAGATCGTTACAGTTATAAGACCCGGGTTTTTCGCCCTCAAACGCTCTGGTGCAAACCCCAATCTGTCGATCGCACCGGGTGACAGGTTTTGGATGAAAACGTCTGCCTGCGAGGTTAATTCCTCAAGCACAATCTTGTCATCGTCTTGGCGCAAATCGAGACAGACCGATTCCTTGCCCCTGTTGAGCCATACGAAATAGGCGCTCTCCCCATGGACCAGCTGATCGTAATCGCGTGCGAAATCACCTTCTGCACGCTCAACCTTGATCACCCGCGCGCCTGCTTCGGCCAATCGTCCGGATAAATATGGAGCAGCCACAGCCTGCTCAATTGAAACGACCAGTAGACCTTCAAGGTCGCCTGACATGGCATCACTCCTGAGTTTGCATTCCCTCGACGTTTTGCCACAATCGCCAAGCGAGCTGCAAATAAAACAAACCGTTCGAGGCCATCACCACTACCTATGCCTAAGGACAGGATTTCCAACCCCCTAAAACTGGCTTTTCCCCGAAAACCGCAGCCAAGAGATTCTGGCTGGCTCGGCAATAGAATTTTGTTATGCCCTCAAGAAAAATTCGTTGCACTAGATTATATCACCAATGAATAATCCTGGTCTGCCTGTGTGCTTTCACGCACATCGGCACAAACTTGGCCCCCGTTTTCTGAGTTTTACAGCCACCATCATGATAGGAACATCAACAGTGACCTTGCCTTCTTGTGCTCCCGCCCACCACGACGAATTGCGCGAAGCCTTGCGCGCTCTTTGCGCTGGATTTTCTGATGAGTACCACAGGACTCATTCGGCAAACGGAACCTATCCGGCGGAATTTATTGATGCACTGACGCGCGATGGATGGCTAGGCGCCATGATCCCGGAGAACTATGGCGGGTCCGGACTTGGGCTGACAGAAGCATCCATCATCATGGAAGAAATCAATCGAGGCGGCGGCAATGCTGGCCATTGCCATGGCCAAATGTACAACATGGGTACGCTGCTGCGGCACGGTTCAGATAAGCAGAAGCAGGTTTACTTGCCGAAAATCGCATCTGGTGAATTGCGTTTGCAATCGATGGCGGTAACCGAACCAACAACAGGCACCGACACAACCAAGCTTAAGACGACAGCCGTCAAAAAAGGTGATCATTACGTGGTCAATGGCCAGAAAGTCTGGATCAGTCGCATTGAGCATTCGGACTTGATGATCCTGCTGGCGCGAACCACGCCATTGGCCGAGGTCAAACGCAAATCACACGGCATGTCAATTTTCATCGTCGATCTGAAGAGCGCCCTCGGCAACGGCATGGAAATTCAGCCGATCCGCAACATGGTCGGCCATGAGACCTTCGAAGTCTTCTTTGACAATCTTGAAATACCGGCTGAAAACCTGATCGGCGAAGAAGGCATGGGGTTCCGCTATATCCTCGACGGATTGAACGCCGAGCGAACACTCATTGCCGCCGAGTGCATCGGCGACGGCTATTGGTTTTTGGAGCGTGCCCGCAAATATGCCGCCGACCGCATGGTTTTTGACCGACCGATTGGCCAGAATCAGGGCGTTCAGTTTCCGCTCGCCCGCTCCTATGCGAACATTGAGGCAGCCAATTTGATGCGATTTGAAGCTTGTCGCCGTTTTGACGCCAATGAGGACTGCGGCGCGCAGGCCAACATGGCCAAATTACTGGCGGCCGACGCTTCATGGGAAGCCGGCAATGCCTGCTTGCAAACCCATGGCGGGTTTGGTTTTGCAGCCGAATATGACGTTGAACGCAAGTTCAGGGAAACACGCCTATATCAAGTTGCCCCGATCTCAACCAACCTCATCCTGTCGTATATCGGTGAACATATTCTGGAATTGCCCCGCTCATTCTGATCACCAGTCATCAGCGATCAGCCCCCAACCGGCTGATCGCGCTCGACCAATTTGCCTTCCCAGATTCCGCGCTCCACCATTTCGCGTGCAACATTCAAGGTGATGTTTTCCACTGCTGCGCAAGCCCGAGTTTGCACGAGATTTGGGTTGCGCACCAGGTAGACTGGCCGCGAAATGACCGGGTCGATGATCGGTGTTTTCAGTAACCTTCCCGCTTCTACAAAATCATGACAGGCTGCGGGCGAAAAAATCGAATAACCGGAACCTCGAGCCACAAGCTCCTTGATCTGGGTCATCGCATCAAGTTCAGTTACGATATTGAGAGTAACACTGTATTTGGCCGCCGCCGCCTCGATGATACGGCGCAGTCCATGGGGCTCGCCGGGCAATACCAGTTCCACATTCTGTAGATCATGCAACGGCACTGGCGTGCCAGGTTTGGTCTTTAACGGCCATGCATCCGGAGCCGAAAAGAAAAATAGTTGTTCATCGAGTACATGGCGTGCGTGAAAGTGCTCCACGCCCTGAAGGTCATAGAGGAAGCCGATTTCCACTGTCCCATCATCTACCCATGTTTTGATGAACCCACTCATGGCCTCACTCGCCCTGAGCCGAACACTGGGCAATTCGAGCCGAACAGTTTCGGCCAGCGGAACCGACATCACCATCGAAACAGATGGCGGCATGCCAAAGCGGACATAACCTCGCACTTCGGCGGAAAGTTCGAGCATTTCATTGGTGCAAACTTCCAGCATGGCGCAAATTTCTTTGGCGTGCCGCAACAGGATTTCGCCCTCAGGGGTAAGTGCCGAACCACGAGGAGAACGCTCGACCAGCTTGACCTTGAGTTCCTGCTCCATATTGACCAAGTGCTGTGACAAAGAAGGCTGGGCTATTCGAAGCTGGTGAGCAGCTGAAGACAGCGAGCGTGCTCCCGCAATCGCTATGAAATATCGAAGCTGGCGAATATCCACGGCACGATGATCCTTTGTCTGCAACAGGTCGCCCAACTATCAGCAATTGTGATAGCCACGGCAACCAAGTACGTACTGGCATCGAAACAAATGGAATAAGCTATAGAATATACCTATAGCTCAATAGCAAACCTCAACCAGCCACCATCAGATTAAACCGGAAAATCAGCGCAGCACAAATGGGTTGGCGGGGCCATCACCATAATCCATCCAGACAGCTTTGGTTTCCAGATAATCATGGATCGCGTCCTGTCCGCTTTCACGCCCCAGTCCTGACGATTTGAACCCGCCAAATGGCACCATATAGGACACGGCACGATAGCAGTTCGTCCAGATATTGCCTGCTCTCAGGCGCTTGGCAGCGCGAAACATGCGAGGCTGATCTGTCGTCCAGATACCTGCTGCCAAACCGTAGTCGGTATCATTGGCCAAATCATAGGCTTCCTCTTCCTCGCGAAACTTGATGATCGAGAGAACCGGACCAAACACCTCTTGCTGGGCAATTTGCATGGAATTGGCAACGCCGGTGAACACTGTGGGTTCAATAAATCGTCCGTCCCCACATTCCGGTCGATTAGCAGGCCCTCCACCCATCACGCACTCCGCACCTTCAGAACGCGCGGCCTCGATACACGACAGAATGCGCTCAAACTGCGGTTTGGTTGTTACCGGCCCGACTTGCGTTGCCGTGTCCATTGGATCACCCATCCGCGCAGTCTGGGCGAGTTTCACGAAGGCGTCGACGAACTCATCATGGATGTCTTCATGGACCAAAACGCGAGAGCCGGCGATACACGTCTGACCGGTGGCGGCGAAAATCCCGGACACAACACCACGCGCTGCTTTTTCGATCTCCACATCAGGGAAAATCAACTGTGCCGATTTACCGCCCAGTTCCAGCGTTAAACGCTTAAATGTGCCCATGGCCGCGCGCGCAATGTGGCGGCCGCTGGAATCACCGCCCGTAAAGGCAATTTTGTGGACATCCCGATGCTCGGTTAGCGGCACGCCGACCTCCGCGCCAAAACCGGTCACTGCATTGATCACACCTTTAGGAAACCCGGCTTTTTCAAACACCCGGCACAGTTCCAGTGTTGAAGCAGATGTGAATTCCGAAGGCTTGAGAACCACCGTACATCCGGCGGCAAGTGCTGGCGCCAGTTTCCAGGCAGTCAGCAAAAGCGGAGAATTCCACGGGGTTATGGCTGCTACCACTCCAACCGGGACATGAGTGGTGTAGGTAAACATGTTCGGCTTGTCGATTGGCAGCACCGCACCTTCTATCTTGTCGGCAAGCCCAGCAAAATAGCGAAACCACTGCGATATATAGCCGGTCTGCCCGCGCATTTCGGCATAAAGCTTGCCGTTGTCTCGCACTTCGGTACGCGCCAGATGGTCAGCTTCCTCGTCCAGGAGGTCGGCGAGTCTGTTTAACAGTCGTCCGCGCTGGGTCGGATGCATGGCAGCCCATTCGCCCCCATTAAGCGCATCATTCGCAGCTGCAACTGCGCGATCAACATCCTCCGCGCCACACCGTGGCATACGCGCCCAGATTTTGCCGGTAAACGGATCGTCGCTTTCAAAAACTTCGCCAGAAGTCGCATCAACCCACTCGCCGTTGATAAAGCACTTGTAGTCTACAATGTCATTGCTGCGCATTATGCCGCTGCCTTTCGCTTAGCTGAAATCAATGACCTGCCGGATCGCTGCACCTTGATGAAGCCGATCAAAGCCCTCATTGATATCTTCAAGTTTGATTTTATGAGTCATCAACCTGTCCACCGGCAACCGTCCCTGACTGTAAAGTGAGAGAAACCGTGGCACATCGCGACTTGGCACGCCAGACCCGAGATAACTCCCCTTCAGGGTACGCTCCTCAGCCGTCAGACTGAGAGCTGACAGCTCAAGTTTGGCGGCGGGATTGGGCAGGCCTGCCGTAACTGTGGTTCCGCCACGTCGCGTCGCATCATAGGCCAAGCGAAGGGCATGCACATTGCCAGTGAAATCCATCGCTGTATCCACGCCGCCCGATGATATTTCCCGGATTTGCGCAAGCGCATCCGAATCATTGGAATCCACCACATGGGTCGCACCAAGCTCTTTGGCAATCTTCAGCTTTTCGGGCAGACGGTCAATCGCAATAATGCTTTCCGACCCTGCTGCATAAGCTGCCATGACAGCCGCCAGACCGACGCCCCCGAGACCAACAACAGCGGTACTGCATCCGGGACAAACATCGCCCGTGTTGAATACCGCACCCGCGCCTGTGAGAACCGCGCAACCCATGAGCGCCGCAACATCAAACGGGATCGACGAATCCACCCGGATCAGTGAGTTCTGCGACACGGTGGCATATTCGGCAAAACACGAAACACCAGTCATATGGTGCAAAGTCTCGCCGTTGCGGCTCAATCGTGAACCGCCGCCGATCAGGGTGGCTGCACCGTTGGCCGCGGCACCCGGTTCGCAAAGCGCAGGCCGCCCTGCCCGGCAAGGCCCGCAATGCCCACAACTGGGCACAAAGACGGTGACCACATGATCACCCACGTCAAAACGGTCCACATCAGGTCCTACTGCCTGTACGATACCGGCACTTTCGTGTCCCATCACCAGCGGCAATTGACGAGCCCGGTCGCCATTGACCACAGAAAGATCGGAATGGCATAACCCGGCTGCCATGATTTTAATCAGAACTTCGCCATCACGCGGTCCTTCCAGATCAATCTCGCAAACTGATATCGGCCGACTATCTGCATAAGGTGCCGGACGACCAATTTCTTCCAGAACTGCTGCTTTGATCTTCATGTAAATCTCCCTGTAAACAATCCGTCAGTGAACCGCTGCATACATGATCTTCTCTTCACTGGCATCATCGGCCGAGAATTCCTCAACCACGCGTCCTAGTCGATAGACAAGAACCCGGTCCGAC